>VFQP010004179.1_pt1 | contig 13738 bp, 11 predicted proteins | sample 3512351 | NCBI WGS metagenome assembly VFQP01 (sample SAMN10412372, study PRJNA504923) | tailings metagenome | isolation source: Relicate 1 Philex TSF1 revegetated site | place: Philippines: Tuba, Benguet | collected 2017-08-29 | reverse complement strand
ATTCGCCGACAACCTCGACCCGGTGGCGCTGGGCGAGATGCTGACAAGCATCGACTTTCTCGACACCAGCTTCATCGTCGTCTCGAAATCGGGCGGGACGCCCGAGACCCTGGCCCAGTTCCTGGTGCTGCTCGACGCCTACCGGGCGCGCGGCCTCGAGGAGGAACTGGGGGCGCGCATCATCGCCATCGTCCAGCCCGGCGCGAGCCCGCTGCGCGATCTCGCCAAGCAATGGTCGATCCCGATCCTCGACCACGATCCCGACGTGGGCGGCCGCTTCTCGGTGCTGTCCGCAGTCGGCCTGCTGCCCGCCGCCATCGCCGGGCTCGACCCCTGGGCGATCCGCTCGGGAGCGGGCGCGGTGTTGCGCGACGTGCTGCGCACCGAAACGTCGGCACCGGCGCTGGGCGCGGCGATGATCGGCGCGCTGGCCGAGGAGAAGGGCGTCACCACCCTGGTGATGATGCCCTATGTGGGCAAGCTGGAGCGGGTCGGCCACTGGTACCGACAGCTGCTGTCCGAAAGCGTGGGCAAGGATGGCAAGGGGCTGACGCCGCTGGCGGCGCTGGGCCCGGTGGACCAGCATTCCATGCAGCAATTGCTAGTCGACGGTCCCGACGACAAGCTCGTCACGGTGATCACCGCCGGCATCGAGGGCACCGGTCCGACGGTTCCCGCCGATCTGGCCCAGGACAAGGCGCTGTCCTTCATGGCCGGGCGGACCATCGGCGACATCGTCGCCGCGCAGGCGCGGGCCTCCATGGACGTGCTGATCCGCAAGGGCCATCCCGTCCGCCACATCCATGTGGCGCAGCCCGACGAAAGGGCGGTCGGCGGCCTGCTGATGCACTTCATGCTGGAAACCATCATCATCGGGTCTATTCTGGAGGTCGATCCCTTCGACCAGCCCGCCGTCGAGCTGGGCAAGGTCCTCACGCGGGAATATCTCCAGGCCCCATGAACATCCGACTCCTGCCCGAAACCACCGTCAACCGCATCGCCGCGGGAGAGGTGGTGGAGCGGCCGGCGAGCGCCATCAAGGAACTGGTCGAGAACGCGATCGACGCCGGCGCGCGCCACGTCGACGTGGTGCTCGCGGGCGGCGGCATCCAGTATATCGGTGTGACCGACGACGGCATGGGCATGGCCCGGCCGGACCTGGAGTTGTGCGTCGAGCGCCACGCCACGTCGAAACTGCCCGACGACGACCTGCTGAACGTGGCCTTCCTGGGCTTCAGGGGCGAGGCGCTGCCGTCGATCGGCGCGGTCAGCCGCCTGACCATCGCCAGCCGCGCCCAAGGAAGCGCCGAGGCCTGGCAGATCGGTGTCGACGGCGGCAAGCGGCTGCCGGTGAAACCGGCGGCGTTGAACCAGGGCACCAAGGTCGAAATCCGCGATCTGTTCTACGCGACGCCCGCGCGGCTCAAATTCCTGAAGGGCGAGCGCACCGAGCTGAATCACGCGCTCGAGATGATGCGCCGCCTCGCCATGGCCAATCCCGAGGTTGGTTTTACCCTGACCCATGACGGAAGGGTGCTGCTGCGGGTGCCGCCCGCGCCCGGCGACCTGTTCGACGCGCGGCTGCTGGCCCGGCTGGCGGCGCTGCTGGGCAACGACTTCGCCGACAACACCATCCGCATCGACGCCGAGCGGCGCAATTTCCGGCTGACCGGCTTCGCCGGCGTGCCGACCTACAATCGCGGCAATGGCCAGCAGCAATATCTCTTCGTCAACGGCCGGGCCGTGCGCGACAAGCTGTTCGTGGGCGCGGTGCGCGGCGCCTACATGGACTACCTGGCCCGCGACCGGCATCCGGTGCTGGCGCTGTTCCTCGAGGCCGATCCCGAGGATGTGGACGTCAACGTGCACCCGGCCAAGGCCGAGGTACGGTTCAAGGATTCGGGCATCGTGCGCGGCCTGATCGTCGGCGCGCTGCGCAACGCGCTGGCGGCCGCCGGCCACCAGGCATCGACGACGGTGGGCGCGGCCGCCCTCGGCGCGATCCGGCGCGAGGCGCCGCCGCCGTTTCGGCCCAGCGAGGCGTTCGCCGAGTTCAACCGGCCGCTGCAGGGTTTCGCCGAAACCGCGCAGGCAGGCTTTTCCTATGCCGACACGCCCTCGGCCCGCGTCGAGACCGCGCCATCCATGCCAGTCATGCAGCCGGCCGAGGCACAGGCCGAGGCGCGGCATCCGCTGGGCGCGGCGCGCGGCCAGCTGCACGAGACCTACATCATCTCGCAGACCGAGGATGGCATCGTCATCGTCGACCAGCACGCCGCCCACGAGCGGCTGGTCTATGAGCGGATGAAGCGGGCGCTGACCGACACGGGCGTGGCCCGGCAGATGCTGCTGCTGCCCGAGGTGATCGAACTCGATCCGGTCGCCGCCTCCAACCTGGCGGACAGGGCGCACGAGCTGGCCGAGCTGGGCCTGGCGCTGGAGCCGTTCGGCGCCGGTGCGGTGGTCGTACGCGAAGTGCCGGCGCTGCTGGGCGATTGCGACATCCGGGGCCTGGTCCGCGACCTGGCCGACGACCTTGCGGAGCTCGACGAGGCGCTGTCGCTGAAGGAGCGGCTGGAGGACGTGTGCTCGACCATGGCGTGTCACGGCAGCGTGCGCGCCGGAAGGCGGCTGACCGTGGCGGAGATGAACGCGCTGATGCGCGAAATGGAGGTCACGCCCCATTCCGGTCAGTGCAATCATGGCCGCCCCACCTATGTGGAGCTGAAGCTCAAGGATATCGAGAGGCTATTCGGGCGGCGGTGACTTCCGCCGCTTCGCGCCCTTCGCCGACTTCTCCAGCGTTCTGATGAGATTATCCGCTTCGATCGCCGCGAGACGCAGATACATGGCGACGCTATCGGCGCCAGCCAACTCGGCATCCTTCTGGAGATAGCGGACAGTCTCAGCGATTGCCCGGAGCGATTCTCGCTCGTTCATTGCCCAGCCTTGCAGGTTTTTAAATTGTGTGCCCAACAGAATATTCATCCAGCGTACTGCAACTTCTGGAAGGCAACAACGCCGGGCGGCGCGCTAGGGTCCATATTGGGCGATGAGAATCCGCGTACCGCCATACCGCCGGTCATCCAGTGTGGCGAAGCCGTGCGGTAATTCGAGGCGCTCTTCCCCTCCCGCTTCGATCACCGCAAGCGCACCGGGAGCCAGCCAACCACCGGTAGCCGCCGATAAAAGCGCGGAATTGGTCAGGGACTTGCCGTAAGGGGCGTCGAGAAAGGCGAGGGTCGCCTTAAGCGACCGTGATGGCAACCGTGTGGCATCGGCCCTGACGATCTCGCACAGGTCACCTGCTTTCAGCGCGGCGACGTTTTCCCGTACCAGCGCCAGCGAACGCGGGTCCTGGTCGACGAAAACGGCTCTGGCTGCACCGCGCGAAAGCGCCTCCAGCCCCAGCGCGCCGGTCCCGGCGAACAGGTCGAGCACGACCGCGCCGGCAAGCGCCGGCGGATCGCGGTGGGCGAGGATGTTGAACAGGGATTCGCGCACCCGGTCGGTGGTCGGCCGCACCCGCTCGTCGTCGGGCGTCCTCAGCCGCAGCCCCCGGTAGCGGCCGCCGACGATTCTCATCCGCCAATGCCAGCGATACGTGTTCCGAGAAGGGGATGTTTCTTCGTGACCGAGCGGTCGAGAGGCCACGTGACGGCCCCACCTGGGTTCCCGCGTGCGCGGGAATGACGAGAACCGAACTTGGATTGATGGCGCCCCGACATCACTTCGCCTTTAGCGCGAACCCGGCGCCAAGCTGGGCGCGCAGCACCGGGCGCGTCACCTCGCGGACCTCGCCGCGTTCCAGGGTGCCCAGCTGGAATGGGCCGTAGGCGACGCGGATCAGGCGCGAGACCTGCAGTCCGGCGTGGGCCAGCAGTTTGCGCACCTCGCGGTTCTTGCCCTCGCGGATGCCGACGGCGAGCCAGATATTGGACGCCTTGCGGCTTTCGATATCGATTTCGGCCGGCGCGTATTTGACACCCTCGACCACGACGCCCTTGCGCAGCGCCTCGAGCTTGCGCTCGTCCGGTTCGCCCCAGGCACGGGCGCGGTACTTGCGCTTCCAGCCGGTCTTGGGACTTTCCAGATGCCGCGCCAGCTCGCCATCATTGGTCAGGAGCAGCAGGCCTTCCGAATTGATGTCGAGCCGCCCGACCGAGATCACCCTCGGCATGTCCTTGGGCATCGCCTCGAACACGGTGTTGCGGCCCTTCGGGTCCTTGTGCGTGGTGAGCAAGCCCGGCGGCTTGTGATAGAGCCACAGCCGCGTCGGCTCGGCGCCGCCGAGCGGCTGGCCATCGACCGTGATCGACTGGCCCGGCGTCACGTTGAACGCCGGGCTGTCGAGCGTCTTGCCGTCGACGGCGACGCGGCGCGCCTCGATCAGGGCCTCGGCGCCGCGCCGCGACGCGACACCGGCCCGCGCCAGCACCTTGGCGATCCGCTCGCCGTCTTTCGCTTGTTCGCTCATGAGGCGCACCATAGTGCGGAATGCCGACAGGCGAAACGGGCGGATTCGCGGGATCAGGCGTTCGTCTGTTCCGGAGGCAGCCGCTTTGGCAGCGACGCCGCGTCATGACCCTCGACAAGGAAATCGTGCTCCACGCCGACGCCGTAGCAGGTCATCGACAGCGAGCCCATGGCGTAGCCGCGCAGCAGCGCGGCCGCGCCCTCGCCCACCGACGCGACACCGGCCGTATAGAGCAGCGGGATGAAATGATCGGGCGTCGGCACCGCGAGATCGTAATCCGCATGCCCGGTCGCCTTCACGACGTCGCCCGGCGCTTCGGTCATCAGGCAGACCACCGCATCGTCGAAGCGGTGCGCCCAGTCGGTGCCGCCGTCCGGGTCGCTCCGGTCGATGCGGCGCAGATTGTGCACCACGTTGCCGCTGGAGACGATCATCACGCCCTTGTCACGCAGCGGCGCCAGCTTCGCCCCCAGATCGAGGTGATAATCGAGCGGTTTCAGCGCGTTGATCGACAGCTGCACCACCGGCACGTCCGCCTTGGGAAAGAGGTGCGCCAGCACACTCCAGGCGCCATGATCGAGCCCCCACTGATCGCGGTCCGCGCCCACCCAGTGAGGCCTGGCGACTTCGGCGACCTCGGCGGCGAGCGCCGGCAGGCCCGGCGCCGGATACTCGACATCGAACAACGCCTGGGGAAAGCCGTAGAAATCATGGATCGTGCGAGGCCGCGCCATGGCGGTGACCGCCGTCACGCCCACATACCAGTGCGCCGACACCATGAGGATCGCGCGAGGCTTGGGCAACGCCTCGCCCAGCGCGCGCCAGGCACGGGTGTAGCCATTGCTCTCGAGTGTGTTCATCGGGCTGCCATGGCCGATGAACAAAGCGGGCATTCTGGTCATGGAGCGTCCTGACGCGCGGATATCGCGCCATCCTGCAGGTAGGTGCGCGCCGCGCGACGGCAAGGTGGCACTGCTGTCTGACGGGCACCTCCGGGATCACCGTCCAATCAACGCGCCATATCGACACCGTGCAAGGCAAGTGTCAGGAAGATGCTGTTAGGGTCGGACTTGTAGTCCCCGAACGGCGGACAGTCTGTGAAGCCGTGGCGGCGATAGAGTGCGTGGGCCGGACGGAAGAATTCCCATGCGCCAGTCTCGAGGCTCAGCCGGGTCATTCCCGCCGCGCGTGCCGATTCGACGATATGCCGCAGCATGGCACTGCCATATCCCAGGTGGCGCATGGCCTCCACGGTGTGCATGGATTTCACCTCGCCATGGTCGGCCGAAAGCCGCTTCAGCGCACCGACACCGGCAAGCACCTCGCCAGCCCAGATCGTCCAGAGGGTGATATCCGGCGCGCGCAGGCCGTCGAGATCGAGTGCGTGGGCACTGCCCGGTGCGGTTTCCGCCCGTCCGGTCGTCAGATGGGTGCGCAACAGGTCCGTGACGCGGCTGTCATCCAGATCGGCCGGTATGATGGTCCACATGCAGGCCCCCGAAAATCATCGTTTCGCTATGACACGATGATAGCGCAGGCGCGAAGCGCCGTTCTACGGGGCTATCCGCTTGTGCGGGCGTCGAAGTCCGCGACCGCCTGCGCCGACAGCTCCGAATCCAGCATGGCCTCCAGCACCTGCGGCGGCACGGTCATGTCCTGGCTGTAGGCGAGGCCTTTTTCCACCGTATCCACATCCGGAAAGCTGGCCAGCAGCACCGTGCCGCCCATGACGGCCACGGTGTCGGCGATGGCCCGCATGGGCGCTTCCCATTGCTCGTGGTTCTTGCGCATCCGGCCGAGATAGACCGCGACGCCATCGGCGCCCGACTTCATCGCCAGATAGGCCTGTGCGGCGGTGAACACGGCGGTGACCAGCGTCTTGCAACCCATGCGGTTCAGCACCGCGCAGCATGACAGCGCGTCGCGGGTCGGCGGCAGCTTGATCCAAAGGCGCTTGGCGGCCGGACTGCGCATCGCATGGAGATAGGCCTCGGCCTGGGCCATGATCTGGCGCGGCGCACCGACGCCCTGTATCATGAAATCGGTGACCGTCTCGGTCTCGCTGGCGAGGGCGCACAGGGTGATCCCGGCCGCGAGATAGTCTTTCGCGGACATGGCCTCGACACCGGCCGAGCGCGCCATCAGCGATGGATTGGTGGTGAAACCGGTAACGCCCGGGAACCGTGCCCATCGGGCAATGGCGTGCCGGTCTGCCGTATCGACGAGCAGCATGAGACCCCCTCTTGCTCAAGTCCCCGCCGCGCAGTCAGCCCGGCGGGTTCATCCTTGTTTACGGACGGGACCTTAGTGGATTCGAGACGAGGCGTGTAGCGGATCGTTACGCATGGGAGCCGGCGGTTTCCACGCGGCTTGACGCTCCCTGCCGCTTTCCCCATGGTCGCGCCATGCGCAGCCCGTTCATGCAGATGGCCATCGAAGAGGCCGCCGCCGCCGCCGCGCGCGGCGAGGTGCCGGTGGGCGCGGTGCTGGCCGGGCCCGATGGCGCGGTGCTGGCGCGGGACGGCAACCGGATCGTCGAGCTCAAGGACCCGACCGCCCATGCCGAGATGATGGTGATCCGCGCCGGGGCGCGGCTGCTCGCCAGCGAGCGGCTCATCGGCTGCGACCTTTACGTGTCGCTGGAGCCGTGCCCGATGTGCGCCCAGGCTGTGTCGTTCGCGCGCATTCGGCGGCTCTATTACGGCGCGGCCGATCCGAAAGGCGGCGGCGTCGACCACGGCCCGCGGCTGTTCGCCCAGCCGACCTGCCACCATGCGCCTGAGGTCTATGGCGGCATCGGCGAGGGCGAGGCAGCGCGGTTGCTGAAGGATTTCTTCGCCGCCCGGCGCTAGCGCGATTTCGATTTGCCGCAATCCGCTTTAGGATTTGGCGCCATGGACCTGTCCCGAACCATCCGCGAAATCGAGGCGTGGCTTGCCCAGGCCGTCGACTGGACGGTCGCCCATGTGCTGACCCTGACGACGCTGGGTCAGCTGCTGGCCATCGGCCTGACCTTTTTCGTCGCCCGCTTCCTCGCCAAGCCGATCAAGCGCTGGCTGGCCGCCCAACCGCTGCAGGTGCCGGCGGCCGAGCGGACACGCGGCGTGATGCTGCTGCTGGTCACGCCGGCGATCTGGCTGGTGCTGCAGCTCGTGCTGCTGGAAGCCGCCAAGCGGGTGCCGCTGGAGCATGTGGCGCTGCGGATCAGCATCAACCTGCTGGCCGCCTGGCTGCTGATCCGCCTGTTCACCGCGCCGGTGCGCAACCCGGTGATGGCCAAGCTGATCGCCGTCGTGGCCTGGAGCGTCGCGGCGCTCAACATCCTCGGCATCCTCGACCAGACCATGATCCTGCTGGAGCACGCCGCCATTCCCATGGGGAAGGGCAAGGTGCTGTCGCTGCGCAGCGTGCTGGTCGCGGTACTGGCGCTGGTGATCTTCGTCTGGGCGGCGCTGATCGCGTCCCAATTCGTCGAGCAGCGGCTGTCGCGGTCGCAAAGTTTCACACCTTCGGCCCGGCTCCTGCTGGGCAAGATCGCCCGCTTCCTGCTGGTGGTCATCGCCATCGTCGTCGGCCTGGGCGCCGCCGGCCTCGACCTCACCATCTTCGCCTTCTTCGGCGGCGCGCTGGCCGTGGCCGTGGGCTTCGGCCTGCAGCGGGTAACGTCGAACCTGTTCAGCGGCTTCATCCTGCTGATCGACCGCTCCATCAAGCCCGGCGACGTGATCGAGATCCAGGGCACCTATGGCTGGATCAACAAGCTGGCGACACGCTACACCTCGGTCATTACCCGGGACGGCACCGAGCTCCTGATCCCGAACGAGGACATGATCACCCAGCCGGTGGTCAACTGGTCCCATTCCAACCGGCTGGTGCGCCAGCACGTCAAGGTCCGGGTCAGCTATGACAGCGACATCAACCTGGCGCGGCAGCTTTGCGTCGAATCCGCCAAGGAAACCGAACGGGTGCTGGAGACGCCGGCACCGCTGTGCATGCTGCTCGACTTTGCCGACGACGCGGTGATCCTCGAGCTGCGGTTCTGGATCGAGGACCCGCAGAACGGTGTCACCAACGTGCAGAGCGCGGTACGGCTGAAGATCTGGGACAAGTTCCATGCCAACAACATTCGTTTCCCGTTCAGCCAGCACGACATTCACGTGATCAGCGCACCGGGCTTGAAGGGCGTGGTGCGTGACGGCGAGTGAGCGTTCCGGCCTGCTGCGCACGATCCTCGCGGCGGCGCTGATCCTGACGACCGCCTATGGCGGGCTGATGCTGTGGCGCGGGCTGCAACGGCCCGAGACCCGTCTGGAGCCCGTCACCTGCTGGTTCGCCAAGCCCAACTCGCGCACCACGGCCTGCTACCGGTTTTCCGTGCCGGAAAGCCGGGGTACCGCCAGCAACCGCAGCGTCAGCTTTCCGGTGGTGACGTTCCACAGCCCGTCGACGCCCGAGGGCGAGCCGCCGGTGCTGCACCTGATGGGCGGGCCGGGGCAACCGGCGCTCATCGAGACCGACGCCCAGATCAAGACCTGGATCCACTTCCTCGACGAGGCCGGCTGGGCGCGCGACCGCGACCATGTGGTGGTCGACGTGCGCGGCGTGGGCGGGCTTGCCAGCCCGACGCTGCGCTGCCCGATCCTGAGCGACGTCGGCTGGATGCTGTCCCTCGATGCGCTTAAGGACAAGCCGGGCGCCGCCGACGCCGAAGTGCGGCGGCAGGTAGAGCGCTGCCACGGCGGCTTCCAGCGCGAGGGAATCGACCTTGCCGCCTATGACACCGCCGCGACCGCCGCCGACCTGATCGCGCTACGGCAGGCGCTGGGCCTCTCATCCTGGTCGGTCTACGCCGTCTCCTACGGCACGCGGCAGGCGCAGGAGCTGATGCGGCGCGATCCGAAGGGCGTTCACGCCGTCGTGCTCGACTCCACCAGCCCCGTCGACGTGCCGACCATCGCCAGCCAGCTGCCGAACATGCAGCATGCGCTCGACCTGATGTATGCCGACTGCGCGGCCCAACCCGATTGCGCGGCGTCCTATCCCAACCTGCCGGGCGACATGGCCGCCGCGGTGGCCCGCTTCCGCGACCACCCGGAGACCCTGAAGCTGACCAAGCCGGGCGGCTCGCGCGTCCTCACCGTGCCGCTCACCGACGGTTTCTACCTGCAGCTGGTCGAGTTCATGCTGAGCTCGGGCGATTGGGTGCCGTTCGCTCCCGGCATCATCAACAACGCGGCCGCCGGCGGGGCCAGCAGCATGCTGGCGCATCTCGCCGCCAGGCTGGTGTTCGACAGCTACTGGCGCAGCGACGCCAACGCGTTGCTGCTGTCGACCCTGTGCCGCGAGGAACTGCCCTACAACACCGCCGCCGCGCTGACCAAGGCCGCCGCCGACCATCCGCTGCTGCGGAGCCTGGAGCCTGACGGATTGCTGCGCGCCAGTTGCACGGCGTGGCCCGTCGGCAAGGCGCCGCCGGCATTCCGCAAGGCGGTCGCCTCCGACGTCCCGGCGCTGCTGATCAACGGCGCCTACGACACCCGGACGCCGCCAGCCTTCGCCGAACGCGCCGCCGCACACCTGACCTATGGCTACCGGATCGTGCTGCGCGATCGTGGCCATTCGCCCAGCCCCGCCAGCGCCTGCGCCAGGGAGGCCATCGACGCCTTCCTCGACGCCCCGCTGAACCCGGCGCCGCCGGACTGCCTGCGCCTGCAGAAGCCGCCCCGCTTCATCCCCCGCAAGGGCGCGCCAGCCAGGATCGAGAGGTTATAGGCTACTACCGGCACCGTATTTTTGATGTAGCGGGCCGGCTTCCACACCAATTCCCTTCGCGGCCTGAAAAATCCCCCCTATAGATTTCAGCATTGTCCTGAGGGGGAACTACGCATGGCGTGGTTGGAGAAGCTGTTTTCGGCCGACGGCTACATGCCGCATGGCCATTGTTACCTGTGGGAACCAGGCGTTCTTTGGCTGCATGTGGTATCGGATGCCGTCATCGGCCTGTCTTATTTCTCCATTCCACTGGTGCTGATGCTGTTCTCGCAGCGGCGCGGCGACCTGAAGCTCAACGCCATCTTCTACGCGTTTTCCTCGTTCATCCTGGCCTGCGGCATCACCCATTTCTTCTCGATCTACGTCATCTGGAACCCGTACTACGTGCCCGAGGGCATGATGAAGGCGGTGACAGCCGTGGTCTCGGCGCTCACCGCCTCGGCGCTGTGGCTGATCCTGCCCCGGCTGGTGGCGCTGCCAAGCCCGGCCAAGCTGGCGGCGGCCAATGCGGCGCTGAACGAGGAAATCGAGATGCGCTGGGAGATGGATCGCCAGATCACTGCCCAGAACGCCGAGCTGCGCGCCAGCAATCGCGAGCTGGCGATGCGCGAATACGCGCTCGCCCACGCCGCCGGCGCGATCGCCATGGCCGACGTGAACGGCAATATCACCTATTCGAACCGCGCCTTCGCCAACCTGCTGGGGATCGAGAGCGTCGGCGACGTCATCGGCCGCAATGCGCTGGAGTTCCTGCCTGACGGCGGCGCGGCGCTGGCCGACTTGCTGCGCGAGGGCAGCTGGATCGGCGAGATCGGCGTGGTCCGCCCCGATGGCGAGATACGCGAGGCGGCCGTGGCCGCGAACATGGTGGATTTCGCCGACGGGAGTCCGCGTCTCATCATCGCCTCGTTCATGGACGTGACCGAAGCCCGCCGCGCCCGCACGGCGCTGCGCGAGAGCGAGGCGCGGCTTGCCAATGCCCAGCGTATCGCCCAGCTGGGCAATTGGGACTGGAACCTGCTCGATGGCGGCATCTCCTGGTCGGACGAGACCTTCCGCATCTTCGGCGTGCCCCCGGAGAACGGCCCGCTGCCCATGGACGCGGCGCTGGCGCTGGTGCATCCGGACGACCGGGCGGCGGTACGCGCCGGGTTCGAGAAATGCATGGCGCCGGGAGGCGGCCCCTGTTCCTGGAGCCTGCGCCTGATACGTCCCTACGGCGCCATCATCCACGCGGTCAGCCAGGCCGAGGCCGTGTTCGACGAGGCCGGCAAGCCGGTGCGCGTTTCGGGCACCATCCAGGATGTGAGCGAAAGGCTGGCCGCCGAGAACGCCACGCGGCGCACCGAGGCGTTCCTCGGGCAGATCGTCGAGAACATCCCGGCGATGCTGTTCGTCAAGGAGGCGGGCGAGCTGCGGTTCCTGACCCTGAACCGCGCCGGCGAGGCACTGCTGGGCATGCCGCGCACCGAGCTGGTCGGCAAGAACGACGCCGACTTCTTCCCACCCGAGCAGGCCGAGTTCTTCACCCGCAAGGACCGTGAGGTGCTGGCCGGGCGCCGGCCGGTGGTGATTCCCGAGGAATCGATCGAATCGAGGGACAAGGGCAGGCGGCTGCTGCGCACGGTGAAGGTGCCGGTCTATGACGACGACGGCCAGCCGCTCTACCTGCTCGGCTTCTCGAACGACATCACCGAACAGAAGCAGATGGAACAGCAGTTCCTCCAGGCCCAGAAGATGGAAACCGTCGGCCATCTGACCGGCGGCGTGGCGCACGATTTCAACAACGTGCTGATGGCCATGCAGCTGAACCTGGAAGTGGTCGAGGAGCGGGTCCAGGATGATCCCGAAGCCGCGGAATGCGTCCGGGTCGCGCTGGGCGCGGTACAGCGCGGCGCCGACCTGACCGGGCGGCTGCTGGCGTTCTCGCGGCGCCAGCCGCTGCAACCCAAGGTCCTCAACGTCAATCTGCTGGTGCGCGAGATGATGCGCCTGCTCCACCGCGCGCTGCGGGAAGACCTCGACGTGGAGACGGTGCTTGCGGCGGGCGTCTGGTCCATCGAGGTCGATCAGGCGCAGCTCGAGAACGCGCTGATCAACCTGGCCGTCAACGCGCGCGACGCCATGCCGCAGGGCGGCAAGCTGACCATCGAGACCGCCAACACCAGGCTCGACGACGACTATGCCCGCGATTTCGAGGAGGTCACGCCCGGACAGTACGTGATGATCGCCGTCACCGACACGGGCTCCGGCATGACACAAGAGGTGCTTGAGCGGGCCTTCGATCCGCTCTTCACCACCAAGGATGTCGGCAAGGGCAGCGGCCTTGGCCTGTCCATGGTCTACGGCTTCGTCAAGCAGTCCGGCGGTCACGTGAAGCTGTACAGCGAACCGGGAGAGGGCACGACGGTGAAGCTGTACTTCCCGCGCGTGATGACGCCGGCGCAGCGCGAGACGGCGGAGCCGCCGCGGGAGATTCCCGCCGGACATGGTCTGGTGCTGCTGGTCGAGGACGACCCGGCGGTGCGCGCGTCGGTGATCCGCTCGCTGGAGACGGCCGGCTACATCGTGAAGGCCGCCGAGGCGGGCACCGAGGCGATCGCGCTGGTCGAGCACGGCCTTCGCCCCGACCTGCTGCTGGCCGACGTGGTGCTGCCGGGCGGCATGAGCGGGCGCGAGGTATCGGCGGCGGTGACGGCGCTGGCGCCCGGCTGCCGCACCCTCTACATGTCGGGCTACACCGACAATGCCATCGTCCACCAGGGGCGGCTCGATTCCGGCGTGGTGCTGCTGTCGAAGCCGTTCACCCGCCAGGCGCTCGCCGCCAAGATCCGCGAGGTGATGGATGGGTAGGCCGACGCGGCGACGGCTTGTGTCCTCCGCGACCTAACCGGCTCTCACACACCCCAGAGCGTATACACCGGATCGTGCGGCGCCCGCGCGCCGCGCAATGTCAGGCTGGCAAATACCCCTTTGTCCCACTGCGCCGTGGTGGGCCGGTTGATGTTCCAGTCGAGCACGAAGGCGCGGCCGCTGAGCTTCCAGACGCCGCCGCGCCGCTCGAAGCGGTCGAGGAAGCGTCCGCCGATCATGCGGTCGACGGTGCCGCTCTTGCGGGGCAGCACCTCGATCCGCGCCACCTGGGTCTCGCCCACCGCCCGGTCGCCGGTGATCTGGTAATAGTCGGTGCCGATCAGGTGGGTGAGGCGCTCGAAACGATCGCGCACGCCGGCCCAGTATTCGCAGAATCCGTCGAACCCGCCGGAATATTCGCCGTATGAGACCTTTGCGTCGTCGTGCCACAGGCTGCGCATCAACGCGTCGTCGGCACGGTCGGCGGCACGGCAATAGGCGGTGTTGATCTCGTGCAGCGCCTGCTTCGACAGCGCCAGGTCGATGGCGGCCGACCGGTCGGCGACCGGCGGCGCGGTGGCGGCTTTCGCGCCGTGGCGGGCCGCCCATTCGGCCAGCATCCGGACCGGTGGATCG
>VFQP010004178.1_pt1 | contig 13739 bp, 20 predicted proteins | sample 3512351 | NCBI WGS metagenome assembly VFQP01 (sample SAMN10412372, study PRJNA504923) | tailings metagenome | isolation source: Relicate 1 Philex TSF1 revegetated site | place: Philippines: Tuba, Benguet | collected 2017-08-29 | reverse complement strand
CGATCGTTCCATCCTGCAACATAGCATCCACCTACTACATACGAGATAACGAGCAAACGACATATGGCACCACCAATTGCGTCTCCAGGGATGTGCGTAGTGCCACCTACATCGGTACGTCCTTCCCTATGCATGATAGACATTTCTGCGATGTTGATTCCAATGTCGCAATCAATCGCAGGGTGATGCAAGCATTGAAGCACGCTACATGATCACCTCCAAGGCACGCGGCAACGCCTTTGGTTCCAGCCATTTTCGTGACTATAACAAGGGCGATGTCCGTGCATGCGTGCTTGAAAATTACAAAGAAAATCACGAAAAACAGGTGTGCATGCATGCGGGGTTGCCATGTGCATATCATCCCATACACAGTTGTTGCACACCATGCCACCCATCAATTCGTGTACACCATGCTCTCCATGCGTACAACCACAGTTGTCACCACCGCGTACACCATCCCACAGACCTATCAATTCGTGTGCTCCATGCTCGAGGAGCATTGCACCCACTTCAACAAGATGACTATGGACATATGGGAAGCCCTCGAGCTGCTCAACGAGGTGGTGGATGACAGTGATCCCGACACCGCATTTCCACAGATTGAACATCTGTTGCAAACCGCCGAAGCCATTCGTGCTGCCTATCCAGATGTACGAAGTGGTTGTGTGGTCATCCTGCATGTTTGTATATACACACTTGTACTCAATACACACGTTCACTCTATACACACACACACCCCTCAAAAGGATGACTGGTTTCACCTCACTGGCTTGCTGCATGACCTGGGTAAAGTACTTGCCCATCCTGCATTTGGATCACAACCGCAATGGGCAGTGGTGGGTGACACGTTTCCTGTAGGGTGTGCACATGCCCCCTGCATTGTCTACCCACACTTGTTTGCCAACAACCCCGACACACATGATCCTCGGTAGGTTGTTGTTGATCCAAACAGTTAGGGTGTACACAAAACAGTGCACCCCCCCCACGTGTAATTCCCATGGTACACAACCACCTATAGTCCTTACCCCCACCCAATCCCACAGGTACAATACAAAATACGGTGTGTACAAGGGTCCCTATTGTGGCCTACGCAACGTGCACATGTCATTTGGGCATGACGAGTATCTGTTTCGTGTGCTGCAACACGCTGGCACCACCCTCCCCCCCGCTGCCCTGTTTATCATCCGCTATCACAGCTTTTATGCCCTGCATCAACATGATGCGTACGACTATTTACTGGATGACTATGATAGAGAGTTGCTGCCGTGGTTGAAGCGGTTTCAGCCGTTTGATTTGTATAGTAAGAGTGATACGCCGATGGACGTGGAAAAGCTCAAGCCCTACTACATGGGGCTCCTTGCCAAGTATTTTCCCAAGTTTGAGCTCCAGTGGTGATGGTGGTGTAGGACAGCCTGTGGGAGGCAGTCGGTGTGTATGTGATTGACACTGTGTTGTGGCACTGCGTCTATGAGATGCAATTTTGGATCTATATATATTTATTTCCTCCTAATAAACACCACACCAATACGTGTGCATTGTGACCATGTGTTGCTATTATTCAACGTCGTAACAATATACTATTTACAAGCAGTCGTACATTTGGCATCTCCATGTGGGTGTCATAAAAACGGACCACCCTCACCCTCATTCCTCGCCCTTGCCATGCTAAAAGATCTGCAGTATCGTCCACATCACCATTAATAACACCCCCTGCATAACCACGCCCCATGTTTGTATGGATTGTGATTGTGGGCGCCCTGTGTGCAGTGTTTTGTGCATACGGCATAGGGGCAAACGACGTTGCCAATGCATTTGGCAGCTCTGTGGGTGCGCGTGCAATTACCCTCAAGCAGGCCATATGCATTGCAGCTGTGTGTGAGTTTTCAGGGGCAGTGCTCTTGGGTGGGGGTGTGTCTACTACCATACGGAAAGGCATCGCAGATGTGGACGCATTTGTGGATATCCCATATGTACGATGTGTTGTGTAAAATATGATAGGGGGATTCTACGTGCTGGTGTGTTGCTGTGTGTGCTGCTTTGTGTATTGGCCGTGTGTTGCTGTGTGTATTGGTCGCGTGTTGCTGTGTGTATTGGTAGTGTATTGGTCTGCACCAATGCATGCGTACCCTCCTCAACACAGCAAGCCCTCTGCAACACAGCAATCCCCCTCATCTCTCCCGCACAGGTGTTGATGTTTGGCATGCTCTGTGTGCTGTTTGCAACTGGATTGTGGTTGTTATTGGCGACATATCTAGAGCTACCAGTGTCCACCACACACAGCGTTGTGGGGGGTGTTATAGGTACATGTAGGTTTGTTGTTTTGTTGTTGTTGTTGTTGTTGTTGTTGTTGTTGTTGTTATTTCAGGGTATCGTGTGTTGATGATGTATACATTGATGTATATGTTTTCTGTGTATATTGATGTATACATATAGTATATACAGTATGCACATGCAATGCACAACAAACAGCATGAGAAAGGATACCCCCAACACCCCCCTCTCACCCCCCCCCCCCCACACGACAACACCCACAACCCCCCCCCACAGGTATGGCTATGGTTGCTCAGGGTCCCTCTGCTGTAGACTGGCAGGGGGTGGGCCTCATAGCAGCTTCCTGGGTAGTTTCCCCCATAGTGACTGGTGTACTAGCAGCAGTGGGGTTTGCTGCTTTGAGAGCTGGGGTGTTGAGGTCTGATGGGAGTTTGCAGCGTTCATTCATGGTGTGTGGTGTTGGGTGTTGCGGTGTGTGGGAATGGGTGTGCGGTTGGGGGAGGCAGGAGGGATGGTGTGGATGGGTGTGGTGCATAGATATGTGTGTGGTTTTGGATGTGTGTGTACAAGGGTGTTGATATGGACATGTACAGGTATTCAAACAGCCCACCCACAGTACCGCCCCTTTACAAAACACCATATTCATCACACCCCACCACAGGTACTCCCCCCCCTTGGATTTCTTACTTTTTTCATCATTACATGGTTTATCATTGCAGAGGCAGGCAAAAATTTTCACTGGGAATCACAACTCCCACTGTGGCTGATAGTGATCCTATCGTGTGGGGTGGGGGTGCTGGCAGCGGGCGTGTGTGGGGTGGTGGTGGTGCCACGGTTGCGGCAACGTGTGCGGCGTGATATGCAAGCAAGTGGTGTTGCTATGAGGTATGTTGTGTGGTGAGGTCAACATACACCCCCATCATGTCACCATTATTATACATACACCGTGTATACACGCACCCACAATTTCATCACAGTACAATGCCATCAGTACAATTTACAATGGTCAACGGTCAAGAAAACACCGATGATGATGATGATGATGACCATCATGTTGACTCTGAACGGGGGTCCCTTCTTGCTGGGACAGGGGGGGGCTCAGAGGGGCCCTTTTCACCAGCACACAAGGGTGCAGCTGTGAAAAACAAGGGGAGCTTGCAGATGGTGACACAGGAGGGACAGCAGCTCAACCTGTATGCACATGATGACGACCAACCCAACGACGTTGACCAACCACATGTTGACCAACCGCATGCCACTCCCCACTCCCAAACACCCAACCCCAAAGACCCCTTGCCAGAAGCCCTGCAGGGCCACGCAGTAGGGGTCCCTGGGGCTCCTGGGGCCCCTGCATTCACCAGTGCGGCCCCTGCGGCACCCCCAACAGGGCCCTCAAGGGGAGGCGTACTTGGTGCGGTGAGTAGGGGTATCCATTATGATGTGCATTGTTGTATAGAGGAGGATGGTACAGTGGCAGCCATGCATGGGAATGCCGAGGTGTTTGATGCTGCTACAGAGGATTCCTTTAGATACCTGCAGGTGTGGGGCGAGGTTTGGGGTGAGGTGTGGGGTGGGGTGTGGGGTGAGGTGTGGGGTGGGTGGGTTATGTCGTGTTGCTGTGCTGGGGGGGGGGGGGCATCATGTGCACACTCCCTCATTCCATCACATTCCCTCTCACATGCACACCCCTCCATTACAACCCATACACCCATACACCCACACAACCCAACACACAACCCATACAACCCCCCCCCACACCCAGGTGTTTACTGCTATGGCAAACAGCTTTGCTCATGGGTCAAATGATGTAGCCAATGCAATTGGTCCCTTTGCTGCTATATGGGGGATATACCTTACTGGAACTGTACAGGTGAGAGGAGTAGAGTGGGGAGGGGAAAGAAGAGGGGGGAATATCAGGGAGTGAGAGGGGGAATGTGTGTATGTGTTTCATGTTTGTTGTGTATGTGTGTGTAGCATCCCTCTCTCTCTCTCTCTCTATATATATATATATATATATATGTGTGTGTGTGTGTGTATGTGTGTACAAGCACATTAATACAACCCCACACCACCCAAAAAACACCAGGTCTCGACAGGATGTCCTATATGGGTGTTGGCAATGGGTGGAGCAGGGTTGGTGTTGGGGTTGGCAACATATGGGTATAAGATTATGCGCACACTGGGTGTCAAGGTGAATGACTGTGTGTGAGTGTGTGAATGTGTGTGTGTGTGTGTGTTTAGTATGGACATGCTATCAATGCACACAACAAACATGTATACACATCACCACACATCACCACACGCCCACACATCACCACACACACCCACATCACCACACCGCCACACATCACCACCCCCACGCGCACACACATACCCCCCCAACCCCCCCCACACACTCACATAGATGGCCAAGTTGAGCAACACAAGGGGTTTTGTAGTAGAACTCAGTGCAGCAGCAGTCATCATATTTGGGTCAAAGGCAGGGCTGCCACTGAGCACTACACACTGTATGGTGGGTGCTGTGACAGGTATAGCTGTGTAGGGAGTGGGGGATGTGTGACAAGTGTGACAAGTGTAATCGAAGTAAAGTGTGGGAGGTGGAAGGGACACAAGGGGTAGGAACATGCATACATGTGAAATGTAGTGTATAAAACCACTACCCCCCCCCCCCCCCCCCCCCCACACAAAATCCTCACAAACCTTGATTCATCCTCATAAAACACCTGCACCTTCACCACATCCACCACCCACAGCTGTTGGACTGCTTGAAGGGACTGGTGGTGTCAATTGGCTATTGGTGCTCAAGGTCTTTGTCGGTTGGGCTGCCACGCTGGTGGTGGTGGGGGCAACGACCGCTGCGTTGTTTGCAGCAGGCGTGTATGCACCCAACATACAATGCGAGCGTGGGGTGCATGCGCTGGCAAATGCACATGCAGCAGCAGCACAGGCAGCTGCGGTGCGGTGTGAGGCACAAAACAGCACGTTGGCTGAGGTGTTGGCTGGTGGTGAGAGTGATGTATGTGCAGCGGTGTTGACTACATTGTGTACCTGATATTTCGTTGATTTTACATTTCTTTTTCCTTAGTGGTTATGTATGATGCTAGCCACAGACTATGCTTGACAGAGTATGCCCTTTCCTGTAGTGCCCTGATGATATGCAAAACCCTCACTTCTTCATCATCCCAGCACAAACCAACCTAGCCACAACATAGTTACAACCTAGTCACAACCATGCGTCGTACTAGCTTGTATAGCACGCGTGGAAGCCTGCCACGAACGCTACCCTTGTTTGCCTTGCACGCATGCTTCGCGGGTTTAGCTGTTTTTCTCGTTACGTGTGGATTTACGGGGTGGACATCATGGCCAATGCCCAATGCAGCCACGCAAGATCCATTTGCGGTGTCCTATAACCATGCTCACGGTGCTGCAGGGCTGCCATCAGCAATCAATACCACCACCGTCCATGGCACACCATCAGCCCTCAACAACAGCGACTTTAGCCACTACATCCTCGCACTCTACTGGCCTCCCTCTGTCCTGACCAAAGCAGCTCAGCGACGCGCATTGCACATGATCCGCGTGCGGCGAGTTGTGGCCGGCTTTTGGACGCATGGGGCCTGGCCGGCAACGTATGATGGGGGTACTGTACGCTGTACACATGTACAGTATACACAAACACATATTTACATATTCTGCATACTGTAATGCATTATAAATGCAAGCATTTCCCTCCCATTGTTGCACTTTACCCTCCATCACCTTCATGGTTCATGCCCCCCCCTTAATTACCCCCCCTTAATTTCCTGTCTCCCTTTTTCTCCGCCCAGGGCATCGGGGTCCCTGTTGCAAGATTGCCCCACCAGCATTGTGTTTGACATCAATGACTTGGGCCCCTTTCAGCGTACCTTGGAGTATTATCAAATGCCCTTTGACGCATCTGTGGATGCTGATAAAAGTGCATTATTTCTCCAACATGAGTGGACAAAGCATGGTGCATGCACGCCGTATTCAGTACTGCACTACTTTATGGTGCGTAGTGTGGGTGGGTGTGGAGGACAGTTGTGTGACCTTGATGTACATTGGTGCATACATGTACATGCGCACCCCTCACATTCGCATACACGCACACACACATATACACACAGCTACACACACACACCTATACACACACATACCTACACACAGCTACACACCTACACACACCTATACACACACACCTATACACAGGAGGTATATGAGGCCAGCTCCAAGGCACCAGTTCAGGAGGAGTTGGCTGCACGATTTGTCAAACCTAGGTGGAGGGGGAGATACAGCTTTGACAATGTATGTTTGTGTAGAGGGTGTGTGTGTGTACAAGGGGGGGTGTACAAGGGTGTGTGTACAAGGGGGTGTGTACAAGGGGGTGTGTACAAGGGGGTGTGTACAAGGGGGTGTATGTGTGTGTACAAGGGGGTGTACGTGTGTGTACAAGGGGGTGTATGTGTGGTCCTCCCTCTATACCCTTTCTTTTCTCTCCGTATACTCACCTTACACTCTCTCTTTTCTCTCTCTTTTCTCTCTCTACACACACCCTACACACACCCTACACACACCCTATACACACCCACCCACAGATCACAGCCACCATACAACAAGCATTCCCCAATAGCCTTGTGAGTAAGGAGGGTATGGTGTGTAATGAGGGGCCCTTCAAGGGGACCTATAGGTTGCAAGAGGTGTGGTGGTGTTGGGTGGTGTGTGAAAGTGTGTGGTGTTGTGTACAGCACTGTGTCATGTTGTTGTATGTATGTATTACTGTGTCATGTTGTTGTATGTATGCAATGATTGTGAACAAACACTAATGTATGCAATGATTGTGAACAAACACTAACTGTGTGATATGCAGTTGTGCTCATGCCCACACCCCCACCCCCCACCCAGATCCGCATGTGTGTTGACAAAAACACCCTCTACCCCATCGCCTGTCCCGCTGGTGGTGGCCCCCCCTTCATCTCCACAACCTGCGGCACCAACCACACCGAAACCTCCCTCTACTACTCCCCCTTTGCCCGCATGGGGCGGCTTTCTATAGACTGGCGGCCATTCCTCGTCATGCTGAGTGCCGTTTTAGTAGTCATGATGCTCATGTGGGGCCTGTATGCGCTCATTAAGAAACATCAGGGGATCCCGGGGTTGTTTTTGGCGAAAAAGCCCATCGTGGTGCAGTATGATTTGGTGCACTTGCCAGTCAAGGTGTTGTGTGAACAGTTGGATATGGATTGGTTGTGGAAGACGGCACCGAGTCTGGCAGAGTGTGTGGATGACCTGCCTGTGGGAATGGGGATCAAGGTGTGGTGGTGGTTGTGTGGGGGAATGTGTGGGGGGTGTGGGGGGGGTGTACTTGTGTATGCAGAGGAGTGTGGGGTTTGTGTGGGGGTGGGAGCGTGTGTTGTGCTTACTATGTGCGTGGGGTGGGGGGCTGTATTGTCTGTGTGTGTGTGTGTGTGTTGTGCTTCCTGTACAAGTACTGCTGTATAAGATGTGTATGCAGGGTGTGTACTCATTGTCCACATGCCAGTGTATCATCATCAATGACTGTTATCATTATTATATTATAATGATCCTGTCTCACGTACACGTTGACCGCCACATGGCTGACCGTTGACCGTTGAGCACAGGGTGGCATTGTGCGCAAGCTGGTCAAACTCAAGTATGGTATTCCAGAGCCACCTGGTGACTATGACATTGACTGTGTGGTGTTTGTGGATGTGTACCTGCCTGAGATACGAAGAGCATGTCGAGATGTGGTGACAGGTATGGGGGCACATGTGTGTGTGAGCGTGGGTGGGTGGGTAAAGATGTACATCTGTAGGTATGCACATGTTGTACACAAGCTATGCACATGTTGTACACAAGCTATGCACATGTTGTACACAAGTTTTTGTGTACATTACCTCCTCCCTACATACTTCATGTATACACACGTTCAAACACCCCCCCACACCCACACACCCACACCCACACCCGCCCCCAAAACCCACACCCACAGGCATGAAGGTGGGTAGTCTTGTGTTGGAGCCTCAGGATGTGGAGGTGTTGACCAAGGATTGGATCACTGAGTACTTTATGACACGTGATATCACCATGAATGAAGTGCTGGTGGTGCAGGTGAGGATGTGAGGGTGAGGGTGTGAGTAGTAATAACAATATGGGAATGGGGGGTGGGGTTGCGTGGGCTGGTGGTCCTCACACACGTGTATACACCCACACCCTCATACGCACATGCACATCCTCACACGCCCTCACACATCCTCACCCGCATTCCCTTCACACACATTCCCTACACACACACACATATACACACCTACATTCCCTACACACACACAGGTCAGTGAAAAGCAAGCACTACTCTGTTACACAGAAGACGCTTTACATGATATCAAAGCCAACCTCATACGTCCCTCATGTCATGCACTGAAAAGTGAATTCGCTATATGTTGGAATGTGGAGGACAATGGAACACCATACATGGGGGAGCAACAGGTAGGGGGGGTATAGCACAATAGGGTTGAGGGTGTGTGTGTAGGTGGGGTTGAGGGTGGGTGTGTAGGTGGGGTTGAGGGTGGGTGTGTAGGGGATTGGGTGGGGTCGAGTATGGTGTTGATGTCCTGCGTGGACAAGCGTGGACAATGGTACTGCAATAATGTGCACACACACATGCACATACAGCATACATATACACATATACACCTCATGCACAACACATACAACGCACCCCCCCCAACACCCAAAATCCCACACCCTCTCACATACACCCTCAAATGTATACATGCACACACACACACACACATATACACCCTCCCACACCCCACACCCCCCCTCCCCCCCTCCCCCAGGTGGTGCGCAGCATAGTGAGGTACCTCAAGGGTCATGGTAGTGACTATGCCTTTGATCAAGCCACCTGGAACCACTACAGGAAAGTTAAGCTCACCAAAACACAACTCTTCAAGATACTGAAACCCTTTCACAAGGATGATGAGAAAATGCAGGTATGGTGGTGTGTAGGGGGGTGCTGTGTGTGTGGATGTGGTGTGTGGATGTGGGGGTGTTGATGATTGGAAGAGTGTGGGTGTGGATGGTGTGTACGTGTGTGTAAAGTGGTCATGCTGTTGGTTATTGTAGACAACAGTACACTGTAAACACACACACACACACACACCATACACACACACACATTCACTTACAAATACAAATACACTCACAAGTACGCACACACACACACACATGCACACACACACACACTCAGGCTGCTATTGATCACTTGATTGAGATAGGGTTTATAAGTGCATATGAGGTGAGGAAGGCAGGGGGAGTCAATCAACTGTGGGGTCTGCTGCTTCAGGTGTGTGTGTGTGTGTGTGTGTGTGTGTATTGTGTGTGTGTGTGTGTTGGGGTTAGGGGTAAGTGTGTGTGTATGAATGCATGGTATGTATAACAATGCATGATGTATGCAATATCTATGTGCAGCGGTGTTGTTGTTACGTGCAATCAATCATATCATCAACATACCCACATACTCACTCCCCATACTCACTCCCCCCCCCACCTCCCCCCCCATTGTCCTACCCACCCCATTCCCCGCCCACCACACCCCACCACACAGGAGCTCAACACCACAGTGAGCAAATTTGGCACACGTCTCACACTGGGTGACATGTCAATTGAAGATGTGGAGCGCTGGGTTGACAGTAAAAAAGCAATGGTGGGTGCCAAGTTGTTTATGAACCAACTGAGGGCACGCAGAACAGGTAGTGTGGTTTGTGGTTTAGGGAGGGGGTGTATTGTGTGTTTTGTGGTGGTGGTGTTTTGTGGTGGTTGTTTGTGGTGGTTGTGTGCACACACCATGCACTCCCCCCCCAAATGCACTCCCCACACAGGTTTTGTTGCGAGTGAGGAAAACGTGCAGGATCTGGGTTTATTATCATTCCACCCTGACCTGGTCAATTTTATCACCAGTGGTCCTGTGTTTGACTATGAAGCACATCTGCAGCAGAGTGCTGAGAATGCATTGCAGACCCTGCTGACTGCGACAGATGGTATGAAATGAGAGGGGAGTATGAGAGAAATGAGAGGGGAATGCGATGAACTGAAATGAGATGAAATATGAGAGAAATGAGAGCGGATGATTTTTCATCATGGTATACGTATATATAGAAGATGCACCCCTCGTTTTTCATACATCACTCACACTCACACACACACACACACACACCTGGCTTACAAACACACAAAGGAGAGCTCCCAGGCACCCTCAAGAACAAACCAGTCATGCAAAACATGGTGGCCAAACAACAACAAGCAACCCCCCAGCAACATGATAGCAACACCTCTGTGGAGCTGGAAATTGCACGTGCTCGATGGAAGGCTGTTAAACGCATGGCTAATGAAGCAAACGAGGCTCTGCTGCAGCGGGTGTTGGGAGGGAAGCCAGTGGTGAGTGCTTCCCCTCAAAAGGATGGTGGGAGCAAGAGGGGAGGGGTGGGGGGGTCGACACATGGGGGGGGGCCTTCACCAGTGGGTATGTTTGAGCAGGTGATTCCCCCTGAGGTACGTGGTTGGTTTCATATGGTGGTGGTGGTGCGCAGTGTGTGTGTGGTTGTGGTGTGTGTATGGGATAATGTTGTTTTTCAATACATGCTGTAGGTACACCCATGCACACACACATACAATACACACACACCCATGTCCACACACGTATACCCCCTTGTACACAAAAAAAGAAAAACAACAACAACACACACACACCTTGTACACAACCCCCATCATCAATCACAGGTTATGGGTGACATCACAAAGCTGCGCATGCTCCTGGGTGTGGATGAGGCAAAACAGCTGCAGGCACAAAAAGAGGCTGCTGCACGTAGGGAAAATAAAGTAGCACGAGGAAGGTCGTTTACACAGAAAAACCCACTGCTGTTGCCTGTGCCGGGTCAAGGGGGTGGTGGCGACAGGTGTGATGGGATGGGATGTTGCGTGTGTGATGTAGTGTGTGTGTTGGGGGGAGTGGCGACAAGTGTGGCGTGGGTTTGTGTGATGTGTGTGATGTGATGGTATGTGGTGGCATGTAGTACGTGACAATATCGTCAGTGATACTATCATGTCATGATGGGCATGGTGGTTTCCACTGTGTTGACTGTCATGTGACTGTCATGGTTATCTTTGGTGTTGACCAAAATGTTGACCATCCAATCTGGTACAATGTACCCCAATACATCACTCAACAATATCAATATACCCCCCCTCCACCCCTCCACAGCCCCATCCCCTCCGACACGGCCGACCAAGCAATCACCCTGGGTGGCGATGCTGCCCCCACTACCACCGATGAGCTATGGTTGCGGTATAGTGCATTTGGGGCAGCATCAGCACGTGCTAATCAGCTCCATGGCAGCTTCTACCAAGCTGCCATGGGGAGCAGTCTTGCATGGGATGATGAGGGGGCTACACCATTGGTGGAGGATAGTGAGCGGCCACATAGGGAGAGGTTGCCACTGAGTCGATTGCTTTTGTTTCTATTGGGCGTGCTGGATATTGGTATGGTGTGTGTGTTTGTGTGTGTATGGGTGGGTGGGTATGGGGAGTGGGGGTGTATGGGGACACGTATGTTTTCTGTTTGCAACATGAAATACCTCATTGTGTTTCCTCCACACCATAACACCCTACACATTTACAGCACACCACCCACACTACAACACCCCCACACTACAACATCCCCCACACCCCTCCCCCCAAACAGGCAAGTATCAGATGATGTGTGCATATGCTCTGTTATTGGCTGGTCTGTTGCTCAAGCTCTACATACCTCGCGTGGAGGGGGCAATATTCGATGCATTTTCCACCTATGATGAGATTATATTTGTACAAGGGGTGGTGCTGGTTGCAAGTACGTGGGGGTGGGGTGGGTGGGGGGTAGGGGGGGGGTGAGAGGGTGCTTGAGATGTGCATGTATCTCCCAACCTACATTCCTTGAACCCACATTCTTTTCACCCGCATCCCCCAACCCACATCCCTTCCATGCACATTCCCCCCTCTCTTTTCCCCCACCGCCCCTCTCTTTTCCCCGCAGTGTTGGTGGTCACAAATGCAGCATTGAGTTTCCTGGGGCGCATTGTACTGGAGCTGTTCACGAGAAACACCATGCGTACTGTGTTTTCCAGGTTTTACAGGCACCTCATATTTCAGGTACTGTGTTGTGTAGGTGTGTGTTGTGTTGTGTTGTGTTGTGTTGTGTTGTGTTGTGTTGTGTTGTGTGTGGTGGTGGAGGGTCTGAGTGTTGCGTGTCGTGCATGGCCACGTGTATTGCTTGCATACCAAATATGCATACACTCACAAACACACCCAATACACTCAAGAACACACCCAAAACACACCACAACCCTACACAGGAGTTGTCATTTTTCAATAGACTCAACTTAGGTGAGTTGATGGCCCGCACCTCGGGGGACAGTCTCACATTGCGCACACTGGTGTCCAACACATTGTATCAGGTATGTAGCGGTGTATATATATTGGTGTGTTTCTGTGTATATTCTTGACTGGCGTGGGTTGTTGAATTGTGTGTGTGTGTGTGTGTGTGTGTGTGTTGTTCTAGTGGTCGCAAATCACACATACCCTCACACATGCCCTCCCCTCCCGCCCCCCACCCAGTTTGTCGAAGGCCTGGTGCTCATCCTGGGCTCCTTTATCTTTGTCCTCCTTGCAGTGGGTGTCTTTTTAATCCACGTCCCCCTCACCCTCCCCGCCATCATGTTCATCCTCTGCCTAGATTTTGTAGAGGTGATGTTGTTTGGCCATCTGGTGAGGAGACTCAATCTGGCTGTCAGACAAGCACTGGGGAGGATGTTTGGGTTTACGTTAGATAGCTTCAGTAGGATTGCCACTGTGTCGGGGTTGAATATGGAGTCGAAGCTGGTGCATGATTATACACTGTTTGCCTCGGATTACTTTGTGTATGTAGGGTGTGGATGGGTTGTGTTTGTGGGTGGGTGTGTACAGAAATGCATTGGTGAGGATGTGTGTCACTGTGTGCTGTTGTTGCAGTACATCTATAGCATACAAATATACAAACACTCAACATATGCTGAGCATTCTCCATACACCCACACCTTTCCTCCCACACTTTCTCTCCCGCACCCTTCCTCACCCCCCCCCTATGCACAGTGCAACATTTTGGATGAATGTCACCATTGCCTCTCATGGTACCTTTTCCTATCTCATGGGGGCCCTGCTGCGCTATGCTGTGCTGTGGTATGGCGGCAGGGCCCTCTTTCAGGATCATGTGACAGTGGGGACCCTGTTTGCGGTGTTGCGATATGTAACGTGGTTGCAGAGTGGAATCAAGCAGGCGAGTGATGCATATGTGAGACTCATGGCTGGTGCAGGTATGGTTTTGTGTGTTTTTGTGTGTGTGTGGGGGGGGGGGGGGGGGG
>VFQP010004177.1_pt1 | contig 13748 bp, 12 predicted proteins | sample 3512351 | NCBI WGS metagenome assembly VFQP01 (sample SAMN10412372, study PRJNA504923) | tailings metagenome | isolation source: Relicate 1 Philex TSF1 revegetated site | place: Philippines: Tuba, Benguet | collected 2017-08-29 | reverse complement strand
CGTAGTGCTGTACCTTTACGTTCATCTGCGCTGCCGCAGAATCCGCGCCCAAACGAACATTCTGAAAAAATGGATTTGTTTGGTTCTTGGTAAAGACTGCGATTCGTTCATTGTCTGCGCTGGCCAAGGGTGCCGATGCGACCAGCGCGGCGAGTACGATCACTTTCAAACTGATATTGTTGGTCATTGATTGTCTCCACATTCTTGTAGTTTGAAAAACTTGCCCTACTTTTCCAACTTCCTTACTTTCCGCCCCCTCCTCGCCGCCCGGCAATATCGGCTAGCACAGCCAGGACCAACACAACCCCGGTTACTAAGGGTTGCCAGTTGGCGTTGACGCCCAGCAAGTTCATACCGTTCAACACCAGCGTGAGGATCAGTGCTCCGATCGCGGTTCCAGACAGCGTCCCGACTCCACCGAAAAGAGAGGCTCCGCCAAGCAGAACCGCGGCGATTGCCGGCAGCGTCAACCCTTCCCCAATATCGCCTTCGGCGGAGTTCAAACGTGCTAGGAAGACGAGCGCGGCAAGCCCTGCCATTACTCCGCTTGCGGTGTACACCAGGAACAGGCGTCTATTCACCGGCACACCTGAGAGTCGCGCGACTTCCTGGCTGCTTCCCATCATGTAAATCTCCTGACCAATTGTCGTGCAGCGAGTGAGGAGAGTTCCGACTACCAGGAATAGAGCAGAAATCAGGACCGGAACCGGCAGGTTGAAGATGTATCCGCTACCCAAAGCACGGAAGGACGCCGGGAATCCATGGATGCTGTCACCGGACATGTAGGCATATGTGACGCCATGCAATGCCCATAGCATTCCGTAAGTCGCAATAAATGGCGGCAGTCGAAAGATCGTTACGAGAACGGCGTTTGCGACGCCGACTAACGTACCGCACGCCATGCCTGCGCATATGCCGAGTGCCATGGATCCCGTGGACTGGATGATGACGCCGGTAACGCATGCCGATAGTCCTACATTGGCGCCAATGGACAGGTCCAGTCCACCGGTAAGGATGACAAGCGTTAGCCCTGAAGCGAGCAAGAACAAAAGGCTCGCCTGCCTAAGAACGTTCAATGCGTTACCAGTCGTCGCAAAGCTATCACTAAGCACGGCCAATCCTGCGCAGATCGCAAGCGTAACCAGCATGCGAATAGCGAGCGGACCGATGCTCAGCCCACGTGGATGCCATGATGTTGTGCTGATCGGAACATTCAGGTCGGACTTCATTTTTCGCTCCTCACGTTATCCAGCAAAAGCGAGACGATTACGAGCAGTCCGATGCATGACACCTGCAATGCGGAAGATACGTTAAGGAGGTTTAGCCCATTGCGCAGCACACCAACCGCGAGGACACCTACGAGCGTTCCGAATAACCGCCCCTTGCCATGCTCAAACGAGGTCCCTCCCACAATCACAGCAGCAATGGCATCAAACTCCGTTCCAAGCGCAGCCGTGGGGTGACCTGCCCCCATTCTGGCCGTCATGATCAGAGCCGAAAAGCCTGCAGCGGCGCCGCACAACGCATAGACCAGAATCTGGTAGACCTTGCCGCGGACGCCGGCTAGGTGAAGAGCTTCGGCATTTCCCCCTAGAGCGCACGCGTAGAGGCCAAGTCGCGTGTGATTCTTCAAAATATGGAAGAACGCATAGCAGGCAATCCCAAGCCAGACAGCGCCACTCACTCCTCCGAACGACACTTCGCCCAGGGGCAACAGCGCATCTCCGGTGATTACGCTGTCTCCATCAGTAATGACCAGGCCTAGGCCCTGTGCAACTCCCATCGTGGCCAGTGTCACAATGAACGGCGGCAAGCCCAGCAACGAAACCATAGCTCCATTGAGCAGGCCGAAGCTCAGCCCGACCACGACAGCCGCCAAGATGGCAAGAGAGGGCGATCCTGTCGCGACAAGGACCATGGCCAGGATGACACCTGCAAAGGAAAGTACGGCACCGAGCGACATGTCAATGCCTTCGGTCATGATGACCAGCGTGGTTGGCAATGCCAGGATCAATAAGACCACGGACTGCTCCGCGATGTTGTTCATGTTGCCAAAACTAAGAAAATTTCTGGCGAAAATCCCGAAGATCACCATCAGCGCCATCAACACCCAAGCGACGCCGGGCAGATTCGCGAATATTGAGCGGCTCCGCTCACTCGACAAGATTACAGCCGTGCGCATTCTGAAAGCTCCTTCTGGCCTACGCCAACAGCCAACCTCATCACGTTACTTTCGCTTAGTTGATTTCGATTTAGGTGCCCGGCGATCCCTTTCTCTCGCACCACGTAGGCTCTATCGCACACCTGAATGATCTCGGGCAGCTCCGAGCTAATCATCAACACGCCTTTCCCCGCGGCGACCAATTGATCTAGCAGAGCGAATATCTCCGCCTTGGCGCCTACGTCGATGCCGCGTGTCGGTTCGTCGAAGATAAAAACCTTCGCGTCCGCCTGTAACCATTTCCCGATGACGACTTTTTGCTGATTACCCCCAGAGAGCACCCGGACTACCTGGTCGGATGAAGGGGTGGAGATTCTTAGGCGTTCGATTAGCGAATCTGCAATTCGCCGCACGGTTCGCATTCGATAGATCATCGAAGGGAATGTGCGAGAGAGGCTCGCTAGGTTGAGGTTTTCTGCGACGCTTCGCTCAAGCGCTACCCCCTGGGTCTTTCTGCTTTCCGGTATAAGTGCCAGGCCCGCGCTTCGTGCCTGTTCCGGACCACCGGAAAACGGCTCCCCTGAAATGCGTATCGACCCCGAGAGGACGCGATCCGCACCAAAAATTGCCCGGGCGATTTCCGTTCTGCCGGAACCAGCTAGCCCCGCCAAACCAACAATCTCGCCGGCGCGGACCTCCAAGGCAATGTCCTGCACTCCGTTCGAAGCAGACAAACCTTCTACCTGCAGGAGCGTGATATCGCTCCGCTTGTTAAACGTCCGTGGATAACTCATGTCCACGGTGCGCCCGACCATGAGTTCGACCAGTGCGTTTTGATCGGCTTCGCCACGCAACATCGAGGCGATCCTGCGGCCATCTCTCAGTACCGTAATGCGGTCACCGAGTTCGAATACCTCGACCATTCGGTGCGAGATGTAGATGATTGCTACACCGGCTTGGCGTAATTGCTCGATGAGTTGAAATAGGCTTGCGGATTCCCTATCTGACAAGGCAGCTGTCGGCTCGTCCATGACTAGCACCCTGGCATCTTGGGAGATGGCTTTCGCAATCTCGACCATTTGCTGTTGTGCCAGGCTTAACTCGCAAATTGACCGACCAGGATCCACGTCCAACCGGATCCTTCTGAGCACCTCGGCTGTTGCCAAACGCATCTTTCGCGCGCTGATAGTGCCGGGCCACCACCCCTTCGGCTCCCGACCCAGCCAGATGTTCTGAGCCACGGTCAGGTGAGGAACGAGGGAGAACTCCTGAAAGATTACGGCCACGCCAAGAGCGTTGAGCTCCGCTGCTGAATCCATTCGGACCGATTTTCCGTAATGGAACATCTGCCCCTTGTCGGCGCGGTACGCGCCGCACAGGACTTTCATGAGCGTGGATTTTCCGGCACCGTTCTCGCCCAGCAGCATGTGGACCTCGCCCGGGTAGATCTCCAGTGAAACATCCTTGAGCGCCTGAACACCGGGAAAGGATTTGGCGATGCCGACCAGTTCAAGAAGCGGTCTTTGCCGACCACTCGATTGGTTCACGACTACGTGGTTAGTATCCATTGGTCGGCTCCATTCAGAAGTCTACGTTCGATGCACCCTTCAGTTGCAACATCTCGCGCGCCTCCTCGGGAGAAGCCACCTCCAATCCGAGTTCGCTCAAGATTCGCCGAATCTTCTTCACCTGTGATGCATTGTCGGGAGCCATCTCTCCGCGACCCAGATACAGACTATCTTCCAGGCCCACGCGGATATTCGCACCCATTACCGCGGCCTGTGTCAGCAATGGCATCTGATGTCGACCCGCAGCGAGGATCGACCAGTGATAGTCAGTACCGAAGAGGCGATTCGCCGTATCTCGCATAAACGTGACGCATTGAGGATCCGGTCCGATTCCTCCCAAGACACCGAAGATTGTCTGAATGAAGAACGGTGGCTTTACGAGGTTTGCATCAACAAAGTACGCGAGGTTGTAGAGGTGACCAACGTCGTAGCACTCGAACTCGAATCGAGTTCCACATCCGTCGCCAAGATCTTTCAGGATGCGCCGAATGTCTCGAAAGGTATTGCGGAAAATGGTGTCTTCCGTCCCTTCCACATATGGCTTCTCCCATGGATACTTCCAAGACTGGATCTTGCCTGCCACCGGATGAATTGAGAAATTCATGGATCCCATGTTCAGGGAGGCCATCTCCGGCTTGAATCGAAGCGGAGGTGCGAGTCGTTCCTCCAGTGTCATCTTCGTGGACCCACCAGACGTGATATTGATGACAGCGTTGCTAGCCTCCTTGATCGGACCAAGGATGCGCGCAAAGACGTCGGGGTCTGCACTTGGCCGTCCGTCCTGCGGGTCTCGCGCGTGAAGATGAAGAATTGCTGCCCCTGCTTCAGCGGCGTCGATCGCTTGCTGCGAAATCTGCTCGGGGGTCAGCGGAAGGAAATCGGACATCGTCGGCGTGTGGATCGCACCGGTTACGGCGCACGTAATGATGACCTTGGGCTGTATTGCCATTGTTGTCTCCTATTTGATCTCTTAGCAGGCAGTCGGGGCTTCGCCCTTTTGGTCCGCATTGTTCATGGCCACCAGGTGTTTGCGTACCCGCTCCCGCAGGCTCGACTGTTCTTCCGGTGTCCAATCACGGAACCCGTGCCCTGTCTTCATCCCTAGGCGTCCGTCCGAGACCAGTTGCTCAAGATAGGGGGAGGCGGCGGGTCGGGAATCGATCTCGGGCAGCACGGTGCGATGAATGGCCAACGTGAGATCCGTTCCCACGAGATCGGCGTTCTCGAGCGGGCCCAGAACTGGCAGTCGACGCCCGAAGCTGGCCTTGACGACCGTATCGACCGTTTTCGCACTGCATACACCAGCCTCAACGAGCGCAACTGCTTCCCGCCAGAGTGCATGCTGAAGCCGATTTCCGATAAAGCCCGCGACGTCCTTTTCGACCATGGCCGGCGTCTTCCCGGCAGACGCAAGCAGATCGAACATCGCCTGTGCGATTGCGGAGTCGGTATGTTGTGTCTTGATGACTTCGACAAGCGGAACCAGATAGGGAGGATTCCACCAATGTGTACCCATCGCCCGCTCCGGGCTCCGCATGTCTTTCGTGATTTGCGTTATCGGGATTACCGATGTATTGCTTGCCAACATCGCCCCCCGAGGCGCAAGCAACTCCAACTGCAAGAAAAGCTTCTGCTTGAAGGCCAGGTCTTCCGGCCCCGCCTCGAACACAACGTCGGCACCCGCGACACATTCACCGAGCTCTTCTATAGGGAAGACAAGCTCTGCTGCCTTAGGATCTTCGCGAAGCTCAGTGAGATTTCGCGCAATTCTTTCTCGAAGGTCCATCAGTGCGATGACGTTCCGGTCGAATACCGTGACCGTATGGCCTGCTGCCGCGAACACCTGGGCGATGCCATGGCCCATGAGGCCGGCACCGATGACCGCTACTTGCTGCTTCGCTTTCATTTTTCTACCGTGACTGACGTGGTCGGCGAATCGCGGACATGGCCGTGGGTGACCATGTCCGCGGCTAGGCCTAGGCGTTAAGCCTCACCGTTTTCGATCCGATAAGTGCCGCGCTTGTCGACGATGGCCACAAGGCGCACGATGCAGCCATCGCCCTCCTTCCAGCGCCACGGGAACGCAGCGAACGTCACGCGCTTGCCCGTGACCTTATCGATCTCGCCACCGACGTTCTCGATACCGCAGATCCCTGCGGCCAGAATGGCTTGGTGACACGGCTCCCATTCCGGGAAATCCTCGATTACCTTGCGGCCAGTTTCCTTCTCGTACTCCATGTTCACCTGCGGCAGCAGGCCATGAGGCCAGCCGGGGCCGTGCGGTCCAATTGCGGTACCCAGCGGGTGGTCGAGAGCCTGCGTGTCGGTGCCGATCATCTTGACCTTCTTCTTCGCGAACCACTCGCCAGCTTCTTTGTAGAAGCCCGGCGAATATGCGTAGTACTGCCTGCTGTCACCGTAGTGCTTGTGCCAACCGGTGTTCACGATGACGATGTCGCCCTCGCGGATTTGAGGCGAGACCTTTTCCAGGTCTTCGGCAGTAATGACCTCCCACTTCCCCTTGGGAATCGAGACCACCACGCCGGTACCGAAGAAATACGGCAGCGGCACCTCATCCATAAAGGGGGTGCCTTCAACGACGTGCGCCGGCGCATCGATGTGGGTTCCCGAGTGCATCACCGTGGTGATTCGTTGCGTCAACACGCCCGACTTCGCCATGTTGTGGAGTCGCTCGATCTTCACGTCTTCGAAGTAGGGCCAGCAAGGCTGGCCGAGGCCCCACGGGTGGCTCAAGTCGTAGAACTCGAGGCCCATGTCGTTGTTCAGATTGTCTTGATAGGTGATACCGCGGACGGTAATCGTCATTGTCCAACTCCAGTTGAAAGGTCGGGGCAGCACACCGATCGCCGAGGAAAGCGGCCATCCGGTTTGTGTGTGGATCTATTATTTGGTCACGTGACCAATGTAAGTAATCAGCAAATACCCTTACACGCTCCCATCCTTCAGCTAGATTCCTTGTGTACTGCCGATTATTTCAGGGTTGTGAGGAAATTTTTAATATGGTCAAGTGACCAATATATAGATGTGGAGGGGGCTGTGCCGCGCTGTCGCCACTGCGCTCAGGAAGAGGCGTGCACGCCAGCGTTGAGGCTAAGGCGCCCAGGCGTCTCCACTCACAATGGGAGGAGATTTGTGGGCGCTAGGCCGCTTGCCAACTCCCTAATTCAGGGACGGCAAAAGCGTGAAGAGATGGTCAGGACGTCTGCATCGAACGCCGGGGTAGAGCTCGGGCGCGCGCCTGATTGTGGGGCTAGCCAACGATATCGCGAGGAAGTGGTGGTGGAGCTTTTGGCCGCCGGAGGTGCGAGGCTACACACGCACCATCAGTTGCGCGTATCACATTTGGGGTGGCCGACGGGCAGGCCACGCCTTGAGCAGGCCTTCTGCTGGCTTGGCGCTTTCGGTCGTGCCGTCGCCGTTGCGCCAAGCCAGGTTGGCAAGCTCCCCCCCCATCGCGCAACAGGACTGGAAGTGCGTCTCTGGTGGCGAACTAGCTGCGAGTCGCCATCAACGCTTTGAATCCCCCCACGAGGAAGGGAAGAGCACGGCTATATACGTGCTCCACATTACTAGACTGAACTTTGCCGAAGGACAGGTTCTCAACGCGTCCAGATTCCGCAACGATCGCGACCATCACCCCAACCATTGCGCTGAATGCGTGAAAAACATCCTCTCGCGGAACCGACGGCAATGACCGCTCGAACTCTGTCAGATACTGGCGAGCAACGGCGTCGTAATGAACGCTTATCACCTTGGCCCACTCGGGCGAGTTCGCGTGCCGCGATACCAGCATGGAATAGTTGCGCCAGTTCTTGCCCCCAGCGGAGCTCCTTTCAACGAAAGGCCAGACATACCCCGCCACCAATTCCTCGATTGGTATGGGAGCGTTGCCAGCGCGGCCTCGAGCGTTGTCAAGCGCTAGTATCCGCTGATGGGCCATATAAGATGCGCGCCGTTCAACCACCTTGTCGAATAGGAGGTCCTTCGTTCCAAAGTGATAAGTCACCAGGGCGATCCGTACCTCCAGGGCTTGAGCGACTTCACGCAAGGAGGTTCCGTGGTAGCCCTGTTCCGCGAACAAGGCCTCGGCAGCATCCAACATCCGCTCTCGGGTAGAGTCGCCGTCCTTTCTCGAGTTGGCGCGCGCCACCCCTGGTACTGGTGCAGATTGCGATTTGTTCCGCGGTTCAGGCTTTTGCTCGGTCTTCATTTGTATTCTTGAAGCGCTCACGAATTGGCTTCCGCGGCGCAATGGTTCATCTCTACGGCCTTGCCTTTCCCTCAGGATCTCCGGGCTGCACCTCTACAGTGCTCGCCGCGCTGAGAGCATACCTATAAATAGAACTACGCCGACTCTCGTTAGACCGAACAAGGAATCGAGTTCCGCATCTGCTCGAAGCCGCCGACGAGAAGAGGTAGCAGACGATGGCAAATTTGCTGTGCATTCATCGACTTAAACTTGCCGAGGGAAAGGCTCTCGACGCGCCCGGACTCAGCAACCATCACTAGCATCGTCCCCACCATGAAACTGAAAGCATAGTAGACGTCCGCCTCCTCGACCTCAGGTAGCGACCGAGAAAACTCGGCTACATACTCTCTTGCCACGGGATCGAAGTGATCACTGATGACTCGCGCCCAAACAGGAGAGTTCGCGTGGCGCGCGACGAGCAATGCGTAGTTCTTCCAACCTTGACCGCCGTGGACACATCGTTCAATGAAAGGCTCTATATAGCCGGTGACTAGGTCATCGAGGGTCATCACCCCCCCAGGATCGCGACCTCTGATCTTATCCAATGCCTTGATTCGTACCAGCGAAATATACGCGGCGCGGCGCGCTACCACTCTGTCGAGTAACACCTCCTTCGATCCGAAATGGTAGCTGATCAATGCAACGCGGCTTCCCACCGCTTCGGCGACATCCCGCAATGAAGTCCCGTGGTAGCCGTGCTGAGCGAACAACGCTTCGGCGCCGTCAAGTATCCGCTCACGCGTGGCCTCTCCGACGCCACGTGAGGCCACGCTGTTGCCAGCATCGCGGCGCCTTGCGCCTTTTTCGTCACTGGACACTTCTTCCGCAACTATCGATTTGTCACCCGGGGACAGCACACCATTGGCTCCTAACGCTTTATTTGGTCGACTGTACTATATGACTGAGCACGGCGTCATCCACATGAACCCTTACAGTTAGCCTACACGCCGTCAAATTGACCGTTGAGGACTCAGTAAAAACCCCTGTATAGTTGGTCAGTTGTCCAGTTTATGATTCACGCCAATCAATACAAGGAGACATCGTGCTTCAGAAGATCTATGCCGCATTAGCCCTGTCGCTTACCTGCCTGCTTGCACCCAGCCTGACATCCGCGCAGCCACCCATCGGTCGCATCGTACTGCCTGTTGGAACGGGCAATCAGACAGATGCAAATGCCCGCGTTCTGGCAGAAGCGATGCGCCAGGTAACTGGCCAAACCTGGATCGTCGAGAACAGGGCCGGTGGCGGTGGCACGATCGCCGCGCACGAAGTGGCTCGTGCAAAGCCGGACGGCCTCACGCTACTGATGACAACGGCTGGTCATGCGACGGCTGCCGCTCTCTATAAAAAGTTGCCTTTTGACAGCGTCAACGATTTCACCCCGATCAGCTTGCTCACTCAGAGCACCGGGTTCGTTCTCGTAGTCCGCTCGGAATCTCCCTACAAGACTGCGAAGGAGTTCATTGACGCGGCGCGTGCACAGCCTGGAAAGATCAGCTTCGGCTCATTCGGTGTTGGCAATACGACGCATGTCGTCGGCGCACTTTTTGCCAAAGGCGCGGGTGTCGATATGCTCCACGTTCCCTATCGCTCACCTGTCACGGACTTCCTTGGCGGTCACGTGGATTCGATCTTTATCGGCGAGTCCATTGTTCAGCCGCTTCTGAAGGAAGGTAAGGTGCGTGCGTTGGCTATCTCATCGTTGAAGCGGTCTACTACCCTTCCAAATGTACCGACGTTTGAGGAATTGGGCGTCAAAGACGCGGACATCCCGGCATGGTCCGGCATCCTCGGTCCGAAAAATATCGAGCCTGCCACTGCCCAGGCACTCTACAAGGCTCTCCTGGCTGCCTCTAAGACGCCAACCTACCAAGCAAATGCTCAGGTCACCATGTCACATGTGGTTGTCTCTACGCCTGACGAATTCAAGAGGACGCTCGAGACCCAAGTTAAACGGTTCAAGGAACAACTGCCCCCGCTTGGCATCCACCTGGATTGATCAGCTACAAACCGGAAATGCACCATGCTTGAATACTTTCCCGATTACACCTGGAACCTCTCTCTGTCGATGGCGCTGGACATGGGCGCCAACATGGATGAGATCGACCGCGCTTGCAGCAAACTGCGGGACCGGGGTGTGCCTCCAAACGTTGAACCGGCCGAAGCGTTTTTCGAAGCATGGATTGGCGCTGGCGGAAAGCTGGAGGCGGCAGCCCAGGAGGATGAGCGCGTGGGTCAGTTCCTCAGTGCTTCAGAGAAATATCGCCGGGCGACTGTGATGTACATCACTGGCGAACGGATGCCAATGCATACGCTCCCCGCACGGCATGCGGCCTACGACAGCCTGCTCTCCTGCTTCTCGAAGTACGTCAAGCTCGGAAACGTAAATTGCGAGAAGGTTGAAGTGCCCTTCGGGGATAAGGTTCTGCCTGCATTGTTTGTACGTGCAGAGGGGGACGGGAAAGCGCCGTGCCTCGTGCATTTCAATGGCTTGGATGGCATCAAGGAATTTCTTTTCCTGTCGGGATTCCCCGCAGCGCTTTCCAAGCGCGGTGTTTCCGTGCTCCTGGTCGACAACCCTGGGGTAGGTGAGGCCTTGCGCAAGCATGACCTCCATAACAGCCCCGAAGCCGAGGTGCCGGCGGCGGCGTGCGTTGATTACCTTGAAGGTCGGAGCGACGTCGATGCGGAACGCATCGGCATGGTCGCATTGAGTCTCGGCGGCTACCATGCACCGCGAGCAGCCGCGTTCGAACGTCGATTCAAGTGCTGCGTTGCGTGGGGTGCAAACTATGATTGGGCAACACGTTTCCGCAAGCGCGTGGCGGGCAACGGCACCCAAAAGTCAGTCCCCCACCTTTTCGAACACGTCAAATGGGTGCTCGGCGCCGAGACGGTTGAAGAGTGTGTGCAGATTGCCGACGGCTTTACGCTGGCGGGCGTGCTCGACCGGATTCAGATCCCGATCCTCATCACGCACGGCAAGGACGATCGACAGATTCCCGTTGAAGATGCATACGCCACCCATGAGGGCTGCGTGAATAGTCCCCGACGTGATATTCGGATTTTCACGGCGGAGGAAGGCGGCGAGCAGCATTGCAGCATCGGAAACATGAGTCTTGCGACTGACTATATGGCCGATTGGGTCGCCGAAGTATTCGAGACGGCCGGTAACAAGGCGGAGCGATAGTCGTGATGAACGGGATCGAAATCCGCATTGACGGTGCATTGGTTACTGCTGATCGGATCGAAACGTGGGAGCGTTCCCGTTCGCTTGCAGTCCTTCGCTTCCTCCACAGGAAGTTGGGGCGGAAGGCGCCGCCGAGGACGTTGTCGACGCCACAGCTTCGGATCGCGCTCGCTCAGGTGAAGTTGGATATCGGACAACAAGATCTTCGTTGTCTGCTGGAGCGCGACATTCGTGTTTCCGACATGATGGCCAGTTTTCTCGTCAAGCTTTCCGGAAACCAGCGCAAATTGTGCATGGTTGACATGCATATCCCGGGGGCCGCAGCGGGCGAGCTCGCCGAAGGGCTCGACATGCTAATGCTTCGCAACCCAGAGCAGCACGCTCAAATCAACTTGGCTGCCTGCCCCGACCACTACGTTCTCCAGCCGAAGGGCGAAGTCCTGGAAGTGTTGGAGTCGACCGGAAGTTCCCCTTTCGCTTCGCGATTCTTCATGCACTATGGAGACGAGCGCGGAATCGCCACGCCACCTGACCCGAATTTCACGCACCAGTCGTACGGCACTGCCCGCTCTGCGGAGAGCCTCGACATCGGCGCTATTCGACACCAACTGCGGGATATCGACGGAGGGACGCATGCACGCCTCCTCGTCGAGTTTCCGCACGCTACGCCAAACCACGTGATCCGTCAGCATCAGCTTCACTTAGCGTGCGAATTCTCTCACTGGTTTCATTATCTCCAGAACGCCAATGAGCAATCGGTACTTGGTTCCATAGGCTAGTACTGGGTCTCCCATTCGTCCAGCCTTCCTAGGACGAACTACTTCAACCACGCGGCCCACGCGTCCGCGACTTGCATTTCTGTGATGCGCTCACCTTGAGCGCAGGGGGAGACTCGCGCCTTGTTCAGCGCACCACCGTGGCGAAACGCACAGCTAGAGGGCGGTAAGCCGAGTCGTCTCCTAAAGAATTTAAAGAGAAGTACGACGTGTCTTGCGCCAAGTAGGCGTATTCACAAGAAAACTCAGGAGGAGGAAACACAAATGAAATCGATCACAATTACACGTACCCTCGCTGCCACGGCGGCCTTCGCTGCTGCCGCGTCCAGTTGGGGGCAGGGCGCTGTCACGCTGTACGGGGTCGCTGATGCCGGCATCGAGTATGTCAATCACCTTCCGGGCAACGGCTCTAGCTCCGTTCGCGTGTCGACGGGCAACATCGCGGCAAACCGGTTTGGACTGCGCGGAAACGAGGAGCTTGGCCAGGGCCTTTCTGCTATGTTCGTTCTTGAGGGCGGTTTTGATTTGGACACGGGCAAGTCCACGCAAAGCGGCCGCTTGTTCGGCCGCAATGCATACGTTGGTCTAAAGCACACGCAATGGGGCAGCATTACTCTCGGCAGACAGTTGAACTCGATCTACGAGACTTTCCCGTACTATGAACCCATGGGTCTTGCGACAAAGTACTCGATCTATTCGCAAGACATTGCGTTCATCGGACGTGCGGATAACTCAGTCAAGTACACCGGCCAACTTGGACCTGTTAAGGCTTCCGCCTTCTACAGCTTCGGCGCTGACAGTAACGTCGCCAACGGAAGTGAAGTTCCGGGTGAGCCGAAGCTTGGCCGAGAGTTTGGTGGATATCTGGTCTACTCGTCGAACAACGTGAGCGTGACGACAGCGTACGACGAGATCAACTCCGGCACAAGGACCCTCAACCCGGACGCCAAAACTCGCCGAGTTGTGACGGCAGGCACTTTCTCATTTGGTCAGGTAAACGTTTTCGCGGGTTATCGCTGGGCACGGGCCTTCAGTGGAGCCACGCTTGCGGGAGCGATACCGGGTGCTGCCAATCAGGGGTCCAATCTGTACTGGCTTGGCGTGAACTATGAAATCACGCCTGCCGTTGTCGTTTCTGGTGCCGCCTATTACCAGGACTTCAAGAACACAGGGAACGATCCGTGGCTGCTCTCAGCCAGAGCCGAGTACATTTTCTCTAAGCGAACCCGTGCCTACGCTTCTGTTGGATACACCATCAACAAGGGTTCCGCGAACCTCGGATTCTTCGATGGCGGCAAGTCGTTTGGCAATACGAATCCCGGGCAAAACCAGTTTGGCGCTGTCATTGGCATGCGTCATTCATTCTGATCGCCGTCTGGGCTCGGCTGCTGTGAAGATGAAGAACCAGCCGTGGTTGCATTTCTTCGCAACTGCGAACTAAGCCTTAAGCCGGCGCTGCTTGTCGCCTGATGACAGTCGCCGGGCACAACCAATGTCCTCAGTCGGCCAACTTCCGGTCACTCCACAACGATGACACGGTCGTCTCAGAAGGGTCGGGCTGTGTCAGCCCGCTCGTCAATCTCATCGTAAGCGCGAAATTTACCCCACCTAGTCTTTGCGGCTGAGAGTGGGCAGGCTTGCGTCCGCAACCACTATTTGCGGACGCAATCATGATGGAAGCTGAGTTTGACGTTCTGCCGCTGAGGGTGATCCGTATCCGCTCCAACGGGAAGCGAGACTTTGACCGGACGGACAAGCGCCGAATTGTCGAGGCATGTCTGCG
>VFQP010004176.1_pt1 | contig 13751 bp, 12 predicted proteins | sample 3512351 | NCBI WGS metagenome assembly VFQP01 (sample SAMN10412372, study PRJNA504923) | tailings metagenome | isolation source: Relicate 1 Philex TSF1 revegetated site | place: Philippines: Tuba, Benguet | collected 2017-08-29 | reverse complement strand
CACCCTGCCACCCAGCGCCGCGCTGGGCGGCAGGTCTGCCCGCGCCAGCCCCCAGGGCCCTCAAAGATAAGCACCCGCCCCCCCCACGACACGGCGTCCGCACCAGATGCAAGCGAGACTCCCAGCCACGCACACGCCACCCTTGCCTTCCCCCCGCGGCCCGGCGCAGTGACAGTCCAGGATGGCGGGGAGGGGAAGGGCGGGCTCGAGCGTGGGCGCCGTCGCTGCGAGCGGCCGACCAGGCCACGGCCGCGGGCGCCACCGACGGCCGTCGCGCAGGACCCAGGCAGGGCGGTGCCAGCGCCGCGCCGCCCAGTGCCGGGTGCGGGCGTCCGCCGCGCCCGTCAAGTACAAGGCAAACCGCGCCAAAAGCCTCGCTGCTGGAGCGGCCCAGAGGGGTGGTCCAGAGGAGCGGCCCAGCCGCGGCACGCTGAAGTCGCCTGCTGCGGCGGGGGCCGCGACAGTCAGTGCCCGTGAGACAGCGCCGCAAGGCACGCTGTCCGGGAACGCCGCCGTGTCCGCCGCCAGCGCGTGGGCCGCGGCGGCGGCGCGGGCCCCCAAACGAGTCCAGCCCGACGAGCCGCGAAGCGAGCCCCCAATTCCAGCGCCAAAGAGGAGGAGCCGCAGCGAGCAGGGGCCACAGGCCCCGCCGGGTCGCCGCACGCGCCGGGGGCCGCCGTCGCTGCCGCCAGCACTCACCCGAGCCCGCCGCCGATCCACATGCTGAATGAAAAGACGCGCCGCAGCGCCGCCGCTGCCGCCCCGACACGCCCCCCCCCCCCCCCCCCCCCCCCCCCCCCCCCCCCCCCCCCCCCCGCGGGGCGCCGCTGCCGCTACCCCTGAGAGGCGGTGGCGCTGCCGCACTGCTGCTCCCACAGCCTGGCGTCCTTCCAGGCCCACCGCGTGATGAGCTGCCCGCCCGGCCGCTCCTCCCGCGTCTCAAACGGCCCCGCCGGCAGGCCCGGTAGCCGCGCGCTGACCCGGTGGAACACGTACTGCGCGCGCAGGACGCGCGCGGCGGCAAACACGCCACAACAAACCCCCTCAGCCGCAAGACCGCGCCTCCGCCGGACGTCACGATAAGGCAAGGCTGACGGCACTGGGCGCAACAGCGGCCGCGGTGGGAATGCAGCCCTTGCGCTGGTGAGTGCCGCGGGGCCGCGTGGGCTGCTGCTGTGCCTCCATGCGGCCCTCCCAACACACTCTTGCCTTGGTGAGCAGGCCAGGGTATGACATGGAGGTGGAGAGCTCCTCCAGGCAACGGTACGTGCCGTCCAGCACTTGCACCTGCGGCGCCGTCCGGCACGCGGGCGGGCGGGCGAAACGCGGCGGCCTGGCGTGACACACGCCAGCGTGGGGGGACGCGGGGCCCAGCCGCCGCGCCCTCTCTGCCCGCTGCACTCGCACGGACCGTCCAGCCCGGCCATGGCGGCCCCGCCAGGCGCCCGCTGCTGGTGCCGCTGCTGCTCCCGCCGCGCACCTGGTACCCCGCCGGCAGCGCCATGCTGAGCTCCTCGTGGATGGCGCGGTCCACCGCCGCCCGCCAGCACTCGTCCCCCACGAGCTTCTCCGACACGGCCACCTGCCGCTTGCGCGAGCGCCCGTCCGGCAGGATCTGCTCCTCCTCATACAGCACCTGCGGGGGGCCGTGCGAGGAACCTGGACGTCAGCAGGTCGAGAAGGGAGTGCGCTTGCGAGCAGACAGGGGTGGAGGCGGCCAAACGGGCGCGCCGGCGCACCTCGCCCTGGTCGTTGAGGATGTGGAGGCTGAGCACGCGCACGGTGCGCTGCGCCACGCCGTTCTCCACGCTGAGCACGCTCTCGGCGCGCGATTGCTGCGCGGTGGGCAGGGCGCGGCAGGGTGCACACGGCGGCGCCGTCAGATCGCGCATGCGCTGGTGATTCATCCCGCGTGGCTGCGTGCTCCCCCCTGCCGCACGCACTTCCTCTAGCAGGTCCTGCACTGTCTTGGCCAGCCCACTGCCGTATCCGCTCGTGTCGACGCCATGCTTTTCCTGCGGTCCGCAGCGCGGTGGAGAGGCGCGCACGATCACCATCACCCCTCGCCCCGAGCGAGCGATTCGCGGTGCGGGGCGACGCGGGCCACACGCACGCGCACCAGCCAGGCTTGGAGCTGCGCCGCTGTGTGGCCCGCGAAGACCTCTCTGCTGCCTCTGCTCGCGCCCGTCGCCCCGTTCGTGGCCCCATTGCTGCTGTGGTGCGCCTTGCCGTTGCCATTGCTGCTGTGGTGGTGGTGCTCCGCTTGCTGCTGCTGCTCCTCGTGCTGCTGCTGCTGCGGGTGCTGCTGCTGCTGCGCGTCGCTGCAGCTCGTTCTCCGCGGGTGGTGGGGCTCGCCGCTGGTGCCCTCGCCGCTGTGTGGCGCCTGGCACGCAGGAGGAGGCGCCAGCACCACGACGGGCCGCTGATGGTGGTGCTGCGGCATGATGACTGGCAGCAGGAGCCACTGGGCCGCTGCGCTGCAGGGCGCGCGGTGCTGCTGCACCAGAACACGCCGAGTCGAGCTCCGGAGGAACGCGTGCATCTAGGAGCTGCTCAGCCGCGGCGTATACACCCATCAACACGCTGCTGCTGCTGGGCCATCGCTTGTGGAGTGCACGCTTGCGCGCAGAGGTGCATGCTGATGGCGCGGGCGGGCCCAGCGCTTGAGGCACTCGAGCGAAGCCTAGCGCGGCCCGAGAAGCGCCATCATCAGCCCAGCCCTCTTGAGCTGCACCGCGTTAGCGCGTTCCGTGGCACGGGGCTTGCTGTGTGTGCACAGCCGCGCGACGCGCCGCCTGCGGCGCGGCTCTTGCGGCCACATCCGATGAGCGCCCCACCTGGCACAGCGGCCGGCGGTGCGCTGCCCCTTCCTTGCTCATCCTGCAGTGCTGCTCATCTTGCAGTGCGGGGTGGCGCAGAGGTGCTGGCAGCCGTCTGGCTGAGCGTCCGTGGCCGTGCCCGGCGCAGCCAGCTCGCCAGAGAGAGAGAGGAATGCTTGCAAAGGAGTACAGGCCACGAGTGAGCTCGCCAGCGTCGTCCTTGGCAACCTCGTGCTGCCCGTGGGCTGGGCGGCGTTCGGGATCGCCTCCCGCTTTCACGCGCACGTGAGGCGCTCTGCTGTGGGCTGACGCGACGCATGATGCCGGCCATCCCGCGTCCCGCCTGCCCGGCAACGAGGGGTCAGGGGGCCTCCTGTGGCTCCCAAGCCAGACGCGATGCAGGGTGTGGTGTGTGGCGCCGCGGGGCCTGCCGCAGCAGCGCTTGTGCTTGAGGCATCGTTTGCACTCGTCTCTCGTTGGCAACGGGCGTGAGACTTGGCGTGCAGTCGTTCTCCAAGCACAACAAGGTGGACGACCGCCCCACACAAAAGTCAAAGCTGCCTTCCGCTCAGAGACGGCTGTGACTCACAGCCTCCAAACGCAGCCGTCTCTCCTTGATCACCCCCCAGCAGCTCTCAACCATCAAACGATCAACAAGCCAGAGCCCGCTTGCCCCCCCCCCGTCTCTCTCACTGCTGCGCCAGCAAAGCGCACCGTCCAACGCAGGTCAAGTACAGCTAAGGGCGCAGGTCCCGCGCCCGCACGTCCCAGCACGCTCAATCATCGCTCTGGCTCTCGGTTCCACTCCCCGCCGCCAGCGCAAGAAGAGCAGAGTAACCCTCATCACGACTATCATGCTGCCAGCATCAAGCGCATCACGAACACAGCAGCCCACCTCCTGCTCCTCATCTCTCTCGCTCCCCGCCCTCCTGCTCGCAGCAAAAAGTACAAATCCAAAAAGGGCAGCGCTGCTGGGCGTTGCCAACGCAGGCTCCCGACAAGAAGCACAACCGCAGCCCCTCTTCGGGCGCTAACAGGTACACGCAATGGCACAACTCTTGCCATCTCTGAAACAAAAAGCCTCGCGCGCTCCAACAGTTGCCACCTCTCGTCACGCCATGCGCTCATCAACATCAACTCCCTCTCGCGTCGTGGACACCCTGCTGATGCAAACAGACGCTGAAACAGAGGCCCCCGCCGCGCACCCATACGCCCCAACCGCACTCACACGCCGCACACCATCAGCTGCTGCTGCGCCGCCGCCTCCTCCCCCAAGGGCTGCTCGCCCTCAGCGCCCACCGCCCCGGCGCCATGCAGGCAGCCGGCCGTCAGCCCGCAGCACCCGCACGCCGCCGCCGCCGCCGCCGCCGCCAGCGACGTCCGCGTCACCCTCTTGGCGGCGGCTAGCGGCTCGTGCGCCGTCTGGCGCACCACCACCGCCTCCAGGCTGGCGCTGCCGTGCAGCAGCGCGGCCAGCGCGGCGGGCGTCGCCAGCGGGCACGCCACCAGCGTCAGCTGCGCCAGCGCCGGCAGCTGCGCCAGCGCCTGCACGTGTGGCGAGGTGGAGCGAGCGCACACGCTGCCTTGGTGGTGAGTTGTGCGCCCACGCGTCGCCAACGACTCGAGTGGCAAGGGTGCAGGCCGCCCAGGCCCCACCAGCGGCTGACCCCCAACACCCCTTGCTCCGCCGGTCATGAGCAAAAAGAGCCCGAGAGCGTCGCACCTGGAGGCCGGCGGGCGTGAGCGCGTAGGCCGAGCGGAGCTCCACCCGCAGCAGGCTCCGTTGCCTGGCCAGGCAAGCCACGTGCGCGTCGCTGACCGTGTCGTACCCCGACGCCACGAGCGTCTGCAGCGCCGGGAAGGCCCGGGGGAAGGCGTGCCGCACGCCCCGGTTGAAGAACGAGCCGCCAAACTGCGCAGCGGCATCGGCGACGGGGCGCGATGGATAGGAGAGGCTCGCGTGAGCGGCAGGCGCAGCTACAGGACACTCCTGCTCTTGGCTCTGGCCCCGCCGAGGATGTCCAGACGGATGCAAAGCAACTGAACACACACACATCCACACTGCTGCTGCTCACCTCGAGATGCCGCAGCGCCGGCAGGCACGCCGCCGGCGGCCCAGCGAGGTTCAGGTTGCCAAACGTGAGGCTCGCCAGCGCCGGGCACGCCGCCAGGGCGCCCAGCCCCTCCAGCGTCAGCTCGAACTGGGGCCCCAGGCACAGCCGCGCCAGCTGCGGCAGCGCCTGCAAGCAGCAGTCGCAACGGCGCTACCATCAGCAAGCTCATGTCGTCAGCATCGTATCCCTCGGGTCCCCTAAACACAATCCCCACGCGCGCCGCCAGCGCACCTGCAGCGCGTGCAGGCCGGCGTTGGTGCACGCCGTGCCGCCCAGCAGCAGCTCTGTGAGCGCGGGCCGAGCCGCCCGCGCCGCGCCCGCCTCCGCGGCGGCGGCGGCGGCGGCAAAGCCGCGCAGCGCGTCGTCGCCCAGCTGCGCGCACCCCGTGGCGTCCAGCCGCGAGAGCCGCGCCGCCAGCGCGCCCAGCGGCAGCGCCGCCACGCGGGCGCCGGCCACGCACAGCGAGGTGAGGCGCGGCGCGCCGCTCCCGCCCTCGGCCAGCGCCGCCAGCCCGGCCTCCGTGACGCCCACGCAGCGGTGCAGAGAGAGCGAGGTGAGCGAGCGGCAGGTGGCCACCACGCGCAGCGTGGCGTCGTCCACCGACCCCGTGTCCATCTGCGCGACGCCATAGGAGTGAATGGGACAGGTCGAGCACGGGCCGTGCGTTCCTGCCTTGCCACAGCATCCCATCCACCACCCGTTGAAGAGCTCCACGCACCGCGGGGTCGCCCAGCACCAGCGTGTGCAGGTGCTGCAGCGCTGGCAGGTCCATGAGCGACGCGGCCTCGGCCCAGCGGTGGGCGACGAGCGTCTGCAGGTTGGGCGTAGCGCCCAGCAGGTGCCGCAGGCCGCGCGCCGTGAGATACGCGCAGTCCCTCACGTCCAGGTGAGTGAGCCTGGTGAAAAAGCCACCGGCAAAGGCGCCACTGGGCTGGGGACGCGCGGCCGCCTGCTGCACCAACGCCTCCGCCAAGTCGCTGTCCACGCGCCCGCAGCTGGCCCTCTGCTGGTCATACAGCTTCAGGTGCGTCGCAGCGGGAAAGCGGCTGCTCAGCGGCTGCGCCGCCCCAAGGTGGAGCTGTTCGTGGACGTGGGCCCCGCTGAGCGCGAGTGCGGCCACGGTGACGTTCAGGGAGCGCCGCGACTCCTGGCACGTCGCCCTCAGAGCCGCGCGTGCGTCCGCGTCCAGCGCTGTGAGGACGGCGGCCATCAGGTCGTGCGGCAGAGGAGCCAGGGGCGCCATTGATTGGCTGCAGGTGCAGAACGCGCGCGGATCCTCCGCTTGCCCGCTTAGCCTTCAAGCAGACAGGACACTGCGTCAATGCGCGCTGAGCCCGCACGCCGAGAGTGTGGCGCCGAGCAGGTGGCATGCGGGGCGAGCTCAACGCCCACTGAGGCGCCTCAACGGCCGGGCCAGCAAAGAACTGGGCCAGGAAGCGGCAGGACGACATCATGAGTATGCACAGCATGCAGACAGGCCAAAGGGTGTCTTCTGAAAGGTTTCCAGGGCACCGCGGAGGGGGGGCGCGTCCGTACCGCCTGCCGCATGATGCTGCTGTACACGAGTCATCGGGCACCTCACTGCTGCTTCTTGGCCTTGGCCCCAGCCCCCTTCTGAGAGCCCTTGCCCGCCACCGCGCCCGCCAGCGCCGCCAGCAGCGACAGCACCAGCACCGGCCCCACCACGCCCAGGAAGACCCACTTGACCACGTTGACGGACGCCGCGGCCCAAGCCACGCCGCGCCAAATGACAGAGCCCGCCACCTCCTCGCGCTTGCCCTCCGAGCCGTACAGCACGGTGATGGCCACCTGCGAAGTGCGGCCGCGGCAGCGTGGGGGGGGGGGCAGCATGCCCTCAGCGCTGGGACTGCGCACGCCCTTCCGCAACCCCCGCCTCCCTCTGCTGCCCTCCGCACCTGCAACGCGTCCTCCAGCACGTCCACCACCGCGAGCCACACCGGCAGCGCGGCCGCCCACGCCAGGCGCGCCCCCCACTTGGCGCCCAGGCTGTCCAGCCCCCGGTTCACCAGCACCACCATGCCGCCCCGGTAAGCAGGCATGTACACCACCACGTCGACAGCCTCGATGATCTGCACGAGACGATCACCAGGCGGGCAGGGGAAGGCGTGCGCAGCTGCGCAGGGCGCCAGCACACACTTGGTGGCCAGGGCGCCGTGCGCTGCAACACCAAGGAGCGCACCAGGAAGGCCGCCCGGCCCAAGCTGCCCCAGCACTCCAGCGCGTACGCCGCTGCGTCGGGGCTGTACCCGAAGCGCTTGTCCAGCACCGTGGTGGCCACGGCGCTGCACGAGCTGTCCCGGCGCATGATGAGCGCCTCAGCGAGCGTGAAGAAGGCGAGAGAGGCGGCCACCACGGCGGCGCAGGCGGCCAGGAAGGCCAGCGAGGAGACGCGTCGCAGCGACGAGAGCGGCACCACCCGGCCGCTCAGGGCCAGCTGCTCCCTGAGGTGCTGCAGCGTTGACATTTGTGAACAGCCTTTTGGCCCTCCCATCTGTGCGTATCGCCAGGGCTTGCGTGTGGTGCGCACGCCGGCAACAAAGCGGCCCCTGAGTGGCAGTGCACTGGCTTGAGAGCACAGCACGCCTGACAGAGCCCTGCACCACCGCGGCGGCCGCCAGGGCCCGTCGTGCTGAGAGGCACGGCGAGGGCGGCCAGCGCGGGCGGGCGATGGACCTCTTTGGCTTGGTCACGCCGGTGGAGCACGTAAGGCGACTCGTGGATGCGCTGCTGCAGCCGCTGCGGGACTCCCGCGTAGCAAAGGCGCGCGCAGGCACACTTTTGGAATGCCACGGCTCGCGTTCGCGGATGCACAGGCGACCCAGCTTCTGGAGCCAGCGGCAGGTTGCGATGGCGGCTCGCCAGTGCTGCTGCCAGGAGCGCCAATGGGCGCGGAGCTGCTCGCGACCGGTGGGTGTCCCGGAGCAACCCAACGCGGCCGACAGCACGCCTACGCAGGTCATCAGCTAACTTCATCAGCAAGCAGGGAGAAGCCGTTGCTCACGCCGGGCCGCAGCGCTGAAGCCGGCTGGCACAGCGCCGTCCGCCCGGTCGGCACAGCGCGCGCAGCGCGTTCAAGCGTGTGCGGCCTCTGCGCCGCCATTCTGCACGCTGCGCAGAAGCGCAGTGGGCCGCTCAGCTCCTCCCGCTGGCTGCGCAGCAGCCCATGGACGCCCTGGGCAGCGACAGCGACGACCTTGGCGACGGCGGCGACACCACCGCGTCGAGCGACCTGGCTGGTTGGATCCTGGGCGGCGGCGGCGACGCGACGGACGCGAGCGGCGTGCACGAGTACCCGCATGCAGCAGCTCCGCAGCAGCGCCCTGAGGAGGAGCCTGCGGGGCCGGCGGCCGACCCCCAGACAGAGGCCATGCGCGCCGAGGCCTTGCGCGCCGAGCCCAGCCCCTCGGTGACCATCCTGTCGCACACCGACGAGCGCACCCTGCCGCGGCGCAGGACCATCCTCAAGAACGCCTGGTGAGGGTGCTAGGGAGGCGGGGATAGCGGGATAGCCTTCGCCTGCCGCGCGTGCTCCTGTCCGCTCCCCACCAGCGCTCACGATCTGGCGTGGCGCACGGCGCACGCCCGCCGCCCCCGTGCAGCTCGGCCCTTGGCCGCTGCTTTGCTCTGCTGAGCGACGCCCACACACACGCACTTGCGGCCCTGACGCGCACGCCCCGTTCACTTGCGTTTCACTCTCTCGTTGGCCTGTCCCGCCGCTCCAGGTTTGACTTCAAGGGCGACATCTACCCAGCCCACCAATCCAACGGCAAGGTGCACGACAAGGTGCGCCGACGACGGCTCTGCAACTCACCGCACAGAGCCTCTGCCACCCGTCTGGCGGCAGCGCGCGCCCAGGTGGCAGCGCCTCGGGGCGCGCCGCACGCCCCACACACCGCAACGCCGCGGCGCGGCACCGCCACGCCACTGCCCTGCTGTGCGTTTGCGTGGGCAGGTCAGGCGGTGCCTGCACGAGAAGGGCCTGCTCAAGGGCGGGCGGGGCTGGACGGCGGCGCGCGGCCAGCGCACGCGGGCCCTCAACGCGGACTACTTGCTGCCCAAGTTCGACGTGGTGAGGCGCGGGCTCAACCGTGTGGCGTTGGTGGTGGCGCACGCTCAGCGGCAAAGCAGCTCTGCGCCTCAATCTCGCCCGCGCCTGCAAGACCCCCTGGCCGAGCGTTCGTGGCGCCAGCCGCCCTGGCGCAGAACAGCAGAACAGCGGCGGGCTGTGGCCGCGAGCGTATGCGTGCGAGCCAGCGTGTGCCCCGGCGGTGCCTGCGTGCCCGTGGCGCCAGGGCGGCGCCGCAAGCAAGCACAGGCGCGGCGCGCGGCAAGCAGCGCGGGTTCGCGCTCCCCGGCGGCCGTATGCGCAGGTGCTGGTGGACGTGGACATCAAGCGCGCCTGGGCGGCGACCTCGTTCGCGCGCGGCGAGCAGAGCGACGAGGCGCTGCGCGCCGCCGCCGACCGGCGCTTCAACGGCCGCCGCCAGCGGCGCCGGCAGCAGACGCAGCGGCAGCAGCAGCAGCGGCGCCCGCTTGAGCGCGACGCGCAAAAGCGGGCGGCGGCAGCGGTCGGCTCTGATGCCGGCGGCGGGTCGAGCGGCGAGGAGGAGGGGGAGGAGGAGGAGGGGGGGAGGGCGCAGGACGGCGGGGCGGAGGCGGAGGACCCCGATGTGTTGTACCGGCAGCGCGTGCGGTGGCGGGGCTGCGAGCTGGAGCGCGTGTTCAACTTCACGCGGCTGCGCCGCTCGTCCGTGGTGGTGGACCGCCAGACGGGCTGCGTGTTGCTGGTGGTGGAGAAGTTCTCGACGGAGGCGCGCGACGCGGCGGCGGGCGTGCCGGAGCTGGCCAAGGCCATGGAGGTGCGCTTGCGCTGGGCGCGGAGCTTCAGAGGGGATGCCCGCGTGCGGGAGAGGGTTCAGGGTCGTCGCTCCCCTCGGGCCGGCTGCGCTGCTGCGTGGGTGGGGCGGGGCCCCGGGGGTGAGGCGGTGAGCGGTGTGGCGGTGCAGTGCGTGCGCAGGAGGCCATGGCGCCCAACACGGTGCGCGGCAAGCAGCAGGCGGACAACCGGCAGCTGCGGGTGTTTGGGTGCCGGTACAACGCCACAGACACGGGCAACCCGCTCTGGTGCGCGGACGGGGGGGGGGGGGAAGAAGAGGGGGCGGGGGCTGGGAAGGAGCTCTGGGAGGGCATTGGGGGCGAGAGGCCCCCGCGCAACGCACGCAACCTTGAGTCAGCAAGTCGCGCCGCGCAGGGCGTCCCGCCGTCTTGCTGTTGCTGCGCTGGGGAAGCGGTGGCCGCGAGTCGCGGCGTCGCGAAGGCGAGCGCCCTTGACCTCGCGCAAACCCTAACCTGACCCCTGAACCGGCGCAGGTGGTACGCGGGCAGCGAGGAGCTGGGCGGCGCCAAGCGCAGCCTGGCCAAGCTGGCCAGGGCGGTGCCGGCGCTGCCGCGCGCGGTCAAGCAGGTGGCGTCAGCCATCAGCGCGCGCGAGCGCGAGCTGCTGCCCGTCGCCTCGGAGCTGCGCTGCGAGCTGCTGCGCGCCGTCGGCGTCGAGGAGAGCAGCGTGCTGTGGCCCGACGGCGAGCTGGTGAGTCCCCTTCCGCACCCGTCCCTTCGCGGCGCGCCCCTTGCGGCACGGCACGTTTGACGGATGCGCCGCAGCTCGTGCGAGCCTGGCCCATTTTGCCGATCCCGGTGCGCGCGGCGCCCTGCGCGCAGACGCTGGAGCAGTGCCCGGCCGGCGCGCTGGGCTGCAGCCGGGGCTACGTCTCGCTGCCGCACGTCGACCACTCGGCGTGCAACGCGCTCGAGACCATCCTCTTTGACTCGCGCAACGTGAAGAAGGGCGCCGGCTGGACGTTTGCCTGCCTGGCGGCGGGAGTGCTCGTGGACCTCGGCGACGAGACCTCCTCCTGCACCTCCACGTTCGTGTTCCAGCCAGGTGCGCCCCTCCACTCCCGTTCTTTCGCTGCGCCGTCCGTCTGCACGTGCGCTCGGACTGGCGGGGGGCGGAACGGCCCGCCGCTCGCTTCTCCCCTTTCGGCAGCAGCGGCGAGTGAGCGCGGCCTGCGGCCTGCTCGCTCGCGCCTGCTCGCCGCGCAGGCCACCTGCCGCACGGCACGCCGTACGCCGACGACCTGGAGCAGCAGGAGCACGGCGGCGTGGGCGTGGTCATCATCAGCAAGGCCCAGCTGTTCGGCGAGACGGCGGTGGAGAGGCACTGGCCCGCCCTGGCCAGGCGCATCAACCGTGACCCGCGTGACGTGCTGCGCGCCAGCCGGCGGGCGCCGCCGGCGAGCGCGCTGGCGCTGCCGGCGAGCCTGCGCGTGGCGCGGGGCGACGAGGCCGTGCCGCTGCGGCGCGGCGGCGGCGGCGGCGGCGGCGGCGGCGGCGGCGGTGCCGCCGCCGGCAGGAAGCGCCCTCGCGAGGAGGAGGAGGACAGCGGCGCTGAGGAGGAGCGGGCCAGCGACGAGGAGGGGGAGACGAGCGAGGAGGAGGAGGAGGAGGAGGGCGGCGCGGTGGAGCTGGTCGAGGTGTCGGACAGCGAGGGGAGCAGCGTTGAGCGGCAGCAGCAGCACTCGGACAGCAGCGGCGGCAGCGACGCGGACGAGGAGGAGGAGGAGGAGGAGACGGGAGACGGGTTTGACGGCGAGCGCGCCGCGCAGCGCGCCGCCGCCTCGCCCCGGGGTCGCCCGCCGCGGCTGCCGCAGCAGCGCCCGCAGCAGGGCAGAGCCCCGGCGGCGGCGGCGGCTACAGCAGCGCCGGAGGGCAGCCGCAGCACGCGCAGCTCGGCGTCCGAGCAGCGGGGCCAGCCGGCTGGTGGCGGCGACGAGGGCGCGTCCGCGCCCAACGCCCGCCCGCGCAGGGCGACGGCGGCGGCCACCAACCGGCGGATAAAGCGGCAGCTGGTGCCGCCGCCGCCGCGGCACGCGCCGCAGGCGCCTCCCCAGCAGGCGGCGGCGGCGGCGGCGGCGGACGAGCCGCGGCGGGCGCTGGCTGCGCTGGCGGGCGACCGCGCGCTGAGTGACGCCGAGGTGGTGCGGCTGGTGCAGCAGCAGGAGCGGGAGATGCGGCGGCTGCAGCGGCTGCAGCTGCGGCGGCGGCTGGCCGCCGCGCCGCCGGCGCAGGAGCCGCAGCAGCGGGGGCGGCCGCTGCAGCGCCAAGGCGGCAGTGGCGGCAGCGGCGCCCGCCGCCGCCGCTCGCCGTCCCCCTCTGCTTCGTCGCGCTCGGGCGTAGGCGGCGCGGCGGCGGGCTCTGAGGAGCAGCAGCAGCAGCAGCAGGAGGAGGAGGAGAGCGAGGGCGTCCGGGAGCTCCCGGTGCTTCGGCGGGCCAAGCGGTCGGCGGCGGTGACGCGGCGCGGCGGCGCGCGCGTTGCGCCAGAGCGGCCGCCCACCCCCGCCGCTGCGGAGGAGGACGAGGAGGCGAGCGGCGGCGGCGCAGTGTCAGGCGGCGCGTCGGGCGAGGCGGGCGGGGGCACCGAGGCAGAGGCAGCGGCGGCGCTGCGCCCGCGGCGCCTCTTCCCGTCGGCGTCGCTTGCCGCCGCCGCTGGCGGCGGCGAGCAGGTGGCGGTGGTGCTCATGGAGGGCGACACGAGCGAGGAGCGCGACGGCGGCGCCGTCGCCACCACCGCCTCCGCTGGTGCTGGCGTGGCGGTGGAGCAGCTGCCTGAGCGCGAGGGCCACGTGGCTGTCGGCGCCGACGCGGACGGGGGCGGGGAGGCGCGCGACGAGCCCTCCCAGGGGGCTGGCGGAGGAGCGATGGAGGAGGCGGCCAGCGGTGGGGCGGGCGCGGCGGCGCGCGTGGCCAGTGGCGGCGGCGGCGGCGTGGCGGCCAGGCCTGGCAAGGCGGCGCGGCGCAAGCGCGGCGGCAACCGGCTCGTGACCTTCGAGTCGGTGTTCCGCAGCCGGCGGGCGCAGGAGGCGGGGCGCAAGCGGCGGGACAAGGCCAGGGCGGCGGGGCGGAGCGAGGACGGCAGCGACGACGGCGAGTAGGGTGCTGCGGTGCACGCCGGTGGGCGCAGTGTTGGGCATCATGCTGCGCCCGGATGCTCGTGGTGTGCGGCACTCATCTGCGCCTTTTTGCTTGCTCCTTGCCCGTCGCGCCCAGAAGAGATCGGGAGGCCTCGTGTCTGCCTGGCTTTGGAAGGTCCGTGGAAGCGAGCCGTTGGCTCGCACTTGTGTACTCTTGTCTTGGTAGCTCGTACCTAGCGCAGTTGATCGGCTCGTCTGTGGCAGGGAGTAGCTGGGCAGGGCAGCAGGACGGTAGGGCGCGTCGCACTGAGGCACTTGTTTGGGTTGCGCCATTCTTCTGACCTCGCACCCCGTGCCCGCCCTGCGCGCAACGTGGTTTTTCGTTCCCCGTTTCGTTCCATGGGCATCGCTCAGCGCCCGCCCGCGAGCGCCCGCCTTGGCGCGGCCAGTGGCACGCGCTGCCACGTGCGTGCGCGCGTCATTCTTCCTCAGGCGAGAAGAAAAGCATTTGCAAACGGCAGCACCTCGGTTGAGCGCCACGCGCAGTGCTAGTGTACAGGAGCGGTGGCATAAAGGCGCGGCAGCACGCGCGCACGCCTCACCACAAGCCCAACGCCAGCACACAAGCACAAGTGAAGTGAGGCCCCCCCAAAGTCCCGCACGCCCAGCTGCATTCCGCTCAGAAGATGGAGGTCCTAGGCCTGCTGCTGCTCGCCCTGCTGCTGCACGTCGGCGTCGGGCGTCGCCACCGCCATGGCCGCGTCGTTGAAGTCGAGCTTGAGCCCGCCGCCGCCGCCGCCGCCGCCTGCCCCTCCGCCGCCCCCGCC
>VFQP010004175.1_pt1 | contig 13753 bp, 29 predicted proteins | sample 3512351 | NCBI WGS metagenome assembly VFQP01 (sample SAMN10412372, study PRJNA504923) | tailings metagenome | isolation source: Relicate 1 Philex TSF1 revegetated site | place: Philippines: Tuba, Benguet | collected 2017-08-29 | reverse complement strand
ATTGGGGCGGGAGCTCATGGGTGGCAACGGCATCTTGTCTGATTTCCTGGTAGCCAAGGCTTTTTGCGACCTAGAAGCCATTCACACATATGAAGGAACATATGAGGTCAATGCACTGGTGGCTGGGCGTGAAGCAACAGGCATTGCAGCGTTTAAGGCCCCTGCCCCGCGTCGATGAGTGAGCACCAACTTCTGCATGTTGCCAGAGGCTTTTTTCCCCCAAAACCACCGTGCATCTTTCGCGTGTATCATTTTTGTAGTGTATGCAGTTTATGCAGTAACGCGTTGTAAGTAACACGCCTAAAAAAACGCTCGATCACATTTTCATTCGCTGCCAATGTTCAGCAGGCTCAACAGCAACAAGCTTAAAACGCAATGTCAACTCGCAATCAGCAGGATCAAGCTGATGCGCAACAAAAAGCAGCTCACGGTACGGTCACAGGCCAACAAAACCCCAACTACATCAACCAGCTTCGTGTTGACAAAGGCCATCGCCCCCCCTGCACAACCCCCAAACAAACACAGCTCAAGCAGACACGCAAGGATGTAGCAGAGCTGCTGCGTGCCAATAAGGAAGGAAACGCCAGGATCCGCGTAGAGACGGTCATCCGTGAGACCCTGATGCTGCAGGCTTACGACATCCTGGAGCTCTTCCTGGAGCTCCTTGCTGTGCGTGTGCAGCTTGTGGAAAAGAGCAAACAGATACCTCCTGATATGCTGGAAGCACTGAGCAGCATTGTGTATGCATCTGCCAATATTAGCGACATTCCGGAGTTGCCCAATATTCGCAACATGCTGGGCTCCAAGTTTGGCAAAGAGTTTGTGCAGGGTGCGAGTGCATTGGAAACCAACCGCATGTGGCACGTGAACGAAAACTTGTTGAGGTATTGAGGTTTTGCGGGGTGGAGTACTGGAATTGCTACAAGATCGTCGGCATCCACTGGTGTGCTCTCATCATCCTCCAGGTGCTTGGCAATAGGTGCACCAGAACCAGATGAAAAGTTGCAAACCCTGAGTGAAATTGCACAAGAATATGGTGTTGAATGGAATGCAGCTGCAGCTGCACAAGACATTCTTCCATCACCCGCCGGTGGTCAGCCGCATCCCGGTGCAGGGATTGGGTTGCCACCACGCGGGAGTGAGTTGCCGGACATTGAAGCACATGTACCGAGCCAACCACCTCCTCTTGCACGGCCACCTGTATTGGGCGCTGGTGGTGCAACAATAATGTATGATTGATGGGATTATTTTGATGATGATTGACATAGCCCACGTTGTACATGCGTTCTCTACACATGTCTATTCAACACAGGGGGGCGAGGGCAAGTGGAGGCCCTCCCCCTGGAGGCGCTGATTTTGACAACCCACCCTTTGGTGTTGGAGGGTCCACTGAATTGCGTGCACAGCTGTTTGGTAGTGATGCTGCAGCACCCACCACAGCAGCACAGGATGTGCCGCCACCGGTATGTGTTGATTGTGTGTGTGAGCAAAGTAATTAGCGTTTGTTGTTGTTCATGTTGCAATTACAATGTACAATGTTACACACAACACATCGTATCATCAACATGATCACATAGGCATACACGGATGCAACCGCTGCTGCAGCAGCTGCTCGAGAATATTCCAAGCAGGCACAGCAGGCTGCTGATGCTGCTGAGCAACTGGCACGTACCACCAAGGGTAGGTGTTGGTGTGTTATTGTGGGTGGGGTGGATGGTTTCCATGTTGTATGGACGATGCTGTATATATTCCTGTATTTATTGACACACACACACACCATAATCCTTTATATATACAAATTCAATCCCTTTTCTTTTGCCCACACAGGTGGCAGCGATCACAACAGCAGTGGTGGTGCGGGAGGAGGGGGTGGGCTGCCGTCAGTACCCCCCACAACCAAAGCATTTGCCAAACGAAGCCCTGAGGACATCCAGCGTGATTATGATGCAATACCACCTGCAGTGAAGCCACCTTCTGCACCAGTGTCCGATGCACCCAAATTGTCCGATGCACCCAAGCCCAATGCACCCAAGCCCCCCAATGGTATGTGCCCGGGGGGGAGGTTTCCAGAGTCGATGGTGATCGACGCTATCGTTTGTGTGCATGATTCATACATACCACTCACACATACACACCGCACAGCACCAGCAGCACCAACCAACAGCTCTGATTTGGATGATTTAACACGACGTCTTGATGCACTCAAGCGCGGACGGTGATGAAGAAGATCACCGGTAGATCCCATCTACCTGGTTACATTCATTGTGTTGATACTCTGATCCTTCGCATGAGTAACTTGGAACCACATTGCTCTTTCTCCTACCCCCCCCCCCTCTATATACTCATGATGTCAGCTTCTCAAAAAAATGAGTGCATGTGCGGGCGCCTTTTTATATGCAACCCCCCTCTCTGCAGCAAACATTATCACAATCAGTCACCATGGCAGCAGAACGTGAAGAAGCAGTGTTTATGACCAAGGTTGCGGAGCAGGTGGAACGCTATGACGATATGGTGGAGCACATGAAGTCGGTTGCCCAGATGGCCAACGAGCAGGAACTGAGTGTGGAGGAACGCAACCTGCTCTCTGTTGCCTACAAGAATGTCATCGGTGCTCGTCGTGCAGCATGGCGGACCATCAACAGTTTGGAGGCCAAGGAGGAGAGCAAAAACAACGAGACGCTCGCTAATCGCTTCAAGAAGTACAGGGAGAAGGTGTGTAGAGCTGGTGACTGCTTTTCATATGTGCATGATGCATTGTGAGGGGTGTGCCGCGGTTGTGGGACTGGAAGAGGCACACAGACATCAGTGATCCAAGGTGCAAGGGTGTTGCAAGCACCCTTTTGCAGTTGTTGATATACACCACGAAATCCATCACAGATCGAATTGGAGTTGCAGGACATTTGCTCCAGCATCCTCCAGCTGCTGGATGAGCACCTGATCCCAACGGCATCTACCGGAGAGTCCAAAGTGTTTTACCTCAAAATGAAGGGTGACTACAATAGGTATCTCGCTGAGTTCAAGACCCATTCTGAGCGCAAGGAAGCTGCAGAACACACATTGGCAGCCTACCGTGCAGCCCAAGACATTGCACTGGCCGAGCTGGCGCCCACGCACCCCATCCGACTTGGCTTGGCACTCAACTTTTCGGTGTTTTACTATGAGATCCTGCAGTCGCCCGAGCGTGCTTGCCACTTGGCCAAGCAGGTACTTTTTTTGCAGGGTGGGGGGGTGCTTGATGGTGTTGTTGTGTTGAGGCATTGGTATCGGTACGCAGCTGGACACGAAAAGATTACACAGTAGGACTCGAGTTACATTATGTACATATATTCACCTATATCCACCCAGGCATTTGACGAATCCATTGCTGAGCTGGACAACTTGGGTGAGGATCAGTACAAGGACAGCACCATTATCATGCAGCTCCTGCGTGACAACTTGACACTGTGGACATCGGAGGCCCCTGAGCTCAAGGTGGGTTGTTTTTGTGTGTGTTGCATTAGATTACATGTGTGACAGCTATATGCTGGCGAACATGCGCAAAACAACCAATGTCGTCGTTGGTCACTGCTTCACCCGTTTTGATTGGTTATCACAGGAACCAGAGGCAGAGGGCACCGGGGGTGATGATTCCAAGCCCGAATAGAGAAATCACTTTACAGTTCTGCCTGCACAGTTGTCTTTGTTTTGCGCGGCCTTGCATGTTTGTTGGGTGTGCGTGATGGTTTGGGCAGCAGCGTACTTTTCCAGCTGCAGAGTAACACGCATGCTTTATTTCTGGTTGTGTATATAGCTTAAGGAGACGAAACGTGCATCAAATACGAAATGCTGGTGCTTTCTCCGCCAGTAAAGAGGGGATGCAGTGACAGATCGCATAGATCAAAGCTGATATGTAGATCCCGACATAATTCCTTGCTTGTTCGGGCAGCATCCACACAGCAAGTGCAAGATTTAAAGGTAACTGTTACTGAAGGAAATGGAGATAAACCCAGTGCATCACAGTCATGCCACCCTGATCAAACAACACCCTCTTGTTGACTGCTCCTTCGTCAATCAGACAGCTGCATCAACCATCTTGTATGCACCCCCCCTGCGCACAGGCAGAACTTGTGCGCTCGGTGGGCAACACTCAGCGTGGTCGCAACACCACGCCACAGCAGCGACAAGCCATCTTGCAGTTGATCGAGACCCTTGAACAACAAAATCCCACACCGTATGATGCCTGTACACTTATGCTTACTTGCTCTGGCTCACCCAAGAACCATCACACACACACACCTGCTTAATCTCCATGTACAATCTCTCTGTGTAACCCCCCCCACCTCCACCTCTTTCCCCAAGAACCTTTACTCGCACACCCCCATCACCCCCCCACACACACACAACAGGCGTCCTGTGGACAGTGAAGCCTTGTCAGGGAGATGGAGCCTGTTGTATCAAGCACCCACCCGTGAACAAGATGCAGCAACACGCAACCCTGACACCACACTTGAGGGACCTGTGCTGGCACGATTACGACCAGTATTTGGGGGGCTTGTTCGCACCAAGGTATCCTGGTGTTGCGTTCCCTTAGCTGACAACCAGTTGCAGTCGAATCACCGTTGACTCAACTCACTCAATTCAATCGCATCCCATGCCACCCCCACCATGCCACCCCCACCATACCACCCCCACCCTACTCAGGGTATCACACAAATCATCGACAAACCCAATGGTGTTGTGGAAAACATGGCAGAGTTTCAGCTGCTGGGCTCCATCCCCGGCATGCTCAACATCACAGGGACATGTGCACCTGCTGCGGAAGATGCCGGGGCCGTGCAGGTGGACGTGGTGTTTTTGGCATGTGAGATCAAGGTGGGGGGCGTCTCGGTGACATTGCCACTTGAGTGGGCCAGCCCCAAGGGGTGGGTGAGGACAACGTATTTGGATGAGGAGATGAGGATTGGCAGAGGGGATAAGGGGAGCGTGTTTGTGACCGCACGACAGCGATAGTGAATGTGTGATGATGTACAGTGATGTGGGGCGAGTGTATGTGAATAACGATGATTATAGTTTTTGTGACGTTTGATAGTATGTTAATAGGGGATGTGTGTAGTATGGTCGGGCGTGGGTAATCTGCATGGATATAGATATGCACATGTAATGACATACACATATACTGGCATACACATACACGAGACACATGAACGTTCACACAAAAAAACATGACAACAATCGGTATCATTCAACAACAAAATGGCCCCTTCACCATCAGCATCATGCAGCTCCAGCACCAGGTACCAGAGCACTGCTGCGTGCTCGTACAAACACCACCTTTGTCACACCCACTGCAGCTCTCGCGTTGCCCCTGTGCTGTTGTGTGTGTTGTGCGCTACCACTACACAACACGTACCCGGCAAACGGATCGGGCGTGAGTGCGCTGTGCATGCTGCCGTCTGCTGCGTTGCCCTCAGTGGGTGTATCGTAAGGGAGCAGTGCTGGGTCGTCTTGGGTGTGCGGTGTATAGTTCCTGTTGGTGCATGTGTGTGGTTGTGAGCGCGTGTGCATGTAGTGGAGTGTGTCCATGTGATGGAGCATGTGTGCTTAGTGCTGACGCCTCCATGTGCAGCAGGGACAACCATGCGCAGGCAATACCAAAAAGCACGCCCATCACCAGTCCCTCTCCACACCCCACCACTCCATACCACAGCACCAGGAGGTCACCAGCGTGCAGGGGAACACTCAGGTACTGTGTTGCGTGCGCACACACTGCTGCTGTGCTATTTGGTGTGTCTTGCTCTGGTATGACACCACCTTGCATGGTGCGTCGTGAAAAGACGAGCAGGGAGGGGGGGGTTGAGGACCTGTGTATGTGTATGCGCTGGCAGTGCTCCGTGTATGTGGGTAGTGTGGGGGGGGCTGCAGAAAGGTGAACCCATGTATGTGCATGTGTAATAACAAGTGCATCGCATGCTTGAACTCGCATGTCTTTTGTGTTGCATGTGTTGTGTGCATGCTAATGTATGCCATTATACACGATGGTATGCATCCCAATTGTGCACATACTCGAGCACCAAGATGGACGTCACTAAACGGTCCCCGCATGTTTGCCCATTGCCCACAATGTGGTCCCCCATACTGCATGAGCGTCTGCACACATGCATCACTGGCAGGTGTGCCCTGAATGGAAAGGTATGTGAGTGGATGGTGGTGCACAATGGCATGCCCACTTGAATCTCAACAACAACAACAACAACCATACGTCACCTACCTCTTGCAGGCATGCATCATAATGTACACGTGTTGGAAACCCCCTTGAAAACCCCCAACCATATTCCTCCTCTTGCACAAATTCCATGGGCTCTGTGAACTGTTGGGGAACCTGAATCAGCACATGCACCTCACACTGCAATTCGCGCAACAACTCGGGGCTGGCAGCTGGTGTGATGTGCTGCACGTGGGATGCAAAGGATGGCACCCACAAAAGTGTGGGCGCGCCCGTGGACAGCGCCTGTTGATGGGTGTGGGGGCACGTGTTGTAGTGTACCCAATTGGCGTGCGGCCATCCACACAAGACCCACCACGACGCGTGCATCACGTTTGCCGTGTACCAGCTCCCAAAAGTCGGTTGTGTTGAGCTGCCAACCACCCTGAATGCCGGGGACACAGGCAACAGCTTGTAGGGACTGTACGCAGGATGATGATGTAAAAAGATGCCCAGAGATCACATACGTATTTTAGCTTGCTTTGCATTGTCGTGGAGCATACGTCGTTCAATGGTGCTCGCCACGACGTTGTTTGGACAGCTGGTGACAGTACCAACCTGAATTGCTTGCGGATGGTCAACGTCACAAGCACCACCAATACACCAAGTACCACCGCAATCACACGCAAAAAGCCCCGAGGAGGGCCTGCAAATGCCATGGTTATCTATGAAAATAACAACAAGCACGTGGATAAAAAAGAACATCAACGGCCCCGGCCGTTTTTTGTCGTCCCCCTCTCCTTTCGAGATATACATCATGTTCTTCTATATACAAAGATCACTTCCCCCCACCCATGGACGAGTGCTTGTTCATGTAATCTTGTCCCATACGCCAGAGCACACTAAACAACAACCCCTGCAGCCCATTGGCAAGGATCTTGGTCTTGAGCCCTCGGAAGAACAATCCTTGCACACCATCCTTTTCAATCACCATCTTCACTGCAGTAGGATAGCTCACCACCTCTTTGCTGGTTTGCTTGGTGGTTTTCACGACACGGATGCTGTTGGAACAGCAATCAGACACAAAGGATGCACAAAAACCGATGACCGCACTTCGCATGAGACGCTTGGGCAGTTCATCATATTGTGGGAGCGCAGCATTGAGGTAGTTGTACTGGGGAACAGGTGGTTGTGGTGAGCATGGGCGGTAAGGATGGGCGGTGAGGATGGGTTTGTGAACTGACTGGTGTACTGATGATGCGCAATTCGTGAGCATCTTAAACATGCACAACAGCACGTGCACACACAACAGCAGGTACACACACATACCGTGAAAAACCAGGGGTAGTGACCTGTACATGATAGGGAGAGGGTGTCATTGACATGTGTTGATGACAATACAAACACAACCAGAGCATATCACACATGCAACATGCACCATCGGATGATCATCCACCACCACCACATGGACACTACCATATGCACCACACCACCAACAACTATAGGCATACCAACAAATGTGGCTGCAGATGCTGCCAGCGCCCCATGAAACAAGGTGGTGGGTCCCCCCGTTTTGATCTTATTGGCAAGCACTTTGAGGCCATCCTTGCCCTCCACCTGCAACACCGTTTTGCACGCATCCACTGGCATGAGCAGGATGCGGAAGCTACCTGCTGCCGCAGATGCTGCCAGTGTTTTCACACCCACAGGCAGCTGCTGGGTAGCTTCCAGGGAGTCCAGCAGTGCCAGCATGCCAGCATTGGCAGCAGTATCACCAAACCTGTGTATGATGCATGTGTCATGGTACCAAATGATGCATGTGTCATGATGAATAATAATAATAAAATAGAATACATCAAGGTTTGTGCACCATGTGGTCACATTGTGATGCCAACCCATCACGCAAGCATGCGTGGGTGTGTACGGCGGCAACATCATGCATCCTCTCACCCCCCTATATAGAGCCTCTCCCACCTGGACATGGGCCCTTGGATGAGGGCAGGACCAACACCGCGGTAAAAGCGCCTAACACCACCTTCAGCATACAGCGTTTTGAAGGCATCGGAGAGCTTGCCACCATACCGATACTGTGTGAGTGTGTGTGTGTGTGTGTGTGTGTGTGTGTATGTGCGAGGTGTGTACTTAATGTGCTTGGACTAACAATACTGGTGTGCGCACACAAACACCCCAATTTAATAGTACCTGATAGTTGACGGTGGTGCGGAGCCACATCAGAGAAAGCACCTGCACGCCCATGGCCGCAGCACCTGGCAAACCCCCACCCAGGGCACGTTTGCCTGCCTTTTTCAATGTTTCTCCCAATGGCTCGCGTGGTGTGGTGGATGCAGTAGCAGCAGCAGCTAGGCTCTGTTGCTGTGCCAAGGGCTGATCAAGTGCTGATGGCGCAGCTGCCACGCTCGTATTTTTGCCAAAAGCCCATCTGATGGACACCAAAGGAGGTGCGGATACTGTTTGGTGCAGAACATTGGGGTTTGCGTTGGGTTTGGATGCTTGATGGTGTGTTTCAACCGATGGTTGCCAAGGCACACTCGATAGAATGGGGGGGCCGTACAAATGCGCTGGTAACAACATGTTTGCTTGATATGTTATGTGATGCAGGGTCTAATTCTCCAAGGACTTGCAACAGAAGATGAACGTAAAACGGGGCTTGGCGTGGGCAAACCCCCACTGATTGTTGTCTGGCAGAGTGTGCAGGCAGAACCCAATGCATGTCGTGCTCATGAGCTTGCAAGATGGGCTTGAAGACTTGCATCAGCACATGAACAGCGTGGATGGTAGCGGCACCGGCATGACAAAGAGATCCAACTAGGCTGGCTTGACACCTGGTCGCACTTCCCCATAGTAACAACAGATGCACAACATCCATGAATCAGGCCTGTACGTGCACAGGGTTGCGAGTGTATGTGCACAGGGTTGCGGCGTGGATAGCCGAGAAGCACGATTGTGCGATGCGCGTACAACAGGTGTGGTTGTGTGTAATGTGTATGGACGTATAGTGCATGGGCCACCAAACAAGGTGAAATGTCAGCTGATGCAGCACACTCATTATGATGCAGCGTAACAGTCCCCGGTGGCACCCCGTGACGCATGTTGCGACGCAGGTGAATACCCTAATGGTTTTGCATTCATCGCTTGGACGTACCTGGGGTATATACAGGGCAGCGCAGCAGCATTTGCGAGGGAAAAGTGTGTCACAGAGCATCATGCAGCAGATATGCACATGGAAGCATGATGGACGGGGAAAGGGGATTACTTTGTCGGTTGATGACATTCATGATGAGGCATCAACCAAGTAACTCTCACAGCATCAGCAGCACAACGGAATGATGTCAATGTCCTTGACGCATCCTGCACGCACAACAGCAACTTGAATGACAAGCTCGCTGGAAGCTAAACTAATGCCAACCCACTTCAACGAAGCACCACCTTTGTTTGTCCTCAAACAGACAGCGAACCAGCGACAGGGCCCGGCACCGTACCTTCAGTGGGAATCTCTTCCTTAATGCACGGGCATGCATGCTGCATAGTATAGTTAGATTATTATTGACGAAAATGAAGGCCAGCTTTATCACAACCGACTTCTCAAATAGTTCAATACAAACAGGGCATGAGGTTGAACTATGGCAAACAAGGCGCATGTGCTGATCAGCCATGTAACAGTGCACACACTATTTGACATCCCTCCCTGACATCCTCCTTCCGGCTGGGTTCAATGATGAGCCAAGTTGCCGATCATTGCGGTACGTCATATGAGTTCCTGCCTCGTGCAAGACATCAGGTCACCAGTTGGCGCTGTGTATTGGGTTCGGTGCAGAGGAGGAATAATCAAGCCGGTGTATTGCTGAGGATTTATGGCGTCCATAACAGCAAACAGTGCCACCATGCAATAACCACCTTGGGAATGCGCAACAGGAAATTCAGAGTGTATTGGCAAGTGATGGCAGCAAAGCGATAATGTTGAAGAGAATTCGTCATACCGAAGATTTACAAACGAAGCAGTTGGAACAGGCGATTGCAGCTAATGAACTCGGGAAATACGTCAACTCCAACGCAAGGGCCTTAAAGCACACATAAATTGACGTTCATGAATGAGAGGGATGGCACCACAGTTGGAAAGATGGCTTTGTTACCGGCATGTTGCTGCAAACCCCGCATTAACGTGGAAAGCGCATGAGGAACCCAACCTTGCTTGAAAGACCTGCCAATTGTGAACGCAACAGCAGTGAAAACTGGCTCGTCAACGAAGTGACGCAAGAAGAATGCTTCACGGTATGTCCATACCTCCAATTCCATGATGAAACTCTTACATCCAAGTCACGACAACCAAAGCCTGGGTGAGCGCCAGAATATGATAAGTAAACGATGCACACGCTATTGTATGATTGTCCACAGCATATGATATGAAGTCCTTGGTCAATACAATTAAGGTCCAACTTGGTGGCAGCAAAGCGACATTGGCGCTTGGTTGGTCAAGTGCGGTACCCGTACTTCTTGGCACAAGTACCGCAGTGATTGTGCCGTGTCTGCTGCAAAACCCTTCCCACGATGTCTTTTTCTGCGATATGTCGACCACTGCAAATGCCCGACAGGAGCGGTCATACCCGCAAATGCGATAATGTATTCCCATGACGCGCTATTACTTGAATTTACACAGTGTCTTGGAAAACATATCCCTCAAAAAGACAACGACAGCCATCAGCAATTATTGTACAAAGCAATGCGCTCCCTGGGATTGGTACAAGTGTACATGGTGTTCCTTGCCTGCATTTACCACCAATCATAACGATCCGGTCTGGGAGCAGGTAGGTCTGCTGTGAATGAATTGCCAGTATCCCACTGCACGACGCGCCCGTCAAAAGCACAGCTGGCCAACATTGGCAACCATGGGTGCCAGCTGCAATCGCGTACAGTAGTAACGTGGTACTTAAGCTTGTGGACGAGTTCGCCGGTCAACACATCTGCATATGGAGAGCGAATATGTGAAGCGAAGAGCAAAGGTGTGTTTGATTGTATGTACACAGACAGGAATGGCAGGGAATCGTTGTATGCATATGCGCTTACCGTAAACATACACGCCACCATCTTTACTGCCCGTGTAGATATACTTTTGCCCGGTAGAGTGCATTGGCGAAAAGTATGCGCGAATGAGTGTTTCCAATACTGAATGCCCACGGTATGTTTGCAAGCTACAATCATGTGGGTGCTTAATCTCTTTATGAAGACCAGGGTAATGTCCCATCCGGTAATCCCTGTGAACGCAGGGCGCAGTTATTCAAGCACATACTATCGTACAACACATAAGGTACATGATACATACCAGCCGGTGCGGTCTGTGTATGAGAGAATGCGGTTGTTCGGCTTGACTGCATCATCAGAGGGTGATTTCATTTTGCGCATGTCCCAGAGCTTGGTTGTTTGGTCCTTTCCGTTGCTAATCAGGTACCGTCCGTCCATCTGTTTGTGATGGCGAGTATGGAGTTTTGAACGCGCAACGCATCAAAGGGCGACACCAACGGCTACCTTGCTGTCTACATGCGTCACCCCTTCCGTATGGCCAACAAAAACTCCAACTGGCCGTGCTCGCCCACTAGACAACTGACGGCGATCCCACACCTGTTGTTTACAATATGTGGCCAACCTCACATGTGGTCAATGTACACAGTGCCATTTCATTCGTCACCACACTCACCTTGCAGAAGAAATCGTCACTACCACTGAAAAACACATTGCTGTTGTCTCGCTCAGCAAAAGCCACCGAGTTGACGTCGTTAGTGTGCCCTTGGGCACGTACAATCGTCTGTGTATTGAACAAAACACGTGCAAACAATGGCGCAAATGCCTACACCCTGATTCTCCACCAACACACCTGTGCACGGTTGACATCATACACGCAGATGGCTTGTTGGGCGTTGTTTGTGCCGGCAATGACTTCACGACCGTCACTGCTCCATTGAATGCTCCAAATCCCAAAACCACGCTGGTGCAGTGCAGCCTGCCTTGCAACAACGTTGTCATCAAGTGCAGCAAAGTACAGGTCCTCGTGTATGTCTGTGACATTGGCTGCACTAAACACCTCATTGGTTTGCTTCAAGTCCACCTGTGTACCAGTTGGTATCGTGTGCTGGATGTCCCCAGAAGCAAGACAGTTAAGCAGCCATGCTTACCATGCGGACAATGTCATCAATCGTGCTGTACAAGAGAAATCGTCCATCTGGAGACAATGCCGTGTCGGTGATGGTCCATCGTAGTCCCCGGGCTTCCACGTCCTTGACAAGCTTCCAGCTGTTGGCCACATCATACACCCGCACACGGTGCGTGCCCTGAAATGCCGCTGTGTAATGAGAAATAAGTCGTGTTGCAATAGTTGGGGGACTGACAAGAAACACACCATATCCCCACATCATACCAAAAAAGCGCGTGCCATCTGCTGAAAACTGTCCAATGTATGCACGTGAATCCATGTGATCAACCAAGTGCACCGGCACCGATGGCAGGAATTCAGGTAGGCATGCAATGTGACGCCGCTGTGCTGCTGTCCAGCCGCGATGCGAGGGCACCAGTGCGCATGCAGCTCGCTCATTTACCAACGTGCTGCATGACAACGACTCCTAGCAATTGTGAGGAATGGGTTGGGATAACTGTTGTCGTACGGTAGGTGCTGCAGTGCATCCCACGCCACACACCTGTGAGGGGGCCCACCGCAATGGTACTGCATGAACCTTGCTCTGGAGCTCCTGTGCCAGATCTCCTTTCACAGGTATGGTCTCATACACAAATCGCTGGCCACCACCTCGTGCGTATAGGGCATGGGCATTCTGTGCATGTACGTTGAGAGTTGACCAACACGTGTGTTGACCAACATGTGACCAACAAACGCGTTTGCTCCCCACCACCGGCACGCCTGTCGTACCAGTGCCTCTCCAAAACTGTCCTCTTCATCACTGCTGCCCTCTTGATAACTTTCATACTCCTCCTCGTCAGACATTTCTTCTGACGCTTCTTCTTCATCAATGGTGTCATGCACAAAGTCAACGTCGTCATCTTGTACAGGAGCCTGGTCTTGTGCATTATCTTCTGCATTGTGTGCATTAATTCTGTCCCTGGCTGCCTGGGCAGCACGTCGTGTTTGGCGCATGTTTTATCTCGATCGCCCTTCCCTCGCCTGTCCCCAAGTCCCCTTGTCTGTCACTGCAAAAAAAGAACTGTTACGTATCAGTGGCAAAACTGCAAATGAAAATGTAATGAAAATGTTAAGTTCTATTTAACACAGTAACGATGATGAGTGAGGTGGCACACCCTCACCCTTACGACTGTACCTGCGGATGACAACCCAAAAGATTAGTGCCAAGTCAGAAACGAAATAATGCATAGGATAGGTCCACAACCCCACACAACATCATTCACACATATTAGCTCAATATCAAAACACCAGAGAGACGTTTTCTTGCTTGAGTTTGTCGGTAACATCATTAATGCATGCCTCGGGGCTGGGCCAAACAGAAAAGTCGGCAGCTTGCAAACCACCCTGGTCCAACAGACCCTGCAAGTGCT
>VFQP010004174.1_pt1:0-12500 | contig 13757 bp, 20 predicted proteins | sample 3512351 | NCBI WGS metagenome assembly VFQP01 (sample SAMN10412372, study PRJNA504923) | tailings metagenome | isolation source: Relicate 1 Philex TSF1 revegetated site | place: Philippines: Tuba, Benguet | collected 2017-08-29 | reverse complement strand
CTGTTGTTGTTGCATCGAGTTCCCAAACCACTGCGGTGCGGTCATGAGACACACTGTTGTGGAGTAAAGCAGGGGGGGGCGTTGTTGTTGTTGTTGTTGTTGTTGTTGTTGTTGGATTATTTTGCTGGCGCGTGATGACAACCTCACACCTGACAAGTTGCTGTGCACTGTTCCAATCACACGAGGAAACTAGTTGTGTATGCTGCTCAAGCGTGGCAATCTTGTTGAGTGTGGTGCTTGTGGGGTTGTATTCATACACGTGCAGCTGGGGGGCGATGTTGGGTTGATGATGACAACCATACACAAAGATGGCACAAACGAAGCGAAACCTTTGTGAATTGCAATTGGCCAATAACAACGCAATCACTCATCACGCACCACATTGCTGCTGGGGCACACGGCGAGCAGTGTTCCATCAAAACTCCAAGCATGGCAACTGCAGTTTTGAGCAAGCTGCTGCTGAAAACACGGCGCCATATCGTATTCACGTATTCTATTGCGTTTTGTGTGCAAGACAGATCATCTGCAAAGACAGTTCTGAAAAAAAACACCACCTCAACACATCAGTTGTTACACGGTAAGCCACTACTTAAAAGCCTTGGAAACCCTTGCGAGCGTTAGGGCCCTGAGCCACCACACGCAGCACATTGAAACGCACAGTCTTGGACAGAGGCCTGCACTGCCCAATGGTGACCAGGTCACCCTCCTTGGCGCGGAAGCAAGGGGAAATGTGTGCTGCAATGTTGGTGTGTCGCTTTTCAAATCGCTGATACTTTTTGATGTAATGCAGATAATCGCGCCGCACGATGATTGTGCGGTGCATCTTTGTGCTCTTCACAATACCTATGTTGTATAGGGGTGGTCGTGAGGGGGGGAGATGCAAAAACAGTGTACACGCCATCCCATACCCTGCAGGATACGGCCACGGATGGACACATTGCTGGTAAAGGGGCACTTTTTGTCAATGTAGGTACCTGTGGTTGTACATGTAATGCATGTGTGTCAGGACAGTGTGTGTGCACATACCACCACCACCTCAATGTGTGTGCATACCCTCAATGGCGTCGCGTGGTGTGCGAAAGCCCAAGCCCACATTCTTGTAGTAGCGTGTGCCAAACTTGCCTGGGGCCTTCTTGACTGCCTTGTGGAAGCTGTGTTGGGAGGGGCAGCATGTTTGGTGTGGCGGCCGTGGGCGATGATGGAAAAGGAAGCAGCCCAGGGCCACACAATCATATTCACTCCACAAGTAACGTACCCAACGTTGACGCCCAGCTGCTTCTGGAAAGCCTTCTCCGTCTGTGTAGTGTGCAGCGAGAGCAAATGAAAGCAATGCGTGCCGTGAAAGAGGCAATACTTGAGCCCCAACGATTGTGCATAATGCGTGACGGCTATAGTGCATTGACGTGCAAAACCAAGTGCCTTGACAGTCTCACAACAAACGCTGGTGCATCGAGCAAACGGATGCAACTCGTCTGTAAGCTGCACTGCTTTCCCATACCTGATCGGCCATGGCTGCTACGTGTGTGTGTCGAAATGAAAGGGAAGAATGTCAATTTTGCAGTTAATTTTGTTACAATCAAGCGAGCAAGTGGGCACAGCCGCCATCAGTCCTCAGTGTCGGGTTCCTGCCTGCAGTGAACAACAAAGCAATACCTACTAATCATCGTTGCGTCCATAGCACGCCTAGAAACGCCTTGCGTGCCGACAGCTCGTGGTAGCGTAAGAATGCAGCAGGGAGCACCCAGCCAAGCAAGCAATACAGGGTCGCCGACAGGAGTGGCCTGTGTGGTTTTGAAGCTTGTATATTGTGTGTTCAAGAGTACACACGTACAAACCCCCCTCTACAGCTGTGCACACGTACTGGACAGTGGGAAGCGCCAGCTGGATCAGGGTATCAACACATCCCCAGAGTGGCAGCCCTATCAAAAACGGAGCCATCACCATGTCCCCAAGTACTCTATCTACAAACAGTGGTGCCTCTGCGAGCACTGCAGTCGCCACTGCAGCAAGTATACCACCAGGAAACGCAAGCAGTGTTGCCATGCGATGGGGTTGGGCCATGGCAGATGCCGATGCACATGTTGCAGCATACTGTGTGCTACACCCGGGGACGGGTATTTGCAATAAATGCATTGCTGCCACTCTCATCACACGCAACATGGATCTGTGGGAGACATTTGCAAGAATTGTGTTCTTCCTTGTCAACCCATCATACAAACCACCCCACATCAACAATAACAACAACCCCACACGACAAAAACCACGTACCGCAACAGTGTATGGTGTACACGAAACCACGCAAGTTGTGCTGCAACCATCACCAAGGGCCCCATCCCCAGCAACACAAATGCCGAGCTGCCCAGGGTGGACAATCTGTATGCTGTGCTTGCTGTTGCATCTGGGTTGCTATCAAGTCCCCATGCGCTGATACATGGCAGCAAGAGTCCAAAGTATATAATGGCATAGATGATGTCGAGGGACAGGCATGTCGAGAATGTCCCTTGCTGATGCTGGACACGAAATCGTCGTTCTGCTTCTATAGAACTAAATTGCAAGGAGACTGGATTGATGCGTGGTGCAACATCTTCGGGGTTCTATGGTGTATGAAAGGGTGTGGGTGTGGGTGTAAGAATACGTGTTTTTTGGAGTAGGTGTATTGAGCAAGGATACCTGCCAGCGCTGTTGCTGCTGTTGTAATAGTGTCACGACCACCATACGCGCAGCAGGGGGTGGACCCAGACATTGGCGATGGATGACGAGTTCAGCAAGACCTATTTGAATGGTGAAAGTGGTGGCGGTGTGTAGAGCATGCGTTGCCCCATCAACCATGCATGGAAAAACAACGGACCTAATGTACGCACAGCTTCTGATGCTAAGTCTATTGGCCAGTGCATTTGTACAGCTGCCAAGCACGTAGACTCCACGTCTGCGGAGTTGTACGCCAACAAATCGAGCCATTCCGATAGTTCGTGCGCTGCTTCAACAGCTGCAGGTGCGGGGCTGCTTCTTGGTGGCATGTGACGTACATGACTACTGCGGATTCTTTCCTGAGGCAGGAAAACACGGAAAAAGACACATAAAACGACAGGTGTCCTGCAGGGTTGGGTAGATCGCCCGATGCAGCACAGTGTTATTACCAAAAGCATCGTCCCCACATCAGGGACAACACATCTGTTGCTGGTGTCAAAATACAATACATCTGGCAAAGAAACATCATCATCATATATCAAACATCAGCAGCCCCATGCTGCATGATGGGATGCCCATACATCCCTATGGAAACAACGGTCTCTTCTCTCAAAATGGTACAAGCAGTGCTGGTGAAACAAAGGGTGGGAGCGGGTTGATGACACAGACAAAACAACAAGACAAATCATCACCATGCATCCTTTGAAAATCATAAAGGAACCCACAAGGCACTACCTCAATCAGTACTCCTCCCATACCCTCTACTACCTCAATGAGCCTCCTATACCCTCTACTATGGTGCTGATACAGAGACAACACCACACAGCCTACACAATACATTGCTAGTCTTCCTCACCCATCTTGTCCCTCACATCTTGGTCACGAATCTTGTCCCTCGCACATCTTGTCCCTCACACATCTTGTCCCTCAGCTTCTTCTTCTTCATGTTCATGAAGGGCCATGTCAAGCATGCCCGACCTTCCAGACATGCCCCCCGACATCATGCCCCCCGACATCATGCCCCCCGACATCATGCCCCCTGACATGCCCATTCGGCCATCTGGCGTCTTGGGGCAAGTAGGCACCCCAACCATGCGCAATAAATCATTACCAAAACTGCCCGAGTGGGATTTGTACAGCAATGCTGGGGTGCTGCGTACTCGTGGCAATCCCTTGTGTACACGGCCTTCCCAGTTTTCTTGAAACACAGGTGCCGTTTCAAACGAACTCTGTGTGTGGATGATGGGGATGTTGCGAATGTGATGATCACAAGGTGGTTGATCACACACGGTGTGACATCCACAACCTGCATGCAAGCACATTTGCATACAGTACCACATTTGCTCAAACCCATACAAACCGACACAAACCCCCCTCCCATCATCCAACATCATCCCATCCCAGCACCGTGCCTGTTGTGAATTGTTGGTAGTAGTGGGGCTCACCGCATCCACCTCTTGCAGCTTATTTGCCAAACTCTGTGCACGCTCCATGATCTCTGCCACACTTTCATTTGATGTTGCTGTGACAATACGAATTGACCCTGGTGATGCCATTGGCTGTGGAGCCCCTGAGTGTGCCCCGGAAGAGTGTGTCCCAGAGTGTTGCATCCCCGTCCCAAAGGAGTTGCTCAGCAGATTTCCACCATGGCTCCTATCAGGGGATGCCGTGTCTAGAGTTGCAGAGAGACTTGCGCAACTGCTGCTACATGGTGGGCTTGGTTGCCTAGTGGTGTGGATATAGTGTGTATAGTGGTGTGGGTGTGGATATAGAGGTGTTGCTCAGGTTGAGAGTGTTGTTGAGAATGAGTTGTTGAGACGGATGTGCACATCAAACAAAGCAGCATTCACACAGCAACCCACCATGGTAACCCACTCACAGCCCCATCCACCCCATCCCGATCATCATACCCATCAAATGTTGCGGTGAGTGTGTCACTCGTTGCAGAACTCGCACGCAGCATGGCAAGCGCTTCTGTGCTTCCATGACGCATGCGGTCCGACTTGGAACGGCCCTCGATGATGGACATGGGTGCACTGTGTTGTTGTTTTGCATCCTGTGCCATAGCCCATGTGGAGAAGGATGGCTCACCTGCACCGGGCAGTGTGGAAAATGGCACTGTTCCAAGTGTTGCTGCTCGTTGAAAGGGATGGGATTTGCTACGGGGGGATAGTGGGACGCGCCGGTTGAGCACGACGTGTTGTGCCTGGATGTGGGGATGGCTGTGCAAGACCCCAATGGACACCATTGTACATCATTGTACATCATCATACCTGTTGGCTGATTTCAGTGCCATATCCATCCAAATGGCACGCATTGAGTTTACAGACAGTGTCTGCAAAACGCTGTTCCTCTGCCGCCATGTGATGGGTTGTTGTGCTTGCTATGCACAGGTTTTCTTATGTCATGCACTGGATTCGGTCACTGGAGTATACCCTGTGTACAAGGTAGGCAGGGGGTCGTGAGGTGTACCGGACGCACGGACACGTGCATATACGGGCAATCTCAACCGCATCGAGCTTGAACGATGTCTACATGCTGCAATGTGCGCGTGCGCAGACTTGCTAGCATGCACTGATAGTATGCAAGCGCAATGCAAGCGCATAGACATGCTACATGCTCGACGAGCCAATGGGCAAACAAGGCATGCCACTCACAAGCACCCCGTGCATCAAAAACCCCGCCACATAGTCACAACTGCATAGACATTCACGGTCACCATTTCGGCGTACCACTAGCTGCTCAAACCCACTGGGGTTTAGTGCCACGGGATCTCTGGCACAGCAAGTTGTTTACTAGATGCACTAGATGCCTGTACACTGTACAGTTCACTCAGAACTTGGAGGATAAAGTTTGGAGGTTGATGAAAGTTGTGGACGAATCGTGGTGCACGTGCTCATACTAACACGCGGGTGGGTGCTGGGTGTCTGCAACCAGCTGCCTTTTTTTCCAGTCCATTGACGCCATATGGTGTTGGGTGCAGGGAATGGTGCAGGTATGGAGCACAGGGTGTTGTTTCTGCAGGGTGGGCCGTCGACCCACACCGGGGCCTTGTTGTTGCCAATATAGACGGCAACGTGCACCCCACACAATTGTATTCATGACAGCACAGGGCCACTGGTATGTTGGGTGCAACACCCACTGGGAGTGCCCAATGGGCATCATCTAAAAGACCAGGCATCGCTTGGTACACATCAACATGCAAACAGTAGCCTTATTAATCAATAGCCAACAAACAGCAGCATCATTTCCAATTTATTATCATCCAATTTGAGGCAAGTTTGCATCATAAACAGCCAGCATGTCTCTCAGCCGCAGCATCTTGCGTGCAATGTGGACTCCCCGTTTATTGAGCCAAGCAGCAGCCCGGCAATATTCATCCATATTACCTGCTAGCAGCATGGGGCCAGCAGCAATTGTGCCTGCATTGCGACAGCTTGGTCAGCACAACACCATCAACACCAGCATGTTTGCCATCACTCCTGCGGCTCGTCGCTGGACGCTGATGCGCACCATGGCCAGTGGCAGTGATGCACAGCTCATCAAGGTCATTGGTGCAGAAGAGAGCTTTGAGCAAGAAAACTACGTACAACCCGAGGTACATTGTGGATCTGGGTTGTTGAGTAATCTGGTTCTGTCAAGGGAATTGCACTCGGGCTTTGTGAACACTCCATGTGCACACGCAGGTCCTCAAAACAGCCCTTGCTGGTTGGACGCTGGAAGAAACACCCGACAACACATTGATGACCCTCAGCAAGCAACAGGGCAAGGAGAGCATCAAGGTGGTACTGTGGGATGCATTGTGGGTTCTTGTGTGTAGGTGTTGAGAGACTGCGGTGATACATGTGGTGATTGGCACACATGACATATTCCATATACCATTGATGAAACATGAGTCAAATATGCATTATGTCAAACATGTACCCCTCACTATCAACCCTCCACAACAATCTATACACGACAACCCATTCAGGTGGAAATCATGGTCACCAACCAACCAGATGAAGATGAAATGACGTATGAAGATGAAGAATCTGGTGAATTGGAGACAGACATGGGCGTCACATTCAATGTCTGCGTTAACAAGGGTGGTGCGGAGTCAGTAGTATTCGAGTGCCGTAGTGATGGGACATACATGAGCGTGGTGCATGTGTCTATTGAGCCTGCTTCTGGGGACTATGAGGATTCCGTGTACACTGGACCGGTATGGGGGGGCTGGGGCGGAGGGTTTGTTGATGTGTGTGTGTGTGCGTGTGCGTGTGTGTCGAACACATCAACACAAACACTCTCAATACACATCAGGTCTACCCTGAGTTGGATGAGGACTTGCGCACTGCACTGGAGGGGTACCTGGAGGCACGAGGCATCAATCTGGAACTGGGTGCCTATTTGACACAATTGGTGAATGACAGGGAGCAACGAGAGTACATGGGCTGGCTGGGCAAATTGAAACAATTTGTGTCACAATAGGGGAAACAATTTGTGTCCCAATATGGGAAACGTGGTGGTGTCATGTCAATGTGTACATGGTCTGTCTCTCATGTAGATGGATGGCAGCGCTGGTAACAGATGTATTCAACACATGCAAGACTTCACCAATTGTTCAACAATGTCGAACTCGGCAGATGTACAAATGTGCTGCAATCTTCTGACTGAATGTGTGTGTAGAAACATGTCATGTCCCTTGCATTACACCAGTCAACAACATGTGTCAAAACCATGTGCTTTTGTTATCAGATAGAGTATGAATGAATACAGTCAGTCAGTCAACTTTTCTCTCCCTTTATGATGGTGATGTGAAAAAACTTTTTGCACCCTCACCATCAACATCATCAACAACATCATCATAGGCATCGTACGCATCATAAGCATCATCATCATAAGCAGAACCCCGCTCATATCAGGACATGACACTGTTGTGTATATGTCCCCACTTTTCTGCTCCTGCTCCCTCAAGACTCCCTGAGTTCTTGTGTCCACCAAATGTTGCCTCTTCCCACGCTGTTTCCCATATGCGCTCACCACTGTTTCCCACACCAACTCCCACACGCACTCTTCCACACTCATTTCCACACCAACTCCCACATGCACGCTTCCACACCAACTCTCCCACACTCATTCTCCCACACTCACTCTTCCACATTAAGTCTCCCACACGCACTCTCCCACACTCACTCTTCCACATCAAGTCTCCCACACGCACTCTCCCACACTCACTCTTCCACATCAAGTCTCCCACACGCGCTCTCCCACACGCACTCTTCCACACTAAAAGTCCCACTTGATACCCACGGTGCCACTGGGTTGATTTTTCTTTGGGCCCTCCCCCATTGGCACCGTGTAGCGACAGGTGAGGGACAAATTTCTGTGGTAGAATGAAAATGACGAATTGAAAATGAAAAAATATAAAGAACATGTGATGAAATGTACAATGACGACAACTGTTGTGATGAAAACAAAGCACAACGATGATGGTGATCGTAATCAACGCGCACTGGTGTTGCCTATGATTCCCACCCATGATTCCCACCCATGATGATGATCCCCAGGTACACACCGTGCTACAAAGGTGGGCCGCAGCTGCGACTCCAAAAACACCTGTGACCCGGGTTTGACCACCGCTTTGACTTTGACCTTGTCCAATGGGCGACTCTTGAGTGTATACTCAACACCCTTGACACTGTGGTACTCTGCTGCTGCGCTGTGCAAAATGCCCTGGGCGATTTTCACCCGAGCACCATACTGCAGCGCCCCAGTGCTGTGGGCGGTGGCGGTCAGCTTGCACCGGGCGCCGTGTACGTCAAAGTACATGACGTCGCCGAGCTTGCCTGCACGTTGCAAAAAGTCCCACTGGGCATAGACTTGATCACGCCCACCTAAAAGGGGGGTGGAGAGCTTGACAACTGGGTTGGGCACGAGAAACCACTTGTTGCCAGGCACATGCTGGGTAATCTCTACTCGTCCTTGCCCCACGTGACGACGCCATTTCCCTTCCCAATCGCTGTGTGATTGATCGTAACTGACTTGCAGCGAGCCGTCGGGGCTCTTGTACGTCCATTTGAGATGCTTGGTGTCAGATGTGGAATCGCTCTTGATCGCCAGTTTCAAGCCCTTGACAATGCGCACTTCCACCTTGTTTGTAGAGGCCGGACTATTGACATCAAGTGTCTCTTCCACACAGGTAATCTTTGGCAACTTGATGCTGGGTGCCATGTTGTAGCAGTATGTTGACCAGGTAATGCTGTGGCTATTGTAGCTGTGGGTCGAGTGTGATGCTGCTGATGGGCGTGATGCAACAGCAATAGATTAATGGATGAGATACAATGGGAACCATGGCGAAGAAAAACAGGTCATCACAATCAAGAATAACTGGCCCAAAGCTTGTTTCCCTCAAACTCAGAGTCAAACTAAGGAAATTATGACCGACGCAAACAACATCATCGTATTAGATGGAGGGTTGGGTCACTACCTCAAACAACGAGGTGTTGCGGACTTGATCACAGGCATGACGTTGACAGTGTTTGCGTGGTCTCAACTTTACTATATTGGCTCTTACAGTGTGTGCTTGAGATCGAATCCAATTGTGTGCTCAACCCCATCATCACAGGCTTGCCATATGAGCAGCAATTCCTATGTGGTGCAGTTGCGAATCTGCAGCGCCCAGACCTCATCACAGAAGCACACCTTGCATTCATCCGTGCGGGTGCACAGGTATTGAGCAGGTGAGCATAAAACCACATGGTCACACACCGAGTCTCAACCATCTGTATGCACGACACAGGTGATCACCACCAACACGTTTGCCCTCACACCATGGTCCCTTAAACGTATCAATCAGCAGCAGAATCTTGATGCACTGGTCAAGGTGTGGGTTGGGCCCACATCACACACTCCCTCATACACCATCCCCATACCATTCTCAGGCAGCAGCGGTGGCGGCGCAACAAGCAGTGCAGCGTGCATCCCCATCCCACCCATGTCAGATTGCAGGCAGCTTACCGCCACTAGAAGAATGGTATGCCAGGGGGTGGGTGGGATTGACGGGGGCTGTATGCGGTGTGTATGAAAATGCATACACTCACACATACACTCCACCAGTTATCACGCCAGCCGTATATCAGACATGGAGCTGCAGCAGGGGTATACACACTTGGCCAACCTTCTTGCACCATATGTGGATGTATTGTTATGTGAGACCCTGGCATCTGCTCGGGAAGGTGCCATTGCTGCACGTGCAGCTGCTGCAACTGGTGTGTGTGGATTTGTAATGTGTATGTACTGTATGGTGATAGCTGGTATAGGAATGTAGAGTGCTCACAACAGATGTGGGTTCCCACACTTTCCCCAACAATGTGTACAAGAGCACATCCATGTATTGTATATTTATCCTCCCCACAACACACTTGTCCACCCCTCACCTCAACACACCTCTAGGTAAACCTGTATGGGTGGCATACACTCTCAGGGATGACCGCACTGCGTGTTTGCGTAGTGGTCAACCCTTGCAGGTGGCATTGGATGCCCTTGCTGATGTACACCAGCATGTACAAGCTGTTTTGATCAACTGCTGTGCACCACAGGTGTGTTGTGATACGGTGTGTTGACGTATGTGCTGTATGTACATACACCATGCACAACAGCACAAGCAATAGCAACCCTAACCCACAATGTAGTTCCTCCTCACGTTGCCCATCCCACCTACAGAGCATTACAGCAGCAATGCCTGTGCTGGCGGCATGGGCAGCAGCGCATGGCATGCACTGTGGTGCGTATGCAAATGGCTTTTCCACAACCACCTCACAGTGGCTTGCTGGGGAGGCTTTGCAAGGGTCGGAAGAGGGGACTGTGGACCCTGTACGCCTGGTGCAGGCTGAATATGAACAGGGAGTGGTGCTGCCTGCTGCGTATGCTGCACATGCTGCACAGTGGGTGGGCATGGGTGCCCGTGTGATCGGTGGGTGTTGTGGCTGCGGCCCGCCCGTTATCGAGGCGTTGGCAGGTTTGAAATAAAGTTGTTGTTGTTGTTTTCCCACACACATTATTTTTCCACTCACATCATTTGTGATCATTCTTTCGCATTTGCCATCGCACGTAACAACGCCAATGACCCTGTTCGTGCATCTCCCGAAATCCCTATGGGCAGCGTACAATCGCAGCCTACAATCGCGCCCCCTACACACCAAGGCCGCTACGTCATGTGTCGCCTTTGCCCTGGGTGATATGCTGGCACAACGCCTCACTAGCACACAAAATCATCAGAAGTTGGATTGTGCGAGAACGTTACGCATGGCTGCCTTCGGTGCACTCATTGCTGGTCCCGTGGGACATCACTGGTATGTTCAGCCGCTTTCTGAGAGATCCTGCATGCACCTGCATCATAATCACCATCACCCGCACCCCACCAACTCCTCCCCCCCCCAGGTATCGCTTTTTGGACAGCAACATTGGTGTGCGCAACCCCACTGCACCACGCGTAATTGCCACCAAAGTGGGGCTTGATCAGTTGCTGTTCACCCCACTCTCTACCTTTATGTTTTACGCCTACCTATGCTCTGCAGAGGGACGTCCAAGCGCCTACCTCAACACCATTCGTGACAAGTATTGGGCAACCAACATTGCAGGCTGGAAATTGTATGTGTATAACAGGGGGGTATACGGGGGGTAGCACATGTAGTGTGTGCTAAAGACCATTCTAATTCCAACACAACCATTGCTTTCCACCCGCAGGTGGCCTGCTGCACACGTGTTGAACTTTATGCTCGTCCCACCACCACATCGCATCCTGTACGCCAATGTGGTATCGATCTTGGGCACGTACATACTGTCGCGTGTGGCAAACAAGCAGCAGCATGCAGAGTTGACCATGGATGGTGCAGCAATTTTGGATTGATGGAGGTCAACTCCCTGTGACAATAACCCTTTTGTTGTGTACAAGTGTGATGACAAGGACCCTCATAATCAAGGCCCCTCATTTGGGACATTGTGACATTACTTTGTTGTACATCAAGACACCATGACTGCACACCTGTGGGGCGCCATTATGCCTTTCCTTTCCCAACTCTTTTTCATGATTTTTTGATGATTGATGATTTTGGGATTCCAACCCATGTAGACCCATGTAACCAGGACCCAGAAGCACAAGATGATCAGATGGACATCATCGTCAAAGCAGGATGCACCATCCCCACGCATGGGACACATTGCAGTTGCAGTGGATGCGCGTGGGGTGTGGGGAGACGAGATTGTGGTGGTGCATGGTGGCCTAGGTAGGTTGTTGATGGACGGATTGCATACACAAATGCAACAAAAACACCTACCAACCACCACCCAGGCGCTGACAAGCAAACGCTGGACGACATTGCAGTACTCCCCATCAGTGACGAACGATGGTTTCGTCCAGAAGCACAGCAATCTTCCACCCCAGCAGCACCCCCAAGCACTGATGGACGCCCGCCCTCCAGCACAGCCAGTGTGCCAGGCACAGGTGGTATAACCTCTTTGTGGCTTTGTCGTTACCCACCAACCAGCACCCACCAACCAACACCAACCACCCAAAAACAACAGGGTCACCAGCACGCGCCTTTCACTGTGGTGTTGGGGTGGAGCGGCGTGTCTATGTGTTTGGGGGTCATGTATACCACAAGGAGAAAAAGGGACTGCACAAATTCAACGACATATGGTGCTTGGATACGGTATGATGTTGTAGGTTGGGGAAAAAACACGCTTGGCATCCAGTGTACCACGTGTACTATGTATTACACACACACACACACACACACACACACACACACACACACACACACACACACACA
>VFQP010004173.1_pt1 | contig 13760 bp, 9 predicted proteins | sample 3512351 | NCBI WGS metagenome assembly VFQP01 (sample SAMN10412372, study PRJNA504923) | tailings metagenome | isolation source: Relicate 1 Philex TSF1 revegetated site | place: Philippines: Tuba, Benguet | collected 2017-08-29 | reverse complement strand
CGCGTTGCGCTGTCGGTGCCACATTGTAAGCAAGAGAGGCTGTGCTGAGGACCACTTGCAGCTCTCCCCCTTTCAGAGCTTTCAGAGATCAACAGCAGCAGAAAGATGGCGGAGGAGGTGTCCGGTGCCACCAAGGGCGTCTTCATCGTGGCGGGTGCGCGCCGAGACGGGGTCCACCACGCGCAATTCGCACCAGGGCGAGGTGCTGTCGAGCCAGCGACGCGTGGGATGAACAAGGCTCGACTGAGCGGCACCGCCACCAGGGCCGCGATCTCGGAGCAACCTTGGGGGCCACGCAGCGCTCCGGCAGGACTGCCACTGCTGGCACTTCTTACACAACGCGCAGGCGTGAGCGCCGTGCTGGTTGTGCTGCTGCTGGGCAAGCTGGCGTGGGCGTTCGTGAGCTACGTCCTGTCCTTCCTGCCGAGGCGAGAACGCTCTCGCCGCCCTTATCCAGCAGCACGCTGGAACCACGCCACACAGAGCCAGCGAGCAGAGATAGCAGCATACTGACAGCCACGTTGGTCAGAGCAGCTGCGCTGGCTGAGCGGCGTGCCGATCTGCTGCCGCCGCCGCAAGGTGAGGCCGATCTCGCGCTCCCTCCGCCCCCGTCCCTAAACGACCGCAGGCCCAGCAGCGGCAAGAAGAGCGGCTCCGGCAAGGGCTCCAAGGGCGGCAAGGGCAACAACGCCGTCAACGCCAGCGCCCTGGCCGCCGCCGCCGCCACGCCGCTGCCCGGCGCCGGCGGCGCGCGCGGCCCCGACCTCAAGTCGCTCATCCGGGACCAGCAAAAGGCCAGCAACAAGAAGACGTGCGCGACACGCTAGGGAATCTGTGGTGCAGCGGGGCGTGTGTGGGTGGGACAGTTGGGGCGGGCCCTCAGGTGTTTACCGGCGTGCCTGCGCTCGCGCTTGCGCGCGTGCATGGTCGTGTGGGGCTGCAGGACGCCAAAGGACGAGCAGGCGTCGCACCACCCGCTGTTCCTCAACACGCTCAAGGGGCACGGCGACGTGGTGCACTCGGTGGCGTGGAACGCCGACGGCACGCAGCTCGCCACGGCCTGCGAGGTGAGGGCAGGGGAGGAAGGGGAGGGGAGGGAGGGGAGGAAGGGCGCCAGAGGGGCAGGGCGACAGGGCAACTCGTCCTGGAGCATCTGCCCAGGTGATGTGTTTGGCGCCGAGACGCCTCGCCTGCCCGCACAAGAGCTCGCCGCAGCGGGCTGTGGTCCTCTGCCGCCCCGCTCCCCCTCGCTGCGGGCAGAGACGGGGCGCTGGCGTGCGCTCCTGAGCAGGCTCCCTGGCTCGCCACAGGGGGCGCGGCGCTCACCTTTTGTGTGCGTGCATTCGCGCTCCCAGGACATGTTGGTGCGGCTGTGGGACTTGCTGGACGTGACGTCGCGCGACCCCAAGCACCGGCGCGTCAAGGTGGCCAAGATCCCCCTGGGCGCCTCGTGGGGCGACGCGCCAGACGCCGTCGTCGTGCTCATGAGGGGTGAGGTCTCGTGCCAGGCCAGGGAGGGCAGCGGCGCCCATGCAGGCATCAGAGTTGGGTAGGGGGCGCGACGGTCATCACGCCCAGCTTGAGAGCTCGCGCGCCGCCTGCGTGTGTGGTGCACCGCCTGTGTGTGTGCGTGGTGTGCGTGCGCAGGCGCGCCGGACGCGCAGGTGGCGGGGTACGCCCCCGGCGCCACCACCAAGGAGGGCGGCGGCGCGTACGAGCAGCAGTGGCTGGTGAGCAGGGGGACGCACGGCGGAGCTGAGCAGCGCACGGGCAGGAGGAGGGCTTGGGATCATCGCGATGGCAGTTGGCACGTGCTGATGTCGCTCCTCTTCCTCGCCGCCACGCGCGCAGGTGCCAGGCGTGCACGGCAAGGGCGTGCCCCTGGCGCTGCGCGGTGCGGCGGGCGCGGCGGGCGCGCGCAAGGCGGTGGCGGTGAGCCTGTCCGAGGCCAAGGAGGCCAAGCTCTACAGCGCGCAGGTCAGGGGTGGTGCTGGGGGGGGGGCTGGTGCTGGCGCTGCTGGGCCGGTTGCTGCCACGTCAGCCGCGAGACGTGCTGTGCGTCTTCCTCGCAGCTTTTGCATCGTTTCCGCCAGCGCAGAGGCGCCGCATGCGCGGCGTCGACGGCGGCGTCAGTCGTGGCGTGCGTGGCGCGCAGGGCCGTGAGCTGGCGGTGCTGGAGCCGAGCGCGCTGCGCAACCACGGTCTGTCTGTGAGCGCCGACGGGCGCTTTGTGGCGGTGGCCGGCTTCACGGCCGAGGTCAAGATCTGGGAGGTCAAGTGGGCGCGCGACACCGGCGCCTTCACCGGTGCGCGCGCCGGGCGGGCGCGGCGGGGGGCGCGGCGACGGTGGCGGTGCTGCTGCCGCCTGCGAGCGAGCGCTGGCATTTGCGCCGCCTTGACAGCGCTGCCCTTTCCTGGGGGCGGTGCCGTGGCTGCTTCCGCAGGGCGCTCCGGGGCAAAGAGGGCGCACAGCGAGGGTGCTGGGCGTTGTCGTGCGTGTGCGTATGCACGTAGGCGCGCCCAAGGTGATGGAGCTCAAGGGGCACAAGAGCCAGGTGATGTGCGTGTCGCTGTCGGCCGACGGCAAGCGCGCCGTCACGGCCAGCAAGGACGGCACGCTGCGCGTGTGGAACATCGACGTGCGGTACGCGCAGCAGGAGGACCCCAAGACGCTGCTCGTGGTGAGCTTTTTGGGGGGTGGCGAAAAGGGCAAGGGGTGTTGGTGCAGGGGCCCTGGCCGCGCACAGACCTCCTAGAGCAAAATGCTGCGCCGCGCGCCGCCGCCACACTGCCGCCGCCACCACGTGCAGATCCCGCAGCCGCTGGCGTCTGGCCGGCTCTACCAGCACCTGGCGTTTGGCCCCGGCGGCGTGATTGCCGCGTCGTGGGAGGGGCTGGTGCACCTGCTGTCGGCGTCCACGGGCGAGCTGCTGGACGCCATTGACGCGCACGACGGCGCCGTGACGAGCATGCAGTGGTGCCCCCGGCTGGTCAAGACGCCTGGCGCCGCCGAGCCGCACGCCGTGCTGGCCACCAGCAGCAGGGACAGGCGCGTGCGCCTGTGGCGTGCGCCCTGACCTGCGCCGGGCTCTTCTCGATTGGATGGCGCCAGATCTCGTCCTTTCCTCTGCTTTGGCTGCTATTCTTTCTGGGTCATCGCTACGCTCGCGCGGAGCACACTGCAAGCGCGCGGAGATCTCACGTGCAGGCGCCCGCCCGCACGCTCTGGATCGTGGCAGCTGCTGCTGCAGCGCTCGCGCCAGCCACAGAACGAGTTGGTGGCGCACCTGGGCACAGCAGCGCGCCATCGATCAACCACTGGGCAACCGCCGAGGGCTCAGCTGGTAGAACTCCGCCAGAACCTTCGCGCGCGCACACGACCGTCCGCCGACACACGCGCACAGCAGGTGCGCCCCTGCCCCTCCCTCCCTCTGCCGCCTCCCCGCTCGCACAAGCGCAGCACCACCCACAATGCCTCCTCGCTCCTCCGTCTCGGCTCCGGTCGCCCTCGCGGCGCTCGCCCTCCTCCTGGCCCTGGCGGCCGCGCCTGCGCCCGTCGGAGCTCACCGCAGTGAGTGCGTGCCCACCCACCCAGCCGCTCGGGGGCTGCGTGAGCCTTTGGCGAGCTGGCGCCTTTGAGACGCCTGCCAACGCAGGCAGCCCTGCCCGGGCGGGGCTGCCGTGCAGTCTGACTGAGGATGCCAATGGATTGGAGACGATTGGAGAGGCGCCAATGGATTGGAGAGGAGTGGAGAGGCCACATTCACTCACTACTTCCTCACCTTGTCCTGACGATCCTTGTCCTATCCTTGTCCTATCCTTGTCCTGACGATTGCACCTCCAGGCCCGCCTCCGTCGCCGCTGGTCAACTGCCTGGTGGCGCCGTGCTCGACGCCGGACTGCAAGCGCAAGTGCGATGCGTTCAAGATCACCGAGTACACGCGCGTGCAGTGCGTGGACAACTACCTTCGCGGCTGCAACTGCGACTGCTGCACGCCAAAGGAAGTGAGTGTGCACGCGCTGCGCGTGCTGCGCTGACTCAGCTTTGCCTCAGCGTGCTGAACGAGACCTCGTGTTGTGCACGAGCATCACCACGCGCAGCAACTGTGCCGGGTGGACCGGTCGGCGGGCAACGTCACGGCGCCTTGCTGCGCCGGCACCATCTGCGACTTTTCCACCCAATGCGTGACGGACCCCCGCACCAAGTGCGGCACCATCTGCCTCAACCCCGCCGTGAGTCGTCGGTGTAATGGTGATTTGGTCGCACCGCTCTGGCGAGGGAGCCCCCGGGCCACTCGGGTGTGCTTGCGGCGCTTGCACACCGGTGTCCTGCTGGCGGCGTGTGCGGGGCCTCTGTGTGCAGGACGCGCTGTCCAAGTGCAGGGGCGTGGGGCGCACGTGCGACCCGTCGGCAAAGCGCCGCTGCTGCCCGGGCACCAGCTGCCAGCGCACCAGGCCCGGCGTGTTCAAGTGCGCCAAGTGCCGCGGAATGGACGTGAGTGGCTGCTAGCGATGCGCGCTGGTCAGCACGGCCGTGCCGCTTTGCACTGTTCTCGCGGCCTGAGCGCTGTGTGCGTGCCGTTTGCCGCGCACGCACACGCAGGAGACGTGCTCGTCCACCAGGCCGTGCTGCCCGCTGCTCAGCTGCGTGGCCACCAGCGGCGGCAGCAAGAAGTGCCGCCTCGTCGCCCCCGCTCACCCCTAGGGCCTGTGCTCTCGAGCTCACGATAGTTCCCGTTTGATGTCATAGGTCCTGCCACAAGGTCATTTAAGGCTGGCCATTCGTCCTCTTGTCAGGAACCCGTTGCCAGGGATTGTCCAGCTGCTGCTCTGACCTTGATTGATCGCCCGATTCTTCGCGCCAGCACGGCCCAAACTCGCCTGCTTGTGATGGCTGGGCGTGCACCGCGCACGGACGCGCCGGATCTCACTCGTGCTCAGCTGGTGCCGCTGCTGCTGCTGACTCTGTGCTGGCGCTTCGCTGCAACGCAAGTGGTCAGCAGATGAACACGACGAGAGCAAGGTCTCCTTGCAGGCCCGGGGCCATCAGCTCTGCATCAGGCGCCGCAGCAGGGTGGGGCTCTCCGGGGACCCAGCCGTGCCGTCCTGAGAAGCTGCGCCGGCATCACGTGGCTGGAAGGGGGGCTGCGGTGGCAGGCCAGGTGGCGAGCCCTGGCCGTCGTCGGTTTTGGGCGCGCTTTGCGCCTGCTGCTGCGGCCGGACGGGGGACGCAAACACCCCGCGCGCGATGATGGTGGCCGCGTTGGACCCTGCACGCAAAGGACACTTAGTGTCTCACGTGGCCCGTGCCCTGTTCTCTGTTGCTCTCGCATCACCACGTGGCATCACGCACCTGCCGTGGTGATGCGCGTGCCGTTCACGCTGCCGTTGTACACGTTGCGATTCGCTGACCCGGCGGTGAGCTGGCCCAAGATGGTCGAGTTCTGAAAAGTGGAGCCGCGGATGAACTGCGTGGACGTTGAAAGCTGCGGCCGCACGCCGCTGTCAAACTGCACAAAGGACGCTGCGAACGTGCGGCGGCGCGGGGGCATGCAGCGCCGCGTGAGGTGTGGCCAAACGCACGTGCACAAGTGATGGTGGATGGGACACCATTACGCTGCTGTCGCGCACGGCCGCACTCACTGTTGACTGCAGCCTGGTTGGGGAAGGACCTGGCCAGGCTGCTGGCGTTGCGCAGCGTCAGGTTGAACCCGCGCGCCCAGTTGGTCAGGGAGTCGCTGCTGTTGCGCCAGAGCCGATAAATCGTGGTGTAGGCCGTGTTGGCGAGGACCCGTGCCTGCACGCCTGCGCAGGCGCAGCAACAGCTCTCAGGTGCGTCCCCACGCTTGGGGCGCCCACTGCGGGCGACCTTGCCCGTCCTTCCTCACCAGGCATCATGCCGGTGGGCGTGACCGCCTCGCGTCGAGCTCCCGGGATGCGCTGAGGCTGCGCGAAATTCGTCTCCCGGCTGCTGCCACGCGAGGACTGCGGCGAGGCCGCGCTGGCGCGTTGCTCGCTGGACCCGACGAAGACCACCGAGTCGCGCGCACGGCAGGTGCGGGCGCAAAGTGCGAGGGCGAGCGCGAACGCGACGACGAGGCAGCTTCGAGGCTTCATGTTTCCAGCAGTGCCGTGTGTGCGCACGGCTTCGCTGCTTGTGTTTGTGCTGCTGGGTGCGGGCTCCTTCCGAGCTCCCTTGCCGACGCCGCACACGCCGCACGCAACGCTACACCAAGAGCGGCATCCTTTCACGCCCCTTCCTCCTCTTCCTCCTCCTCGCTGTTGACTTGGCAGTCCACGAGCTCCACCTGAAAAGCATGGCAGAAGCGGCGATGAGGCACGTGTACCTTGCAGCGCCGCGCGCCGCGACAGCAGCACGACACGAATGGATCTCACGTCGAATATGAGCGTGCTGTTGCTGGGGATGGGACCGGAACCCGCCTTGCCGTACCTGCGCGAGAAGCACGAGATCCATCAACACGTTGCTCTGTCCCTGGCGCCCTGCCTGCCGCCCTGCACACACTGCTGGCCGCTTGCCGTGGGCAGTGGCTCCGTTGATGCAAGGTGCACAACCGCGTCACGGCGCACACGCACCCCAGCTCGGGAGGGATGTAGAGCTTGCGCTTACCGCCCTCCCGCATCGGCGGGATGCCCTGCGCCCACGCCGGCGCCGCGCATGATCAAGGTGTGCGCTGCCACCCCCGCACCCCTGGGTGGAGCGGGCCATCCAGCACCATCAAGTCCCGCGCACCTCGGTGCCGGCGATGCCCAGGTCCCAGCCCGCAATGACTGCACGTTGCAGCACGTGGCAGCAGGCGAGGCGTCACGCGCAGCATGACTCCCTTCCCCCTCCAGGAACCCGAGGCGTGAACGTGAGCCGCCCCTGCCGTGCACCACGGCAGCGACGCACCCTCTCCCTCCCCCAGCGTGAAGCCGAAGGGCCGCCCTGGGCGCGAGCGGTCGAACTCCCGCCCAGTGTCGAGCTTGCCGACATACTGACACTGGATCATGGCGCCGTTCCAGGCCTTGGGCCCGTTACCCACCTGCAGCGCGCGAATGGGTGGCATGGGCGGCACCCGATGCGCGCTGGCGGCGGAGTGGCGCTCTGGAGCAGGCGCCCGGAGGCGGCCATGCATGCCATCATCGACGCCATCGTCCACGCCGCCATGCAGCCAACGCTGCCTGCTGGCAACGCCTGCACGCAGCCGCCGCAATGAGCCCACTCAGCCGGCGCACCTCCGTGTCCGCGTACTTCATCCCGTTCGGCGCGCTGATCCAGTCAACCTCTGGCTCTGCTGCCTTGGCGCCTTTCTTGCCAGACATTGCGTCTCTCGCTGCTGCTGTGTGTGCGTGCTCCGCTCTGTCGTTTCCTGCTGAGCGGATCGACGCAAACGCTCAAATCGACAGCAAACGACGAGTCAGAGGAGAAAGAGGGAAGAGCCGCCAGAGAAAGGGAGAGCAAAGAGCAGCAAAGCAGATCAGGTCAGGGGTGGAGTTGCTGGGCAAGGGTGGGAGGAGAGGTCCGAGGGGGAGCCGCTGCTCGGCAGGGGGGGCGTGCCTGCGCCCCAACTCCGCAGCCAATCAGTGGGCCCAGTTCACGCCAGCCGAGCGGCAAGATGTAACTATATGCAAAACCTATGCAAGGCCAGAGAGAAGAGACGTGCGCTGCAGCCTGCCGGGCGTGTGCGCCTCGACGGTCTCCCTCCCTGCCACCCACGCATCTCTGCAAGGCGTCAGGCTCACTTTGAACGTGCTGTGCAGCAACAACATGGCCCACTCTAACACCCACACGATACACACACACTCTCCTGGACCCTGAGGCACTCTGCATCGTCGTCATGATGTTCCACGGTCCGCGGTCCACCCGCCACATCAGCAATGCACTCGTCGGCGCGTGACGCCCCTCGGAGGGGGGTAAACCCTCAAGGGTGTGCCAGCTGGTGTCCCAGGCAGAGTAAGCACAAGGGGAACACAGACGGCAGGGGCAAGGAGAGCTCATGCACAGCGGTGGTGTCCGGGTAAGGTTGCGCGCCGCCCGAAGGCGACGTGGCGGTGCGCGGCGCTGAGTCGGCACCCTCTGGCACACTATGTACTGGCCTCCCTCCCTCCTCTCACTGACGCTCGCGGCCCCCACGTACCCCACCACATGCCGTCACTTTCCACGTGTGCGAATCGCCGTCTGCAATCGCTTCCCGCAAAGCAGTCCCGCATCACTCTGCCACCGCCGGCAGGACGTCGCCGGCAGGCGGCCCGGCCGAGCCCTGTGCCTGCTGCTGCTGCTGCTGCTGCTGCTGCTGCTGGTGCTGGGCCACAAGCTGCACGCCGCCCAGCCCCAGCGCCGACCCGGCGCTCTCCCGGTCCGATGCGCTGCCGTAGCGCTCCAGCACGCTCTTGGGCGACTTGCGGCTCACGCTGCCGCTGTCCAGGAAGAAGCACGCCGCCTGCGACGCCGACGACGCGCGCCCCACGCTTGGCGAGTCCACCTGCGCCGAGCCAAGTGGCGTCACCACCAGCGCGGCGCAGGCCGGGCCGTCCAGGCAGCTGGCGTTGCCGCCCTTGCCGATGGTGGTGCTGTTGTTGTTGCCGGGGGGCGGCGGGACGATTGCCGGCGCCACGTGGATGGTGGTGGGCGGTGGCGTGGCTTCCAGGTCGGGTGGGCCCGAGCGCGAGGTCATGCCGTGGCGGTCCTGGGCGGCGGTTGAGGGGTGGTTGATGAGCATGGGGCTGAGCGCAAACACGCTGCCGGTGGGGTTGCCTTCGAACGGCGCCCACGGCGCCTGGCGGGGCGAGGCGCCCAGCAGCGGCTGCGGCTGGATGGCGGCGGCGCCGCCGCCGCGCCCCGCGCTGGGAGGATCTAGCAGCAGCGCAGCGGCCACGCGCGAGAGCGGCGAGGGGCGCTGCCCCAGCGAGCCGCGCTCCACCGTGGGGCTGGACGCCGGCGGCGACAGGTCCGCGGCGGAGGCCTGCTCCGGCGACAGGCGCCCCCCTCCGCCGTGCGGCGCCGGCGGAACGGACGCCGGCGAGAAAGCGCCGCCGGTGAAGTGACCGCGCGGGCTGAGGCTGGTGTAGGCGGCGGCCGAGGAGCGGCGGCGCCCGCCGCCCACGCTGCCGCCGCCCACGCCGCCGCCCAGGCTGTGGTGGTGCTGGTGCTGGTGAGGGTGCAGCAGGTGCGCGTGCGCCGCCGCCGCCGTTGACTGAGGAGAGTGCATGCCGCTCGAGCCGCCGCCGCCGCCGCCGTCGGTGCCGCCCACCGACGACGAGGTGTGCGGCGTGCCGTGCAGCTGCGGCCACCAGGCGCCCATGAGCCCGCTGCCGCGCTCGCTGCGCGCCGGCGACGCGCCGTGGCTGGGCGGCTGCGAGCCGTCCGAGAGAAGCGCCAGGCGGGCCTGGGAGGCGGCGCCCGGCACCGCCTTTGGCGACATGGACGAGGTGGACGAGCCGCCGCCAGACGGGGAAGGGTCCAGGCGCCCGTGCTTCTTCTGCGGGGCGACGCGCAGCGCAGCAGGATGAGCACACACAGAGCAGTGTGCTGCTGCATGACCGCCCGACGGAAAGCTGGTGCTCCTCGGCCCAGACGCTGGGCGCTTGTGCAGGGCTGGAAGAGCGAGCAAGAGGGACCAGCGCACCCCGTGGTGCGCCAGCAGCGCGGAGCAGAACTCAGCGTAGTCGACGCGGTCGTCGTCCTGCGCGCCGCTGGGCGCTTCCGCCTCGGCCAGCAGCCCCTCCAGCTCCTCGGGGCTCAGCGCCAGGCTGGCGCCCGCGCCGCCGCCCCGCGCGCCCGCGCCGCCGCGGAGGCTCCCTGCAAAAAGAAGCACCAGGCGCGCCGTGTAATGGTGGGGTGCCGCCGCAAGGGCACTTTGTGGGCTGTGTGGGCAGGGAAGGAAAGAAGAAGCTCACCGTCGCCGACGGGGTTGAGCGTGCGGAGGTAGCCGCCCTGCTGCAGCACTGCCTGCGGTCGCCAGTGTGGCCACAGGCGGCGCGCACCATTGGCAAGGGCTAACACGGGCGCGCAGCACGCCCTAGCGAGCGCACAGGTGCGACGCGGTGCGGAGCGTGGGGCGCCTGCAGCTGGGGTGCCGCACCTTGAGCTCTGCCCTGGAGATGGCGCCTGCGCCCTCCTTGTCAGCGTTCTGCGGCGCCGTGGCGACGCAGAGGCAGTTGAGTGGTTGGTGCCAGAGCCGCGAGGGGACGGGCACTGGCCCTGACCGCTCTGTGCGCTCTTCAGGGCCTGGCGATCGCGCCGCACCTTGAACGCCTGCAGGAGCCCGCCGCTCCTCTCCATGATTGTCATGTGCATGGTGGCGGCCACAAACTCGTCATACTGCGCTCAGGCACGGGGCAGGGGGGGCGCCGGCACCGCAGAGCGTCGAGCGCGCTGCGGCTGCCTCCAGGACCGCACACGAGCGGCCATGTCCCGCGCACGCACCTGCAGCTGGTGCTCTCCCGTGGGGCTGCTGCTGCCTGACCTCATCTGCGCCATGAGCACGTCCACCTGCGCAGCGACGCGCCCCACTCAAGCACGCGCATCTGTGAGCGCCCAGCCACGGCGCGCGTGTGGACGGCGGCAGGCAGAGGACCAGGGAGAGTCAGCTGGGCGAGGCGTCCGTGCCGCGCGCACCTCCTCGGCGCTGAGGCTGCGCGCTCCCCGCTTGCGCAGCGCCTGCAGCAGCTCGCCCAGCGTGATGTGCCCGTCCCGGTCCCGGTCAACCGAGTCAAACATGTCGCGCATGCCCTGCAGCTCCCGCGGCGGGATGAGCGACGCGCACACCTGCAACGCATGCGCGGCAGCGGCGCGCCTCCCGCCGTTGAGAGTGCGCCATACACGTGCGGCGCGGGCGCCGCAGCCCCTGGGCCCGTTGCGTCCGAGGGCGGCGTCGGCGGCTCACCCTGAGCGAGTGCTTGTGGAGCTTGGACATTGCGGCGTAGGCGCGCAGGCGCACCAGCAGCTCTGGCGCGTCGGCCTGCTGGCGCGCCTCCTCCACGTGCTCGCACACCCACGGGTGCAGCAGCACCTGCGAGATGGCATCGGGCGCAAAGTGGAGGCAAACACACTTGGCGTTGCGCGTGCCCTGTTGCCCAGGGGTGCGCCCGCGTTGCCCCGTGAGCCGGCGAGGCGTGGGCGCAGGGCACGCACCTGCTCCGCCGTGAGGCGGCGCCGCGGGTTGCGCGAGAGCATTCCGCGGATGAGGTCGCGCGCCGAGGGGCTGATCTTTTGCCAGCAGCCCGACCTGAGGTCCAGAGGCGCCGACAGGATGCGCAGCAGCACCTGCAACCGCACCCGGGGGGGGGGGGGGGGGGGGCCACACAGCCGTGTGCACGGGGTGGGCCACGTTTGTGCACACAGCAGTCTGGTGGCTAGTAGCAGCGGAGAGGGACGCGGCATGTGGCGTGCAGCAAGCTCTCCTCTGCTGCGCTAGGCCTGCATCAGCGTCTCGCCTTCCCACCCTCACTGCTGCTCTTGTCAATGTGCCAATGGACCCGCGCACCTGCTCGTCGTTCTCTCCGTCAAAGGGCGGGCGGCCCGACAGCAGGATGTAGAGCATGACGCCGGCCGACCACACGTCCACCTCGCGATTGTACGCGCCCCTGCAGGCACTCGCCAACACAGGCACGCGCGGTCAGCATGTGCGGCGGCCGCCCTGTGTGCGTGCGTGGGCAGCGGCCTCTGGCGTGGCGCCAGCTGCCACAGGCAGCGCGGCATAAGGTGGGACGTTCCGCTCGCTCTCACTTGAGCACCTCTGGCGCCACGTAGTGCGGCGAGCCCACCACGGCCGAGAGCCGCTCGTCGTCGCGCACAAAGGCGCTGGCGCCAAAGTCAATGGCGCGCACGCACCACAGCGAGCAGCCCGCCGTCTCGAGCTGCGCGTACAGGTGCAGGCAAAAGGGTGAGCAAGGGCGCCCCTGCCATCGCCACGTGGCAGCGCGTGGTGGTGCGCGGCACCCCCAGCGCGCGAGGAGGGTCGCGCACCAGAAAGTTCTCTGGCTTGACGTCGCGGTGCACCACGTTCATGCTGTGGCAGTGCTGCAGCACGCGCATGATGGCGTACATGCACTTGGCCGCCTCGAACTCGGTCAGGCGCTTGCGGCTCGCCAGGCGCTGCGCACAGCGCAATTCGGGCGACGCAAAGCACCAGCGCTCGCCAACAGTCCATGGGGACCAGCGCACGTGATGCGTCGCCGCCGCTGCGCTGCTGCGCACCTGGAAGAGCTCGCCCCCGCAGCACAGCTGCATCACCATGTGCAGCTCCTTCTTGTCCTCGTACACGTCCACCAGCCGCACAATGTGCGGGTGCGCGCCCAGGTGCCGCATGATCTGCGCGGCACATCCAAGCATCATGCGGCGCATGGTGGCTGGGTTGCAGCAACCAATGCCGGATGGCGGATGGCGAATGGCGCCCGCTCCCAACTGCCAATCCCAATCTCAACTGTGGCAGCGAACGTCCACTCACCCGTATCTCGCGCTGCACGTCCTCCAGCTCTCCGGTGGTGAGCCCCACCTTGCTGATGGTCTTGCAGGCGTACACTTCTCGGTTGAAGCGGTGCCGCACCTGCGGTGCGGCGCGGCGCCAATCGTGCGTGGGCGCACCTGAGGCAAAGCCGACCCCTCTTGCTCGCGTTGTAGCCACCGCACAGCGCCTCAGCTCACCTGCCAGATGGTTCCCGAGCTGCCCTTGTCGAGCACCTGCGCCAGCGACATCAGCGCCAGGGACGCTCACGTCGCGTTGACCGCGTGGCAAAAGCAGCAGCAGCACCCCAGCGCTGCGGCTGCACTGTGGCCCTTTGCTTTGACGTGCCAGTGTGCCGGCGCTTGTCGCAGCAACGGGGCGCGCCTGCGGCCTGCTCTTCGCGTCGTCGTCATCAGCCGCTACCGAACTCTCCGCCACGGCCCTCCCGCCACACGACACTGCGAGGGCGGCCGGCCTCTGATGCGGCTACCTCTGGCTTCCCTCCCCGCGCGTCGCCGACTGTTGCGCGCGCGTGCACGGCCTCATTTCCCCGCCAGACTCCGTACCCCCGCCCCACAGGAAAGGCCCACGCGCGCAGGAAAGGGCGAAGGAAGCACGAGGAAGAGGGCGGCCACGACGCGGCGGCGGTGCCCTCCCGCGCCGCGGGGGCGTCAGGGAGCGCTCGCGCGCGCGCCTCGCTGCTGTTGCCTCACCTTTTCCAACGTGTAGACCGACTTGATGTCCTTGAGCGCCAGGGCGTCGTGGCTGAGGCGCTTGGCCAGGTTGCCGCTCGCCGACAGCGCGCCGATGAGCACTCCCGCCGGCCCGCTGCTCGTGGTCTGCAGCAGCGAACCTGTCTGTCCCGACTCGCCACCTCCGCGAAGCGACGACGCGCTCTGCAGAGGCGCCGAATTGCACGCGCCCATCTCCAGCGGCTGCTGTGCGTTTCCCACAGGAGCTCCTTCCTGCTCTGCCGTGGTCTTGATGCACGGCGTTGACCATGATGGAGTCCTCGCCCTCGAGTTCCGCCCGCTCGCCTGCCCGCGCAAGGCAAGCCGCGCACGGTCAGGCCGCAGCATGCAGCGGCAGTGGCTGCACATCGACGACGCAGCAACGATCACACATGGCAGCGCCGCCACTTGGGCAACCCGGGTGCCGCGCGCGCACAGCTGTCGCACCAGTGGTTGCACATTCGGTTCAGCACCTCAGCGGCTGCACATATCTCCGTCGGCGCCACGGTCCGGCGCAATCAAAGCGGACCACGCTGGGGGCGGGAGGCGGCCATCAGGGGATCAGGGGGGGGGGGGGGGGGGG
>VFQP010004172.1_pt1 | contig 13766 bp, 10 predicted proteins | sample 3512351 | NCBI WGS metagenome assembly VFQP01 (sample SAMN10412372, study PRJNA504923) | tailings metagenome | isolation source: Relicate 1 Philex TSF1 revegetated site | place: Philippines: Tuba, Benguet | collected 2017-08-29 | reverse complement strand
GCCGCCGCCGCCGGCCGCGCCGCGCCCGCCTGCCGCTCCTCGGCCCGCTGCGCCGCCGCCGCCGCGCGCCGCCGCGCCGCCGCCGCCGCCGCCATCTCGTCCTCCTCGTCCTCCTCCTCCTCGCTGCCCTCCTCCTCCTCCTCGACCTCCTCGCTGCTGGCAGCCTCCAGCGCAGCGGCCTGCTCCTCCGCCATGAGGCGCCGCAGCTCGGCCAGGAACTCCACGTCCGCCTCCAAATCATCCACCTCCTCATGCGCAGGCCCTGGGCTAGGGTCGGGGCCCTGCGGCGCCGCCGCCTGCGCTTGCGCAGCGGGACCCGGGCTGGCACGTTGCCCTGCCGGCGCCTCGGCGACCGATGCAGCCGCCGCCTGGAGCGGTGCCTGCGGCTGCGGCGGCGGGTGCAGCTCGAGCGCGGGGCCGTTGAGCAGAGAAGGGCCCTCAGCGTCTGCTGGCCGCCGTGGGCTTGCGTCGTCCGCGCCTTGCTGCGGCGCTGCGGTGGGCGGCGCCTGTGGGAGGGCGGCGGAGTCGTGGGAGCCAACGGGTGGTGGAGGTGGGGGCGGAGGCGTGCCCGGCGTGGATGTGCGCGCCTTGGACGGCGGCGCTGCGGCGTCCTCCTGCTTGCCCCCCCTGCTCAGCAGCGTGCTGGCGGCTGGCTGGTGATCCGCCTCGTGCTGCTGCTGCTGCTGCGTCGGAGGCTCTGCAGGCGCGAGCGCCTCCGCTGCGGCGGGCTGCGGCTGCAGCGGCGCCGGCGAGGGCGAGGGCAGCGTTGCGCGCGCCGGGGTGGCCGCGGGGGGCGCCGGTGACGCGCCGGCGCTCGAGGGCTTTGGCATGGCCTGCGCTGAGCCCTCGCGCGCCCCCTGCCCAGTGGTGGGGGCGGCCAACCCTGGCGTTGCCGCCTCGGCGCCCTCTCCCGCCGCCAGCGCGCCCCAGGGGATGTGCACCGCCCGCAGCACGTCAGCGCGCACGTATCGCATCGCCGCCGGCGCCGGAGGCTCCCGCGGCGGGCGAGGCACGTACACCACCTCCACATCGCCCCGCGCCGCCGCCGCCGCCGCCGCCGCCCCCGACGACCTCCCCGCCGTGACCGCCACGCCGCTGCCGCCGCCGCCGCGCCCACCGCCGCGCTGCCGCTGCTGCCCGCCGGCGCCCCCCCCCCCCGCCGCCGCCGCCCCCCCCCGCCCCTGCCTCCGCCGCGACCGCCCCGCGCCTGCGGCGACGCCGCCGCCGGCGACGCGCGCGCGCCGCGCACCGGCGTGCCCGCCCCGCTCCCGCCCTCGGCCCTCCCGCGGCCCCGCCCCGCCGCCGCGCCGCCCTGCGCCTTGGCCCCGCGCCCCTGCTGCGCCGCCGGCAGCGCCGCCAGCGACGATGAGCTCCCGCCCTGCCGCCGCTGCTGCTGCTGCTGCGGCGGCTTCCCACGGGCCAGCAGCGCCCGGCCCTTCGCACTCCCATCACGGGCCGGCGCGCCGCCCCGCGCGTCGTCGCTTTCTGCGCCCGTGTCCCGCGCCGACGCCGTGCCGCCCTCGTCCTCCCGCTCCCGCTCCTCGCCGCCGTCCCTGCGCTCCGAGCCCTGAGGCGGAGGCTTGGCGGCGGCGCGCCGGCCCGCCGCAGGCGCCGCCGCCGCTGTCAGAGGAGGTGGGGCCGCGCGGCGGGCGGCGGGCTTGCTCGCGCCCTGCTGCTGCCGGCGCCGCCGCTGGGCCGCCGCCGCCGCCGCCGCTTTCTCGTCGGCGGCGTCCGGGTCCCACACCTGCAGCACCGCACCCGTGAGCACCGTACCCGTGAGGCACCGCACCCGTGCCGCGTGCGCAGAAACGCAGTTTGCGATGTGATCATCTGCTTTCCAGAGATGGCTCCACCAGATGCCGAGCTCAACACACCTCGCGCCGCTTGCGCTTCCGCCGGCCCAGCCGCCGCACCATGCCACCTTCCCCATCCGACGACGACGACGACGAGGAGGACGAGGACGAGGAGGTGGAAGCGGAGGACGAGGCGGAGGATGAAGACGAGCCCTGCTGCCCGTCCTCCCTGCTGCCCACCCGCTTGTTGGCCCTCCTGCCGCCCTCGCCGCTGCCAGACTCGGCGCCCGACGCGCGGGCCGGCCCCGCCGCGCCCTCCTCGCCCTCTGCCCGGGCCTCGCCGCGCTGCTCCTCCTTCGCCCGCGCCCGCGCCCGCGCCTGGCGCTTCTGCCGCCGCCACCGCCGCCGCCGCCGCCTCGCCTCCTCCTCCTGGTCGTCGCCGCCGTCGTCGTCCTCTGACGAGCCCTCCTCCTTGCTGCGCGCACCCAACGTCGCCTTGCTGCCGCGCCGGTGGCGCGGCTGCGCCCCCTCCTCGCCCTCCTCCTCCTCCTCCTCCCGCTTCGGCGCCCCGTCGGCGTCGCCGTCCTCGCCGCCAGCTGCCGCCTCCGCCGCCCGCCTGGCCGCCATCTGCTCCCTCCTCCGCTGCTTGGCCCGCTGCCGCCGCCTCTCCTGCTCCGCCTCCTCCTCGTCCTCCTCCTCGCCCTCCCCACCCTCGTCCTCCTCCGCGCTCGCCTCCTGCGCGCCCTTGGACCACAGCGCCGTGCGGCGCCGCGCCGCCGCCGCCGCCGCCCGCCGCGGCGCCTGGCAAGCGGGCAGCGCCGGCAGCTGCAAGTGCTGCTCGGGGCCAACAAGCCACAGCGCCGGGTGCCGGCCCTGCTGAGCATGCGGCGACGTCGCCAGCGCCTCCCAGGCCTGCGCCAGCACCGCCTCCACCTCAGCAACCTCTACGCCCGCCTCCGCGTCGCGCGGCCGCTGCCGCCGCTGCTGCTGCTGCTCTTGCCGCCGGCGCCGCTGCCCCTGCTGCTGCTGCGCCCGCCGCCGCTTGGCTTTCTCCTCGCCCTCACCCTCCACCGCAGTAGCAGCAGCCGCCTCCGCAGCAGCCGCCGCCTCCGGCTCCGGCTCGCTCTTCGCGGCGGCCGCCGCGCCAAGCTGCGCCTGCATCGCGGCCCGCTGCCGCTTGCCCACCAGCACAGGCCGCCGCGGCGCCTTCTTGGCCGGGCGCGGCTCCTCCTCCTCGCCGCCGCGCGCCAGCACGCGCATCTGGTGGGGGTGCAGAACCCCCGCCGCCGGCCCGCCGCCGCCCTCGCCGTCCTCCGTCTCCTCCGACACTGGACCGCCGCCGCCGCCGCCGCTGCTGCGCTGCTGCAGTGCGGGCGCCGCCGCCGCCGCCGCCGCCGCCGCATCGCCGCGCCGCAGCTCCTCCCAGCGGCCGTCGCCGCCGCCGCCGCCGCCCTCCTCGCCGTCGGCGTGCGACGCCAGCGGCCGCCGCCGCCGCCGCCCGCGCCTGCCCGCCGGCGCCGGCGAGGGCGACGCCATGACGCGCACCTGGTGCGGGTGCAGCGGCAGGTCGCCGGCGGAGCCGGGCGGAAGCTGCATCCACAGGCTGGTCACGTCCTGCAGCGCGCCGCCCGAGCCGCCGCCGCCGCCGCCGCCGCCCAGGCCCTGCCCCGCCTGCCCCAGCGCGCCGCCGCTGCCGTTGAGCCACGCCAGCCCGTTGGACGGCGGCGACCTCAGCAAGCCCTGGATCGAGGTGTTGGCCGTCATGCCGCTGCCAGCGGGGCCGCCGCCCACGTCCAGCGCCGGCAGCGGCGACGCGCCGTCGAACGCGGGCGCGCCGCCGTGGAAGAGCGCGGCTTGCGCCGGAGCCTGGGCGCCGGCCTCTGGCGGTGCTCCAGAGCGCGGGTGCTTGGACGCAGCGTTGGCGGCGGCGGGCGGCGCGTGCGGCTTGCTGCCCCGCCCGACGCCGTCCACGACCATTTCGCTCAGCCAGGCCGGCGCCCGGGACTGGCGCTTGCGGGCGCGCGGCTCCAGCGGCTCCTGCTCGCCTCCGCCCCGCTCGCCGACTGCGTCCCCGTTGCCTCCGCCCTCGCCCTCCTCCTCCTCCTCTTCTTCCTCCTCCTCCTCCTCCTCCTCGTTGCCGCCGTCGTGCGCGTCGTGCCGCGGCCGCCGCCGCCGCTCGCCCTCCTCCCGCCGGCCCGCCGCCGCCGCCGCCCGGCCCTTGCGCGAGCCGCGGCCGCCCGCGCGGCCGGCAGCCCTGCCAGGCGCCTCCTCGCCGCCTCCCTGACTCGCCTCGTAGCTGGCCCAGTCCATCTCCGCCACCGCCGGCGGCTTGATCACCGGCTGCGGCCCGCCCGCGTCGCCGCCACCGCCGCCGCCTCCGCTGGCCTGCAGCAGCAGCCCCAGCGACGCCAGCGCTTGCTGAAGCACGCTGCCGCCGCCGTCGTCCTGCTGCCCTCGCCCGCCAGCTGCCGTCTCCGCCGCCGCGCCTCCCGCCTCGGCCGCTGCCGCGCCGTCGCCCTGAGCGGCGTGGGCGTGGTGGTCGCCGCCGCCGGCGCTGCCGAGGAGGTGCAGCGGCCCTGGCGCGCCCCACGACAGCGCGGGCGCGTGCTTTGGCACCGGCACCTGCGGCACGGGGATGCGCTGCGGCTCTGCGGTGGCGGCGGCGGCGGCCGTGGTGGCGGGCGGTGAGAGTGACTCGCTCGCTGAGGAGCCCTGGAGCTGCTCGGCGCTGGCGAGAGAGAGGAGCGGCGGCGGCGGCGGTGGCGGTGCCGCGGCCTTGCTGGCAGGGCTTTGAGGGAGCAGCGGGGGCGGCGGGGGCACGAGGTCTGGGAGCGTTGGGGCGGCCTCGGCGCGGGGCTGGCGGGGCGCGCGGGCGGAGGTCCGGCGGGTGAGTTGTTTGGGTGGGTGGGCGGCGGGGGCGGGGAACCCTGGGTGATCTGGTGCCTGGGCTGGCAGCGGCTCGGGGGCCGCGGACGGCGGCAGCAGCGGCGTGCAGCTGGCCAGCAGCGCCGCGAGCTGCTCCATGGCCGCCGCCGACTCGGGTGCCAAGCCCTCAGGGTTGAGCAGCATGGCGCCCGGGGCTTGAGCCGGCGGCGCGGGTGGCAGCCGGTCGCCGTGCGCGCTTTGGGCGGCTGCGGCGCCGCGAGCAGGGGCCGGCGGCGGCGGGGCTGCCATGCCAGCGCTGGAAACATCAGCGCCACCGGCGCTGCGCTGGCTGCGCGGCCCCCGGCTGACGGGCACCGCTTGGATGATGGTGGCCTGTTGCGACGCGTTGCCGAACGCCGCTGCCGCCCCGCTGTGCGGCGGCGCCGTGGCCGCCGCAGCCGAGGGAGGTGGCGGCGCGAGCGTGCCGCCGCCCGGTGCAGGCTGCTGCTGCTGCTGCTGTGGGGTATCCTGCCACGGCGCGTCCGGGGCCGCCTGGCGCGGCTGCCGGGGTGCGTGGGCGCCACCGCCGCCGCTGGCGCTGCTGCGTCGCCGCCGCGTGGGCGCGGCTGGCTCCGGCGCCGCCGCCGGCAGCGCCGCCGGGAGCGGAGCGGGGGGCAGCGGCGGGACAGGCGGCGCGTGGACGGCGGCGGCGGCGGCGTTTGCCGCGGCCGTGCAGCTGTCGAGGAGGTTGCGGAGCGCGGCGATGGCGTCCTCCACGCCCCCGGGGGCGATGGGCAGGGCCCCGGCGTCGCCGCCTCCCTGCTGCTGCTGCTGCTGCTGCTGCTGCTGCTGCTGCTGCTGCTGCTGCTGCTGCTGTGGGGGTGGTGGCAGCAGCGACAAGAGAGCGTCGCTGGCGTCACCACCAGGCAGCGCCAGGCTGGGGGCGGCGCCGCCGCCGCTGCTGGAGAGGGGCGGCAGCGCGAGCGCCGCCGCGCCGCCGTCGTGCCCTGCATCGTGGTGGTGCTGCGGCTGCGAGGCGTGGCCGCCGGCGCTGCTCCGGTGCGCCACGGTGCGGGCGATGGGCACGGGCAGCGGCGGCAGCGGCGCGCCGACGAGGCCGCTAGCGCCTTGGAGGCCGGCCTGGGAGGGCAGGGTAGGCAGCGGTACGCCAGGCACATGCCCAGGTGCCGGGGGCGGCAGCACAAAGGGGCCAGCGCCGGCCGCGCCGTCCAGCTGCAACTGCAGGGCGCTTGAGGCTGGCGGCGCCGCCGCCGTCGCAGCCCCCCCGCCGCTCCCCGTCGCCACATTCCCGGCCTGCGGAGGAGCCACCGTCTCTGCCGCGGCGCCCGGCGCAGACGTGAAAGCAGCGCTGGCGCTCGCCGCCGCCGCTGTGGCGCCGTGCGGCCGCTCGAGCGCTGCGGCGTCAGTGGGCTGTGGGGCTGCGGGCTCTGGGGACTGCAGCCACTCCAGGGCGGGGTCCGCGTCGACAACGGGGGGCGGGCTGCGTGGAGGAGGGTTGTGCAGGTGGGGCTGCGCCGCCGCCGTCAGCGGTGGGACCGAAGGAGTGGCTGCTGCTGCTGCGTCCCCCCACGGCAGCGCCTGGTCGCTCAGCGCTGCGGCCGCTTGCACGCCGGGGGCGCCGTGCGGGTGGTGCAGCGGCGGGGCGTGGTGGTGCGGCGGGAGCATCAGGTGGGACGCGCACGCCGCCGGCGGAGCCGACACGCCGCCGGACGGCTCCATGGCTGCGTTGGGCGCGTCACCAGCTGGCAGCGCCGCGGGCTTGCCTGGCCGCGTGGACGGCTGCTGCGCGCGCGCGGAGGGCGTCTGCTGGTGCGTTGCGGCGGCTAGCCATCAAGCGGCGGGCGCCGCTGGCGCTCACGACGCGCTCGGCAGCAAGAGGATGTCGTGCTCGGCGGCCGCTTGGGCACTGATGGTGTGCTCTGCGGGACAGATGGCAGGACGAGGCACGACCCACACTGAGCACACGACAGCAGCGCGATTGGCGCGCGAGGAAGGCGGCGCACGCGTTGCGCTGCACGGTGGCACGCGCTGGCAGCTTGCGCGCCTGTCCATCGGGTCGGCATTGGCCTCGACAGCGCGTGCTGCGACTCGCTCCTCCCTCTCAGGTGCTCCGAGGCACCTGCCAGGCCCCTGGTGACATGCTGGAGCGCATGGCGGCTCATCCTGGATGGCCCTTGCTGCGTGCGGGGACGCCCGGCGGCGCGGCGCGCCCGGCTGGCTCCTCCGAGCCCACCCCACACCCAGTGGCTGCTGCCCTCTGGCCTGTCCACCACAGTCCAGGGCTCACCGGTACGGGCTGCGCTGTCAGCAGCTGCTGCGCATGCCACAGGACTCTCGCGCCGAGCGGCAGAGTTGCGGTCGTCGTGGAGCCGACCGGGAAAAGGTGTCGGTGCTCTGCAGGCGCACAGGGCACCACCAAGGACCTCCAAGGGTGGCTTCATGCACCGGCGTGCCGTCGGCCCCACCAGCTTTGGGGGCTGAGTCCCGGCAGATCAGCGCCGGCGCGCTGGCCGTGCGACGCATGCGGCCTTGCTTCCCCGGCTGCTCCCGCTCGCCTGCTGGCGCTTGGTCCAGCTTGCTTTGTGTGTCGTGGCCTCGCCAAGTCCTCTCGAGTTGCTCTCTCGAGTTGCTTCCTCGAGTGCGCGACTCGGCCACAGTCTGCATGGAGCGCCGGGCCCACGAGGAGGACGCAAGGAGGAGAAGCGAGCCTTCACGGCCAGCGTGCAGAGCGCTTGTCGTTTAGTGTGCCTCTTCATCCTCATTGCGTCGTCGGCGTCCCTCTCGAGCTTCTTCACTTGAGTGTCCCTCGCAAAGGGAGAGAGCCGCAGCGGAGCGGAGCAGCGGCGCACATGAAGGAGTCGAGCGCGAAGCAGCAGGGCCTCAGCGCCCCGCTGCTGCCCCCTGCCCAGGACAAGGCGCCGCAGCAGGGCGCGTTGGGGCCCTTTGGCCAACTGGGGTCACTCGGGCTTCCTGACAAGGTCGCCGTGGGATGGCCGGCGACGCTGGCGTGGAGCGGGTGAGCACGCGCGATGCAGTGTCCTGGCGCCCGTGGCGGCAGGGGCGTCGGGTGGCGTGTCGTAGTTTGTGCACGCGCGGGCGCGGATGGCGGCGGGAGAGCGCAGCACCGTCGACTTGCTCGCGCGCGACGCTGTGCAGGTTCATCACGCTGTGGTGCGCGACGCTCCAGCAGCTCCTGCGCGGCGCCATGCACACGGACCCCCGGGCCGTGCAGGAGCTCTTCCACGCGGTGCGCTCGCGAGCCGAGCCTGTCGCGGAGCGCGAGAGAATGGCAGCACCAAGTGGGCACAGAGCGGGCAGCAGAGGACGCAGCGCACAGCAGCGTGGGCTCAGGAGAAAAGCTGCCGCAATCTCCTGCGCGCTTTCGCGACCCGCCCTCTGCACTTTCCACCTCATCTTGCGTCGCGGCGCCATCTACGGCACGGTCGCCGCACTCGCCGCACGGGCCGCGACTTGTAGAATTCTCGCGACCTTTCGTGGCTCCGCAGGGCCCGCAATGGTACTACTTCAGCCAGTCGGCGTTCGCGACGGCCACCACGCTCAACCTCATCAACCTGGTGTTCGAGGAGACGCCAGATAAGCAGCAGCTGGCGCTGCTCAGCGCCGTCATCAAGGGCCTCAGCTGGCACAGCGACTACCTCATCACCTCGGGCCAGGCCATCGTCAAGTTTGACGCGCACGGCGTGCTGTGAGTGCGCCCTTTGCGCTCTGCTGCTTGCACCGCACGCAAGGCGGACGCAGCGCAGCCCAACGCTGCCGCGCAAGCCGCCCACGCCCGCACGCAGGTTTGTGCCGAGCCGCTACGTGCAGTGGAGCTGCTCGACGCCCACCATGATCTTCACGCTCTCGCGCATCTCCAACCTGTCGCCGCTCGAGACGGCCTCCACCATGGCGGCCGACTGGCTCATGGTGGCCATGGGATGGGCCGCCTCGGAGCTGCCCTGGCCCTGGGCCGTGCTGCCGCTGGCGCTCTCGTTCGCCGCCTTTGCCTACGTGCAGCTGATGCTCTGGCGCATGATCCACGACGCCATGCGAGAGGCCGGCTCGGCGCACGCGCGCAAGTGGTGAGCGTGAGCCAGCGGCCCCCGGAGGAAATGGGGAGGATGGACGCGGGCCGCCGCCCCGCTCGCCTGCCAACGCGACGACGACGACGCTGCTCGCGCCCGGCCCCCTGGTGGTGCGTGCGTGCGTGCGTGCGTGCGCGTAGCCTCATGTTCACGCTGGGCAGCACGCTCGTCATCTGGTCGCTCTTCCCCGTGGCGTGGGTGGCGGGCCACGTGACGGCGCTGCCGGCGCTGGCGGCGCTCGGCGAGCCGCTCACCATGTTTTGCAACTTTGCCGCCAAGGTGCGCTGCGGGGGCTCGGTTTGGGTGGGGGGAGGGTGACGGGCGCGGCGCACCAAGAGCAAGGTCGCGCCCGTCGCTGGAGCGACGCGGGCCGGGGGCGCGTGCGCGCGTGCCTCGCGCGCAGGTGGTGTTCTCGACGTCCATCATGTTCAACAACTTTGTGACGCTGGCCCAGCGGCGCCGCGCCGCCCGGCAGGCCGCCGAGCACGAGGAGCGCATCCAGGCGAGCGCATGCAGGGCGCACGGGGGCCCCAGGGCGACGCCCTGGTGTGGTGTCAGAAACGGGCGGCGCATGTGATCAACGCGTGGTGTGCTGCTCGTGTGGGCGCGGCGGCGCGCAGGCCGTGCAAGAGCTGAGCGTGGCGGTCAGCCGCAAGGACGCCTTTTTGGCCGTGGTGGGCCACGAGCTGCGCACGCCGCTCAACGCCATCTGCCAGCTGGCCTCGGCGCTCTCCCTCGGTGCAGGTGTGCGGCAGCACCGCGGCCCTCTCCCTCTCCCTCTCTCGCCTGCTTTGCTCTTGCCGTCCGTCCCTCGCTCGCCAACGCGTGCGTGCGCCCGTGTGCGCTGCGGTGGCGGTGCCCCCCATTCGCGCGCAGCGGGCCAAGTGAGCTCGCAGGCGCGCGAGTGGCTGTCCACCATCAAGGCCAGCGCCTCGCACCTGCTGGGCGTGGTGAACGACATCATCATGTTCCGCGCCAACCAAATGGGCCTCGTCATCAAGCAGGTGCGCCGCACGGCTCCCCGCCTCGGGCGCTCGGCTCCTGTGATGCTGAGCGCAAGGTGCTCCTTGACGGGTGAGGGCTGGCTCAGGCGTGGTGTCCACTGAGCCAGCCGTGCCCGTCAGGGACCCGGCCAGGGCGGGCGTGCAGCTGCGGGCGCGGCGCCAAGCAGCCTTGCGGAGGGCCGCCGCATGCGACGACTGACTGCCCAGCAGCAACAGTCAGCGCCGTCGCCAGCGTGGCCATTGAACAATCATCGCTCGGTGTTGCTTGTGTTGCTTGTGCGTGCGCAGGAGGTGGTGCCCGTGAGCGAGGTGGTGGACGAGGTGCTGCGCACGCTGCTGCCCAGCGCCGGCAGCTCCGTCACCCTCGAAAAGGCGAGCGGGAGCGCCTTTCTCCTCCTTTCCCTCCTCCTGCAGAGCACCAGCGAGCTACGCCCCACCGGCCCCGCCGACGTCCGCAACCCATCCTGTCCCTCGTGGCGCGCAGGTGGTGCACGCGCGCATGCCGCCCATCGTCGCCGACCGCCGCCGCCTGGTGCTGGCCATCACCAACCTCGTCGCCAACGCCATCAAGTTCATGGACAAGGTGCGGTAACGGCCCTCATGCAGGGCTTTCCACCTCCGCGTGCAGCCGCGTACCGGCGCTCGCAAGCCACTCACGCGCCCTGCGTCGCCGCCCGCTCCTGACGCCACCGCCCCCTCCTCCCTGCCGCCCCCGCGCGTGCGTTGCGCAGCAAGCCAACGGGCGCGTGACGGTCAAGGCCTACCCCGACCGCGGCGCGCGCCACGTGGTGATCAAGGTGGTGGACAACGGCCCCGGCCTCAGCGCGCAGCACCTGGCGCAGATCAACGACGCCGCGCACACGGCGCAGGTGCGTGGGCGGGCGGGCCCCCTGGCTGCACCAGCTGACATCCGCACAAGCACTCTGCCTTCCAAACCATGGCGCGCGTGCGTGGCGGCAGAGTTCGCCCGGCGCCATGCTCGCGCCGCCGCCGCGCAGATCGACGCGTTTAGCCGTCGCGCCGGCGGGCTGGGCCTGGGCCTGCCCATCACCTTCCAGCTGGCGGCGGCGCACGGCGGCGTGGTGCGCGTCACCAGCCCGGGCCCCGGCGGCGGCACCACGGCCATCCTCAAGCTGCCCGTGATGCAGCCCGCCACCGACGCCCGCCTCAAGGACGCCTTCACGTGAGAGCGCAAACCGCGCCTGAACACCGTCGTCGTCGCCGCCTCTGCAGCGCCAGCAGCGCGCAGCGCAGGCGGCAACGGGCGCCCTGGCCCGCAAGAGAGCACGCGCGCACCTGAACATGCCGCCGCCGCCAGCGTCGGTCCGCTCTCGCCGCCTCCCTCAAACTCCTGCCAGGCAGACCGCAGCGCGACGACAGCGTCCACACCGCGCACGCGGACGTCCCCACGAGCAGATCATGGGCTCCGCGTCGCTGCGCCGCCTCTCTCCACCTTGCCTCGGTGCTCTGCTCGCTCGCTCGCTTGCATGCTGCTTGCAGGTCGGCCTACCAGTCCATGGGCTACAACCTGGAGCAGCTGCTCTCACCCGAGCTCGCCCTCTCCGAGGGCCGCATGTGCCCCGCCTTCGTGCACCTCGCCCCGCCCGCCGACGCCGCGCCCGCCGCCCTGGCCGCCGCCGCGCGCTCCACCCGCAGCAGCAGCACCGTCGGCACCCCCACCGCCGCCGCCGCCGCCGCCGCCGCGGCCATGGCGCCCGCCGCTCCGCCCCGCGCGCCCTCCATCTCCAGCAGCACCGGCAGCAGCCTCGACCTCTCTCAGGCCTCCAACATCCGCGCCACCTACATGTGGCCTGGAGCCGCCGCCGCCGCCGCCGCCGCGGGCGGCGGCGGCGGCGGCACGCCAGGCATCCAGTCGCTGGACCAGCCTGGCGGCGGCAACAGCGGCCGCACCAGCCAGGACTCTCTGGCGGCCTGGGAGGCCTACGCCGAGCACATGGGCTACACCCTGCCCCCCGACGGCTCGGGCGCGCCTGCCGCCGGCGAGGGCGCCGAGGGCGCGGCGCGCGGCGGCGGCAGCGCCGCCGCCGCCGCCCGCGGCGTGCCGGGCCAGGCCACGGCGCTCATGTCCACGCTCTACATGCCCATGGTGGGCGGCGCGCCGCTGCCGCCGCAGGCGGGCGGCGGCGCGCACCACAACATGGTGTCGCAGCAGCTCCGCCAACTGCAGCAGCAGCAGCAGCAGCAGGGCGGCAGCGGGCGCGCGTCGGGCGGCATGGGGTACAGCAAGTCGCTGGCGTCCATGCGGTCCGGGCTTGGCAAGGGCTCGGCCACCGGCTCGGCGCGCATCTCCATTGAGGAGGGCGACGAGGAGGGGCAGGAGAGCGAGGAGGCGCCCAACGCCGCCACCGCCGTGTCGCAGCAGCAGCAGCGCGTGTTTGCGCCGCTGCCGCCCGTGGCGCCGGGCGGCAAGCCGGCGCTGCCGCCGGGCGCGGGCGCGGGCGCGGGCGGCGGCAGCGGCGTGGGCAGCGTGCGCGGCAGCATTGACGTGGTGGGCACGCCGACCAAGCTGATGGGCGCCCAGGGCGCGCGCACCAGCGACGACGTGATGGCGCCGCAGGACCGCACCACGGCGCAGCTGCTGGAGAGCGCCCGGGAGGCGGCGGCGGCCATGCACGGCGCGCTGCTGTCCACGTCGTCGTCCACCTACGTTTCGTCGGCGGCGCACGCCTCGCAAGGTGCGTGTGACGGGGGGCGGGTGGGGTGTGAGGACCAGTCTTTGCAATGCGGAATGGTGCCCGCCGGGTCGCAGCGAGGGGTTGCGGCGCATTTGCAAGCACGGGCAGGGGCTGGGGGGCTGGCCGGCTGGGTGCGGCGAGGGGGTCCGATGACGCAGAGACCAGCCCGCACGCAGCGCCCAACCAGCGGCAGCTGCCGCGTCACCGCTGCGGCGTCTCCTCGCCCAAACGCCCCCGCAGGCCTGGCCCAGTCGCTGCCGTCCCACGCCAGCGTCAACAAGGGCGGCGCCGGCTCGGCGCAGGCGCAGGCGCAGGCGCAGGCGCCCCCCGAGCCGCCGCCGCCGTCGGCGCAGCAGGCCGAGGAGGCGGCCGAGTGGGAGGCCTACCTGCTGTCGGGCGGGGACCCCATGGCGCCCGTGTGCCGCATGGACGCCGAGGCCGTGGTGGCGGCCAACGCGCGCCTGTCGCTCCAGGTGAGGACGTGGGGGAGGGGGTGGGTGGGGTTGAATTGGGCGTGGGTGGACATGCGCCTGTCCCTCCAGGTGAGGACAGCGGAGCGGAGGAGCAGGCGAGCAAGTGGCCAGCAGCAGCAGCAGCAGCTGCCTGCTTCTGCACCCGAGGGGGGAAAGGCGTGCGCCGAGCACCGCTGCGCACCAAACCCCCTCTCCATGCAAACCCTAATGACGACGCGCAGTACACGACGGCGCTGGCCGAGGCCGAGTCCAAGGGCCTGCCGCTGGACCCCACGTGGCACGCCTGGGTGGCGCGCATCCCCGACCACCACAAGGCCACGCCACACCTGCTGCAGCTGGCCAGCCAGCAGAGGGACTCGACGGCGGGAGCCGGCAAGTGAGGCGGCTGCGCCCCTCGGCCCGCCAGGGCAGGGAACGGGCACTGCCGGCGGCGGCACGCCCAGAACGCGGCGCAGCCCTGCAGCGCGACATTGCTTCGCTTCCGCCCTTTTTGGGGCCGCGAGAGTCGGAACAGGGATGCTTCGTCTGGGAGCGCGCGAGCCGGGAGCCGCGGCGCCTCGGGAAGTGTGCACGTTGGTTCGGGTGGCGGGCGGTGGCGCGCGTGCATTCCTCTCCCCAGAGCCGGGTGTGTTGCCGCGTCGTGCGGGCGTGCTGCGGCTGCGCGGGGTCAGCGTGCCGGGAGGGGGCACTGTTGTGTGTGCGTGTGTGTGTGTGTCAGTGCTGGTAGGTGCGGCGCGCTTGTTGGCGCGCGCCGTCTCTAGAGCAGCAGCAGCAGCAGCGTTGGGCTGAAGTGTTTGGCGTAGGGCACAAGTACGAAAGTGTGTGGGGG
>VFQP010004171.1_pt1 | contig 13771 bp, 23 predicted proteins | sample 3512351 | NCBI WGS metagenome assembly VFQP01 (sample SAMN10412372, study PRJNA504923) | tailings metagenome | isolation source: Relicate 1 Philex TSF1 revegetated site | place: Philippines: Tuba, Benguet | collected 2017-08-29 | reverse complement strand
TGTGTGTGTGTGTGTGTGTGTGTGTGTGTGTGTGTGTGTGTGTGTGTGTTGTGTGCGTGCATATAAAACACCACCACCATACCGGTCGCCGTGGAGCTCAACAAATTTGTCTGTGATGTTTAGTGCAATGTCCAAGAATGTCGGGCGATTGGGGTGCCGGGCCACAGCCAGGCGCTGGACAGGGGTCAGCCGGCTGTAGGTGTCCTTGCGAAGCTGCTTGGCGCGCTCCTCGAGCTCTGCAACCTGGCCGGTGACGTCCATGCCCACATCATCTGCAACACGGCGCACCTCCTTGATGCTGTGTGTGTGGGCATATGGTGGTGTGTACGTCCACACGCAATGCACCTGACCAACCCACATACCGGTTTTCGAGCTCCACGAGTGGCTTTTCAAAGTCGAGGACTGTGGGGTTTTCTTGACGGCCGGAAATGGGGCCAAACCTGCTCAGGAACGACTGCACCCACTCCGATGCGCCAGCAGATTTTGCTTCTTTGGGCACGTCTGGGGGTGTTTTGCCCTGAGGTTTTGCAGCCACAACCTGCTGTATGCCACGGCGGGACATGGGGGCTCGCAATGGTGTGGGAACGAGGCCCACACCGCGTGTGCTCGGCATGGAAGAAGTTTGCATGCTTGTGTGCTGCTGGTTGCTGCAAAATTGTCTGGGGGTTTTGCTATTCAGATGGGACGCGCTGTGTGCAATGGGGGTGGCAGTGGTGGCTGCCCGTGTGGGTTGTGCAAAACCACAGACACAACAACAAATGCGAGATCTGTGCTGTGTTTTTGACCGTGTGATATATATGTGTGGTGCAATATGTGTGCAATGTGTGTATCGGGTATGAATTGATTTGAGTGGCGGGAGTTTTGTTGCAACATCATCGGTCCAATTGCACTAGCTGTCCACCACCACCACCACCATCCATTGTGCTGACTGTTGTTGTGTGTCACTGTGGGCAAAGGGTGTAGGAAGAAAAACCTCCTGTAAGCACAGCTGTGATTCGTCTTGATGATGCTGCTGGTCAAACCAACACCTTCTGAAGGTGGTGTAGTACTCGGCTAGCAATACTGGTAGTGATGTGGGGTGACACAGGCGTGAGTGCCACAGTGTGAGCACAACAATCTGCATTCACTATGGCCTATTGTTGTAGGCCACCGGGAAACTGCTGACACACAAATCAGTACACATAAACAGTCCGGGTCCAACACACTTTTTCCACTTGCAATTCAACTCCATTTCACAATCCAACACTTTGACAGTCTATCTGACACTAGCAACAACAACGCAGCCATGGCAACGCGCTACGTATTCGCTATTGTGGCCGCTATTGTGACCGCAGTGATGGGTGTCAACGGTAGCGCCTTATCAGCCAATGCGTCCGCTACTATAGCCAACGTGCAAGACATGTTTTGGAAGACTACAAATGCTTCCAGATATTTTGACAAGCCAGGAGACCTCGTCTCGTACTCATGGTGCGTTGTGTCCGATGGTGATGAACCCTAGCAGTACAGTAAACGCCGCTAATGTACCTCACCACCGCATTCCACCCCCTCCACCACCAAACATAGGACTAACAAGACGTGCATTCCCCATGGCGAAGACGCGGCAAACGCTGTCGAGGTCATTCAGCAACTACCAACGCCCGCGGTTGTCTGGATTGCTGCAGGGGACAACCCCATACCTCAAGATGAATGGATGTCCATTTATACCATACCGGGAGGGCCCACGTGGAATAAAAACGGGGATGGACGCAACACCACCTTTGTGGAGTCGTGCATGTTTGCCAGTCCTGACGTGGACCTCGACTGTGACCCCGATGTGGATTGCTTTGCATACATGTACACGCCACCCCTTCTGGGCTACTTGAACTATACATGGTGCGGGGGGTGGCATTCAAGGGGCATATTGCATGCGGTCGACACCATGCAACCATGCACAGGTTGCAGCTCAACGCCGTGGCGTGCAAGGGTGGTAACCAGCTGTACCCGCTGCTGAGTTCATGGTATGCTATAGGGGTTGGCAAAGGATGTGCAAAACATCATCAGTGTGGGCACCCTCATCAAACAGGAATGGCATGAATACCACTACCCCTCCTCCGGGCTACATGGCATATTCGGGTATGGTACTTTGTGGGGGCTGTGTCCATGCATGCACAGATCTGCACTACAACACAGCCCCCACAACACACACCTACAGTGAGCAAGCAGTGCAAGCAAAACGTGTTTCCCAACACCATCTACCGCCTGCAAGGTATGTTGTGCGTTGTGTATATCTACATTACATCCACACCCCACTCACAAACACCCCAAACAAACACACGCAGATCCTTGGGGCGGCTGGTATGCACTGCACGCCCACGAAGGCACCTCAGTGAACGCCACCAACAGCATCCTACCCGCAGGGTTTACCGTGGCACAGTACACGTTTCCCAATGACGAAAACCTGTTGGTCAACCCTGTGGGCGACGACTGTTATTTGGTAATCCTGCGTGACGCCAACAACAACGGCTACTACCAGGTGTGTGTGCTGTAGGGTGGTTTGGGAGTGCAGAGTGTCCTCCCACAAGTGTTACATGTCACACAGGTGTCGTATGGTACACAAACCATGTGGTCGGCCACCAACAACACCAACTGCTCCAACCCACAAGCTGCAGCGGCAACATCCCCATTGCCTCCTTACCAATACATTCAAGTTGAGTGACCTCGGAGCGGCGGATGTTGACCTGCCTAAAAAATTTTTCTTCGTGTTTTCACGTGAATCTACCGTTTACCTTAACAGACACAGACCTACGCAGACTCATACGCAAGATCCGAACGCACATCCATACGAAATGGCGCTCAAACACGTGTTGGCCGCGTTGGCCCTAACGGTTGGGATGCATGGCGTCAGCGCCAATCTCAATCTCAACCTTACGCAATTCCAAGACGTCTTCTGGCTGACGAGCAACGTCACTACGCAGTTTGAGCTTCCACCCACACTGGTCACGTACTCTTGGTACGGCAACATCATGTGACCCGTGATTTTTTACGATGTAAACACGTCGCATTGAGGGGGTTGTGCATGCGGGTGCTTGCGGATTGCAACCAGGAAAAAGGGGGAGCGATTTCAAATCGAGCCAACCAAGGCTCAAGGTAACTGCTCCAACAGTCACCCCACCCCCTCCCACCCACACCTCAGGACCAACAAAACATGCATTCCCCATGGACAAGGCTCTGGTGACGCTGTGGAGCTCATCCAGCAAATGCCAGGTACATTTGATGCAAAACCGTCGACGCAAAACCTTCCACACAAAACCATGCACACAAAACCCCTCACACAGCACCTGTGGCGGTGTGGATTGCTGGTGGTGATGATCCAATCAGTCAAGATGAATGGGAAGATTTGGATGAGCTTCCAGGCTTTCCAAAATGGGCGAAAAACGGGGATGGACGCAACACCACCTTTACTGAGTCATGCTTCTTCTCCAGTCCTGATGTCGACCCCGACTGTGACCCCGAGGTGGATTGCTTTGCATTCATGTCTGTAGACCCTGTCGTGGGCTATCTCAACTATACATGGTATGTAGTTAAGAATGTGTAGTGTGTGTGATTGTGTACGTGTCATCACATGGTGTTGATACAATACAGGATGCACTTGAATACTGTGGCGTGCGATGGCGGCAACCAGATCTACCCCCCGTTGAGCACCTGGTATGTTTAATTGCGTGTGTGTGTGTTTAAGGGCATTCCATTTACAACCCTGCTGATGTTTTCCCTGTCAATAACAACAGGAATGGCATGACATCTACCACCCCTCCTCCTGGATACCTGGCATACTCAGGTATGATAATACTGTTCCTGATACGCATGCACTGATCTGCACTACAACACAATCCCCACAACACATACACAGTGAACAAGCAGTGCAAGCAAAACGTGTTTCCCAACACCATCTACCGCCTGCAAGGTATGTTGTGCGTTGTGTATATCTACATTACATCCACACCCCACTCACAAACACCCCAAACAAACACACGCAGATCCTTGGGGCGGCTGGTATGCACTGCACGCCCACGAAGGCACCTCAGTGAACGCCACCAACAGCATCCTACCCGCAGGGTTTACCGTGGCACAGTACACGTTTCCCAATGACGAAAACCTGTTGGTCAACCCTGTGGGCGACGACTGTTATTTGGTAATCCTGCGTGACGCCAACAACAACGGCTACTACCAGGTGTGTGTGCTGTAGGGTGGTTTGGGAGTGCAGAGTGTCCTCCCACAAGTGTTACATGTCACACAGGTGTCGTATGGTACACAAACCATGTGGTCGGCCACCAACAACACCAACTGCACCAACCCTCTCTCCGTGATCCCTACTTCGCCCCTGCCCCCCTATCAATTGCTTCCCTCAGACGAGGTTTCCAGTCAGAGCACCTAGTGCCGAGTTTGTGTGTAAGTCTGTGTGTAGTATGTGTGCGCAATCAGTGAAATAGCCGTATGCCACACCGTCATATGTGTGCTTGAAGAGAACATGTATGAACACATATATTTATACTTATCTGTATGTGTGCCTGTACACATTGTACAGCAGTGTGTACAAACACACAATGTTTAGTGATGCAGTCATGTAAAGGTACAGGCTGTCTCAAGAGGGTTCCTGGCGAAAACAGGGCCCTGACAGCTGTCATCCCAAATTTTCTATTTATGTCATTTCCAGGCATTCTCGACATCAATTTGCACACAGACGCTTCGTGGATACACCAAAATACGCATACATTCACAAAAAATGAGCACCACACGCACCCTGATCATCTGTGTGACGATGGCAATCCTGGCCATCAACGTCACTGCACAGTGCCCGTTCACACAAGCAGAGGCTGCACGGCTTGATTACACGCCTCTAAAAGCCAATTGCTGTACGTCTGTGTTGTGATTACTGTGCCCAAATGGGTTGTCACGACCAACCACCCCTCACAGCGGGCACCATCCCCCTCGACAAGCGCTGTGAGCCTTGTGCATGCGCTGTTGTGACACTGTTTGCCCAGGCAAGTGCAGATCGCCCTGAATTGCTCACAGAACAGGGCGCCAGTTCCCTGAATGCGTGCTCGTCGGTGCTGCTGCCTGCCCTGCTCCGTGCTGGTGTGGACGTCGGCGCACTCGCTGAATTGCAGAGCTGCCCCCGCGTGGTGCCCAAGTGCGTACCACCAGAGTATCAACAGCTGGCAAGTCGCGTGTTGAGCACTGCAGGATGAGAGGTTGTGTGTGCTTGGCAAACCGAGTGTGTTGCACTCCCTTTTGCAGTGGGTTTCCTTGTACAGATTCTTGTTGCCACCCACATTATTGCAGTTGTATTGCAGGTAAAATGCACCCACATCAATTCCCCTAGAGTGTACATAGAGCGTTCGTTGAGCACATCGTGTATACAATGCCAGCACCAAAGCCATCCCTGCACCAAATAGCCAAACAATGAACCACAAACAACATCATTGTTGAAACAAGACTGGTAGTCCTCAATAATGACGGACACAGAGAACAACAGAACAAAACAAGCACCATCTGCTGGGGATGACAGCAGTCCGCCCAAGAGCAACACCGCCACTGTGCAACCATCAACACCTGCCAATACAAGCAGCAATACAATGCGTACAACAAACGACATTGCAAAGTACGGCTGGGTGACTGATGTGTTGATCGTGTTGATCGCCATCGCCCCACCCACCCACCCACCCACCCCTTTCCAACAAACAGCCGTGCAACCCTTGGCCTACCTAAGCGCATCGCCTCCATATCCTCCCAGCTTGACTGGTTTGTCAAGGAGCGTGGTGGAACACGTCCCATTCATAGCGTGTTGGTTGCTAACAATGGCATTGCTGCAGTCAAGTTTATTCGTAGTGTGCGCATGTGGGCATTTGGACAATTTGGACACGAGCGTGCCATAACCCTCGTTGCCATGGCCACGCCTGAAGACATGCGCATCGATGCGGTGTGTTGTTGTTCGAGTGGGTTGGTGTGTTGATGGTGTTGGTGTTTTGTGGGTGTGTGTGTCATGTGTGTTTGTCCCCTGCTGCGTGTTGGATTGTGATGTCTGGTATTTCATAATAATGTATACACCATTCATATACCACCGTCATTCTCACCCACACACAGACCTGCACATACCACCACATCACCCCCACAAACAATCATTCCCTCAGGAGCACATTCGCATGGCGGACCAATTTGTGGAGGTACCGGGCGGCACCAATATCAACAACTATGCCAACGTGCGACGTATAGTAGCCACGGCACAGCGCACACAAGTGGATGCAGTGTGGCCGGGATGGTAGGTGATGATGGTGGAGGTGATGGTGGGGGTGATGGCGGGGGTGATGGTGAGGGAATGTGATGCCAACCAATATACACACCAATATACACACCAATATACACCAATATACACCAATGCAACCCCCCCCCCCCCCCCCACAAAACACACTCACAGGGGACATGCCAGTGAGAAACCTGAACTCCCTTCCGGTCTTGCTGCTGCTGGTATTGTGTTTCTAGGTCCCCCCGCTCCAGCCATGGCAGCACTGGGTGATAAGATTGGATCGACCATTTTAGCACAGTCAGCAGGGGTGCCCACAATACCCTGGAGCGGTTCTGGTGTGACATGGCAGCCCAGTGAAACCAGTGGTATGATGGGGTGTATGTGTGTGTATATGTTGGTGTGGACGTAGTTGGGCGTGGTGGACATGTTGCATGTCATAGTTGTATGCCACATGGGTGTTGTGGGTATGCTGCGTTGTGGGTATGCTGCGTTGTGGGTATGCTGCGTTGTGGGTGAGTATGGGTGGTCATCTTACCCCTCCTCCCTCATTCTCCCCACACACGTGCCGCCTCCCACTTCTCCCACCTCCCCCACCTCTCCCCCTCCCCACCCCAACCCCCCCCTTGGGTTACACAGATGACATCCCCCCCGACGTGTACGACCAAGCATGTGTCCACTCTGTAGAACAAGCCCTCTCCTGCTGTCAAACCATAGGCTACCCCATCATGCTCAAGGCATCCTGGGGTGGGGGTGGCAAGGGCATACGAAAAGTACACAATGACGAGGAGGTCACGGCTGTTTTTCGACAGATACAGGGTGAGGTGTCTGGCAGCCCTATATTTGCAATGAAGCTGGCTCCACAGAGTAGGCACTTGGAGGTGCAGCTGCTGTGTGACATGTACGTGGGTGGGGTGTTTGGGTGTGGTGTGGGTGTGGTGTGGGTGTGGTGTGGGTGTGGTGTGGGTGTGGTGAGGTTGGGTATGATGCGGATGTGTGATGCGGGATATGTATGATGTGGGTGTGTGATGTGTGATGTGTGTGATGTGTGTATGGCATGCATGGCGTCTGTGTGTATGTGTCACAATGGACACTCCTGTTTCACACATGACCATCCACCCCACCCTGTTTCTACGCCACCCAACCCCTCATTATCATCCACCACCCCACACAACAGGCATGGCAATGTCGTCTCTCTCTACACACGAGACTGCAGCACACAGCGGCGCCACCAAAAGATAATCGAAGAGGGGCCCGCAGTGGTGGCACCCCCAGACGTGTTGCTCCACATGGAAGCGAGTGCGAGGGCTCTTGCTCGTAGTGTGGGGTATGTGGGTGCGGGGACATTTCCTGTGTGGTATCACATGGTGTAATTGTATGTACTTGTAAATAAACTTGTATGTACTTGTACATAAACACAGGTATGTGGGTGCAGCAACAGTGGAGTATCTGTATCACATTGAGAGCAAGACGTATTGCTTTTTGGAGCTCAACCCACGACTGCAGGTGTGTTGTGGGTGTTGTAGGTGTTTTTTGTGTGGGTGTTGGGTAGTGGTGTGACAGCGTGACAGCGGTGGTGGTGGTGTTGATTGTTCGTGTGTTGTGTCTGCTCGTGTGCACTTGACCAGAATGCACTCTCATCACCCCACAAAAACACACACTCCCTCTCCTCCCTCTCCCACACACACTCCCTCTCCTCCCTCTCCCCCTTCACAAGGTGGAACACCCAGTGACAGAGTGGATTACTGGAATCAACATACCTGCAGTGCAATTGATGATTGGCATGGGTGTTCCCCTATACAACATCCCGGAGATTAGGGCATTGTTCAATTGTGAGCCTGATGCAACGGGGGCGATTGATTTTGAGAATACACCACGACGGCCACCACAGGTGGGTTGGTGATGGTGATGGGATGGTGATAGTGGTGGTGGGGAGTTGTGGGAAAGGGGGGTTGTTTCACAAAAGGGGGGGTGTCCTGGGGTGTGTGTCGGTGGGTGTGCGTGTGCGGGTATATGTGTGGCTGTGGGGGTGTGAGAGAGAGGGTTCCCAACACACCCGCATATCCTCCCAACACACCCATCCACACCCACCCCCAATGCACATCACATACACACCACATACCCCCCCCCCCCCCACAGGGTCATGTGGTTGCGGTGCGTATCACAGCAGAAAACGCTGCAGATGGCTTTAAACCCACTGCAGGGGGCATTGATGAGATTAGTTTTCGTAGCACCCCTGAGGTGTGGGGATACTTTTCAATCAAGAGTGGTGGTGGTATACATGAATTTTCCGACTCGCAGGTGAGTAGGGAGGGGTTTGGGTATGAGGGGCTTGTGTGTGTGTGAGTAGGGAGGGGTTGGGGTCGGTTGGGGTATGAGAGGCTTGGGGTTGAGCGGGGTGAGGGGTGTGCTTCTGGGGTTGTGATGCTGTTGGGGTTGTGATGCTGTTGGGGTTGTGATGCTGTTGGGGTTGTGATGCTGGGCATGATGAGGTGTAAATTGTAGTACAATGCGTATGGTAGTAGTGGTGGTGGGTGTTTATATGACACATGTAATGCACATGTCATCTGATACCCTGTAGCTCATTCCTTTCCCTCTCATTTCCCTCCCTCTCATTCCCCCCCCTCTCATTTCCCTCCCAAACTTCCACTGACACACCCACAAATATATTCACTCACCCACCCCCATTCACCCACCCCCACTCACCCACCCCCACTCACCCCCACCCACCCACAGTTTGGTCACTTGTTTGCCAAGGGACGTTCTCGAGAAGCTGCCATACGTGCCATGGTGGTTGCACTCAAGGAAATTAAAATTAGAGGGGAGATTCATCATATTTGTGATTACGTCACCCAGTTGCTGCAGGATGGGGAGTTTTTGGGCAATAGCATACACACTGGGTGGCTTGATAGTCGCATTGCTGCACAGGTGGGGTGTGGGATGTGAGGGGGGTGGGTGGGTGGGGAGGGGGTGATGTCTATGTGATAGTCGCATTGCGGCACACGTGGGGTGTGATGTGCGTGATGTATGTGATGTGAATGATATGTGGGATGTGAATACTATGTGTGTGTTTCCAGTGCTATCTGTCAACCCTTGCACACCCTCCCCTTTCCCCCAAAACCCTCAACCCCGCACCCCCCCCACCACACCCCTCACACGCAGGTCCGAGGCAGCAAACCCCCAAGCTACCTGGTGGTTATTGCTGGTGCATTATTGCGCAGCACCCTTCACATTCACAGTCGCACGGCAGAGTATGTAGGGTACCTGACAAAGGGACAGCTACCCCCTGCTCGTATATCACTGACACGTTTTGAAGAGGAGATTGTGGTGGATGGTATGTGACGTGGGGCGAAGTGTGTGCTGTGTACGATGTATATTGTGTGATGGGTATGATTGTGTGATGTGTACGGTGTATATTGTATGATGTGTGAACTTGCACGGGTGCTTTGATTACCATCTATATTGTTGTGCAAATGCAATACTATTGTTGTGCTTTGTGCTGCATAATCCAATATGAATTTGCACATGTTCGATTTTGCACCATTTCCCTTTCTCCACGCACCCTCATCCACACCCACCCACCCGCCCCACATCCACGCACCCACACAAAGAACCCCCCCCTTGATCATAGGCATAAAATACAGCATCACCGCCACCCGACGCGCCCCCCTCACATACCGCCTCACCTTGAACAACACCCATGTCGATGCCGTCGTTCGCACCCTCAATGACGGGGGTTTGCTCATGCAAGTGGACGGTCAAAGCCATGTTGTACACTATGAAGAAGAAGCATTGGGTACTCGACTCACCATTGACACATCCACTGCGCTGCTCACAAACGATACTGACCCCAGTTGCTTAGTCGCCACCTCCCCAGGCAAGCTGCTGCGTCACTTGGTACAGGATGGGACGCATGTGGGGGCGGATACGCCCTATGCGGAAGTAGAAGTGATGAAGATGGTCATGCCCCTGCTCACGCCAGTGGCTGGTGTGTTGCATTTCTTGTTTCCCGAGGGGTCTGTGTTATCGGCGGGGGACGTGCTGGCGCGGCTGGATGTGGATGATTCTGCATCGGTGCGGAAATCGGTGCCGTGTACGACAGGGTTTCCTGTGGGGTTGGGGCCGCCGTTGGTGGTGGAAAAGGGGGTGGAGCAGGAGTACAAACATACGCTGCAGTTGGTGGATGCTGTGCTTGCAGGTGTGTTGTTGATCTCCTTGTCTGTATTTACGTGTGTGTGTTGATTGTTTTTCATGTGGCTGCATGTGTTCATATGTGCTTTATTATTCACAACCCACCAAGACATGTACATCCACCCACATTCGACCACCCACATGCACTCCACCACCCACATCACACCCCAATCCAACACCCCCGGTGTGACACAGGGTATGAACATGATGCACCTGAAGTGGTAGATCAGCTCCTCCACTGCCTAGAACAACCCTCCCTACCCTGGAGCCAGCTACAGGAACTATGGGCAGTGTTGCAACCGAAAGTACCTCACACGGTGGTCAACGCTGTGGAGAACTTGCTCACCTTGCAGGGGGATGGTGTTGTGTTTCCTGCTGCACAATTGCTTGAGGTGTTTTCGCATGCGCTGCAACAGGTGGGGGTTTGGTTGGTTGGTGGGTTGTCGTGTGACATCATGGCATGCGAGAAGATGAGTACAGCGTGTATTGTGCAGAAGAATGAATGTACACATCGTGACATATATGTACTACATCCTATTTGTAGTATGTATATGTATGAGCCACTACTACTACATCACGATATACATCACTGTGTATACATGCCCCTTCATTACCCATTATATACATGCCCCTTCATTACCCATTATATACATGCCCCTTCATTACCCATTATCACCCCCCCCCCCCCCAATACCAGGTCACCAACCCACGTGACCGCACCGCCCTCGCCACCCTCCTGGAGCCAGCACAACAACTCGCAGAGGACCACCTACAAGGCCCCGAGGGGTACCGCCGACGTGCAGTATACCGCATCATCGAATCATACCTCGACATTGAGGAACGTTTTTGTGCACCTGCACATGGGGAGAGTGTGACAGAGCAGGAAATCATCGATGCACTGCGGAAACAGCACACAAATTGCCTCACCAAGGTGTTGGATATTGTTCTAAGTCACCAGGGATTGGGTGGGAAAAATGAGCTGATCATGCGCATCATGAGGAGGGTTGTGTTGCATCAGCCGGATGCGTATCGACCGCTGCTTAGGCGATGTGCTGCATTACGAGGTGAGTAGCTGTTTGTATGGGGTTGTGTGAGGTTGTTTTGGGTTTGTGTGGGATTGTGGGGTTTCTGGGTTTGCATGGGGGTGTTGTTTTGTGGATTGTTTGTTGTTTTTGTAGATGACACCAATGCATTCTATTTCATGTGCAACCCCCCTCCCCCCCCCACCAACATGCAGGCCCTGGCTATGCAGACGTAGCACAGCGTGCACAGCAGCTCCTGGAAGTTTCCCTCCTGGGTGAGCTGTCCCGTGTGGTGTCCAGCTTGCTTGCCCATGGCACTGTGCTTCCGGATGCGAGGGAAGCTTCCCTATTGGCTGCTGCATATGATGCTGCAGAGTATCACACCCAGGAGCAGGTGATGGTGGGTGTGGATGCACCATCTCGAAGCAGGGTATGTGTTGGTCCGCAAAGTGGATGGGTGTTTGGATGTTTACACATGTGTTTTATTGGATGTTTATTTGGGTGTTTATGTATGTGTATTGCATATTTATCTATGTTTGTTTCAACCTCTACACATACACCCACCCACCATCACATACCCACCCACCATCACATACACACCAGCACATACACACCATCACATACACCTCATCACACACCCACCATCACAACGTCACCCACCCACCCACCTACACAGGTCACATTGCAGTCGAGCGATTCACTAGCAGGGGAGCTTGAGCCCTATACAACACCTGCAACACCCCATATACATCATGATGAACCTGTGAGAAGGGATACGCTGCAAGAGGGACTGTTTGCTGGATTAGGTGTGTGTGTCGTTTGGGTGTTGATGAGTGTATGTTTTGTGTGTATCTGTGTGGGCCATGTGGTATGTGTGTTTTGTTGTTGTGGTTGTGTACAGCAAGTGTGTTGATGAGTGTGATTGTACACACATATACGACATTGAACACACACATACACTCTCACCCACCCACCCCAACACACACACACACCAACATACAATACCATGTTATAACACACCACTCGATCAATTAAGCAACAGCAACCAATTAATCAACATGGGTGTATGGTATGCACCACAGGTTCTCTGGTAGAGTCGAGTGTATTGGGTTGCAATGCATTGGATGCACGTATGAGCGTGTTGGTGGAGGTGCCAGCTGCTGTGGAAGATGCACTTGCCCTGCTGCTGCTACAACCAGATGCGCTTGTGCAGGTGTGTGTGTGTGTGTATGTTGGTGTGTGCATATGTGTGTGTGTGTATGTGTGTGTGTGGTATACGATGTGAGCATATTTGCATGTGCATGTGTGTGAGAGTGTGTGTATGTGTATGTGTGTTTGTACTTGTTGTACACATCACACCATCTCATACACCACCAACCATCACCACCCCCCCAAAAAAACACACAGGAGCGTGCTCTTGCAACCTACCTACGTCGCATATACTACCCACTCATGCTCCAGCACCCCACCATCACCCACCTCCCCCCCCTCCCCTCAAACACCACCACCTCACACACCACCTCCACACCACCCATGTTGTGTGCATCATGGGTCCACACCGATACAACCACAGACTGCACCATGCAAGCACAACATGCTGCAAGTGTAGCACTGGTGCTCCCATGCCTAGCAGCACTACCCCACACACTCACCGCCGCCTCTACTGCCCTTGCTCGTGTGGGTGGGGGTACTGCGGGGGTGGGTACACTCCACGTGTTGCTCAATGGTGCTCAAGACGAGCTGTGTGTGAACAGTGCGGCTGCTGCGGTGTTGTTGGGGGAGGGGGGAGGGGGGCAGGTTGTGGTGTCGGGGGTGTTGGAGCGGGATGTGCCGTTGGGTGTGGTGGATGTGGGGGTGTTGCAGGCAGCGGCAGTGGCTGAGGTGACTGCGTGTGTGGGGGAATTGCGTGCTGCAGGTGTGTTTGTTTTTGTTGTGGGGGTGATGTTTGTGGGGGTGATGTTTGTGGGGGTGATGTCTGTGGGGTGATGTCTGTGGGGGTGATGTTTGTGGTTTCTGGGAGTACAGCACCCTATCTGTTGTGGTGGGAGAAACTATGGTACAACACACACACTACAATACACACGCACTAGACACAAGCCTCGTACATACACATTCCTTACTCTCTCTCTCTCTCTCACACACACACACACCAACACACACACACACCAACACACACACACCTACACACACACACCAACACACACACACCTACACACACACACCAACACATACATACATACATACATACATACATACATACATACATACATACATACATACA
>VFQP010004170.1_pt1 | contig 13774 bp, 16 predicted proteins | sample 3512351 | NCBI WGS metagenome assembly VFQP01 (sample SAMN10412372, study PRJNA504923) | tailings metagenome | isolation source: Relicate 1 Philex TSF1 revegetated site | place: Philippines: Tuba, Benguet | collected 2017-08-29 | reverse complement strand
CCGTGACGGATGTGCATGTGGCGGCCGCACTGGGCCGGGCCGATGTCCTGCGCGGGTTGCTGGTCCGCGATCCCGAGGCCGTGCGTCGTACCGCGGGACCGCAGGCGTTCACGCCGTTGCTCGCCGCCTGCGCCTCGCCGCTGCACGGTCGGAGCCCCGTGCACGACGCCGCACTCGACGAGACGGTGGCCGTGCTGCTGGCTGCCGGCGCTGATCCCAATGTGCGCGAGTCGCGCCATGGCGTATCCGCGCTGTACTTCGTGACGGGACATCGTGAGCTGCCGACGGTCGCGCGTCGTCTGCTGGCCGCGGGCGCGACACCCAACGACGGCGAGTCGGTATTTCACGCGGCCGAGCATTTTCACGAAGCCGCGCTGGCGCTGCTGCTCGAGTACCACGTGGACCTCAATCACGTCGGTGACTGGGGCAACACGCCGCTGTACTTTCTGCTGCGCTGGTTCGACATCAGCGACAACTCCGCGCTGCGCCGCGGATTCGACTGGCTGCTGGCCCACGGCGCCAATCCCGATGTGCGTTCGTCGCCCATGCAGGAAACCGCGCTGCATGTGGCGGCGTGGCAGGGGCAATCGGTTGATGTGTTGCAGGCCCTCCTGACGCACGGCGCCGATGTGAGCCTGCGTCGCGCCGATGGTCTGAGTGCGTGGCAACTGGCCGCCCGACGTGGGTTCACGGCGCAGGCCGAGCTGCTGGCGCGCGCCGGAGCACCCGTTGCGCCGTTGTCGCAGGATGAGCAACTGCTCGCAGCCTGCGGACGTGGCGACGCCGACGCGGCGCGTGCCGCCATGACCGCCGGCTGGTTTGCCCGCCTGTCCGAAGACGATCAGCGCCTCCTGCCATGGGCCGCTTCGCGCGGTAGCGAAGACGTTGTGCGGGCCTGTCTGGCAGTCGGCTGGCCGGTGGAGGTGCGGGACGGCATGGGCGCCACCGCGCTGCACTGGGCGGCGATGCAGGGCCGTGCGAGTCTTGTGGCGGCGTTGCTTGACGCCGGCGCGCCGCAGGACCTGCGCGACCACGAGCATCAGGCCACGCCGCGGGGCTGGGCCGAGTTCGGGCGGGATGTCGTGCCATACCCTGGGGCCGACTACGCCGGCACGCTGACCCTGCTTGCCGCAGACCACGAGCGCGCGTCATAAACGCGCGTCATAAACGCGGGACATGAACGCCGGACCTGCGCGCGGTGTCAGCGCGTGAGCGCGTCCCACGCCGTCATGCCCCCCGACAGCGAATACACCCGCGAACACCCCGCATTGAGAAGCGTGGCTGCCGCCTTCCGGCTCCGCACGCCACCGGCACATATGCACACGATCGGTCGCTGCATATCGAGCAGTGGCAAGGCGTCGTGAACGGTGGCCAGGGGCAGAGCCTGCGCGCCCGGAATCATGCCCTGCGCGGTTTCGAACGGCTCGCGTACATCGACAAGCTGCAGGGACCGGCCCTCGCGCAGCCAGCGCTGCAGTTCGGCCGGCGCGAGCTCCGCTATCTCATGCGCTTCGCCCTCGTGTGCAGCATGGAGGGACGGCGCGCCACAGAATGCGTCGTAGTCGGCCAGCGCCGTCAGTGTACGCGTGCCGCAGGCGGGACAGGTCGGGTCACGTGACACCGGCACCACCTGGGAGTGCATGGACAACGCATCCAGCATGAAGAGACGGCCCGTGAGCGGCTCACCGATGCCAAGCAGAAGCTTGAGCGTTTCCGTGGCCTGTACGAGACCCAGCAGGCCAGGCAGCACGCCGAGCACACCACCCACCGCACAGCTGGGGACGAGATCGGCTGGAGGCGGCGACGGGTAGAGGCAGCGATAGCAGGGCCCTTCCGGCGTACAGAACACCGACGCCTGGCCGTCGAAGCGGAACACAGAGGCATGCACGTTGGGCCGGCCGGTGAGCACGCAGGCGTCATTGACGAGATAGCGGGTGGCAAAGGTGTCCGCGCCATCCACGATCACATCGTAGGCGCCCACCAGTTCCATGGCGTTCTCTCGGGTGAGCCAGCAATCGTGCAGCTCGATCTGCACCAGCGGATTGAGCTGCTGCAGATGTTCCCGCGCGCTCTCCACTTTGGGGCGTCCCACGTCGGGCGTGCCATGCAGCACCTGCCGATGCAGGTTGCTGACGTCCACGCGGTCGTGGTCCACCAGACCAAGGTGACCCACACCGGCGGCGGCGAGATAGAGCGCGGCGGGTGATCCAAGTCCTCCCAGGCCCACGAGCAGCACACGCGCCGCACGGAGCCGCTCCTGTCCGGCATCGCCGATCTCGGGCAGACTCAGCTGGCGCTGATAACGGGCGCGTTCCTCGCGACTCAGCATGGGGGGACAAGTGGGAGCCAAACACCCGAGATCGGTTGCCGCCCACTGCAGCGATGAGTGGCGGACCGTCCCGAAGTCCAATGGACAATCCTACACGGTGAACCGATGGCGTGCGACACAACCGCCGGTAAGTTCTGCCCATCCCCAGCAGTGGAGCGATGATGAGTCAGGTTCGGGTACTGGTCGGCACACGCAAGGGTGCGTTTGTGCTCACGAGCGACGAAGGGCGCAGCCAATGGACCGTGGATGGCCCACACTTCCCGGGGTGGGAGGTGTATCACGTGAAGGGCTCTCCCGTCGATCCGGACCGCATCTGGGCTTCGCAGTCCAGTGGATGGTTCGGTCAGATCATGCAGCGCAGTGACGACGGCGGACGCAGCTGGACGGCCGTGGACAATCACTTCGCGTATGACGGCGTGCCCGGTACGCATCAGTGGTACGACGGCACGCCACATCCCTGGGAGTTCAAGCGCGTGTGGCATCTCGAGCCATCACTCACCGATCGGGATACGGTGTACGCGGGTGTGGAGGACGCGGCACTGTTTCGCAGCACCGATGCCGGCGCGAGCTGGCAGGAGTTGTCGGGTCTCCGAGGCCACGGCTCCGGTCCGCATTGGCAACCGGGAGCCGGAGGACTCTGCCTGCACACCATCCTGCTCGATCCCAGCGACGCCAATCGCCTCTATGTCGCCATCTCCGCGGCCGGCGCCTTTCGCTCACGTGATGGTGGCACGACCTGGGAGCCCATCAACAAGGGACTGCGATCGGGCGAGATCCCGCAGGGTGACGCGGAAGTGGGCCACTGTGTGCATCGACTGGCCATGCATCCCGCCAATCCGCGGCGTCTCTACATGCAGAAGCACTGGGACGTGATGCGCAGCGACGATGGCGGGGATTCGTGGTACGAGGTCAGTGGCAATCTGCCCACCGATTTTGGCTTTCCCATCGATGTGCACGCGCACGAGCCCGACACCATCTACGTCGTACCCATCACGAGCGACGCGCATCACTTCCCGCCCGACGGCAAGCTGCGCGTCTGGCGCAGTCGCAGCGGTGGCAACACCTGGGAGGAACTGTCGCAGGGTCTGCCGGCGCAGCACAGCTACGTGAACGTGCTGCGGGATGCGATGGCCGTGGACCGCCTGCCGTCATGCGGTGTGTACTTTGGCACCACGGGCGGTCAGGTGTATGTGTCGCCCGACGGCGGTGATCACTGGCAGGCCATCGTGCACGACCTGCCCCCGGTGCTGAGTGTGGAGGTGCAGACGCTTGCCTGACCCGGTCGCGACCTCGGCCGACGTACGCCCGCGTCAGCAGGTGCGGGTGGTGCTGCCGTCGCCGCTGCGCGCCCTGTCGGGTGCCGCGGCCGAGGTCACCCTGGAAGTGCCGGCTCCCGCCACCATCGCGGCGGTGCTGGATGTGGTCGAGCAGCGCTGGCCGATGCTGCGCGGCACCATTCGGGATCATGAGGGCGGTGCACGCCGCGCCTTTGTGCGTTTCTATGCCAACGGGGCGGACTGGTCGCACCATGCCATGGACACCCCGCTGCCCGACGTGGTGCAGCGGGGTGAGCTGCCCCTGCTGGTGGTCGGCGCGATGGCGGGCGGCTGACATCGACCGCCCGCACGCGCGGCGCGTGCCGCTTTAGGTGACACGCACCGTGTGCGGTTCACCGTGTGCGGTTCACCGTGTGCGGTTCACCGTGTGCGGTTCACCGTGTGCCGGGTGGCTGCAGTGTCACCACACGCTCCGCCTGCCAGACGCCCCGACGGTCTTTGCTCGCATGCACCACACCCGGGCCGCCGGCCATCGTCTGTGCTGCGCGAATGGCCGGTGTGAGCCGCGGATCGTCGTCGAAGAGCAGGTCGTTGATGTAGAAGCCCTGCTGTCCGGGGAACTGCACCACGATGTGCACGTGCGCGGGTTCGCTGCTTCCCGGATAGGGCCCCGGCCGGATGCTGCGCACTGTCACCGTGCCCAGAGTGTCAGGTCGCGCCCAGCCGTGCAGCACGCCGTGGAAGCGAAAGCAGCCCGTGGCGCCGGGCGAGCGCCGATACTGACCGCTGGCGTCGGTGTGATAGACGTACACGATGAGATTCTGCAGCGGGCGACCCTGCGGCGCCCGGAAACGCAGCCTGAGCTCGAGCGGCTCGCCACGCTCCGTGGACGAGGCGAGTGTCAGCAACGACGGCAGGCTGCGATCACCCTGCGGTGGGGCCGGAGGCTGGCAGGCGGCGTCGTCCGGTGAGTTCTGCGCGTCCGCACGCTGCGTTGCTGCGGCGAGCGCGGTGCAGCACAGAACAGCGGCAAGCGCAACCCGGCGCGAGTTGACGAACGATTGGGTCATGTGGTGCGCCTCACAGTGATGCGCGCGTGCCGGCGACGCGCGCGAGAATGTCGAACTCGAGATGAATGACGTCGTCCACGAGATCGTTCGTGATGCGCGAACCGCGGAAGGCCACGCCCCATTGCATGCGGTCCAGTGTGGCGCGCGCGGTGGCGTGCAGTCGGGTGGGTTCGAACGACCACACGGTTGCCTCGAAGGCGAAGGGACGGGTCACACCGCGCAGGGTGAGCTGTCCCTCGAGCCTGGCGAGATTGCCGCCGCGCGTCGTGACCCGCTGCAACTCGAAGCGCGCAGTGGGATGGCGCTGTACATCGAAAAAGTCCGCCGCCAGCAGATGTGTGGTGAGTTTGCGCCGCGCCTCCGTTTCACCGAGCGGCATGTCGGTGACGGCAATGCTGCGCATGTCGAGCTCAATGACTCCGCTGCGCAGCTCCGCACGACGCGTGTCGTAGTCCAGCACGCCGGAGCGGACGCGCACGGTCCCGGCGTGGGCCCCGCGGCCACCGAACTTGGTGCCGCGCCAGCGGACCACCGAGGCTGTGGTGTCCACCAACGCATTGCCGCTGAAGGGGGCAACCCACGACACGGGAGCGAGACGTGTCGCCGTGGGGATGGCCGAGAGAGCCGCTGCAATCTCGCGGTCACCAACGCGTGTGGGCTTGCCGCCGGTGAACGACGGCTTGGGGTAGGCGACATGATGCACCTGCCCGTCGGACGTCAGCGATACGAGGGCCTCCGCGACACCGTGTGCTCCGTCTTTGCCCTGCATGGCGGCCAGCACCACGACCCAGGGCATGCCACGATCCAGCGCAATGGGCACGCTGAATGACTCGGCGCTCAGACGCTGCACCGGGATGCTGCGCACCACCCGCTGTGCGCCGCGGCGCGACTCGGCGCGCGCGATCAACTGGAAGGCTTCCGGCTCCACGTGATGTTCGACCTGCACAGTCAGGCTGGACGGGACTTCTCCCCTGGGCACGGGCGCCACGGTGAGGTGTGGCGGACCAAACGCCATGGGCCATTCGGCAACCGGCTCCGGAACGAACACGGAGGCCAACACCAAGGCGGTGGCGACATGCGCGACGCGAATCATATGCGGCTCCTGTGAAGACGTGGTGAACGACACAGGAGAGATGCCGGCCAGCGTGGTGGCGTTTACCGGCGCGATGCGGTGTGCTGATGGACGCGATGGATGGGCTGGCGCTGCCGGCGGGCTAACGCGCGGCGTCGCTCACACGCGCGATGACATTGCCCTTGAATGATCGTGCAATGATGTGGCCATTGACGGCGGAACCACGCAGTGTCTTGCCACTCACCGTACCGCTGCGCGACGACAGCTCGAGCAGCGGAATGCGTGTACCGGGGACACGGATGTCGAGCACTCCGTTGTGTGACTGCAGTTCGAGCGTTCCGCCCGCTGCCACGCCATCCACCTCGATGCGTCCGCCAATGGTCTCCACGCGGCCCTCCGCCGCCGAGTTCTGCACGGTGACACTGCCACTCACGGTGGAGATCGACATGGTGGCACGCACCGCGCGCAGCTGAACCGGCCCGCGGCTGCCACGTACGCGAAGCTGGCCACTTGCATCCGACACGCTGACGGGGGCGTCGATGGACTCCACCGAGGTGTTGCCGGACACGTCGCGTACCACGATCTCGCCGCGCACGGTGTAGGCCTCGAGTTCCTCGCGCAGTCCCGACACCTCGAGATTTCCGTCAATCATCTTGATCCAGAGACGCGCCCGCCGCGGCACGCGCACGCGCACGTTGGCCTGTGGCAGGGTCGAGTCGCTGTTGGAGCGCGCCTCGATGCCCAGCTTGATGTGCGTGCGCGCCCCACCTCCAAACAACGACGCGTTGGCGCCGAGCCGACCCTCGAGATGCACCGAGTCCCGGTCCCAGGCTTCGACGGTGAGGCGACCCGAGGGGACATAGAGTCGCATCGTCACGTCGGCCGTGGTGGCGAAGCCGCGGGATACCGGCTGTTCGCCACGCGGTGCCGGCATTTCGCGCACGGCGGCAAGCACGGGCAGCAGCGCGAGCACGCGGTAGAGGGCGCGCGGCATCATTCGGTCACACTCCTGATACGCTGCGCCAACTCATCCCGACGCGCGTCGAGTGCCGCGCGGAAGGCGCGGAGTTCCGCGTCGTCGGGATCACGCGCCAGTGCGGCATCGAGCTCGTCGGCCGCAGCATCCAGCGCGGCAAACTCGGGTGAGGCCTCTCGGCTGGCCAGCTGCAGCGCAGTGCGCATGGGCGCAGAACCGGCGGCGTCGAGGCCCGCCAGCATGTCCTCGTCGGGCGTTCCCACACGGGCCGGGTCAGACGCGACGGAAGGGCCGATCGCCGAGGCGGCAGTCGGGTTGTCGGACGCGCTTGGCGGGGCCTCACGCAGCACCACCGACACGACCAGCACCGCCGCGGCCGCGAGGGACGCAACAAAGGCCCAGCGCTGGCGGTGCTGATGCTGACCCTGACTCTGTTGTTGCGGCTGGTGCTGATACTCCAGCGTGAGCGGTCGCCCGGTCAGCAGTTCGGGAGCTGCAGCACCGGCAGACGGGGCTGCGCTGCGTCCGGCGTTTGTCGGGGCCGCGGAGATGGCTGCCAGAATGTGCCGGCGCATGGCCGCCTCTTCCTCAGCGGTCGGCCGAAGCGATCCGGATTGCGTGGCCGCATCCCACTGCGCGCGCAGATCGGCGGAATCGGAGTCGAAGTCGGTCATCGGTCGAGCATCCCGCGCAGCAGACGCCGCGCACGAAAGAGATGAGCCTTGCAGGTGCCTTCCGCGATGCCGAGCTGCTTTGCGATTTCGGCATGCGGGTAACCGGCGATGTCGTGCAGCACGAACACCGCGCGTGCCCCGGCCGGCAGACGCGACACCGCCTGGGCGATGTCGAGACGCAGGGCGGCATCGGATGGTGGCGCGGACACGTTGTCGAGCGGGGATGACGTGCCGTCGCCATCAAGGTCCGCTTCGATGGCCACGCGCAACGCCCTTCGCCGGAACGAACGCGCATCGGTGAGCATGAGGTTGACGGCAATCCGGTGCAGCCAGGTGCCAAAACTGCTGTCGCCACGAAAACCCGGCAGCGCCTCCCAGGCGCGCACAAAGGCGTCCTGCACGAGCTCCGTGGCCTCCTGCCGATTGCCCGTGAGGCCAAGACAGAAGGCAAAGAGCGGGTGGACATGCGCCTCATACAGGCGCGCGAACGCATCCGCGTCGCCCTCACGGGCGGCACGAAGGTCATCGGCGGCTTGGCCGTCGATGGGCGCGTCGGTCACGGTCTGCGGTGCAACCAGAGGGACATCCAACCAGAGGGGAAAGTCGTCTGACCGCTTGGATGCCGGTGGACCGGCTGAGGTTTATCCTGGCCCTTCGCCGGACCCGCGTCTGCGGCCCCCGGACCACATGTCTCAGCCGGCGGCAGCAAATGCCTGTTCAAGCCAGCCCCGCAACTCGGCGTCCACCTGCGCCACGTCAGTCAGGCGCACCTTGTACTGACACATCTGGCCAGCCGGCAGTGCCTCGAGCCTATCGGTGGCGCTCACGCCCTTCATGTTGAGTCCGACTTCAACCCGTGTATTCGTGGCCGGACCCACCATGCAGAACTGCTTCTTGCGCCGATAGCTGACATAGGTCTTCTTGGGTGCCGCTTCGAAGGTCCCGAACTCGTTCAGCATGGCCAGCACCGCATCGTGGATGGGCCGGAGCGCGGCCTTGGGACCCACATACAGCGCATCGAGAACGCCGGCCGCATCGCCCGCCGCGTCAGCTCCCGCGTCAGCTCCCGCGTCAGCTGCTGCGCCACCGCTCGCGCTGCCCTCCGCCGGCGCGGCCGAAGTGGCGGCGCCTTTCTTGACGACATGCACGAGGGTGTTGGCATCGCCGTGGCCCATGCCCAGCGTGGACTTGAGCATGCTCACCAGCTCGCCGTGCTTGGTCAGTCCGCTCTCCTGAATGAGGCGGGCGAGCTCGTCGAGGGACTTGCCGGTACGCTGTTGGATGTTGGCCAGTTGGGTGGCCAGTGCCTTGTCGAGATCAGTCATGGTGCGGCGCTCCTCAGGCGGTGCGGGGACGGACGCCGTACTTCTGCGTCGCAAACCCGACAATGGCGCCCAACGTGCAGCCCGGCAACATCATCTGCCACCAGTAGCCGCGACCATCCATCCAGGCCACCAGCGCGGCAAATGCCCCGGCCACCACAAGACCGAAGGCCACACCGGCGCCCAGCGAGTCCACGCGACGCGCAAACCAGCCAATGAGTGCGCCCGCGACCAGCCCCTTGAACGAGGAGCCGATGACGATGCTGGTGATCTCCGGCGCCACACTGGGCTCCGAAATCAGCGCCGACAGGCCATCAAAAATGCCGAGGATACCACCAAGCAGGGTGCCGAGCAGGATCTTGTTCATGGGTGACTCCGGGGAGTGGGGGTGAAGAAGCGTATCGCTGCCATTCCATTCACCTTCGGCGCGAATTCCTTTAAGCCGGTCAGGCGCCGCCAAGCCAAGCCACCAGCACCCGCATCACCAGGTAGGCTCCCATGAGGGCAAGGGGGACGCGCCAGGGACGGAGCCGCCGACCAATGCGAGTGACGAGGTTTTCCTCGTGGGCCAGCACCCGTTCCCCGGTCCGGTAGCGCCGCAGTTCCTCGAGCACGGCGCCGGCATGGGGATAGCGCTGTTCCGGATCGGACGCCTGACAACGGGCAATCACGCTGCGAATCGGGGGTGGGCACTCCGCACCGGCAGCGAGGCGGATCAGCGCGCCCAGGGCATACACATCGCTTCGTCGGTCTACACGTGCCGTGTCACCACGCGCCTGCTCCGGTGACATGTAGCCTGGCGTTCCGACCACGGTGCCAGGCGGTTCAGGCACGTCCGCATCGCCTGCAAGTCGCCGCGCCACGCCCCAGTCCGTGACCAGCACCTCGCCAAAACGGCCGACCAGAATGTTGGCTGGCGAAAGGTCGCGGTGAATCACGCCCTGCTCGTGCGCAAAGGCCACGGCCTCGGCCACCCGCTCCAGTACATCGAGGCGATGGGCCAGTGGCATGACTGCCTTACGGTCGCCGAGCAGCGCCGCAAGTGTCTGGCCAGTGACACGCTTCATGATGTAGAACACGCGGCCGTCGGGCAGCCGACCCACATCATGAACCGGCATGATGCCTGCGTGCTCAAGCCGTGCCAACACCCGCGCCTCGGCGCGCAGCCGTTCCATGAATTCGCGGCGGCCTGCACCATCCGGCGCATGGGCCACCTTCATGGCCACCTCGCGCTCGAGGGCCAGGTCCCAGCAGGCATGGACCGCGCCCATGCCCCCCAGGCCGAGTTGCTCACCCAGGAGGTAGCGCCCGTCGGCTGCTGTCGAAACAATCGTCTCATCATCGCCTGATTCCGACAGATGTGCTGCGCCGCCTCCGGCGATGGCCTGCAGTCGACGCACCGCCTCGTCGGAGAGCTCAGGCGTCACGACGCACTCCCAGCAGATCGCGCGCTTCGTCGCGGAACTCCTCGTCGGTGGCGCAGAGATCACGCAGTTCGTCGAGTGTGAGCTCGCGGAATCGCCGCCGCGCGGCATGCAGGTAGTTGGTCACCTGCGTGACGGGAATACCCAGCGCCTCCGCGATCGCCGCGTAGCGCACCACGCCTTCCGGTTCGAGGTCATAGCGGCGGAATACTTCGTACACGACGGACCTGCCGCGTGCGGTCATCTCCTGTCGCAGGCGAGACACCGCGCGCGTGAACAACGCCCGTACAAACTCCTCGCGGAACGCGGACTCGAACAGGGTGTCCGGCGTCTCGTCATCCGCGGCGGTATCGGCGGCGTCGAGTGATTGATGAGGCATCGCACCACCGCCCGTCGCACCACCGCGCATGCGCGCGGCCTCGCATCGTCTCGCATTCAGCATCTGCCGGTCGAGGCAGACACGCAGGAAGGTGCGAAAGCGGGCCTGCGTGGCATCGAAACGCGCAAGAAATCCCTCGTCCCAGGCCCGGGCGAAGAACTGCTGTGCCGCATCCTCGGCATCGGCCGACTGCAAACGCCACTGCCGCTCCAGATAGCGGCAGACCGGTTGTCGATAGGCCGCGCACAAGGCATCATACGCGGCGCGCTGATCCGTGCACTGTGCGTCCACGGCATCCGCCGCACCGTCGGCTGCCAGAGTGGCTGGACGCAGGCGCTGGATGAGCGAGTGCCGAGTGACGGGAAACGCGGAGTGTGCCGACATGCCCGATCAGAACTGGAGACTGCGATGAGTGCGACCGGTCCGGAGACCGTCCGTCAGGAAATCACCTGGGACGACTTCATGCGCGTGGAACTGCGCGTGGGGCGCGTGCTGACAGCCGAACCGTTTCCCGAGGCGCGCAAGCCCGCGTACAAGCTGCAGGTGGATTTCGGGCCCGAGATCGGGATCCGCAAGTCGAGTGCGCAGATCACGGCACTCTACACACCCGAGGCGCTGGTGGGCCGTCTCGTGGTCGCGGTGGTGAATTTCCCACGCAAGCAGATCGGGCCCTTCATGTCCGAGTGTCTGGTCACCGGATTCCACAACGCTGATGGGCACGTGGCACTGTGCATCCCTGAACAGGATGTGCCGCTGGGCGCGAGGCTGCTGTAGCGCGATCACACACGGTGCCGGTGCCGAACCTGGGTGGAGACTTTGCGGAGCGAGGGACCGCCCCCCCAACTTACCGCATGCGCCGTCACGTGCTCTGGTATGGTCTGGCCGCCGGCCTGCTCATCGCGCTGCTCCGCCTCGTGGAGTATCGCTGGCTGGTGCTCACCCACTCCTTTGAGATTTACGGTGCGCTGTTGGCGGTCATCTTCGCCGCCGTTGGTATCTGGGTGGGTTTGCGATTGACGACCCCGCGGGTGGTCGTCGAAGAGCGCGTCGTGGTTCGGGAAATTCCCGGCGAGGTCACCGGGCGCTCCGCAGGATTGCCACCTCAGGCGGACTTCAGCCGCGACGACGATCAGGTGGCGGCCCTCGGCGTGACGCCCCGCGAACTGGAAATTCTGGGGCTGCTGGCCGAGGGCCTCAGCAACCGCGAGATCGCCGAACGGCTGTTCGTCAGCGAGAATACCGTCAAGACCCACGCGAGTCGCCTCTTCGAAAAGCTCGAGGTGCGGCGGCGCACGCAGGCGGTGCAGCGTGGTCAGCAACTCCGGCTCATTCCCTGACGCGGCTCTGCCAAGCGCCGCGGTGCTTCGGCTTTCACGAGTCCATCCCCGTTCGGCCGACCATCCGTCACCCGTTCGGGTGATTTTCCGCCGTTTGCCGGCAAAATCACCCGTTCGGGCGACTGACGATCCTGGCCCCGACTTCCAACTTGGCCGGCGAACCCCAACCCGGAGTCTGCATGCGCAAGATCGTCGTCACCTTTGGCCTCATTGCCGGGGCCATCATGTCCGCCATGATGCTCGTCCTCGTCCCCTTCGACGGGGACTTCTGGATGGAGTATGGCGCCTACTTCGGCTACACCGGCATGGTGATGGCGTTTCTGCTGGTGTATGTGGGTGTGCGCCGCTACCGCGATGTCGAGGCTGGCGGCCGCATTGCCTTCTGGCCCGCGGCCAGGGTTGGCGCACTCATCATGCTGGTGGCCACCTGCTGCTACGTGGCCACCTGGGAAGTCATCTACTACAAGTTCAAGCCGGATTTCGCCGAGGTGTACGGCGACTATCAGGTGCGGAAGATGCGCGCGGCCGGCGCCAGCGAAGCCGAGGTGGCGGCCACACAGATGGAGATGGCGCAGTTCGCCGAGATGTACAAGAACCCGCTGGTGAACATCGGGTTCACGTTTCTCGAGCCGCTGCCGGTGGGGCTGCTGGCGGTGCTGATTTCGGCGGGCCTGCTCAGCCGCCCGCGGCGCGCGTAAGCCGTTCGCTCACCATGCGGCGCAGCGTGCCGTCCTCGAGATAGCGCCGGAGGTGCACACCCGGACAGCCCGTCTGGGCATAGTGGTAGTGCCCCCCGATACGGTCGACCGGCAGGTTGTTGACGCGCAGCGCCCAGGCCATGAGATCGGCAATGGCCGCCAACTGCTGCGCTGACGGCTCCTGCTGGTCGTAGTTGCCGATCATGCTGATGAGGAAGTGGCCTGACGGGTCGTAGGTGGTGTTGGTCTCGCCCATGAAGCGCCAGTCGCGTCCTTCGTACACGTCGCCTTCCAGGTCGAGCAGGAAGTGGTAGGGGACATCCCACCAGTTTCGCTCACGCGCGCCCCAGGCCTGCAGATTGCGGAGGCGCTGCGCCGGGTCCTCGTCGGCGCGCAGCGCGCGCGCGTCGCCGGTGTGATGCAGCGTCACGTGCGTGATGACATGCGGAATGCGCATGCGTTGCTCCGCGCCGCCGGCAGTGGTGGCGCCCGCAATGGATGCGGGCAGCGAGGACAGGGTGGCGACCTCGAGGGCCACCAGCCCCGCGCCCAGCTCACCCGGACCGTAGATGGCCACCACGGCGAGATGGCGACCATTCCAATTGAAAGCTTCGCCCTCGCGCACCAGTCGCTCATGGCGCTGACCGTCCGCGTCGAGCCGCAGCAGCGCCTGATCCACCGGGGCCTGGCCGCTGGAGTCGGTCGCCACCCGCAGCACGGTCACCGTGAGGTCGCGGAATTGCAGCGACTCCCCAGCTCGGCGATTGCGCCGCATGGCGTCGGCCGGGTGACCCAGCGGGGGTTGCGCCTGCCAGCTGGCGTGCGGAATGACACCCGGGGGCATGCGAGGCTGTGGCGGCTGAATCGCCGGTGGCTGGGCGGGCTCGGCGAGGTGGGTGGCGAGCACCAGCCACCAGGCGAAGACTGTGGTTGGCATAGGAGGACGATGAGAAAATGGGTGGTTGGTCGTTCGGCTACGAACCGTAGGACGGCACCCATTGGGACGACTTCGCGTTCATATTGTAGGCCGTTACGCCCTTGTGACACCCTGCGCCCCGGGCCTGCGTGCCCGGCTGTTTGTTTTCCCCGGATCGGATATCCCGCTTTGGCGATTTCACTCAGAGTGATTTCACGCCAGTGACCTCACGCAGTCGGGTGCGCTCATCCGCTGGAACGTACGCCGCTCTTTCCAACCTTCGCATGCCCTTCTTGAACT
>VFQP010004169.1_pt1 | contig 13778 bp, 13 predicted proteins | sample 3512351 | NCBI WGS metagenome assembly VFQP01 (sample SAMN10412372, study PRJNA504923) | tailings metagenome | isolation source: Relicate 1 Philex TSF1 revegetated site | place: Philippines: Tuba, Benguet | collected 2017-08-29 | reverse complement strand
ATCTGTTGTTCTTTTTCGCTGGTTATTTGAGTGAGCGGGATGAAGGTGCCGTAGTGGCTTTCTCCTTTTCCTCCTCTTGTTTGGGTTTCCCCCTGAATATACTGGCGGCTTTACGGAAGAAGCCACGTAGCTTATCTCTGTTGAGTTCTACCGAGCCTACTAATAAACTCTTATTGTCACTATCAATCTCGGTATCAAGCTCCTTGTACACAACCTGCTTGGCCAGATTATTTCTGCTAAGGTCTTCCTCGTCTGTATTCAACAGCGTAAGTACTTCTTCCTTGGCGAGCGTATTTGCCTGAATACGTGTATTAGCCATTCTATCTGCTACGCTATTCTCTGTAACCGTATTCCTGCTAAGCACGGCTTGCTGTTGCAGTGCTTCTTCACCAAGCGTGATACCCGAATTGGATGCGGCTTCACGGCCATTGGTATTGACAGCCACCACATCATTTAAAGTGACCTGCTGCTGGGGTATATTTTTGTAGCTATCCTGTTGGAAGGAAGTTGTTCCTTTGCCAGCAAGGGTTTCTTTTGCTGGAGCTGCATTGTTACGAACAGACTGGTTATTGGCAGCTTCCAATTCCTGCACAGTGCTGCGTTCATTTTCCTGTATCGTTTTTTTAACAGGTGCCGCAGCCAGTGTTGGTGCTTCTGTAACCGTATTATCGGTCTTTTGTAGTAGGGTCCAGGTAAGGAAACAAAGACCGGTTAATACCGCTGCCGCAGTAAACCTTTGCCAGTTGAACCAGATAGGTACCACCCTTCGCTCTTCTTCCCGTTTATAAAGGGTTGCTTTATTGGGGAACTGAATTGGTTCAACCGGTAATACCGTTTGCTTCAGTTGCATAAAGCTTTCCTGTAAAGAAGGATGTTGCAGTACAAATCTTTCTACCTCTGCTCTTTCTTCCTCATTCATTTCCTGATCAATATACAGGAGGAACTGTTCTTCATAATTACCGGTATGTACCTCATCACTGCTGTTTCGGATTAATGATTCTTTTCCGGGCATGGGCATCAGCTCATCGGCAGAGAGGGTAGCATCCAGTATCAGGTTCAGTTCAACTGCCAGATCTGGATTTTCCTGAACAAACTGTTCAACAGCCATCTTGTTCACGGCAGAAAGCTCCCGATCTGCATAGAGCAGGAAGAATTCTTCGTAGTTATGTCTGTTGATGTTGATCACGATAATTAGTTATTATGATTTTTTATAGTACATTCTCCGGGCTTACCAGATAATTTTTTAAAGTAATCCGTGCTCTGTGAAGATACACTTTCACCTGGCTTGGATTGAGTCCCATAATCTGGCCAATCTCTTCATAGCTATATCCTTCATAGTCTTTGAGCATAACCAGGCTTCTCTGGGTTTCATTGAGTTTGTTCAGGGCTGCCATCAGTACTTTCTTGAGATCAGATCTTTGTGGTCTGGCTTCTTCTACCCGCCCATCTTCCTGAAATGAATCCTTCAGCTGTAGTCTTTTCACCTTTCTGATATGGTCAATCATCTGGTTATAGGCTACGGTAAAAAGATAGGATTTACACTTGTCATTGTCTACCGATTCCCGATTACGCCAGAGCTTTTCAAAGGCGGTCTGTACAATATCACGTGCATCCTCTTCATGTCGCAGGTTTTTGACAATGAAGCGGTACACATTATCTGCATACAGATCTACACATTGATTATACTCTAATTCCGTCATAAACAGTATCTGTCGTTCTCTGATTGTTTGGCCCTGTTATTAGTTATACGGCTATTGGGCTCATTATGTTACAGCGCAAAGAAAAAAAATCCCGCCGGTAGTGGCGGGAAATATTGTTTTAGCGGAAAGTAGCAACGATCAGGCGGTTAAAACCCCGATAATTGATCTCATCAGGGCTACTTCCCAGGCTTTGTTTTCTGGTGGGTTTGGGGATGGCTTTTTTGGGGCAATCGCCATGGTTAATCAGGTGACAAATTTCTTCATCCATTGTTTTCGATAGCAGTACTACCGATATGGTCAATGTGGCCATGATCACGGACAAGAATAATATCTTTTTTTTCATACCTGCTAATTTCAGGCACAAAAGTACCAATAGGGGGCGATTCGGAAGGTTAATTCTGGTTAAAATCCCTTTAATAATCAATTACCTGCTCCTGAATGGAAGCCGGAATATCCCGCCATTCGTACTGCTGGTTGCGGAGCTGGGGTTCAAAGCCTGCCTCACGGATGGCATCCTGCATGCTCCTGTAGGTAAAGCGGTGGGGGGCACCTGCGGCGCTCACCACATTTTCCTCGATCATGATGGAGCCAAAATCGTTGGCACCTGCATGCAAACATACCTGTGCCGCCTGCTTGCCCACAGTAAGCCAGCTGGCCTGGATATTCTTGATATTCGGTAACATGATCCGACTAATGGCGATCATGCGGATGTATTCATCGGTGGTAGTGAGGTTATGTACCCCACGAATGCGGGTAAGCAGGGTATCTACATCCTGGAAGGTCCAGGGTATAAAGGCCAGGAATCCCTTGGCATCGGCTGGTTTTTTGGCCTGTATTTCCCGAATGCGAGTGAGGTGTATGAATCGCTCTTCCAGTGTTTCAACATGACCAAACATCATGGTGGCACTGGTGGTGATATGCAGGTTATGCGCCTGGTGCATAATCTCCAGCCACTCATCAGCCCCACACTTGCCTTTTGAAATGAGGCGTCGAACACGATCCACCAGTATTTCTGCTCCGGCACCGGGCAATGAGTCTAGCCCCGATTCCTTCAGCGCCGCCAATACGTCGCGGTGACTCATTTTTTCCAGCTTGCAAATATGTGCTACCTCTGGTGGTCCGAGTGCATGGAGCTTAATATTCGGATACTCCTGCTTGATTTGCCGGAAGGTATTGGTATAAAAGTCTAAGCCCAGTTCGGGGTGATGCCCTCCCTGTAATAATAACTGATCACCGCCATACCGGATGGTTTCCTCAATTTTGGTGCGGTAGGTAGACATATCGGTAATATAGGCCTCGGCATGCCCCGGAATGCGATAGAAATTGCAGAACTTACAGTTGGCAATACACACATTTGTGGTATTCACATTGCGATCGATTTGCCAGGTTACTTTACCATGTGGCACCTGCTTCTTGCGCAGTTCATCGGCTACATGCATCAATTCAGTGAGTGGCGCATGGTTGAAAAGAAAAATCCCCTCTTCCATACTCAGGAATTCGAGGTTGAGTGCCTTTTGGTATAAATCTGCTAATTGCATATCCGGTTGCCTAATGGTTCGAAATGAAGAACAAAGGTAGTACGATAAAGTTGATAGTTGTTGCAACAAATGAAGGGGAATGCTTGTCTGTTGAACCGTATGCCCCGTTTGGCTGTTATTAACTTCCCAATCAGGGGCAGATATTGTACCTTACCATTGCATGAAACCCATACTGCTCGCCATAATGCTGGTAACCCAGTGTATGTTCCCGGTCAAATCCATTGCCCAGGAAGAGTTTGTGATGCCTCCGGCTAAGGAAGTCACCCGATTCCCCTTTACCATGTTAAGTGGGGGTATTGTGATTGTGAAGGCCGGATTTGATCAGTTTCCCGATTCACTCAACTTTATTCTTGATACCGGCAGCGGCGGTATTTCCCTGGATTCTTTAACAGCCATTTACCTCGGGCTATCACTCTCATCGAGTGATAAGACCATCAGGGGTATTGCCGGGGTTCGACAGGTTTCCTTTGCCTATAACCATACACTCAAACTGCCGGGACTGGCAGTGAATAACCTGGATTTTCATGTGAATGACTATTCCCTGCTCACTTCTGTATATGGCATCAAGATCGATGGTATTATTGGATTCAGTTTTCTGCGCAGGTATATCGTTTCGATTGATTACGATCACCAGTACCTGGTTGTATATACACCAGGCAGCTTTAGGTACCCCCGGGGAGGACATATGCTGAGGCCTAATTTTAGCTCTCTGCCCCTGCAAGTGGCTACCCTTAAAGATGAAAAGGAAATTACAGGCCGCTTCATATTTGATACAGGTGCCGGACTCACTTTTCTCCTGTCGCAGGAGTATGCAACCGATAGTGTTAGGTTTAAACGAAAGCGAAAATTCTATCCAACACAGGTAGAAGGATTGGGAGGGAAAAAGATGATGGATATCACCATCATGAAAGAAATCAAAATTGGCAATTTCAGGTTCAGGAATGTGCCGGTTCATATTTTCGATGATGAATACAATGTAACATCCTATCCTATTCTGGGCGGACTGATTGGGAATGATATCATGCGCCGGTTCAATACCATACTAAACTATCCGCAACGATGTATTTATATCACGCCCAACCTGCATTATAACGACCGTTTCGATTATTCTTATACCGGATTGGGTATTTACCAGATCGATGGGGAAATCAGGGTAGTAGATATAGTGAAGGGTTCTCCGGGTGATAAAGCAGGATTCAAAACCGGCGATATCATTTTCTCGGTAGATAGAAACTATACAAAGAATATTCAAACCTATAAAAACATATTCCAGCATACTTCGGGAAAGGTAGATGTGATTGTTTTCAGGAATCAGTTGCCTATCCTGCTTACCATTAACGTAAAGGATATCAGGCGTTGAACAATGCCCTATTCTGCTTTAGACCCGCTTTTCCTGTAATTTTGCATACTTATGATCGAATACAACAGATTTACGCTTGATAATGGATTGAAGGTATTGGTACACCAGGACACATCTACTCCTATGGCCGTGGTGAATGTATTGTATGATGTGGGAGCCAGAGATGAAGATCCGGCTAAAACCGGCTTTGCACATTTATTTGAACACCTGATGTTTGGTGGCAGCATTCACATACCCGATTACGATGAGCCGCTGCAGCGTGCCGGCGGGGAAAACAATGCTTACACCACCAATGACCTGACCAACTATTACTGCCAGATTCCGGCCGACAACCTCGAAACTGCTTTTTGGCTCGAAAGCGACAGAATGTTAAGTCTGGCTTTTAGTGAAAAGAGTCTCGACGTGCAACGAAAAGTAGTATGTGAAGAGTTCAAGGAGCATTATCTCAATAAACCCTATGGTGATATATGGCATAAGATGCGCGAACTCGCATATACCACCCACCCTTATCGCTGGATGACCATTGGCAAAGAACTTTCCCATATTGAACAGGCACATATTGATGATGTAAAAGCCTTCTTTTTCAAACACTACCGTCCAGTTAATGCCATATTGGTAGTAGCAGGAAATGTGCAGCTTGAGGAAGTGAAACGTCTTGCCGAAAAATGGTTTGGCGATATCCCCATGGGTGAGCGATATGAGCGTAAGCTGCCATTGGAACCCAAACAAATAACCGCCAGAACCCTTGAAGTACAGGCGCAGGTTCCACTGGATGCATTCATCAGAACCTGGCATATGGATGCCAGAAACCATAAAGGCTATTATGTGGCCGATATGATCACTGAAATATTAGGTGGTGGCGGTTCCTCCCGTTTGTATCAATCACTGGTGAAAGAAAAACGCCTCTTCTCCAATATTGACTGCTATCATTTTGGTAGCATGGACGCAGGACTGCTTACCATTGATGGTAAACTGGTGAAAGGAGTGAGCATGGCAGATGCTGTAGCAGCAATTGATGAAGAAGTGAGCAGGTTAATAGAGCAACCTGTTAAGGAAGAAGAACTGCAAAAAGTGAAGAATAAAACAGAAAGTGTAATCGCTTTTGAAGATATGAGTGTCATGAGCAGGGCCAGTAGCCTGGCGCTATATGAACTCATGGGCGATGCATCTATGATGAATACTGAGCTGGAAAAATACCAGCAAGTTAGCGTTGCCGATATACAAAACTATGCCGCAAGCATTTTACAACCCACTAATAGCAATACCCTGCTGTATTATGCAGGATAGATGAAGTGGATGGCATCAATTAATTAATCGTTAGTACAGCAACATGAACAGACATATAGCTCCACCCATTACCAATGCAGTGGATTTTTCGCTTCAGTTAAAACCTTGTGAACGATACGATTTGAGCAATGGCGTGGCCGTACACAGTATTCACGCAGGCTCGCAGGATGTGGTTATGCTGGAGTGGGTATTTGCAGCCGGTAACTGGTATGAAAACAAAAATATTGTAGCCGCTACCACCAACTTCATGCTGAAGAATGGTACCGGCAGCCGATCAGCTTTTGCCATTAATGAATTTTTCGAATTCTATGGCGCTTATTTGAACCGGAGTTGTTACAATGAAACCGCTACCATTACCCTGCATTGTCTTTCGCGACATGTGAAGGAGTTATTACCGGTGGTTGCAGAGATTATTGCTGAAAGTGTTTTTCCGGAAGAAGAGTTGTCAATTTATCAGCAAAACCAGCAACAGCGATTACAGGTAAGCTTGAAGAAATGTGATTTTGTAGCCAATCGTTTTATCGATGAATACCTCTTTGGTATTGACCACCCATACGGAAAATATACCACCAAAGAAGATTATGCGAGCTTACAAAGGGAAGAGCTCATTGCCTTTCATGAACAGTATTACCGGAAAGGTCACTGCACCATATTTGCCGCAGGCCGATTGCCAGCAGGCATCATGCAGGAACTGGATAAGGTTTTTGGATCATTGCCATTGAATGCACAACCTATACCAGTGGTTGAGCATCCTATTGTACAGGCAAAAGAGAAGAAATACCGTATTACCAACGACCCCGATGGGGTACAGGGTGCAATTCGTTTGGCAAGGCCATTTCCTAATCGCCATCACCCCGATTTTCCCAGGGTTCAGATCCTGAATAATATATTCGGAGGCTTCTTTGGATCCAGACTCATGAGTAATATCAGAGAAGATAAAGGGTATACCTATGGTATTCATAGTTATATGCAGAACCATATTGCTACCAGTGCCTGGATGATTAGTACCGAAGCCGGACGTACCGTATGTGAGGCTACGATTGAAGAAGTGTACAAGGAAATGAATATCCTGCGAACCACATTGGTTGATGAAGAAGAACTTTCACTGGTTCGTAACTATATGATTGGCTCCCTGCTAGGAGATCTTGATGGTCCATTTCAATTAATCGCACGCTGGAAAACCTATTTACTTAACGGATTGGATGAGCAATATTTCTATAATAGTCTTTCTACTATACGGAGTATTACAGCTGAAGAAATACAGGAATTAGCGGTGAAATACCTTGATCCTGCTGAGTTCTATGAGTTAGTGGTGGTATAATGGTGAAGACTGTTAACACAATAGTAAAATAAGGATGGATTATTCCGTGCCGGTCAATTAATTTGTATCTTGTAGGTATGAAAAATAATGTTTTGGCAAGATTCTTTACCAAGACCATTGCCAGTACACTTGCGATTTTATTTGCCGCCTATATTTTGCGCGGTATTGAAGTGAAGGATCAACTCACCGCGTTGATCGTGGCATTGGTATTGGGACTATTGAACAGTTTTATAAAACCTGTTCTGGTATTATTAACGATCCCTATTACGGTTGTTACATTGGGCTTATTCCTGTTTGTGATCAATATCGTGATCGTGAAATGGACGGCCTCACTGGTGCCAGGCTTTACAGTAGATGGCTGGGTATCGGCACTGTTTTTTAGTTTATTAGTATCTTTTGTTGCCTCATTGATTGAAGCCATTTTAGGTAAGGGAGGCGATGAACAAGCTGCATAGGATGCATCCTTTAAAGATACCAATAACCACACCCTAAGGGGTCATGATATTGTAAAACTGAAAGCATACGCAAGTATGCTTTTTTTGTGTTCCAGCCCCTGTAACCCATCACCGCTGTTCACGAAATTCGACCATTCGTCAATTCGATTTTTTACATCTTTTTCTTAAGTAACTGAAAAACAAGTATTTATACTAAACCAGTTATTGAGCGCTACCCATTACTTAAAAAAAACTGGTACTATGTGTTGCATAGTACCAAATAATTCCCCATCTTTGTGTTGTCAATGAGAGAAAGCACAGTGGAAGCGAAAAGAAAAATTGTAAAACATTTAAATAGAAAGATCATGAAAACAGCACAATCAAATTTTTTCCAGCATCTTGGTAAAGCACATTTGGAAGAGCTGGTAAAAGAAGTAAAGGAAACAGTGGCTACGGGAATTCAGGTGCAGGGCAACAAAAACACATTTGGTGCCGTTGATTACTGGAAACTGCAACGCAGTCGCAGAACAAGGGTAAGCAGAAGATTTCTGGTTGCATAATTGCCCTGAATAATTTAATCACAAGAAAAGGTTGCTAAAACCGATTTTAAAAACTCCGGTTATGGACATACAGAACACACAAAGTCAGATGCGCAAAGGGGTATTGGAGTTTTGCATCTTATCCATCATCAGGCAGGGTGAAGTGTACCCGAGTGATATTGTGGAGCGGATGAAAGCTGCTAACCTGCATATCCTGGAAGGTACACTGTATCCGCTTCTTACAAGATTGAAGAATGCAGGATTACTAACCTACCGCTGGGTAGAGAGCAATAGTGGTCCGCCCAGAAAATACTTCGTAATGACTGATAAGGGACTAGAGTTTTACGAAGAACTTGAAAGAACCTGGCAGGAATTGGCCGATGCAGTCGCTGCATTAACAAAGCCCGCTGATCAAAATCCCTCCCAACCTTAACCAACAAAATGTAACGAAAATGAAAAAGGTAATCAATATAAACTTCCAGGGCAGGGTAATACCCATTGAGGAATCTGCCTACGACCTACTGAAGCAGTATGTGGAGAGTTTAAGAAAATTCTTTGCCAATGAAGAGGGGCGTGATGAGATCATCAATGATATTGAAGGGCGTATTGCTGAATTATTTGGCGATAGCTTGAAGAAAGGTGCTACCTGTATCACCGATGACACAGTGAATGAGATCATCAATAGTATGGGACGTCCGGAAGATTTTGAAGGTGAGGAAGATAAAGTGCATTCCAGATTGGAGCACAACGATGATCAGCAGCAATCCAGCACTTCTGCCGCTCAGGAAACAGCCGCTCCCCGCGGAAGGTTATACCGTGATGAGAATGAAAAGATATTGGGTGGTGTGTGTGGCGGATTAGCGAATTACCTCAGAGTAGATCCTACGATTGTACGTTTGGTATTTGCCCTGATCACATTCATGGGTGGTTCCGGTATTCTGTTGTACATTCTGTTATGGATTATCCTCCCATCACGCTCTTTAAGTGATGTAGTTTCCACCAAACGATTGTATCGTAACCCTGAAGAAAAAGTGATTGCAGGTGTTGCCAGCGGTATTGCTTCCTACTTCAATATAGCCGTTTGGGTACCCAGGTTAATCTTTGCTTTTCCATTGGTACTTGGTATCATCAGTTCTATATTTCGTGGTGTGATGTTCTTTGATGTGGATCCCTTTCCCGGTATCATATTTGGCTCTTTTGGTGGTACCCTGTTCGTTGTATACGCTGTATTATGGGCTGTGATACCCGAAGCCAAGAGTGCTTCTGAAAAATTGGAAATGCGTGGTGAAAAAGTAGATCTGAATACCATCAAGAATACCATTCAGGAAGACCTGGAGGGATTTAAACACCGGGCCGAGAAATGGGGTGGTGAGTTCAAGGATAAAGCTTCTCAGTTTGGTCAGGACTTTTCTCAAACCGTTGGTCAAAAAAGCAAACAGTTTGGCTCTGAAGCAGGTACTGCTGCCCGTTCAGGTGGCAGAAGATTGGCTGGCGCATTGGGAATTCTGTTCAAAGCCTTCTTCCTTTTCATAGCAGGTATCATGGCTTTCGTACTGCTGGTAACACTGCTGGCTTTTCTGGGAGCAGGTGTAGGTGCTTTCCCCCTGAAGAATTTCTTCCTGGAAGGATTGGGTGAGAATTTCCTCGCATGGGCAACACTACTTTTATTCCTGGGAGTACCTGTAGTGGCTTTCATAACCTGGATCATCCGCAGAATTATGGGGGTGAAATCCGGTAATCGTTACCTCGGCTTTACATTCACTGGTCTTTGGGTGATTGGTCTGGTTTGTGGCGGTATGCTTGCCTATTCTATAGCCCGCAATTTTGATGCAAGGGCTCGTGAAAAACAAGATTATACAATAGCGCAACCAACCAGCGGAAAACTGATTGTAAAAGTTCCCGAGTCGAAGGTAAAAGTGATTGGTCGCTGGTTCAAGATGGATGGTATTGTGAGCATGAACGATGATAGCCTGTTCCTGAATAATGTTAGATTACGTATTGTAAAGAGCAATGACTCCAACTATCATATCTATGCGTTCAAGATCAGCTATGGTAAAGATGAGGGCACTGCCTTAAAGAATATCGCTGAGATCAACTATGGTATTAATCAAATGGATAGTACCATCTGGATGGATCGTGGTTTCTCTCTCAAAAAAGGTACCCGCTTCCGCAACCAGGGTGTTCAGGTAACTATTCAGGTGCCTGTAGGAAAGAGAATCCTTATCGACAGAAATGTTTCGCACCGGTTGAATTGGTTCCATGTGGATGATTGGGAGTGGGATCAGGAATGGAATGAGAATAATGAAGATTGGCGTAGTAATGTGGAGTATATCATGACTCCTGGTGGATTGGAAAGGATTAAAACCCAGGAAGAGATAGAAGACGAGTCAAGCCGCAAGAAAAAAGAAGAGCAGCGTGACAAGGATAATGCAGAGGAAGATGCTGTTGAGAAATACAAGAAGAGTAAAGAAGATCTCCGCAAAGAGTACGAACGCAAACAAAAGGAAGCCGAAGAACTCAAGAAAGAATTAGATAAACCTATTGATACCACCCGCTATCGCTATCAGCGCACCAGCGCAATACAGCAAAAAAATCTGGCACCAACCCCAGCCAGTATACTGGAGGCTGAACAGTCGCTGGAACCAGCTTTTCCGCTGGAAGCTGCCAGGCTGCAAATGATGCAAATGGTATTCTAAACTCGGTTGAAGTTGGGATAAAGGGCTCCGTCTTGTTCCCAGGATGGAGCCCTCCCTTTTTTATCAGTAAGCTTTAAACAAAAAATTATGCGATACGTCATTATCTGTGTACTAACACTCGCAGTCATAGCCGTTACTGTGAGGGCCATTACAACAAGGCTCAATTTCAACCGTGTATCAGTTCAGGTGAAGGATACCCGTCATTATTATAAGATGGAGGCGCATTTTGACAAAACCAACACGTATCAGCTGCGTAAAAAGCTGAATGAGGTACTGGGTAGGAATGATTTACACAGGAACAAAGAAGTCGATACCCGTATCATGCTTCACGATAATGCCCGTTTTTCCCTGTACTCCATACCAGGAGTTATTCGGATCCGCTTTAATAAACGCGAGAATACCCAGGCTTCCTATCAGGAAATCAAAGCAATTGGGGAAAATATAAAAACAGCCATTGTAAATACCAGGCAATCCTTTTGAACAGGATACCGGTTTGTATTTTGATTTTATCCGGCCACTTGCTTCGCTTATTTTTGCGGCAACTAAATGCCAGATATGAAAAATACCCCGTTCACAGAGAAACACATTGCCCTTGGAGCAAAAATGGCCCCATTTGCAGGTTATAATATGCCCATTAGCTATAGCGGCATTAACGACGAACATGCAGCGGTGCGTAAGAATGCAGGTGTATTCGATGTGAGCCATATGGGCGAATTCATCCTGAAAGGTGAAAAAGCGCTCGATCTGATACAACGTGTTACCTCCAACGATGCATCTAAATTAACGAAAGGGAAAGCCCAGTACAGCTGCCTGCCCAATCAGGAAGGCGGTATTGTAGATGACCTGATCGTATACTGCATCGAAGAGCATAAAGTGTATATGCTGGTGGTAAATGCCTCCAATATCGAAAAGGACTGGAACTGGATCAGCAGCTTCAATACAGAAGGGGTTGAGATGCACAATATCAGTGATAAAACCTGTTTGCTGGCCATTCAGGGGCCTAATGCCACCAAGATATTGCAGCCACTAACCGAAATGGATATCATGAACCTCAAATACTACACTTTTGCCAAAGGCAAATTTGCAGGTGTGGAGAATGTACTGGTAAGTGCAACAGGCTACACAGGTTCCGGTGGGGTAGAAATTTATTTTGAAGATGTGGATGGCGCTGCCAGCAAGATCTGGGATGCGATTTTTGAGGCAGGTGCCAGTTATGGCATACAGCCCATTGGCTTAGGCGCAAGAGATACCCTTCGTTTGGAAATGGGTTATTGCTTATATGGCAATGATATCGATGATACCACTTCTCCGCTTGAAGCCGGATTGGGATGGATCACCAAATTCACCAAAGATTTTACAGCCAGCCATATCTTGGAAGCACAAAAAGCGAATGGTCTTTCACGTAAGCTCGTTGGTTTTGAAATGATAGACAGAGGTATTCCCAGGCATGATTACCTGATCAAGGATGCCGCCGGAAAAACTATCGGCAAAGTAACATCAGGAACACAAGCCCCTTCTTTGAACAAGGCAGTAGGCTTGGGTTATGTTACACTGGATCATGCTGCGATTGATACAGAAATATTCATTGATATCAGGAATAACCCGGTTAAAGCAAAAGTGGTGAAGTTCCCTTTTGCATAAGGCCATGAATATAGTGATAATGAGGTGGGATATCAGTTATCCCACCTCATTGTATTTACAGACTACTTACTTTGACAAATAAGCTTGCAAAAACTTTCCCAAGGTTTTTTCATTTCGGCCCTCATAGATTTCTACGAATTGCGAGAATTGGATATAGCCATATTTGTAGGGGTCTGAAGAAAGCTCTTCATAATGATCCGTAATGTATTTTTTGGGATCATTATTCGGTGGAACAGGATTCTTTAAGGAGCGCAACATCTTTTTGGCATAGGTATAACACTTAAGCAGCTTATCCTCTTCTTTTACAGACATCCAATACAGTATAGCAATCTTATTTGCGTCGTACTCACTATCATAAGCGTTGCCGAACTTCTTTCCGCTTTGTTCAGCTAAAGCATGACCAAGTTCGTGGGTAAGGTAAAAACCATTGAAAAATAAACCAAACACATCCTTTCCTTCCTGTTCCCCTCCGGCTACTTCTGCAAAGAATTGTTTTTGTTCCGGAATCACTTCAGACCAAAGCGGCAGGTTAACAGTGTGTTTTTCAAGATCAATATAAATGAGATAAGGCGTCGTATGCTTGATGGGTTTGTTTTTCGTCAGGTCAATGGCTGGAAAAACCTTTTGTATGTCTTTCGCCATTTGTTGAACAATTCGGTTGGCACTCGTTACCAGTTGAACAGAATCTGTTTGGGTAAAGAACCATTTTTCCTGTGCGTTCATTTGCAGGAACGACAATAAAATGAGGGAAACCATGATACTTTTTTTCATATAATGCTATGGGTTTAGGAATGAAATCAGCAGTATTGCCGGGGCTCATACCGGAACTGGCACACGGGGAGTTATGCTCACTGAATATGTTGTAAGATAGATAAATTATGAGCTCGTTCAATAAAAGAGTAGATTTAGGAATGCAAAATATACCCGTCACTATTGCAGCCATGCTTTTTGTCGGTATGATGGGCGCCTGCAAAACAGCAAAGTCATTCAGGGGGCCTATCCCCAAGGCTACTGCAGGCACTGTACTTTTTCAGGAAACTGGCCTTGGGTTTACCTTGGCCGATCGAATGCAGGGACTGCCTACAGTTAGTGGCGAAAGCTATGATACCAGTAAACTCACAGTAGCACACCGAACCCTCAAATTCGGTACCCGCATTACCGTATTAAATGCAGCAACAGGCGCATCGGTCGTGGTAAGGGTCAATGACCGATCCCTGCCAGGCAAATCCATAATTGTTGGGCTAAGCAAGGCTGCAGCAAGA
>VFQP010004168.1_pt1 | contig 13778 bp, 10 predicted proteins | sample 3512351 | NCBI WGS metagenome assembly VFQP01 (sample SAMN10412372, study PRJNA504923) | tailings metagenome | isolation source: Relicate 1 Philex TSF1 revegetated site | place: Philippines: Tuba, Benguet | collected 2017-08-29 | reverse complement strand
TTGCGGATGTTCTCGATCGAGTTGGCATAGGAGAAGCGAATGTAACCTTCGCCATGGATACCGAAGCTCGTGCCGGCAACGGTCGCGACGCCGGCTTCCTCCAGCATCTTGTTCTGCAGCTCGCGCGCGCTCATGCCGGTCCCGGTGATGTTCGGGAAGGCGTAGAACGCGCCCCCCGGATCGACGCATGTGAAGCCCGGAAGCTGGTTCAGCATCGGCACGATGGCACGACGGCGCTCGTCGAACGCCTTCACCATCTTCACCACGTCATCCTGTGGGCCTTCGAGCGCGGCAATACCGGCGAATTGCGTCGGTGCGTTGACGCAAGAGTGGTTGTTTACGCACAGTCGCACGACCGTATCGACGATCGACTTCGGCCACACCGAGAAGCCGAGGCGCCAGCCGGTCATGGCGTACGTCTTCGACCAGCCATCGAGGATGATGAGGCGATCGCGGATCTCGGGATAGCGCAGGAAGCTCTCGAACTCGCGTCCCTCGTACAGCATCTGGCCGTAGATCTCGTCGGACATGACTGTGACGTGCGGATGCTTCGCGAGGCCGGCGACGAGCTTCGCCACTTCCTCCTTGGGCACGGCGCCCCCGGTCGGGTTGCCCGGGCTGTTGAGGATGATCAGTGAGGTCTTCGGCGTGATCTGCGCGAGCACCTCATCGGCGCTGAAGGCAAAGCCGTTCGCTTCCTTGAGCGCGATCGGCACAGCCTTGGCGCCGGAGTACTGGATCATCGAGCGATAAATCGGGAAGCCGGGATCCGGGTACATGATCTCCATGCCCGGCTGGCCGAACATCAGCACGGCGAAGAACATCGTCGGCTTGCCGCCCGGCATGATGACGATATTGTCCGGGCTCACTTCGACGCCGTGACGCTTGTGCAGATCCTTCGCGACCGCCTCGCGGAGCGGCAGAACGCCCTGCGCGGGCGTGTAGCCGTGATGTCCGTCGCGGAGCGCCTTGATGGCGGCTTCGACGATGTGGGCCGGCGTCTGAAAATCCGGCTGGCCGATGCCGAGGTTGATGACGTCCTTGCCCTGCCGCTGCAGCTCGGCGGCGCGGGCGAGCACCTCGAAGGCCGTCTCCGTGCCCAGTCTTTTCAGGTTTTCCGCGAGCAGCATGGCTTCCTCCCCAAGGTCGAGTTTGGGCGCTCTTATGCACTTCGCGCTCGCGCTTGGAAAGAGATCGCCGAGACGGCGTGAGGGACGGGCGATGGTTAGTTACTTGACTCAGTCAAGTACTTGTTTGACTGTTGTGGCGGAGGTGCGCCATGCCCGAAATTGCCCAAGCCCCGTCGCCGGACGATGTCGCCGCCGTACGGCGCTTCAACCGCTTCTACACACGCCAGCTCGGTCTGCTCGCCGAGAGCATGCTGGCGAGCCCATTCTCGCTCTCGGAAGCCCGCGTGATCTACGAGCTGGCCCACGGCCGCGACATCACCGCAAGCGATCTCATTCGCGAGCTCGGGCTCGACGCGGGCTATCTGAGCCGGATGCTCAAGAAGTTCGAGGACCAGGGCCTCATCCGCCGCGCGCCTGCCGAGGACGATGCGCGCCGGGCCGTCATCGCGCTGACGCCCGAGGGGCGCGACGCATTCGCCCCCCTCGATCGCGGATCGCAGGAAGGCGTCGTCGCCATGCTGGACAAAATCGCAGCGCCAGATCGCAATCGCCTTGTCGCCGCGACCAAGACCATCGCGCGCCTGCTCGGCGAGCCTGCACCGAAGCCGGAACCCTACATCCTGCGGGGCCTCGAAACCGGCGATATCGGCTGGATCGTCAATCGCCAATCGGTCCTCTACGCCGTCGAGTACGGTTGGACAGGCATAGGGCTCGAAGCCATGATGGCCGAGATCCTCTCGAAGTTCGTGCGCGACTACGATGAGAAGTTCGATCGCGCGTGGATCGCCGAGCGCGACGGCGAGGTCGTTGGCTCTGTCTTCATTACGCGCGCTTCACCCGAAGTTGCACAGCTTCGCATGCTCTATGTAGACCCATCCGCGCGCGGGCTCGGTCTCGGCCGCCGCCTCGTCGACGAGTGCATCCGCTTCTCGCGCGCCAAAGGCTACAAGACGCTCATGCTCTGGACGCACGACATTCTCGTGCCGGCCGTGCGCATCTACGAAGCCGCGGGTTTCAAGCTCATCAAGGAAGAGCGCCACAACGAATTCGGCCACGACGTGAATGGGCAGATTTGGGAGATGGGGTTGTAAACAGGGAATTTACGCGTCGTTTGGTGATCGCCGTCCCTAACAGCCTATCAGCTTTCGTGTTCGCGCCAGTATTTCAGCCAGCGCTCACGAGTTCCGGATTGCATCCAAGCATGAGAATCCACGTGCTCGGGTCGAAACCGGCGAAAATCCTGTTTCATATGCCTCAAGCTGCCATTTTCCCACGTAACTGCCGGAGAAACAATGGCGTCAAGTGAAGAGTTTGCCCAGGCATCCGCCATCACGTCATCGCCACAGGAGAGCGCGCAGCGATACTGCAGATAAGCGAAGCTATACTGCCTGGAGTTACCGCGCATGAGCCTCAATAAGCGCGCCCCGAGGCGATCTATGAATGGCTTTTCGGGCATACCCAGATGGCGAAACTCCCCGACCCGGCGTTCGAACAGCTCCTTGGAATACTCGGGGAATAGTCTCGCGATTTGAATATGAATGAACCGCCTGTCGTTGCCATAATAGTGCCTTAGAATATCGGCGCATTCAGAAACGGCCGTATGCTTTTCCAGAACTGAGGTGAAGGCGAATTGCTCTTGCGTGTGAATTCGCTCCATTGCGTAAAGCTCGAGCATCAAATCAAGCGCTTCCGAAATTACCGGACGGAGCGACCAATCCACGCCGACCACGCCGGCATTGCGCATCACGGAGGAGCCATTGACAGTATACCCGGCAACACTGCCGCCATTGATGCGCGCGAGCAGACCGGCGTAGTAGCTATGCCCGCTCAGCGGGGCTTCCAAAATGTGCATCACGGACTTACCAGGACCGATGCGATCGAAAAGATTGCTAGGGTGCCTGGTGAAATACGTATCCGTATCGATGAGTGCCACGGCACCTTGGAATTGATCCATCGCATGCACAAGCGCGAAGTACTTCGCCGCATGGATGAATGTTCCCTCCAGAGTCCAACGGAAGAGCTGCGTTTCGTCGATGATAATATGCTTGACCGGAAGATCGTCCCGTCTGTTCTCTGGGGTCGTTATCAAGATGATCTGAATGTCTTCCGGCACCTCGCGCATGAAGTGCGCGGCCGATAGCACGCTATAGGTCAATTCGAGCTGATACTCGGGTCTGTTTCCATACGTGAGGTAGAGAAGCGTTTTCATGCCAATGGCCCAAAGGAACACCAATTAATAGGAAAAACGCGGCAGGAGCCGGACGCAGAGCAAGCGCCCGTGTGCAGATAATATTGCTTAAACATGATCTTCAGCCATCTGCCAGCCACGCGACGTGCCTCGTGGTCGTATGGTCAAACTGCTGGAGAGAGGGGGACTGAAGCCCCGGATCGCAGCGCCGTAGGGCGCTGCGATTATTTCGCGACCCAATACACAGCGTCGAACCGACTACTCCGCCGCTGCGATCGATGCTTCGTGCGGTGCGCGTCCTGCCCGCTCCATTTTCAGCCTTTCGGCGACCAGGAAAGCAAGCTCCAGCGACTGGTCCGCATTGAGACGCGGATCGCAGTGCGTGTGATAGCGATCCGAGAGATCCGTCTCGCTGATCGCCACCGCGCCGCCCGTGCATTCCGTCACGTTCTGGCCGGTCATCTCGACGTGGATGCCGCCTGCGTGGCTGCCCTCCGCGCGATGCACCGCAAAGAAGGTGTCGACCTCCTTCAGGATGCGCTCGAAAGGCCGCGTCTTGTAGCCGTTCGCCGCCGAGATCGTATTGCCGTGCATGGGATCGCACGACCACACGACCTTGCGGCCCGCCTTCTCGACCGCGCGCACGAGCTTCGGCAGATGGCTCTCCACCTTGTCCGAGCCGAAGCGGCAGATCAGCGTCAACCGTCCCGCGATGTTGTTCGGGTTCAGGATGTCGATCAGCTTGAGCAGCGCGTCGGGCTCGAGCGAGGGCCCGCACTTCATGCCGATCGGGTTCTTGATCCCGCGGAAGTACTCGACATGCCCATGGTCCGGCTGGCGCGTGCGATCACCGATCCAGATCATGTGGCCGGACGTCGCGTACCAGTCGCCGCTCGTCGAATCGAGCCGCGTCATCGCCTGCTCGTAGCCAAGCAGCAGCGCCTCGTGGCTCGTGTACATCGTCGTCGTGCGGAGCTGCGGCGTGTTGTCGGCGGTGATGCCGCACGCGCGCATGAACTCCAGCGTGTCCGAGATGCGGCTCGCCAGCTCCTCGAACCTGCGGCCCTGCGGGCTGTCCTTGATGAAGCCGAGCGTCCATTGATGCACGCGCTCGAGATCGGCATAGCCGCCGCCAGCGAAGGCACGGATCAGGTTCAGCGTCGCCGCCGACTGGCGATAGGCCTGGAGCTGGCGCTGCGGGTCCGGAATGCGGGCCTCGGCCGTGAACTCCGGGCCGTTGACGATGTCGCCGCGGTAGCTCGGCAGTTCGACGCCATCCTTCTTCTCGACGGGCGAGGAGCGCGGCTTTGCGAACTGGCCGGCAATGCGGCCGACCTTCACCACCGGCGAGGCGCCGGCATAGGTCAGCACGACCGCCATCTGCAGGAAGACGCGGAAGAAGTCGCGGATGTTGTCCGCGCGGTGCTCGACGAAGCTTTCGGCGCAGTCACCGCCCTGGAGCAGGAATGAGCGCCCCTCCGCCACTTCGCCGAGCGCCTTCGTCAACTGGCGGGCCTCGCCGGCAAAGACGAGCGGGGGAAACGTCGCGAGCTTGCCTTCCACATCGGCCAGAACGGCCGCGTCCGGAAACTCGGGCACCTGGATGATCGGCTTGGATCTCCAGCTGTCGGGCGACCAGGGGGCAGGCATGACACGTCTCCACTGTAACCAAGGGATACTTGCGACCAAGGCATAATGGCCCGGAGCGCCTTAAGCGTCCCGGGTTTCGTCTGCATCGTCCAGCGTTTGGGCTTGCAGTGCAGCCTTATATGTCATTGCCGGCCTGAGGGCTAGGGCCGCCATGCCACCTACCGAATGGTGAACTGCCAGGAGGCGCGCCGGCTCCGAATTCGTAAGCCCCGCCGTGGGAGCTTCGAGGGTGGAAGCGGCCGGGCGGTTCGCGTATAAGGCGGGCGTTCGGCCGGTGCCCCAGGGCGCTCGGCCCGAGATGCCGGCTTAGCTCAGTGGTAGAGCAGCGGTTTTGTAAACCGTTGGTCGGGGGTTCAAATCCCTCAGCCGGCACCATATTTCGCTCACGCCAAGCTTCGCTCCGCTCATCGGCTCCGCGGGGGCGGCGCTCAGCGCCGGCACGCGGTCGCGCGCTCATGAAGGGGGGGAAGGCCGCTCACGCCAAGCTTCGCTCCGCTCATCGGCTCCGCGAGGGCTGCGCTCATCGGCTCCGCGAGGGCTGCGCTCAGCGCCGACGTGCGGTCGCACGCTCGGGAGCGCGAGCAACTGACGCTGCAGACACCCAAATTCTTGGGCCGCCAGTTGGCCGAACGAGACGTGCGTGGCACGATGAGCCGTGGATTTTGCGTGTTTCGAGGCATCGGCGCACTTCAGCGCGCAGCTATTGGAAGGCATGAATCATGGCGATGGCTGTGCTCGCGATCGGCTTGGCGGTAGCGGCGGCACTGTTGGCCTTGCTCCTGGCAACGATGCTCAGCGCAGATTTCCGTATCTGGCCGACGCCTGGGGTCGGCACCTGGCAAAGCTACGTTTTCTGGCCGCTTTTCCGAGGCCTCAATTTACTTTGCTTTCTCATGGCCGCGCTCGATACAGCCGGCTACCTCGTCCTTCCCGGTTGGCTACGCGCGATCGCATTGGCAGCGCTCATCGTCTCTACGACGCTGTTCATCTACGCCTTTCGCGTGCTCGGACGAGACAATAGCTATGGGGCCCAGGACGGCCTCGTCACCACCGGTATCTATCGCTGGAGCCGTAATCCGCAGAACGCCATGTTGATCGTCGTCTACGGCTCTCTCATGATCGCGACGGACGGCGGCGGGACGTATCTACTCTGCGCGGCCATGATGGCCGTCTACATGCTGATGGTATTCTGCGAGGAGCCCTGGCTCGAAAAGTCGTACGGCTCGTCCTTTCGCGACTATTGCGGTCGGGTGCCGCGCTTCTTCAACTGGCGCCTGGCGCTGGCGCCCTTGAAGGTCGGCGCAATGCGCCGTGGCGGACCGGAGTCCGGGTAATTGCGTCTGCCATTCCAGAATTGAGCCTCTGATCGTACAGGCTGGCAAAACCAGCCGCTGCCACCATATCTGCGAGGAAAGCACTCTGACTCGCACGCCCGCGCGCCGACCGGCGCGCGTTTCGCGTTGCGGCTGGAACCCCCATCATGTCCCGAAAGATGATCGGCTTCCTGTCCTTTGGACATTGGTCGCCCTCGCCCCACTCGCAGACCCGCACGGGCGGCGATGCCCTCCTGCAGTCCATAGACCTTGCGGTTGCGGCCGAAGAGCTCGGCGCCGACGGCGCTTATTTCCGCGTGCACCATTTCGCGCGCCAGCTCGGCTCGCCCTTTCCGCTGCTGGCCGCGGTCGGCGCGAAAACCAGCCGCATCGAGATCGGCACGGCCGTCATCGACATGCGCTACGAGAACCCGATGTACATGGCCGAGGATGCCGGCGCCGCGGACCTCATTGCCGGCGGCCGCCTCCAGCTCGGCATCAGTCGCGGCTCGCCCGAGCAGGTCATCGATGGCTGGCGCTACTTCGGCTATGCCCCGGCAGAGGGTGAGACGGAAGCCGAAATGGCACGCCGCCATGCCGAGTTCTTCCTCGAGGTGCTGAAGGGCGAAGGCTTTGCCAAGCCGAACCCGCAGCCCATGTTCCCGAATCCACCCGGTTTGCTGCGCATCGAGCCGCATTCGCCGGGCCTGCGCGAGCGCATCTGGTGGGGTGCTTCGTCCAATGCGACGGCTGCGTGGGCGGCAAAGCAGGGCATGAACCTGCAGAGCTCGACGCTCAAGACCGATGAGACCGGCGAGCGCTTCCATGTTCAGCAAGCGAGCCAGATCAGGGCATACCGCGAGGCTTGGAAGGCCGAGGGACACACGCGCGAGCCGCGCATCTCGGTCAGCCGCAGCATTTTCGCGCTCGTCGATGATCGTGACCGCGCCTACTTCGGCGGCGATCAGAGTGGCGATCACATCGGCTACATCGACCCGAACACGCGGGCCATATTCGGCCGCAGCTATGCCGCGGAGCCTGACGTGCTCGTGAAGCAGCTCGCGGAAGATGAGGCCATTGCCGAGGCCGACACGCTTCTGCTGACCGTCCCTAATCAGCTCGGCGTCGACTACAATGCGCATGTGATCGAGTCGATCCTGAAGCACGTGGCGCCAGCTCTTGGCTGGCGCTGATATACCGTTGGGGCGCACACAATTGTGATGTGCGCCCCAACGGGCGCTGCGCCAGATAAGCCGATCACCAACGGCTTTGAAGAGTGCCATGTCCCTGGATCTCACGCGCCGCACCCTGCTCCAGCTGGCAGGCGCTTCCACGCTCACCGCCGCGATGGCCGGCGCGGTTCGTGCTGAAGGAGGTTTCCTGAGGCCGTTCGTCCATCGCACTCAGACGCGCGACGAAACTGCCACCGAGCTCCCATTCGCCCACCGCACGCCGGTGCGCTGCGGCCAAGCAGCGCTGCGCGTGCGCGATCTCGACGCCATGATCCGCTATTACCAGAGCGCCATCGGCCTCGCGCTCCTCGAGAAGTCGGACGGCCGGGCCGTGATGGGCGTGCCGGGCGCCCCACTGCTGCATCTCGTGTCGCGGCCGAACGCTCCGGTCGAGCATCAGACGCAAGCCGGCCTCTTTCACATCGCCTTCCTCATGCCGACCCGCGCCGACCTCGCGCGATGGCTCGTGCACGCCGCGCAGACGCGCATTCCGCTCACCGGCTTTGCCGATCACAGCGTCAGCGAGGCCATCTATCTCGACGATCCCGAAGGCAATGGGCTCGAGATCTACAGCGACCGGCCGACCGGCACTTGGCAATGGAACGGGCCCACGGTAACCATGGGCACGCATCAGCTCGACATCGACAATCTCGTCACCTCCGCTCGTGACGACCGCACGACCTATCAGAGCGCGCCGGATCGTCTGCGGATCGGCCACATGCATCTCAGAGTCGGCGACATCCCCTCCGGTCGTGCCTTCTATGAGCGCGCGCTCGGCTTGGCTTCGACCCGCGGCGAGCGCCCGAGCGCGGCTTTCCTCGCCTCGGGGGGCTATCACCACCATATTGCAATCAACATCTGGCAGAGTGCTGGCGCGGGCGCACGCAATACCGAGACCACGGGGCTGGATTGGTTCTCGCTTCAGGTCGAGAATGCCGATCTGCTCGCGGCGCAAACAGAGCGGCTGAAGAAGGGCGGGGCGACCGTCACCGACATCGACGGTGGTGTCGAAGTGGCCGATCCCTGGGGGACATCCCTCCGGCTCGTGAGGGTCTGAACGTCTCATCAGCTCCGCGAGGGTGGCGCTCGTTCGGCGGCGCCAGCCCGGGTAAGATGGTGGCGACAGGCTCGACCTAACCGACTGCACGCTCATTTGCCACCGAGGTCCGAACCCATGCCCACGCACAGTGCACTCCAGCGCGCCGAGGCTTTCTGCCGCGCGTACGACCTCCGTCTCCCCATCCTCATGGCACCGATGGCGGGAGCTTGTCCGGCCTCACTCGCTATTGCTGTCGCGCAGGCCGGCGGGCTCGGCGGCTGCGGCGCGCTGCTGATGAAGCCGGACGCCATCCGCGCCTGGGCGGCCGAGGTGCGCAGCTCCACCAACGGCGGATTCCAGTTGAACCTTTGGATCCCCGATCCGCCGCCGCAGCGAGATGCCGCCCACGAAGCGAAGGTCCGCGCATTCCTCGGCACGTGGGGTCCGCCCGTGCCGCCCGAGGCAGGCGACACGCCGCTCATCGATTTTACCGCCCAGTGCGACGCGCTGCTCGACGCCGGCCCGGCAATTGTTTCATCGATCATGGGGCTCTATCCCGAGGCGTTCGTCGCGCGCCTCAAGGAGAGGGGCATCAAGTGGTTCGCGAACGTGACCACGGTGGCTGAAGCGCGCGCGGCCGTCGATGCCGGCGCGGATGCCGTCGTCGCCCAGGGCATGGAAGCTGGCGGGCACAGGGGCGCGTTCGAGGCCGGCAAGGCTGGCGAGGCGCTCGTCGGGCTGTTTGCGCTGCTTCCCGCCGTCGTCGACGCGGTAGGTGACCGCGTCCCCGTCATAGCGACAGGCGGCATTGCCGATGCGCGCGGGATCGCGGCAGCCTTCGTTCTCGGCGCTTCAGCCGTACAGATCGGGACGGGATTGCTGCGCACGCCTGAGGCGAAGCTCGCGCCCGCCTGGGCCGATGCCATCGCCACGGCGCAGCCGGAGGACACCGCAACGACGCGCGCATTCTCGGGCCGCCTCGGTCGCTCCATCGCCACCGCCTACGTCAGGGCTGCGAATGCCGCCGAAGCGCCGACTCCCGCGCCCTATCCGGTGCAGCGTGCGCTGTCGCAAGCCATGCGCGACCAGGGCGTGCGAACCAGCGACATCGACCGCGTCCAGGCATGGGCAGGCCAAGCCGCACGCCTCGCGCCGGCCGAGCCCGCAGCGGACTACCTGCGCCGCATCTGGGACGACGCGGTCGAGATTCTATCGTGAGCGGAGGAGCAATCGGGCGGCTCAGCCGCCGCCCTCATACTTGAATGAAACCTTGAGACGGCAGCGATAGGCCTTCACCTTGCCGTCCTCGACAACAAGATCTTTCTGGACAACCTCTGCGATGCGCAGATCGCGCAGGGATTGTCCCGCGCGCTCCACAGCGGTCTTGGCAGCAAGCTCCCAGGATTCGCTGCTCGAGCCGACCAATTCGATGATTTTGTAGACGCTGTTCGGCATCACATGCCTCCTACCGTTTACGCAGGCGAGGCGAGGGCGAACACGGCCATTGAGATCGGCCGATATCGTCCGTCTCAGCACCAATTCGGTAGCACTCGGAGGAACAGGCGTCAAACCGCGCTCTGGCACCCGAACGGGTACACGGGCGAAGTGCACCAGTGGCTTCGTGATGGTGGTTCCAGACCACCACGCCGTTGCGAACACACTCGAGACAGCCATTATTTCAACGCCCTAGCGCATGGCACGGAACCTGCCTCGGAGCCGGGACTTGAGGCCTCGACACGAGGCGGTTTTCGCCTGTCGCCTGCTAGCCGAATTGCCGCTCCCGCGACCGAGCCGTTCGGCATTTCGAAAGGGAGTAATCCCATGCGTACGCATCAACATACTCGTCTCGTTCTTCCTACTGCTCTCGCGGCCACTGCGCTGTTGATTGGCGTGGCAGTCGCGCCAGGAGAAGGCTTCGCGCGGGGCGGCGGTGGTGGTGGCAGCCACGGGTCGGTGTCGAGCCCCGGGTCGATGTCGAGTCCAGGCATGGCACGGAGCACGTCACCTTCGATGCCGTCGGGCCTGACGCCCGGTGTTCAAATGCCGGCCGCTCACCCGCCGGGCGCACCTGCAGCGCCGTCGAACTCGCCGCAGAACGCTCGACGCGATGACCACGGTGGGGATCACCATCATCACCCGCCGCCCCCGCCGCCAGGTGGCGGCACGACGGGCTCGACATCGGGCACCACGATCATCGCGCCAGCGGCGCCGACTCAGGGCCTCCCCCTCCCAGATGTGGGACCCGCGGCCGTGGCCCCGGAAATTCCGGTCACCCCGGATTCCACGCAGACACCAGTCCCACCACAGGTGCAAACGAGCGGCGGTACTCTTAGCCCGTCCACTGGCGGTGGCGGCGAAACGCTTGCCGCCTGCATGGGTCTCTGGGATAGCAGCACGCATATGAGCAACGGCGAATGGCGTGCCACCTGCGTGCGCACGCTCAACGGCATGGATATTGGTGGCGGAGTGACCGACTTCGCCAGCACGAACCCCAATGCGCAGCAGGGTGGACGCCAGTCCGCTACGACTGCGCGAGTCATCAGACAGCGCCAGCGCACCAATACACTTCGCAGTGATTAGCACCAGAAAGAGAGCGCACGCCTTCGGGCGTGCGCTCTAGTGTCCCGATTCCGAAGTTCGCCGAACCTCGCTGCTACGTCCCGAGCGAACTTCGGTATCAAAAGGGACACAGAAACATAAGCTTGCTAGTGTGATGATCGAGCAATTCGCTCTCGGCATCACGGCGAGCACTGGCGAATTTCTCGATCATCACACTAGCGCGAGGTCGGCTGCAGTGGCGAGCAGTTTGCGTGGCCGGCCTCGATGCACATTTCGACGCGCACGCTCGTGCGCAGATTCGTAATCAGCCAACCACCAGCAGCGAGAAGCGCAATCAGCACCACCGCGGCGGCAATGTTCTGCCGCATGAGGAGGCGATCCTCCTCGTCCACGCTTTGTTGCAATGACCCGCCCGCGCTCGACCGCTTCGTCGCGTCGGAGCCTGCCCTGCGTTTGAAGGGAATGATTTGCGCGCTCTCGGGCGTATGCCCTGCGCCATCGCCTTGATGATCAGTGTCGGGGTCCGGTTGGCGCATCGTACTGCCCCTGCGTTACTGGGCGGCGGTTTGCCGTTCGGCTGCCTCTGCCTCAGCGCTTTCCTCGGCAGACCTACCGCCGAGATAGTTCGCAAAGCGATCGAGGTAGATGTAGATGACGGGTGTCGTGAACAGCGTCAGAGCCTGGCTCACGATCAGTCCGCCAACCATGGCGTAACCCAAGGGCTGGCGGATCTCGGCGCCTGTGCCGGAGCCGAGCATAAGGGGAACGGCACCGAGCAGGGCCGCCATGGTCGTCATCATGATCGGCCGGAAGCGCAGAAGGGCTGCGCGCCGGATGGCCTCGTCCGGCGAGAGGTGGTGGTCACGCTCGGCGGTGATGGCGAAGTCGACCATCATGATGCCGTTCTTCTTCACGATGCCGATCAGCAGGATCACGCCGATCATTGCGACAAGGCTGAAGTCGAACCCGAACAGCATCAGCGTCGCGATCGCGCCGGCGCCTGCCGACGGCAGTGTCGAGAGAATGGTCAGCGGGTGAATGTAGCTCTCGTACAGGATGCCGAGGATCAGGTAGACGACGAACAGCGCTGCCGCGATGAGCATCGGCACGGTCCTGAGCGAGTCCTGGAAGGCCTGAGCATTGCCCTGGAAAGTGCCGACGACAGTCGGCGGCATCTGCATGTCGCGGATGGCCTGTTGGATGGCGGCGGTCGCCGTGCCGAGTGAAGCGCCCTGCCCGAGATTGAAGCTGATCGTCACCGCCGGGAACTGACCCTGGTGGCTGATCGACAGCGGCTTGGTCAACTCAGTGGTCCAATGTGCGAAAGCCGCCAACGGCACCTGCTGACCCGTCGTCGGCGACTTGATGTAGATCTTGTCGAGACTGTCGACGCGACCTTGCATCTCGGGAAGAATTTCCATCACCACGTGGTAGCTGTTCTGCTGCGTGAAGTACTGCGCCACCTGCCGCTGGCCGAAGGCGTCATAGAGCGTGTCGTCGATGAGCTGCGGCGTAAGGCCATACCGCGAGGCCTGATCGCGATCGATAGCCAACGTGAGTGCAGTCCCCGACATCTGCTGGTCGGTCGCCACGTCGCGCAGCTCGGGGATGGTCTTCAATTTCTCCAGCACGCGGGGCGCCCACGTGTTGAGCTCGTCGATATCCGCGTCTTGCAACGTGTATTGGAATTGCGTACGCGCCAGACGACCGCCGATGTTCACGTCCTGCGATGCCTGCAGATATAGTCTCGCGCCCTCGACCTTCTCGAGCTGTGGCCTGAGCCTTGCCATCACCTGAAAGACGGAGGCGTCGCGCTCGCTCCTCGGCTTCAGCGTAATGAAGAAGCGGCCGTTGTTGAGGGTCGATGTGGAGCCGCCGGAGCCGAGCGCCATGGCGTACGATTCGATGGCGGGATCTTTGCCGATGATTTCGCCGAGAGCCTCCTGCCGACGTTTCATCTCGGCGAACGACACGTCCTGCCCGGCCTCGGAGATGCCGGTAATCAAGCCCGTATCCTGCTGCGGAAAGAAGCCCTTCGGAATGATGGAGAAGAGATAGCCAGTCAGCCCGAGAGTCGCCAGGAACACGCAAAGCACGAGGAACTGATGCCTCAGGACCGCGTCGAGAGCGCGCTCGTAGGCCCGCAGCAGCGCATCGAACATGCGCTCGGTGAACTTGTAGAAGCGCCCATGGCTGCTCGCCGACTCATGTTTCAAGAAGCGTGACGCCATCATCGGCGTCAGCGTGAGCGCGACGAACGCCGAAACGGCAATGCACATAGAGACCGTTACCGCAAACTCACGGAACAGCCTTCCGATGATCCCTCCGAGCATGAGGAGCGGAATGAACACCGCGACGAGAGAAATACTGATGGACAGGATCGTGAATGCGATCTCGCCGGAGCCCTGGTACGCCGCTTCCATGGGCCTCATGCCGTCCTCGACATGGCGCACGATGTTCTCGAGCATGACGATCGCGTCGTCGACCACGAAGCCGACGGAGATCGTCAGGGCCATCAGGGAGATGTTATCGAGGCTGTACCCCATCAGGTACATGAGCCCCAGCGTTCCGAGCAGCGAAAGCGGTACTGTTACGCTCGGGATGACGGTGGCCCAGAAGGTGCGCAGGAACAGGAAGATCACGGCAACCACCAGCCCGATCGTCAGC
>VFQP010004167.1_pt1 | contig 13780 bp, 12 predicted proteins | sample 3512351 | NCBI WGS metagenome assembly VFQP01 (sample SAMN10412372, study PRJNA504923) | tailings metagenome | isolation source: Relicate 1 Philex TSF1 revegetated site | place: Philippines: Tuba, Benguet | collected 2017-08-29 | reverse complement strand
GTCATGGTGCGCCTCGAGCGCGTCGTCATCCCGCTGCCCGACGTGACCAAGCTGCCGTGCTGCGGCGGCAACGACGACGAGCCCTCGCTGCAGCGCCTGAGCAGCCTGGGCATGCGCAACAGCGTCGCGCCAACGCGCAACATCACGCCGGCGCCCTCGGTGCGCAAGCCGTCGCTGGCGCCCAGCTCGGTCGCCAGCGGGCCCACACCGGCGGCGGTGGCGGCCGCCGCCACCGCGCACATGCTGGCGCACTCTGGGTCGTCCCGCCGCGCGCACGGCCTGAGCGCTGGCGAGGTGCAGCTCACGGAGCGCCGCTCCCGGGGCAGCGGCGGCGAGCTGGCCGCCCAGGAGCAGCAGGCAAGTTGTGCGTGCGCAGTTCGTTCGATGCACGGTTGGCGCACGCTCACTCGCCGGGGCCGACAGCAGGCTGTGGCATTGCCGTGAACCGCCCGCAGATGTACCTGGACGGCGGGGACCTTGCGCCGCCTCACCTGGCTGCGGCGGCGGCGCCAGCGCACAGCAGCGTGCGGCGCAACAGCGCGCCGCACTTCACGGGTGCGTCAGTCATCACACACGTGTGTGAAGCATTGCCTCACTCGGCCCTGCGTCGAGCCTCAGTTTTGCGGGTCACTGCCCCGGTGGTCCCCCTCATTCCAGGCGCGCACCTGCTGGAGGACTCGCACTTGGCGCCCATCAGCGAGCTGGCCTCGCCGGCCCTCGGCAGCGCGCCCACCAACTCGACTGCCACGCCGCCCGCCGCTCTGGTGGCGGGGCTGCGCACCGGCTCCATGCCGGCCCTGGGCGGCTCCGCCAACGGCGCCGCCGTCGGCCCCGGCGACAGCCCCAACACACCCACGCGCCACCGGCTGGTGGACCTGCGCCCGGCGCCGCTGCAGCTGCCGCCCTCCAACACCACCTCGCTGCGCGACAGCGACAGCCTCCGCAACCCCTCCTCGCTGCCGGATGCGCCGCTCCACCCGCACCCCTACCCCCGCACGCCGCCCGCGCAGCGGCCGCCTGGACAGGCGACGACGCAGCCTCCAGCACCGCAGCAGCCGCACGAGCACACCCAGCAAGACACAGCAGCTGGCTCTTCCACCAGCCTGCAGCAGATCCAGATGCCGGGCGGGGCACGCAGCGGCTCAGGCTTGATCAGCCACGCCAGCGAGGCCCCCACCTTGGCCAACCACCTCAGCAACCGCACGTCGTTCAAGCTCACGGCGCCGTCGGGCGGCCGCAGCCCCTCTCCGGGCTCCTCGTACGCCGGCGGCGGCGGCGGCATCGGCGCGCGGCGCGAGGGGCTCAGCACCGACCCCACGAGCGCTGCGTCGCAGGCGCTGACGGCGGACGACCAGGGCAGCGCCAGGTTGCCACCTGCGGCGCACGTGCCAGGCGCGGTGCCTACCCTGGGCCTGGGCGGCGGCCGCTCGCCGGTGAGGCGTGGCTCTGCGAGGGACGAGGGGGCCGCAGAGCTGCCTGTCGAGTCGCCTGGCGCGATGCGGACGTCCCGCGCCGACGTCCCGGCCCACGCCGCGCTGGCTTTCCTCACGGCCGTCAACGCGTCCATGCCGGCGGGCGCGGCGGGCGCCAGCGGCGCGCTCCCGCTGCCGCACGCGCTCCCCAGCGCCGAGCAGCCAGAGAGCCCCGACCTGTCGATGCTCGTCAACGCCCTGGGCGAAACGGCAGACGCCGAGCGCCTGGAAGCCGCTGTGGCGCACGGCGGAGGGGGCGCTGCAGCGTCATCCTCGGCGGCGACAGCCGGCACGTCAGGTGCCTCTCACACTGGTGGCCAGACGCAGCAGGCGGCCGACAAGCCCCTCGGCAAAGCCTCAGGCGCGGCGGCGGCCGGCGCCCCCCCGCGCACGGCGTCCGAGGCGGGCCTGGTGCTGGCGCGCGAGGGCAGCCAGCACAGCTCGGAGGCGCTGCAGTCGCCGCGCATGCTGCCAGGCGTGCCCACGCCCTTTGGCACGGGCCCGTCCTTTCGGTACGGCTTCGCAGACACTGCTCTTGACGCAGTCCGAGATGCAGCCAGCGCGCCAGAGGTGACGGGCGTCACGCCCAGCGGCGTGACGCTGGCTGCGCCGTCGGCGGGAGGCGCGGCGGGCGCTGTGGCGCCTTGGGCGGCCAACCCTGGAGTGAAGGGGCCCGCTGGCGGCAGAGGAGCGAATGAGGACGAGCAGCAGCAGTGAAGCATGCATACCAACAACACTGGGGCTGAGCCCGAGCCAGACGAATCATAGGGATGGCAAGGTAGCTGCGCAGGGTGCCACCACGGTGTGTGTGTGAAAGATGACGTCGGCCTCAACCCGAGGCAGCGTGCCTGCGGCATGTGTCTTGATCAGTTGAAGCCTCTCTCTCCCTTGCCCACCTGCCTCATGAAACGGGCCCGTGATGACATCGGCGACATGAGAGTGTGGCACATGGCGTGGGCCACATGGGCCGAGCGTCTCGGAGGTCAGAGCTCAGAGAGACGGAAGCCCAGAGCGCAGGCGCATGGGGCCTCCTGCAGCCCTGCCGCATACACCGCAAGGAGAGGATGAGGACGTGCCATCCGACCTTCCGCAGCGCCAGGCCCCACCAGCAGCGGCCAAGCGCCCGTGGCACTCGTTCAGCGTGGCCAGCAGCCATCACAAGTACCAGGCTGTGCCTCATGAAAGGCATGGCCACCCGCACAGCGCAGAGCCTCCTCCACACCTCACGGCAGCGGACGTCGTGGCCACGGCAAAGCAGCGCCTCAATGAGCTGCAGGGGCGCCTGGAGGCCATCGCAGACACCAGCAAGCAGCAGCTGCAAAGTGTGGCTACAGCAGGCGCTCAGAAACTGAGCAACTTCCCCGACTGGTGTGTGTGTGCGCCGCCTTTGGCGCGGGAAGGTGGAGGGCAGTCGATGTGTGAGTCCCGACACCATCGCGGAGCCGATGGCTGGCCGTTCGTTTGCAGGGGTCGCCGCAGCATCCGCCTGTCGCTGTGCCTGCTGCTGCTCGGCCTCCTGGGCCACGCCGGTGAGGTCGATCAGAGTGTTTGCCGTGGATGCCTCAGGTCGTACACGATCCCATCGAGCAGCAAGACGTGCTTGCGATGCTCAGCAAGAAACACACACGTTGCTGCGCCCGCTGCTCACGACGGCTCCCTGCGCTGGGCACGGTTGGCGATCCCGCACGCTTGGCCGGCGCCGTGCGCGCAGACCCCGACGCCACGCACCTGCCCGAGATCCGGCAGTCGGCAAACTGGGCCGCCATCACGTGCGTGGTCGTCACCGCCCCGCTCATCGGGCAGGTGGCCGAGGTGTCGGTGTTCCGCACCGTGGGCACCATCCTGGGCGGCGCCTGGGGCTTCTTCGTGTGGTCGGTCGGCAACTGGATCGCCGGCGGATACGCGTGAGTGTGGCGAGCTCTACATGTGGTACTGCCATCTCTGGCGCGCTTGCCAGAGATGAGTGCCACACAGCGCCGACTCCCGGAAGGCCGGGCAGCGTGCCAGGCGCCCTGTGCACCACCCACACACCACCCGCACACCGCCCACACACCACTGCCACGCCCAACCGCAGGGCGAGCATGCTGGTAGTCTGCATGGTCCCCTTGCTGGTGACGCCCACCACCTGGCTGGCCTACAAGCACTCAGGTGCGCGCCGCTCGCCATGTCCAACGGCGTAAGGCGCAGCGCCCACACCCAGTGCATGAGGCGGCGGCGCTCACACGGGCTTGGCTCGCGCGCGCCACGCCACGCCGCCCGCAGCCGACCAGCTCACCAAATTCGTGCAGCTGACGTACATCATCGTGGGCTACAACGCCAAGCCGGAGAAGTCCGCTGCCCTGCTCGCCGCGCTGCGCGTGCTGGGCATCATCGCCGGCGGGCTGCTCTCCCTGGTGCTGGCCGTCATCATCCTCCCGCGCGCCGCCACCATTGAGGCTTGCCGCGAGCTCAAGAAGACCATGAGGGCGCTGGTGGACCTCAACAAGGCAGTCTGGGCCGCCTCCACGGCCTCCCCTCTCCCGCCCACCGCCGACGTCAAGGCGTGAGTCGAGTGGGCAGAGTGCAGCGTCCAAACCAGGCCTCTGCAGGGCCTGCTGATTGTTTGCCGTCGTCGACGCCGCTGCGGCGCCTGTGGCGTGCGTGCTCCATCCAGGCGCAAGAAGGGCGTCATGGCGCGGCTGGACGCGCTGTCGCTGGTGGGGCAGCGCTTTGTGAGCAGCGTGACGGGCCGGGCGGGCATGACGGGGCGCAGCCAGGTGGACCTGGCGGCGGCCAGCATCACCATCGCCGCGCTCACCACCACAGGTGCGCGAGGGCAAGCACAGACAAACGGCGTCTGCGGCCTTGGACGGCAGGGCGCCGCGAGGACTGCCAGCGCCCTGACGAGCTGCTCATCGCCGCCGGGTGCATGCGCGGCGCGCTGCTTTCCGCTCTGTGTGTGTCCGCAGAGGCCAGCAAGCGCGAGGGCGAGGTGGAGAAGCTCTTCACCGCCGTCAACGCTGGCCTGGGGCGCGTGGAGACCATGCTCACGCAGTGCAAGGGCGAGGTGCGCCCCGCCCCGCCCATGCGCCCGGCAACGCCAACTGGGCAGGCCGAGGTGAACAGCTGCCGGTGGCGCACGCGCAGGTTTACGTGCATCATCTGTGGGGCCGGTACTTCTTCATGCCCTCGTGGCTGCCTACCTCGCTGTACGGAGTCAAGTTCAAGCAGCCTGGTGAGGCTTAGGGTTCGGGTTAGCCTAACCCCCGCCTGGTGAGAGAGAGGGCTCTGCTTTTGGCCCCTGGCTGCGTGCTGTGAGCGCTGCCTGCGCTGCGCGACCTGGCGGCTGCTGACCCGTGCGCCGTGCTCTGGTGTGCGCGCCTTGACTTGGCAGGCAAGTGGCACCTGCCTTACCACGACATGGAAAACACGATCACGTGAGTGACGTCCTGCAGGCCGTCATGGGCCCTGACTGCGGCACGCAGCGACTGGACGATGATTGATCCCCTGCTCCCGCCCCGCTTGCGCACATGGCCACAGCATCATCCGGCGCATCGCGCGGCTGCTGTGGACGCTGCTGCTGGACTTTGAGGACGGGTTCGAGGCGTCGGTCCTGGCGCAGTTCCCAAAGGCGCTCATGAGCGAGCTGGCGCTCTACACGCACAAGAGCCTGCTGGACCTGGCCAACGCCTTCCCCAACGCCACCGTCATCGAGATCGTGAGCCGCTCCGTTGATGACACGGGCTCTGGGCCCCTACCCCATCCCGTGCGCGTGCGAAGTGTTGGGCCATCTGACGCGCGCCGCGCGCCTGATGTGTGGCGACGTGTGTGCGCGCGCAGGACAACCTGATGACGCTGGGGCAGGTGGTCGAGTGCCTGATCCAGATCTCCGACACACGCAACCGGTGAGCGCGCATGGCATGTGATTGCGGCCGCCTGTGCAAAGCGCTCGCAAGCAGTGCCTGGTGCTGCGCAAGCAAGTGCCGTGCTTTGTCTTTTGCGCGCTTGCGCTCTGCAGCGCGGCGTTCAACATGCGCAAGCGCCGCCCGCGCCACTCGGCCAGCCACACGCCGCACTCGCACGCGCACAGCGGGCCGCACCAGACGGCCGACGGCGGGGGCTCGCGCGCCTCGCGCCACCAGTCCATGAACCCGCACGACTCGCTGCTGTCCTCGGGCCACGTGCCGCTGGCGGCGCTGCAGCTCGCCAAGCAGCAGCTCGCGGCGCACGACCGCAGCTCCGCCGCCAGCGTCGCCACCGCCGCCGGCATCCCCATCATGCCCAACGGAGCCGCCGTGTCGCGCGCCGGCAGCGGCGGCAGCTCCGCCGTGCCCGCGTCCGAGCTCCCGCGCCCCGCCGGCGTGTCCCCCGCCCTCCCGGCGTCCTCCAGCGCCCGCTTCCCGCCGCCCGCCCACGCACGGCCGTCTCTGGAGCTCGCCCACGCCAACGCCAGCGGCGGCGGCGGCGCCGGCAGCCCCCCATCCGGCGGCGGCATGCTGCTGCGGCCGCCCCCCGCGCCCCAGCAGCCGCTCTTCGTGTCCCGCGCGCTGGGCACGCAGCCAGGCGAGGTGAGCGTCCTCGACCTGCCGCCGCGCCGCCTGCTGCGGCGCGCCTCGCACGTCGGGCAGCACCAGGACGCCGGCGCGGCGGGCGGCGCCGCCCGGCCGTCGGACGCGTACTTTGCGGCGTCCGGCAGCGTGGGCAGCGAGGAGCAGCAGCAGCAGCACCGGCAGGCCTCCGGCGGCCTGGCGGGCACCGCGGCGGCGGTGCTCTCGCGCGGCAGCTCCGGCGCGCCCAACCCACAAGGCGGGTTTGGCAGCCCCGCCTCCACGCTCAGCGGCCCCCTGCGCTCGGCCGACGTGGCCGGCAGCGCGTTCGAGGGCCCCGACGCGTCGCAGCTGGCGCACAAGCTGGCGCACGGCGGCGGCGGCGGCGGCATCTCCAGGGGCCTGCGGCTGCTGGCGTCAGTGCGCACGGGCCTGGGCGCGGGTGGCGGCGGCGGCGGCAAGCTGCCCACCATCCCGTCCGAGGTGGACCTTCCCTCGGCGCTGGCGTCCGCCTCGGCCACGCGCCAAAACAGCACCATGACGTCGCCCTTCAGCTCCCGCGCCATGACGCCCGTGCCGTCAGACCTGCACCTGGCGGCCTACGGCGGCAACGGGGGCGCCGACGGGGGCGCGCCCGGCGCCGAGCCGTCGCAGCTCAAGCCGGCCAGCACCGGCCTGGCCGCGCTCGGCGAGGCGCTGGACGGCGCGGCGGACCGGCCGTCGGACGGTGCGATGCGGCAGGCCGCTGCCGGGTCGCTGCAGACGGTGGCGGAGGAGCACGCCCAGGTGGGCGCCGAGGCGGGCGAGCGGGTGCCTCTGATGGGCGGCCAGCAGGGCGCGGCGGGGCAGGGCGGCGGCGGCAGCAGCAGCGCGGCTGTGCCGGCGGGCGAGGCGGGCGGCGCCGCCGCAGGCGGGGGGCTGCTGCGCAGCCTGGTCGGCGCGCTGGTGCCCGGCAGCGGCGCCGCCGCCCCGCCAAGCAGCGACCGGCTGGAGCGGGCGCCGCTGCTTGGCGGTGACGGCGCCACTGCCGCCGCCGGGCCCTCGCACGTCAGCCCGGCGCCCGCTGCTGACGGCGGCGGCGCGCACGAGGCGGTCCCCGGCCTGGCAGCGCGGTCCAAGTCCATAGGGCGCCGGCGCTCGGGCGGCGCCTTGGAGCGGCGCAGCTTGACGGCGAGTATGGGCGATGGCGTGAGCCTGGGCCCCACTGACTCGCCGTCAGAGTCTGTGGCCGACGACGTGCCCTCGCCCACCACGCCGCGGGCGTCGCAGTCGGGCGGGGGCGAGGGGCAGCAGCCGCGCGCGCCCGAGGGGGGGCAGGAGGCGCTGGAGCAGCAGCCGCTGCTCAGGCAGGGGGGCGGCGCGGAGCTCCAGGGAGGCGCGGCGGGTGGGGTGGGGAGCGTGGGGTGGACCGTGCCGACGGCGCGGCCGCATGGCCAGGGCGCAGCGCACGACGCGCCGCTCGCTGCTGGCGTGGTGCCTGCAGCCACTGCTTCGTCCCGGGTGAGCCTTTTGGTGCGGTGGGCATTGGGGAGTTGCGGCGCTGGACGACAGTGAGGCGGGGCCGTCCTCACGATCTGCCACACACTCTCGTGCGTCGTCCGCCGTGCGCAGGCGGCGGACGGTGCTCATGTGAGAGTGGCGCACGCCGCGGTCGCGCCCCACGGCGTGAACGCCAAGAGCCTGGGCGTGGCGCCCAGCCTGCTGCTGGAGCGCCTGCAGTCCGCCGTGGCCACCACGCTGGTGGAGCCCATCATGTTCCCGCCCACCGAGGAGGGCTACGTGAGCCAGGTGCGCCAGGGCATCGGCAGCGCAGGGCGCATTTATCATGTGATCGCTGGCCGCGCTCACGGCGAGCCGCGGTCGCTGCTTTCGCGCTCTGCAGGTCCGCTGGCATTCGCTGCAGTGGCTGCTGGACGAGCTCACCGAGGTGCGTTGGATGCATTGTGGGTGGACGACAAGGGGGCGGCGCGGGTCTCGAGCCCGAGGCTGCCTGCGCTGGCCTGCCCGCTTCCTTGCGCAGGAGCTGGAGGAGGCCTTCCTGGGCATCAGCACCATCATGGGCCAGCTGCCGTACCCGATCAAGTGATTTCATCATCTGTCGTCATCCTCTTGCGCCGGTTCGATTCGCGCCGCGGCGAGGGTGTGGCGTGCCGTGCCCTTATTCTGCAAGGGCTGAAAGGGAGGCTGCCCTTGTAAGAATGCGGTGTCTCCAGCAGCACCAGCAGCCCGGCGTGGCCAGCAGCAGCGGCGCCAGCTGCAGCCGGCGCACCAAGGTGGTGCCGCATGTGTCCGCGCCGGAGAAGGCTGGCGCGCCGGCCAAGCCAGAGGTCCCTGCCGGTGAGGCACGCACCACCAGCACGCGCTCGCGGTGCCTGTGTTTGCTCGTTCTGCTCGGCGGGGCGCGCCGGCAGTGGGTGGTTCCGCACCCTCAGCTTTCTGGAACGCCACGGCGCCGCGCGGCTCCCAGGGCCACAGCAGGAGTCGCAGCAGCGGGCGTGCGCGTCGTCGACGGCGCGGATCGGCGGCGCTCGGAGCCCTCGCAGCCCGATCATCGGCGACGCGCCGCCACGATGCCCTTTTCTGCCGCCCCGCAGGCCTCAACAAGTACAGCTCGCGCATCACGCAGCCCAAGTCCCAGGGCGCGTCGCAGGCGATGCTGTACGCGACGGGCCTGCGCGAGGAGGACATGAACAAGCCGCAGGTGGGCATCAGCTCGGTCTGGTACGAGGGGAACCCCTGCAACATGCACCTGATGCAGCTGGCCGAGGAGGTGAAGCGCGGCGTGGAGGACATCGGCCTGGTCGGCTACCGCTTCAACACGATCGGCGTGTCGGACGGCATCTCGATGGGCACGGACGGCATGAGCTTCAGCCTGCAGTCGCGCGACCTGATCGCCGACAGCATCGAGACCGTCATGAGCGCGCAGTGGTATGACGCCAACATCTCACTCCCGGGTGAGGATTGCTGCACCGTGGAGGGCGTCCTGCAGGGCGGGCGGCGTGCTGCGCGCGCGGGACGGTCAACATCACAGCACGCAGCGGTGCGGTCAAACGTGCGCACCGTGGCACGCTGTGCGATGGCCCTCAGGGTGCGACAAGAACATGCCCGGCACGCTCATCGCCATGGGCCGCCTCAACCGCCCCGCGCTCATGATCTACGGCGGCACCATCAAGCCCGGGCACAGCACCATCAACGGCGCCACGCTGGACATTGTGTCGGCCTTCCAGAGCTACGGTGCGCCCACGCATGCTCCTGTCCAACAGGGGTTGGGCGCCGACGCGTCCTCCACACCGAGGGCGCACCTCAACCACCACCAGTGCAACTACCGGAGACATGCCCTCCTTCCCCGTGGCGGTCCTCTGGCTTAGTCACTGGGACAGCAGAGCAGAGCTAGTCAGGCTACTGCGGCCCATTGTCACGCGGCTCTGTGGCTGTTACAGCTCTGGCACACACACAAACACCACCCTTCACCCCCCCGCGCACCGTGCCTGCGCACCAACTCGCCACACACCCAGCAGCGCTCAGGATCCTGTCCGGCACCCGTTAGCGACTCCATTGTGCTTTCCCCTCTGCCACCGCCGCCACATACACAGGCGCCTACGCGGCGGGCCTGATCGACGAGAAGGCTCGGTTCGACATTGTGCGCAACTCGTGCCCGGGCGCCGGCGCGTGCGGCGGCATGTACACGGCCAACACCATGGCGAGCGCCATTGAGGCGCTGGGCATGTCGCTGCCCTACGACAGTTCCATCCCCGCCGAGGACCCGCTCAAGCGCGACGAGTGCCGCATGGCCGGCAGGTGCGAGGCGGTGGTGGGGCGGGGCGGGGCCTCCCGGTGCGGGGCGCTTCTCGAGGTGCACGCGCAGGGCAGGACGGGCGCGGCTGGCCAGGCCAGCGCACCAGCAGGCAAGCGCACTGCGCGCCCCCTCTGGAGCAGCGCTGGCGGCGGGCCCATCAAGAGAGTGTCCGTCCAAGGCGCAGCAGAGCAGTGTGAGGTGGGGCGCGTGGTGGGCTGCAGGTACATGCTGGAGCTGCTCAAGCGGGACCTCAAGCCGCGCGACATCATGACGTTCAAGGCGTTTGAGAACGCCATGGTGCTCACCATGGCGCTGGGCGGCTCCACCAACGCCGTGCTGCACTTCATCGCCATGGCCAGGCGCGTCGGCGGCGCGCGGGCGGGGTGCAGGGCTGCTCACTCTTGGGCTGGGCTGCCCCCCCACAGCTCTCTGCAAGCCAACAGTCAGTCGCTCCAGCAGCCACGGAATGGACGTGGGGCGCAGAGGGCTTCACGGGCTTGATGCTGCCGCCTCGATGCATGCATTCGTCGTGCGCAGGGCCGTGGGCGTCAACCTGACGCTGGACGACTTCCAGCGCGTGAGCGACCGCGTGCCCTTCATCGCCGACCTCAAGCCCAGCGGGCGCTACGTCATGGAGGACGTGCACAAGGTGGGCGGCACGCCGGCCGTGCTCAAGTACCTGGCGGCCAAGGGCTTCATCAACACGGACTGCATGACCGTCACATGTGAGCCTTTGCCTGCGTGCAGGCGCTTGCTCTGCTGCTGCCACTTTCGTGGGGGCGGGGAGGGGGGAAGGGTGGCAAAGGGACGGCTGCGGGCTAGCAGGCGGGTCAATGAGGTGGGCGAGGCGGCGCGCACCCTGCATGCTGGGGGGCTGCGGCAGCCGTGCGTTGTTCGTGCGTGGCCTGAGCCGTCCTTTGCACCGCGCGCCCTTGCTGCTTGCTGCAGGCAAGACCATGGGCGAGAACCTGAGCCAGGTGCCTGAGCTGCGCGCTGGCCAGGACGTCATCCTGCCCATCGAGACGCCCATCAAGGAGACGGGCCACATCCAGATCCTGTACGGCAACCTGGCGCCCGAGGGGTCGGTGGCCAAGATCACGGGTGAGCAAGGGGCTCTCTCTTTTTTGGGAGTGTCCAAGCGACGTCTCGTTTGTGCACTTGATGCACAGGCGACGCGTGAGCAGCAGCGGCGGCAGTCCACCCCTCCTGGCCGCCAGTCAACGAGGGCGGCAGCCCCCCGCCTGGCCGCCTGGCCTGCGGAGCGCAAGCAGCGGCGCGATGTTTTGAGGGTAACCACTGGTGCCCTGTTGCCTTTGCCTGTGTGCGTGCCTGTGAACAGGCAAGGAGGGCCTCAAGTTCAAGGGCGCGGCGCTGGTGTTTGACTGCGAGGAGGACATGGTTGAGGCGCTCAGCAAGGACCCAAGCTCCTTCAAGGGCAAGGTCGTCGTCATCAGGTACGCCGACTCGGCCCGCCGCACCCGCCACCACCACCTGCCATCACCTGCCGGCCAGAGACGACCGCACCAGATGTACAGCTCAGCACACACCTGCGACCCTCTCTCCCTCGGTGTGCCTGGCAACGCAATCAGGCAGAGCGGGGTGCGCCTGACCGCTGCCGCGGTGCATTGCCACGCGCCCGCACTCGCGCCCGCAGGTACGAGGGCCCCAAGGGCGGCCCGGGCATGCCCGAGATGCTCACGCCCACGTCTGCCATCATGGGCGCCGGGCTGGGCAAGGAGTGCGCGCTCATCACGGACGGGCGCTTCTCCGGCGGCTCGCACGGCTTTGTCATCGGCCACGTGACGCCCGAGGCGCAAGTGGGCGGGGCCATCGGCCTGGTGCAGGTGCGCCAGCGGCGCAAGCTCGCTGCGCCTCCGCTGCCGCTGCGTGATGGGCACTGTGCCTTGCGGCGCGACCGAACTGGCTCTGCGCTTTGCTGGCGTTTTGCAGGACGGCGACATCATCAACATTGACGCGGAGAAGCGCGTGATGGACGTGGAGCTGAGCGACGCCGAGTGGGCCAGGCGCCGGGCGGCGTGGCAGGCGCCGCCGCTCAAGGCGACGTCGGGCACGCTCTACAAGTACATCAAGAACGTCACCAATGCCAGCGTCGGATGCGTGACGGACACGTGACGGGCTCCTCCTGGGTCTTCTTCTCCCTCCTCCACGCGTCCTTGGTCCTGCTTGCACACGGTAGACGCCTCTCGAGAGGCGTCCACGACCTTGTCTCCTCTCTCTCCCTCTCCTCTCCTCTGCTTCCCGGCTTTGTTTCCTCCATATTCGCAATCAGGCCGCAGGCACGCTCGTGTATGCGCTCGCGTGTTCATGCTCATGCAATGCATGATGAACACCTGCCGCGAGTCGCCGGGCCTGTGCGCCGCATGAGTGCGTCATGGTGTTGCGCGTGCGAAGCAAGTGGACGTGTTTTGTGCGCACGCTCCCAGGCACAACGGCCGGGCAGCACACCGTGCAGGCAAAAAACGCGCGCGGCCAGGGCGTCGCGAGGATGGTCAGCCAAAGCGCGGGCACAGCGCCGCCAGGCCACCCTCGGACACGCACAGCACGGCCCGCCCCACCACCGGGTGCGTCACCATGCCCACCAGCACGCCGCCCGCCACCAGCCCCTGCAGCTGCACGGGCCACCGGTCCACCAGGCTGGGGTGCGCCGCGCCGGGGCTGCTCAGGTGCAGCGCCGCCGCCAAAATCATCTGCATGTGCGCCGCGTCCAAGTCCAGCAGCGGCACCTCACCCATGGCCGCCCCCGCGCCCTGCGGCGCCGCGGCGGCCTCCGCAGCGGCCAGGGCGGCGGCGGCGGCGCTCCCGTGCACAGCCGCCACGGCGGCGGCCGCCGCCGCCGCCGCCGTGGGCATGCTGCCCGGGCCGCCAAAGTGCCCATGCACAAACTCCTGGCTCGACATCCACATGGGCTGGTGCTGGTGCTGCAGCTGCTGGAACGTCACGCCCGACGGCCGCGCCGCCGTCGCTCCGCCGCCACCGCCGCCCCCCCCTGCCGTCGACGCCGCCCCCCCGCCACCTCCCTGCGGCTGCTGTTGTTGCTGCTGCTGCTGTGCCGCCGCCCCCTTGCCCGCGCCTCCCGCCGCCGCCTGCGAGCTCGAAGCCGCCGCGCCCGCCGGGCGCGCCGCGTCGGCCGGCGCACCCCACCCTGGCCCGTCCAGCTCTGGCGGCGGCACGGGCCGGGTCAGCGGCGGCAGCGGCACGGGCCACAGCTTTCCGTCTGGCGTGATGTCCACCGCGGCGATGCACGTGATTGGCGCCGTGTAGGCCTGCTCGTCGGCCTCGGCCGGCGCCGGCACGCCGCGCTGGTCCACCACCCACTCGCGCGCCGGCATGTGCAGCAGCAGCTGCGCGCGCAGCGCCGGGTGGCCGGCGCCGCTGCTGCCGTGCTGCGCCGCCGAGCCGCCGCCGGCGCCGCCGTGGTGCGGCGCCGCCGAGGCGCGGTAGGCGGCGGCGCTGGCGTCGGCGGGCGGCGGCGCCGGGCCCACGTGCTGCACCCAGACGTGCACGGCGCCCAGCATGGCGTGGCCCTCGCGGAGGCCCGTCTCTACGCTGGAGACGTGGAAGTTGGTGACGAGCGTGCCGCTCAGGCGCGCGCCCGGCGCCAGCCCCTGCCAGCGCACCCAGTCGCAGCAGCCCTGTTGCGGCGGAGGCGCGCCGCCAGAGGAGCCGGCGGCGTGGGCTGAGGAGGAGGGGAGGGAGGAGCGGGCGTCGCGGCTTGGGATGTCGGCTGCGACCCAGGACGCGGGTGTGAGCCCCGGCGGGGGCATGCCGGGCGCCCAGGGCGCGGCGGCGGCGCCGCCGCCGCCGAAACGGAAGGCGGCAGGGGGCGCGGCGCTTGCCGCCGCTGCTGCGGCGGCGGCCGCGGCGGCTCGCCGCACCGAGGCGCAGTGCGCCATGCAGGCGGGCGTGCCGGCGCATGGGCAGCGGTCGGGGCGCGGCGGCTGCGGCAGCGGCGGCGCCGGCGCGGC
>VFQP010004166.1_pt1 | contig 13783 bp, 14 predicted proteins | sample 3512351 | NCBI WGS metagenome assembly VFQP01 (sample SAMN10412372, study PRJNA504923) | tailings metagenome | isolation source: Relicate 1 Philex TSF1 revegetated site | place: Philippines: Tuba, Benguet | collected 2017-08-29 | reverse complement strand
ATTAAAAATACGCTTTTAATAGAAATTCAACTAAGTTTGCAAACACATTTTTGCCAGATGCCCGGAATAGATCAAATTAAGCAGCCTATTGCAGCAGAAATTGATGCTTTTGAAATAAAATTCAAGGAATCGATGCAAAGCAATGCGCCGCTGCTCAATAGAATTACCCATTATATTGTCAAACGCAAAGGGAAGCAGATGCGTCCCATGTTCGTGTTTTTTGCTGCTAAACTTTGCGGCGGTATTGTAGAATCTACGCACAGGGGAGCAGCTTTGGTAGAGTTACTACATACTGCAACCTTAGTACACGATGATGTGGTGGATAATGCCTACGAGCGTCGTGGCTTTTTTTCTATCAATGCGTTGTGGAAAAACAAAATTGCTGTTTTGGTTGGCGATTACCTTCTCTCTAAAGGATTATTACTTTCGGTAAACAACAATGAGTTTCATTTGTTAAAGATTGTTTCTGAAGCAGTGCAACAAATGAGCGAAGGGGAGTTGCTACAAGTAGAAAAAGTGCGACGAATGGACATTAGCGAGGAGCTATATTTTAACGTCATCCGTCAGAAAACGGCCTCTTTAATCGCCTCTTGCTGTGCTTGTGGAGCAGCATCGGCAGGTGCTTCGGCAGAAGACGTAGAAAAAATGCGCTTATTTGGGGAGTTGGTAGGTATAGCTTTTCAGATTAAGGACGACACTTTTGATTTCGGTACAGATGATGTTGGCAAACCGCTGGGTATCGATATCAAAGAAAAGAAAGTAACCTTGCCTTTAATTTATGCGCTAAACAAAGTTGAAAAAGCTGAACGTAAAAATATGATCAATTTGGTAAAAAACCATAATGATGATCCTAAAAAAATACAGCAAATCATCGATTTTGTGAATGCTAACGAGGGCGTGCACTATGCCAACAAAAAAATGGAAGAGTATCAAACTAGGGCTTTCGAAATTTTAGCTAGCTTCCAAGATGGAGATGCTAAGACAGGCTTAGAACAATTGGTAAAATATACAACAGAACGTAAAAAATAATGTCGCACGAATTATTATTCATTGGAGGATTTCTACTTTTTATCGTATTTATCTTAGCCCTAGATTTAGGCCTTTTTAGCAAGAGAGAACATGTGGTAAGCCTCAAACAAGCAGGTATCATGAGCTTTATCATGGTGGTTTTTGCTTTAAGTTTTTACCTATTGCTCATCTTAAAAGGCGACTACCTGCACGGTATAGATAGTATGGAGCGGCTTAAGGAAGTGATTGCGGCACATAAGCACCCGATCTCTATTATACCTGGTAATTTTGAAGCCAGTTTGCAACTGTACAAGCAAAATCTAGGTATAGAATTTTTAACGGGTTATGTTGTAGAATACGCACTCTCGGTAGATAATATTTTTGTAATTGTATTGATATTCTCGGCCTTTGCCGTACCAGAAAAATATTACCATAGAGTGCTGTTTTGGGGTATTCTAGGTGCCATTATCATGAGGTTTATCTTCATTTTTGTGGGCGCTGCCTTAATCAATCAATTCGATTGGATTTTATACGTGTTTGGTGCTTTCTTGGTATTTACGGGGATAAAGATGTTTTTCTCCAAAGAGGAAGACGATAAAATCGATCCTGAAAACCATCCCGTAGTAAAATTCGCTTCACGTTTCTTTAAAATCCACCCTAAATACGAGGGTAAAAAGTTCTTTCATAAAATAAACGGAAAGAAGTTTGTAACACCGCTATTTTTAGTATTGCTTATTGTAGAGTTTACCGATTTAATTTTTGCGGTAGATTCTATCCCTGCAATTTTTGCAGTAACTAAAGATGCCTACATCGTTTTCTTCTCTAACATTTTTGCCATTATGGGTTTGCGTTCTATGTTCTTCCTTTTGGTCAACATTATCCATAAATTCCATTATTTAAAAACTGGCTTAGCGGTATTGCTAACCTTTATTGGTGTCAAGATGTTGGGGCATGGTTACTTGAAAGCCTGGGGTTTTACCACAGAGCATTCTTTAATTGTTATTGTGGGGATTTTGGCTTTGAGTATCATTGCTTCATTGGTATTTCCAAAGAGGGCTTTAAAAAATTAGTTTTAATCGTACCAAGCTTTTTTTGTGGCATTTATTCCGAGTTGTACAAGGAGATTGATGATTTCGTTGCCAATATGCTCATTGTTTTGTTCGTAGCATAAATGAAGAAAAAACAGATTGTCAACGGTTTCTATTTTTCGTTCTGTTGTTGGACTGTTTTTAACTTCAGTAGTTTTTTTTACGCAATTTGGTTTGCTTTCTAATAACACGCTGATGTCTTTTCCAACACCTATCACGTTTTTTAACTGTACCATTTGCTTTTCAATTAGAGGGTTTCCGTTAATGTTTTTTCTTTCTACAGATACACTCAGCCATTGCCCGCTGTTATCAAGCTGAAATTCTTGAGTGACTTTGAATTTCTTATCATTTCTATAGTTTAAACTATCTTTAATCTGATAGGCTACCTCTGTTTGTAATTTTTTGTTGAGATAAGTAATCAATGCCTTTTTCTTTTTATCGAAATTTTGCAGTTCTGCAATACGCCAGTTCAAACGCTTTTCTAGATTTCTTATTTTTAGTAATTTGTTGCTTTTTATGATTAGGCTATTTTCTTTTGCTGCTGGATAATATTCGTTTCCAGACATAAGCATGTAGGTTTGTATCGTAGCTTTATCATCTTTCATCTTTATGGTTATGGTGTTTTTAACGCTGTTGCCAATTATTGTGTCAATTTCGAAAATGGGGACAACATATTTGGTTAACCATTGAATTGCTGAAGTATGCTTGCCATTGTCAGTTTCTTCATACGGGGTTTTGTAGTATACTAAATTCATAGACGAGGGATCGAATTGAAAAAGTTGCCGCATCACACCTTCATACTTTTCCTGGTAAATGTGGTTCGCATTTTCTGCATACTTTTCGGTGTACGATTGTTCTATGAGTGCGCTTAACGCAAATAGGTAATCTCTTTCGTCTTCAAAATTTTTGATTTGAGCGAAAGAAATGTTGAACGAAAATGTAGTAAAAAGTAAAAGGACAATTCTTTTCATATCATCTTAGTATTTTATTTGCTTTGCTTTACACCATTTTTGCGCATTTTCAATTCCCATTTGCGCAGCTTTTACGTAATTTTTTATAGCCTCGCTTGAAAGACCTATTGCTTCGCATACTTCGCCCAAACTATCAAATCCGTTGGCATAATTGGGGTGGCTTTTTACCAAAGCCGATAGAATACCGTAAGCCATTTTTTTATTGCCCGAAGAAAAATAGCAATAGGCCAAATGATTGGTAAATTCTGGTGTGTTTTGATATGCTTCTTTTGCTTTAATTGCATAGTCTAAAGCGGTTTTGTAATTAATGGCAACACCTGCTTCTGGGAATCCGAAATAATATGCTCTGCTCATCAAATAGTTCGCCTCTGGAATTTTTTGATCTGCCGATTTTTTAAACCATACAAATGCTGTGGAGACATTTTTTTGCACATGTTCTCCATCGTGATACATTAAACCCAAATAATACATCGCCTCTGGCGAACCAAGTTCGGCAGCTTTTTTATAGAACTGAAATGCTTTAGACAGATCTTTTTCCGTGCCCAAACCGTCATGATAAAGCAGACCTAAAACCGCCGTGCAAAATACAATTCCTTTTTCGTCTCCGCTTTTGGCACATTGAAATGCCCTGCCGTAATTTTGCGATTTCAATTCTGCCTTTACGCATATTTGTTCGTAGGGTTGGTTAGATGAAGCCCTTTCAGCAAAAGGATTAACAGTGTTTCCAGCTTTATTATCTTTGGCTATGTTATTGTAAATATTGTCTATACCTTTTACCAAGGCCGTTTCTTCTTTTACTTTTTTCCCGTTCTGATAGGTAGTAATGAGGTTAGGTTTTCCGTTATCATGGTAAGAGATCCAAGTTCCATTGCCATTTTTTAGTGTGCCTTTTTCCAGTGGTTTTCCGTTAAAGTCATTTACTTCAATAATCTCCCATCTTAAGCCAAAAGGGTCGGTTGGGGAGTATTTGTACAAGGCTCTTAATTTTATTTTGCCGTTTCCGTGATATTGTATATTGGTCCCAGAACGGTGTCCATTTTGGTATTCTATCTTGCCGGCTATCTGTTGACTGTCATTATTATAGTAAATTAAAGTGCCTGTGCCAGTTGAAGAAACAAGGTTTCCGTTTACATCATAAATATCTTTTATCTTTTTTAATACGCCATTTTCCCACAATTCTGTATACGTAGGCTTTGCGTTATTTGGGTTGTAGAAAGCAATTAAACCATTGTTTTTTCCTTGGTTAAAAGAACCACTTTGTTTTATAACATTAGCCCTGTTGTAGTAATAGACATATCTGCCATGAGCTACATTATCTTTCCAGTTCGATGTTTCAATTAAAATGCCATCGGTACTGTAAAATTTCCATTCGCCTTGTTTTTTTCCGTTTATCTCGTTGCCTTCTGCCGAGAGTTTTCCGTTGGCATGGTAGTATTTTTTTGTTTTATTTGCGAATAATTCTTCTCTTGTGGTAGCAGGTGTAAATGATTTTTCAATTCCGTCAATCATTTCAGCACTGCCGTCATATTCTTGTAGACTCCAACCCAATTTTTCTTGACGTAGGTATTCCTCTTTATAGATATCTTCACCTAGGTTGGATGCCCTCATTAATTGACAATTATGGTATAGAAAACTATTGTAATATAATTTGCCCCATTTGCCGTCAATACTAACTATTGCTTCGCCGTATTCGTCAAAGTTGCCGGCTTTATCAAATTTTTCGTTACAAATACTGCTGCCTAATTTATCGATGTAGAACCACTTGCCATTGTTTTTAACTGCAGCATAACCGAACGAAAAACCATGCGCATCATCGTAAGTTGGGTTTATTGCCACGGCTTTTGTTTTGCTGTTCATGTAGCCCCACTTTCCACTTTGATTTTTAAAGGCTGTTAATTTTTGTACAAACTCTTTGGTTTGCCCAAAAGAAGTTGTAGAAATGAAAAGACCGATAATAAAAATTAGCTTTCTCATTGTACTATAAATTTGTTGTTTGGATTAGCTCAAATTTACAATAAATCAGTTAATTACGACAAAATGTAGGGGCTGTTTTTAAATACTTCTTGTAATCGTTTCCAATGCTTTTATAAATCATTAAATCCGTATTTCCCTCATTCATTTGATATTTTCCTTAGTTCATTCTTTTTCTCTTTTTAAGGAAACGTTTGTGTAATAGTTTTGAGCTATTCAAACAGTATTAACCCCTTAATAAATAAGAAAATGAACAAAGAACTCGTATTTTTAAGAAGCTTCGGAATAGCTACCGCTTTTGGTGTAATTATGTTGGCCTCTTCGGCCTTCAAAAAAACAGGCAACCAACGTTTTGCAGAAATAGATGTAGAGCGTATCAATATCATTGAAAAAGACGGCACCGTAAAAATGGTCATCACCAATGTAGATCGTTTTCCTAACGGTAAAGATACCATCAATAATAGACCTACTAACGTAAAGCGTAAAAAGCGCTCCGGAATGTTGTTTTTTAACGAAGATGGCATAGAGTGTGGCGGTTTGATTTACGATGGGCAAAAGAAGGCAGATGGACACAGTGCGGGAATGTCGCTTACCTACGACCAATACGATGGCGACCAAATGATGCAGTTGTTGATGCAAGATTATAAAGAAGGTGGACAACGCCGCGTATTTAGCAGTTTGGTTTTTAATGATAGACCAGCAAATGAAACACAGTTTGGTATGGACAAGATTTGGGAAGAACTGGCGCCACTTAGAAAATCAGATCCAGATGCCTTTAAGAAAAAATATGAGGAATATGTGGCGCAAGGTGTATTAGGAGGTGCTCCCCGTGTAATGCTCGGCCAAACCCGAGGCCGCAGCAACGGATTGTTCTTGAATGACGATAAGGGAAGACCAAAAGCCATGTTTTATGTAAATGAAAAAAATGAAGCCAAACTAGAATTTTTTGACGAAAAAGGAAATGTAATTGCTACTTTCCCTAATCAAACTAAATAACATTAAAATAAGTAGCCTGATTTAAAAAGGCTACTTTTATTTTTTGTACGATGAAATTTCTAAAGACATTACAACACCATCGATATTTTTTAGCGTTTATTTTCCTGTTCGCTTATGCACAATCTATACAGGGGCGTATTTTGGTAAGGCAAACAGTTAATTTTTATACGTTTACGCCAGAAGGGGCAATAGCTACATTTATTGAAAGCTGCGTGGTGTTTTTGATTATCATTTACTTGTTTAAAAATTTTCAAAAAAACAATGCCTTAAGCCTAGTTTGGGTTGTTAAAGTTTTTACACTTTCATTGTTGCTGTACTTGTTTGTAGCGAATGCTTTTTCTGCAATAGTGGCGTTAATTTTTAATACTTGGGACCGAAATTTTACCTACGAAGTAATTTTAAACAACAATATTGGAAATGTTTTAGATGTTTGCATTTATGGAGGGTTCTTTATCGCCTACATTTTCTATCAAAGAAATAAAAAGGATGCCGAGCGCCTGCTCAATTACAATAACGCATTGGCTGATAGTAAAATTGCCCAATTAAAAGCACAGCTTAACCCACATTTTTTATTCAATAACTTGAATGCCCTAGATCAGTTGATAGAAGAAGACAAATCGAAAGCTTCAGATTTTCTAAATGATTTTGCCGAACTCTATCGTTACGTACTTGAGGTGTCGAGCAAACAGCTAGTGCCTTTAGAAGAGGAATTGAATTTTGCAAAATCCTACTTTAGAATTATGCAACATAAATTTGGCAATGGATATGAGTTGGCAATTATTGTGCCTACAACAGTTGATGGTTTTGTTGCTCCGTTAACGCTGCAATTGTTGATAGAAAATGCCATAGAACATAACTTAGGTACAGAAAGCAACCCGCTTAACATTCAAATAGAAATTGCAGAAAAATTGACGGTTAAGAATAATCTATCCCCTAAAAAAAGTAAAAAAATTGGAGGAGGAAGAGCACTGGAAAATTTACGAGAACAATACGTTTTGCTGAGCAACCAATCGCTCTTAATTGAGCAAACAGAAACTACATTTACCGTAAGCTTACCTTTGATAAGTGGATAAAAGAATGATAAAAGTTGTAATTATAGAAGACGAACTTCTTGCAGTAAAAAAGCTAAGGCGGTTTTTAGAACAGCTCAAAGAGCCCATAACGGTGTTGGCCGAGTTGCATAGTGTAGAAGAGGCCATCAACTTTTTTAAGGTCGATAACGAGGTTGATCTCGTATTTTCGGACATTGAACTAATGGATGGCAATGCTTTTGAGATTTATAAGGAAGTGATGCCTCATTGCCCTATCATATTTGCTACAGCGTATAATCAGTTCTTGATGGATGCTTTTGAAACCAACGGCATAGCTTATCTGCTCAAACCATTCTCGTTCGAAAGATTTGAGAAAGCATGGCATAAATTTAAATCACTTTACCTGTCAAAACCTCAGCTAAACCATACCATGATGGAGAAGTTGAGCATGTTATTGGGAGAGCAACCTTCCGCAAGAAATTACAGGGCTAGGTTTGCAGTTAATACCGGTGGCAAAACCTACTTTTTAGCAATAGCGGATATTGTTTTTTTTAATGCCGAAGAGGGCGTAGTTTTTGCGATTGACCGTCAGGGTAAAAATCATTTACTAAGCCAAGCTACCCTAAAGCAAGTAGAAGAAGAGGTAGATCCGAAGCTGTTTTTTAGGATCAATAGGGCACAGTTGGTTCATAAAGTTTATGTTGAAGAAACAGAACGCTACAATAAAAACGCACTGGCTATTAAATTAAAAACACATCATCAATTTTTAATTACCAGCCAAAGCAGTACCGCTGCATTTAAGGACTGGATAGAGAATTAATTCTACTTTATCCTTTTCTTATTGTCGCTTACAAAGGCTTCCCAGCCGGTGTAAGATTTGCTATTACCGCCAGTAGGAATTTTTTGGAAAGAATGGCAAACTGCCACAGCCAAGCCATCGGTAGCATCTAAAAATTCGGGAGTTTCTTTAAAATTGAGCAAGCGCTGCAACATGGCTGCTACCTGCTCCTTGCTGGCCGTACCCTTTCCAGTAATAGACTGTTTTATTTTTCGTGGAGCATACTCGGTAACCGGAATGTTTTTAGAAACTGCTGCGGCCATGGCAATGCCCTGTGCTCTGCCTAGCTTTAACGTAACCTGTATGTTTTTGCCATAAAATGGAGCTTCTATTGCCAAAGCGTCTGGTTTATAGGTTTCTAAGAGGCCCATTGTTTTTTCGAAAATGCGCTGAAGCTTCAGAAAATGATCGTCGAGATGCCCCATTTTTACCACCCCTAGGCTTAGTAGTTCTATTTTACTCCCTTTTTCTAGAATTACGCCGTAGCCCATAATTGCAGTTCCGGGGTCAATACCTAAAATTACACGTTCCTTTTTCTCAGCTAGCATACTACAAAAGTATAACTTATTTGCACATTAGGCGTTCGTTTAGGCCGTCTCTCTCTCATTTTATCATTTAAGTATATCCGTGTTTTTACTTACTTTTGTGTAAGTAGAAGAAAAAATAAAAAGTCATGACTACATTTTCGTTTGAGATAGAGCCGTCGGAGGTTTCAAAGCTTAAAGCAGTACTTAAAGCATTAGGCGTTAAAAAAATCAAAATTCAAGAGGATAAAACTGAAATGAGCAAGGAAGAGTTCTACGCAAAAATTGACAAATCTCTAAAAGAAAGTGAAGAAGGGAAAATTCATAAACTTAGCCCTGAATTTAAAAAGGAACTTTTTAAAAGCGTCTTATGATATATAAGGTAATTTTTACAGAAAGTGCCAAGAAAGATGTTATAAAGCTGGAAAAGTCGGGAGATAAAAAATCGTTAAAAAAGTTGCTATCCCTTTTAGATGAATTAGAAAAACATCCAGAAATAGGAACAGGTAGGCCTGAACAACTAAAATATTTTGATGTGCCCACATGGTCTAGACGAATATCGGACAAGCATAGATTGGTTTATCAAATTAAAGAAAAGATAGTAACTATATTGGTTTTATCTGCTTGGGGGCATTATAACGATAAGTAGTTTTGACATCCAGTTATAAAAAAATATTAGCCAATATCATCAAAATAGCCATTGTGGCTTTTGCTTTTTGGTTTATCTATAGAAAACTTACAAACCACAACGATCTTAGAGAGTTCATTACGCTGCTGCATAATATTCCGCTCCAGCAAATTTGGCTGGTTTTGGGAAGTGTTTTTATGCTCATGCTTTTTAACTGGGGGCTCGAGGCTGTAAAATGGCAAAAGCTGATTTATAAAATAGAGCAGATCAGTTTGTGGAGATCCATAGAATCTGTTTTTTGCGGCTTAACTTGGGCTGTCTTTACACCCAACAGGCTCGGAGAGTACGGAGGCAGGGTATTCTTCCTGTCTCCCAAAAGACGTGTTATTGGCGTAGTAGCCATGACGGTAGGCAACATTGGGCAATTGGTGCTCACCAATGTGTTTGGCGCTATAGTGGTTTGCGTGTTTGTGTATCGATTTATTCCTTTAGAGCCCATTATTTTTGCGGCTGTAAGTGGCTTGGCGCTAATTTTTGCGTTGTTCTTCCTGGTTTTTTATTTCAATATCAAATGGTTAAACAGTTTATTGCTTTCTATAAAAATTACCCGTAAGTACAAGAAGTTTTATGCGGTACTAGCTCGCTATAAAAAAGTAGAACTCCTAAAAATTTTATTGTTTTGCCTAGCTAGATATGCTGTGTTTACTACGCAGTATCTCATCATGTTTTTATGGTTGGTACCACATTTAAGCATAGCAAATATTGTAATGTTAGTGCCAATTTTGTTCTTTGTACAATCAACCTTACCATCTTTAGATTTGCTAGATATCGGTATTAGAAGTGTTACCGCCCTGTTCTTTTTTAAATACGTTACAAATCAAAATACTGCTGTTGTTGCATGTATTGCAAGTATTTGGCTCATCAATATCATAATTCCTGCTATCTTAGGCTTATATTTCGTTTTTAAACTCAACTTCTTTGGAAATACTCGACGCGATTAATTACTTCTCTGCATTTTTAACGCTCATTTACGTATTTGTGGTGGCAACTTTCATCATAGGGTGGATTAAGATTAAATCTTATCACAAAACACATAAAGTGCCAACTACTTTGGTTTCTATTATTGTAGCCGCTCGCAACGAAGAAGATAAAATTGGGAAAACAATTGACGATATATTGGCGCAGAGTTATCAAAAGGAACTTTTTGAACTGATTGTTATTGATGACCATTCTACAGACCAAACGGCAACCATAGTAAAGTCTTACCCCGAGGTGGTATTGATACAGCTAAACGAAGATAAAGCCTTAAACTCATACAAAAAGATGGCTATACAAACAGCCATTGGGCAAGCCAAAGGCGATTTAATTGTAACTACCGATGCCGATTGCAGAATGGGAGCCGAGTGGTTAGCAACCATTGTAAATTACTACGAAACTACAGGTTGTAAAATGATTTCATCGCCAGTAGCCTATTTCGAAGAAAAGAGTTTTTTTGAACAGGCACAAGCTTTAGAGTTCTCTTATTTAATTGGCTTGGGAGCATCTACCATTGGCAATAAAAATCCAAGCACCTGTAATGGGGCAAATTTGGCTTATGAGAAAAAAGCTTTTTTTGAGGTTGGTGGTTTTAAAGGTATTGATGATTTGGCTTCTGGTGATGATGAATTGTTACTGCATAAAATATCAGCCATTTACGGAGATAAAATTGGCTTTCTAAAAAGTAAAGCTGCCATAGTTTACACCCATGCCAAAGCAACAGTTGGCGAGTTTATACAGCAACGCAAACGCTGGGCTTCCAAAAGTACCAGATACAAAGATAAATCGGTTATTATTTTAGGCATAAGTGTGTGGCTGTTTAACCTTAGTATTATTTTAAATGCCTTGTTAGCGGTGTTTTTTCCAACTCAAACCTTGCCGTTCTTGGCGTTTCAATTGGTTTCAAAACTGCTGGTAGAATTTGTTTTCCTTAACAATATGATGAGTTTTTTTAAAAGAAAAGCCTTGTTATGGTGGCTGCCTTTATTGAATGCTTTGCATATCATTTACATTGTTTATATTGGCATTGCCGGAAATTCTGGAAAGTACAATTGGAAAGGTCGAATGGTAAAATAAGATGTCGAATACTACACAATCTGCAAAGGTTTGGAAAAAGTTTAAACGTAATACACTTGCTCTAATTGGCCTTTTTTTTATAATTTTAATGGTATTAGTTGGTGTGTTGGGGTATTTAATCACTCCCGACCAAACACCTTATGCCAATACACAACAACTGCAAATTGGTAAGGAAAAACCCGGCAGTAAGTTTAAGTTTCTGATAGTACAGCGTTACAATAATGTAAAAGACGTAAGTTTTTTTAATAAAATGCTTTACGGCCAGCCTGCCAAATTTAAGAGTGTGCCTATCACCTCTTATAAAATCGTAAATGGTGAAGTGCACGCCTACGAATACATTGGTGAAGAGAAAAACACCAACCCAACCATTTACAAACTTAAAGACCTTTGTAATAGCTGTACTTTGCCAAGTAAGCTAGGTAATGCGACAACTTTATTTGAAAAACGCAATGTTTACGAACAAACTTTTTGGTTAGGCACAGATATTTACGGACGAGATTTGCTAAGCCGTTTAATTTTGGCAGTACGTGTTTCGCTATCCGTAGGCTTAATGGCGGTACTTATTTCTATGTTTATCGGCGTGGGCTTGGGCGCCATTGCGGGCTACTTTGGGGGTAAAATAGATGCTGCAATCAGCTGGTTTATGAACGTCATTTGGTCATTGCCTTCTTTGTTGTTGGTTATCGCCATATCGTTTGCTTTGGGCAAAGGTTTTTGGCAAATTTTTATTGCAGTGGGGTTGTCAACTTGGGTTGATGTTGCCCGTTTAGTACGCGGACAGGTGATGGCTTTAAAGCAGGTAGAGTTTGTAGAAGCGGCCAAAGCACTAGGTTTTTCTAACAGTAGAACCATAATTAAGCATATTTTACCGAACATAGCTGGGCCAATTTTGGTGGTAGGTTCTGCCAATTTTGCCTCCGCAATTTTGTTAGAAACGGGCTTAAGTTTCTTAGGTTTTGGTGCGCAACCACCCATGCCAAGCTGGGGCACCATGATTAAGGAACACTACGGCTATATCATTATGGACGCGGCTTATTTGGCTATGTTGCCAGGTTTGGCCATTATGCTTACCGTTTACGCGTTTAATTTAATAGCCATTGGCCTACGCGATGCCTTTGATGTTAAAGGACAGAATGCTAGTGTTTAGGATTAAGTAATATAATCTAGGTAATTTTGTTGGTCTATTACCTCAAAAGTGGCATCTGGATAGGCTCTTGCAAACTCGCTGGGTATCTTTGTTTTTGAGTTTTGCCATTTGTATTCAAACGCCGCTAGCTTATCGTTTGCTTCCTCAATGCGGTCAATTTCTTGTTTGTTGTGCGTACGCCAAAAATAATCTAAAACGTGCTTTTCTTTATAGTGAAGCATTTTTATTCGTTCGCTGTTCAAATATCCTTCCCATAATTTGCCCACATCATCTCGCATGTTTAAAGGGTTAAAAGAATTAATTATCGCATTGCGGATTCCATTGTCAACAAAATACCACTTTTTCATCTTGGTAATTTCGTTATCTCGGTTACGGCTAAAGCCACTAACACTATAGATGATAAAAACCTTGCTAAACAGGTCGAGGTATTTCTCTACTGTGTTTTTGCTAATCTGCAAATCTCTACCTATGCTTTCTAAGGATATTTCGCTACCTGTTCTAAAAGCAATCATTTGTAGCAGCGCAACAATTTTATCTCGTTTTTTAATGCCTTCAAAAGCTAAAATATCTCTGAGTAGCTGGTTGTGGGCAAGTTCTTTTAGGTAACTTATTTTGTCTTCCCTATTAATAATACTAGTAAGCTCTGGATAGGAACCAAAAACTAGTCTTTCTTCTAAATTATTTCTGGTTTCCAGGTAGTTTTCTTTTGCAGCAAATTCTAGCTGAGCCAAAGGGAATAAATGCAAAGTACTCATACGCCCCAACAATGGTTCCCCAACTTGATTGTTGATCTCAAATGCCGATGAACCAGTAATGAGTATTTTTATGCCAGGTATGGTGTCTACCATCAACTTTAGCTTTTTGCCTATGTTGGGTATTTCCTGTGCCTCATCTATGATAAGCAACTGCGTGTTGCCAAGTAATCGTTTAAAATTGGCAGTGCTTTGGGTAGCCAAAAGGTTATGAGTTTCAATGTCATCGCCATTAAGCAATAATTGTTTTTCGCTACTGTTTTTTGATAGGTAGCTAATCAGCTCTGTTTTTCCTACACGCCTGGCACCTAAAATTGCTACCACTTTATTGGGCTTCAGTTTTTTAAGAATTGTTTTTTCAAGTGCTCTAGGAATATCCATACCACAAATATAAAATTATTTATTACTTCCGTCAATATGCTGACGGAATTTTTATTATTTCCGTCAATGTGATGACGTAATTTTTATCATTTCCGTCATTTTGTGCTATGTTATCTCATTAATTAAAATAATTACCCTTAGTAAATGTGATTGATAACCATCTATTGGCCAATATTTATAAACCTAAGTTCGATTAATATTTATCGCCCTACAAAACACCCCGGTCTTCGACCATCCCTCTGAAAGACCTATCGTGTGGACACAAATTGCTCTATGCCGCAGGGCATCAAACTTTTGAAGCATCAAAAGTATGCAAAAATGCTTGTCAATCCCAAA
>VFQP010004165.1_pt1 | contig 13784 bp, 16 predicted proteins | sample 3512351 | NCBI WGS metagenome assembly VFQP01 (sample SAMN10412372, study PRJNA504923) | tailings metagenome | isolation source: Relicate 1 Philex TSF1 revegetated site | place: Philippines: Tuba, Benguet | collected 2017-08-29 | reverse complement strand
CACGAGGTATCCCGATGACATCGGTCAACCCCGCGTCGGCGCCGCTCCTTTCGCCCAGCGCCATCAAGTATCGATTGGACGAGCACGGCCGCGTCATCTGGAACCTGCCCGAAAATAGCGTGATCGTGCGGGAATTTGAGATACGCGGCGGCAAAGCCGTTCTCGTCCGTCAGCGTTTCGAGGTTGCCGTCGCCCTGCCGAAGTCTCCGGACGTCGACCCCGTGACGGGGGAAATCCTCATGTATGCGGTGGGCCGACGCGAGCCGTTTCGTTTTGGTAGTACCGGCGCATCGCCTCGAGCTGGTGAACCATCTGGCGAAGAGCGTTGATCGCATGCTGGCGCCCTTACCGCCTCTGCCGGCCAGCACCGCGGCGTGCCGTCGCCGCGTAGCCCTGCGCGAACCCGCCGGCGTAGCCGGCCGGGGGCCTGGCGCTGGCCGTCGCCTTCAGCACGATGCCGTGCTTCCGGCATCCGGCTGCAACTTCCTGGCGCAGGATTTCATTCAGAGTTTCCGGGGTGGTTTGGCCGCTGCGCGGGCCGGGCGATTTCGTGTTTTCCATGCGCCGAGCATGAGCCGGCGCGACCCGAAAACCTTCCGCCAAGACAGCGAAAAACTTAGGGGGCAACGATGAACGCCGACACACCCTCGGCACGGCTGGCCGTGCTGATCAAGCATCACTTCGGCCCCGGGGCCGGCGTCCCGTTGAAGGCGCTGGCGCGCGCGGCCGGGAAGACCGAGGAGACGATCAGGAACTATGCCGACGCGGCGACGGCGCCCAGCGTCGACACCGCCGAGGACATCATTCGTGCGCTGATCAAGGCCGGTTGCGCGGATGCCTATGAGCGTGTCTTCGGCCGGCCCGTCGCCCCGGCCGGGGGCGGCGATGCCTGCCTGATCATCACCGATGACGGCGCGGTCAACCCCGCGCCGCACGGGCCCGGCCTGTTCGTCCGGCAGTCGATCGGCGTCCGGCACGAGGTCGGATTCGACGCGCCGGCCTATGCCTTCCGCATGCTCGGCTGGGTGGAGATTTCGATTCGGGCCGATGGCCGGCTGATCGTGCGCCGCGGCTGCGACCCGTCGCCCGAGGCGTCGGCGCGGGCTGCGGCGTGGCTGGCGACCCAGGCGCGGACGTTCGCCGCGATCGAGGTCCACACCCTGCAGGGCGACGACTGGTCGGTGCGCAGCTACGGCACCTTGCGCGCAGCCGCCGCGGCCTTCGAAGCCGGGTTGGGGGCGCGATCGGTGGCCGACCAGCTTTCGACCAGCATCGTCACCCAGCGGTTGGCCGAGGATCTGATCGGCGACCCGCTGCAGGCAGCCATGCGCCGCGCCAGCTGCGGGCGCGTGGCGCCGCTTGAGCCGCTTCTGTCCGAACTTCATGCCCAGCCGGGCCAGGAGCGGGCCTCGCTGCTGCGCCGCACCGCCGATGGCTGGATGGTCCTGTCGGCCGGCCCGGCAACCCGCCTGCGGCGCGACCTGGCCGGCATGCACCTGCGGCAGATGCGTGACCAGCGGTTCGCCGACGTAGCCGAAGCACAGCTTGACGCGATGGCCGAGGCCGGGACGACCCGCTTCGACGATTTCCAGATCCGCACCATCTCGGACAGCGGCGCCTACCGCCGGTTCGCCCTGCCGGCGCGCGGCGCCGATGGCGGCCTCTACGCCGTGTGCGTGGCCGACATCTACCGCCATCCGCAGGGGGCCGCGCTGCAATGAGCCTGCCCGGCACCGTTCCGTTTCTCGACGCCGTCCACGGCCGCGCCCTTGATCGCCTGGATCGCGCCCTGGTCGGGCTGCAGGTCGCGCCCGCGCTGGCCAATGCCGCCGCCGAGGCGGGCTTCGTGCCGATGGTCGGCAATGACCTGAGGATCCTGAAGGCGGTCAAGCAGGGCGATCCCGACCGGGCGAGCCTTTACCAGCTTTCGCGGCCCGAGCTTCACCCGGGGCACGGCCCGCACGATACCGTCATCGTCGTCCTGACGCGCGATGGCGAAATCGTCGCCTCGGGCTCGGCCCGGATCAGGTGGGTGAACGGCACGCTCTGCGAGGCCTTCGAGCGCCGCACGCTGCTATACGACGACGTCATGCAGGCCCCGCCGGGCGAGCGGATCATTTGCCGCGCGGCGAAGGCTCATGTGATCCGCGATTGCCATGTCGCTGTGGCCGGCGGGCTATGGGTCGATCGCCGCCACAGTTCGGCGGACAGCAAGGTCATTCGCCTGCTGGTCCGCATGCTGAACCTGCTGGCGACGGCGAACTATCACTGGTCGTACTGCATCTCGGTCAGCCACCCGCCGCTGATGCGCCACGCTTTCCCGATCTACGGCGCCGATGGCGTCGACAGCGGGGTGATCGTCGAGGTCGACGGGCGGCCGATCGAAACCGTGCTGGTCCACGCCTCGCGCGATCGATTCCTCGGCAACCTGCGGCTTCCCGCCTATCAGCAACCGGCCGTCGACCTGCATCACCCGGTCAGCATCGACTGCGACCGGGCCGCAGCGGCCGCGACGCTGGCCGTGCATCGCGAGGAAGTGGCCAGGACGTTCCCTAAAGCGGTCGGCCGCCACTGACCGGTCCCGCCCACATTCAACCCATGCCCAGGTGAAGCCGATGCCTGCACCAGAACGACCGATCAAGCCGGAAGACCTTCTGGCCCTCGCCAGGACCGAACCGACGTTCCGCCGCGCCGCCGGCGCCGAGGCCTCGGCGTCCGCCCTGCGGCGGGCCGACGCGATGGATATCGCGCAGCTGGCCGCGGAAAGCGGCTTCCGCGTCGCGCGGCTGCCGATGGCGCCCCGCCATGGCTGAAACCGAAGACGTCCTGATCGGGTCGGTAGAGAAGAACCAGCGCGAATCGATCAAGGTTCAGCTGTCCCGGTACAAGGGCTACAACCTCGCCCATCTGCGGGTCTGGGCGGTCAACCAGTCGGGCGAGACGGTGCCGACGAAACAGGGGTTCGGCCTGCAGGTCGGCCAGCTGCCGGCGCTTATCGAGATACTGCAGGAAGCCAGGCGAGAGGCCGAAGCCAAGGGATGGCTCTGATTGCGCCCCTTCCGGCCGCATTGCGGGCCGCAGGGCGGCCCCTGGTACGCTTCGGGCTGTCTCTGCCCCGCCGAGGGCGCTGTGGCGGCCTGCGGGCCGGCGGACGGCCGATGAGCGTCAAGGTCGTCGAAAAGGTCTGGCCGCTTGATCTGGCCGCGCTCGACCTTCAGGCCGGGTGCAAGGTGGTGCTGGTCCGCATGGCCGATTTCGCCGACCACGACGGCGGCAGCGTCCGCCCGTCCGTGGCGCGGGTATCGGCAGAGTGCGGACTGTCCGAGCGAACGACCCAGCGGGCGATCAAGGAACTGGTCGATGCCGGCATCCTGGTGCTGGTCGCCCCCGGCCACCCAGGGTTGCACAGGCCGGCCGAATACCGGATCGACATGGCCCTGATCAAGACCTTGCCCGCCTTCGATTGGAAGGAAGCGGGGCGTCAGCCTGACACCCCGCGGGGTGTCACAGTGACACCCCGTCCGACTGAGCGGGGTGTCAGTGTGTCACCCCTGGGGTGTCAGGCTGACACCCCGCGGGGTGTCACAGTGACACCCAACCCGTCAGAGATACCCGTCAATATACCCGTCAAGGAAGACAGACGTCTTCCCGCGCCCGAGGCGGAAGCCGATCTGTTCGGCGACCACGTCGAGCCTGAGACGGTCGACATCTGCGCCGTCGCCATCGGGTTGTGGAACGATCTGGCGGCCAAGTCCGGTTTGCGATCGGTTTCGTGGAAGGGGCTGAACGACGCCCGCCGGAAATCGCTGCGCGCCCGGCTGAAGGAATGCGACGGGATCGAGGGCTGGAAGCATGCGCTCGAGGTCATCGCCGACAGCCCGTTCCTGCTTGGTGCTGGCGATCGGGGCTGGAAGATCAGCTTCGATTTCCTGATCAAGCCGGACAAGTTTCAGCGGGTCATGGAAGGCGGCTACGCGGAAGACACCCGCGCCGACCAGCCCGCCGCCAGCAACGCCAACCGCCCCCGTACGGTGCTCGACGCGGTCCAGTCGTTCGCCGGAGATACCCCCGAGGCCGTCGCCCGTCGCCGGGCATTGGAGATTTCATGACCACCGTCGCGAAGACCGCGGGCGGCGCCATCGCCGCGCCCGAACCGACCTTGACCGTCGCCAGCGAGCACGCGAATACCCTGCGCTGGTGGGCGGATCGGCACTACAACCACGGCCCGCTGCTGCCGCTCGAAACGCTGAAGGCCGCGCAAGCCGAGCTCGAGGCGGCGATGGCGGCGCGGCCGCCTGCGGCCTATGGCGACCTCGCGGCCTCGCGGCTGATCGGCAGTTTCCCCCAACGCGGCCCGGCGGTACCGGATTTCTACGTCGCCAACCTCGCGGCGGTCATGCGCGAATACCCGGGTGACGTGGTGCGCGATGCCAGCCTGAAGCTGATCCGGGGCAACAAGTTCCTGCCGGCCATCGCCGAGTTCGTCGAAGCGGCCGACGCGATCATGGGCGACCGTCGGTTGATGCTGATCGGCGCCCGCCGGCAGGAAAAGGCCCATGCCGAACGTGAGGCGCAGCGGCTTGCCGATGAGAAGCAGGCCGTCAACCGGCTGGCCTGGATCGCTCGGGGAGAGGCCAGCGTGGCCGAGAGGTTCCGCGACCTGGTGCCGACCGACCGCATCCATGCCTTGGGCGAGGCCGGGTTGCTGTCGCTGGGCACGATCAACGCCGCGCTGACCTGGGGGGCGGTGCTGCGCGGCGAACCCTGGGCGATAGAGGCCTGGCGCCGCGCCATCGTGCTGTATCGGGTCGCGTGCCACGTCGCCGCGAGGCAACTGACCATGGCGGAATTCGACCAGATCATCGACGCCTTGGTCGACTGGCGGGAAGCCGACGCGCTCGCTCTGGCGCGCTGGCCGATGGCGCGGCCGGGCAGCTGCGCCATGATGCCCAACGAGGTGCTTTCGAAGGCACGGCATGCGGTCTCCCGCGAGGCATGCACGCCTCGGCTTCGGCCGGTCGAATTGTCCGCCGGCGGCGCGGCGTTCATGGAAGCGGTGTTCGAAGATCTGCGGTCGCGGGGTATCGCCGAGGAGGTGATCGCCGAGCGACGCGCGGAACTGCCCCCGGCGTATTGGAACCAGTTCGCCGATGCCTCGGGCGATCAGTCATGGATCGATGCCGTGTCGGCGGATCTGACCAAGGCGGACAAGGCGCCGTGATGAGCAACCGCCGCGGACGGCCGCGCAAGGCGGCACCGCCACCGGCCGAGGCGCCCGACGTCATCGGCGCCCGGCTGAAGGCCGACCACGCCCAGGCCATGGTCGAGCATGAGGCCGTCGCCAAGCGCTTCAATGCCGGGCAGGCCTCGCCGAAGGAGGAACAGGACGCCCGGATGAAGGTCTTCCGGCTCGACAAGGCTATCGAGCGCCATGAACGGATTGTCCGGGCTGCGCGCCAGCCCGCCGATTCGGCGGCCGAGGAACTGGCGCGGCGTCGGGCCCAGGTCGCGGCCCGCCTCGAGGCGGCCGAGGCCGAGCTTCAGCGGCTGGTCGGCAGCACCGACCGGACACCGTCGCACCGTGCGGCGCTCGACAGCGCGCATACGGCCGCCAGCGCTGCCGCCGCCGACCTGCTGCGCGTCGATGACCTGATTGCCCAGCACGCGGCCACCCAGGCCTGTCTGGCCGTCGTCCCGGCCACGGACGAGGCGCACAAGGTCATCGTGCGGGATCGCAACGGCGTCCAGGTCGAGCGCTACGGCCACGACGGCCCGACGGCCGAGCGCCTGGCCAAGGGCGACCTGGTGGCGGGCGTTCACACCGTGGCGGCGCGCGAGACCGTGAAGGGTTGCCGCACCCTGCAGCCCTTCGACACCTACGACCGCCGAGGCCTGATCGACCCCGACCAGTACCGGGCAGGGACGCGGCTGCGCGACGACTGGGATGCTGGCCAGTTCACCGGCCGGGTGACCGCCCGCTATGAGGAACCGGCCAGCCCGGGCACCAGCCCGGAAGACCTGGTCACCGTGGTGGACACCGCCCAGCGCGCCTATGTCGCCGCCATGCGGGCCGTGGGGCCGATCCTGGCGCCCGTCCTGGTCCATGTGGTGTGCATGGGCGGCACCGCCCGCGATTGGGCCGCCCTGACCGGCGCACGGGGCAAGCGGGCGGAGACGAAAGGCATGGACTACCTGACCGGCGCACTCGACGCGCTGGCGGCCCATTACGGCTACAAGGATCCGCCCGAGGCGCCGGCATGGATGGGTGTCGACTGGTCCCGTTGACATCCGTACGGGTATTTGCGAAATATATGGAGACCCAGAAGCGCGCCCGGCGGGAACCAATCCCGGCGGGCGCTGCCGTTTCAGGGGGTTAGCGCAGCACCCGGCCCGAGGCGTCCACCCCGTGCAGGCCTTCGGCCAGCGCCGCCACGGCCAGCCACACGGTGCGGGGTATCTCGACCGGTCTGTCGTCATCCTTGCGCGTGCCGCGCTCGTATAGCTCGACGGTCGACCGGCTCAGGCCCAGCGCGTCGGCCCAGCCTCGGATCGAATAGCCCAGTCGCTGCCGGACAGCCCGGAACGTCGTATGATCGGGTTGCTGTGTCATCGCGTTTCGCTTATCGTCTGTCGGTCCGGTGGGGCCGAGGGTGGCTAGACCCCCGACCCCGGTTCCCGCTTAGAGCTTGATCACGAGAGTGATCAACTTGCCCCTCCAGCGGAACATGAACCGGATCTCCATTCGATAAGCACCTCCTTTCGGGTTTTGCGGCCGGGCTGATCCCCGGCTGCAAAGCTATTCTGTCGTACTCAGAACGACAACGCAAGCGAAATGTCGTACACAGGACGACAAAATGAACGAAAGATCGGGGGCTCGACAGCGCGGCTACGGCACCGCCTGGGAGAAGGCGAGGGCCGGCCATCTGCGGAACCATCCGTTCTGCGTCCGCTGCGAGGCCGTCGGTGTCGTTGCGTTGGCCACCGTCGTCAATCACCGGACGCCACACCGGGGCGACAAGAAGTTGTTCTGGGACAAGAAGAACTGGGAAAGCGTTTGTGAACAGCATCACAACAGCGCGGCCCAGCGCGAAGACAATCGCGGATATTCCGGCGCTGTCGGCGCCGATGGCTGGCCAACAGATCCCCGCCATCCTGGCATGAAGGGGTAGGGGGTCTAGAAATTCTCCCCGACAGGGGTTCCGGACCGGACGGGGTCCTCCTCGCGCAGCGCCGCGAATTGAATTCCGGAGAATTTATTATGGGGGTGCGGGGCCGGAAACCGAAACCGACACACCTGAAGCTTGTGACGGACAATCCGGGCGGCCGGCCGCTGCCGGAAAACGAACCGGATCCCGGCGGGAAGCCGATCAAGCCGAAGTACCTGAAGGGACGCGCGGCCGTCCTGTGGGACGAGGTGTTGGCCATCGCCTTCTGGCTGTCGGTTGCGGACAGCTACAAGCTGGCGGCGTGGTGTGATCGCGAAGCCGAATTCCAGCGCGGCGACCGCCGGAACTGGACCGCCGCCGATAGGCGCGAGCATCGCTCCGCCGGCTCCGAGCTTGGGCTTGATCCGGCGTCCCGGGCGCGCATGGGGAAACCACCGGATGGCGGGAAAAAGGACGACCCGGCGGCGAAGTACTTCGACGACTGACGACCCGGTCACCGCTTACGCCGAGGATGTCGTCGCGGGGCGGGTGATCGCGGGGCCTCATGTCCGCAACGCCTGCCGTCGTCACCTGCAGGACCTGCGCGACGGCCCGAAGCGCGGCCTGGTCTGGGACTTGGACGCTGCGAAGCGGGCGATCAACTTCAACGCCGACGTGCTGCGGCTGAATGGTGGCCAGTTCGAAGGCCAACCGTTCCGCCTCGAGCCACCGCAGGCTTTCAAGACCGGCTCGATTTTCGGCTGGAAGTGGAAGGCCACCGGCCGGCGCCGCTTCCGCCGCGCCTTCATCGAGGAGGGGAAGGGCAACGGGAAATCGCCCTGGGCTGCCGGCGTCGGGCTGTACTGCATGCTGGCCGACGGCGAAGCCCGTGCCGAGGTCTACGCGGCCGGGAAGGACAAGGCCCAGGCGATGGTCCTGTTTCGCGACGCCGTCGCGATGGTCGATCAGTCGCCGGCGCTGGCAGCGCGCCTCACCAAATCGGGCGCGAACCCGGTATGGAACCTTGCCGACCTGAAGGGCGGGTCGTTCTTCCGACCGATCGCCAAGAAGGGCGCCAGCAGCGGCCCGCGACCGTCCTGCGCGCTGTGCGACGAGATCCACGAGCATCCGTCGCGCGTCGTGCTGGAAATGCTCGAGCGCGGCTTCAAATTCAGGCGGCAGCCCCTGCTGGTGATGATCACCAATTCGGGCAGCGACCGGCAATCGATTTGCTGGGAAGAGCATCAGCACGCGGTCCAGGTCGCGGCGGGGACCCGGACGCCGGACGACGATTTCACCTATGTCGGCGAGGTCATCGACGACACGACGTTCAGCTATGTCTGCGCGCTCGACAAGGACGACGATCCGCTCACCGATCCGTCGTGCTGGGTGAAGGCCAACCCGCTGCTCGGCGTCATCCTCGAACACGACTACCTTGCCGACGTGGTCAAGCAGGCGATCGACGTTCCCGGCCGCACGAACGGCATCCTTCGCCTGCATTTCTGTGTCTGGACCGATTCGGCGACGTCGTGGATGTCGCGCAAGCTGCTCGACCGCGTGCTTCGCGACTTCAAGCCCGAGGTGCATCACCGGCAGCGGGCCTTCGCATCGACCGACCTGTCCGCGACCCAGGACATGACCGCGGCGGCGTTCGTGGTGCCGACCGGCATGGTCGAGCGGGAACGGCTGGTGGACGATCGCAAGGTCAGGGTCACCCTGCCGACCTTCGCGGCCTGGGTCGAGGCCTGGACGCCGAAGGATACGCTGGTCGAGAGGGCGAAGCGGGACCAGGCGCCCTACGAAACCTGGGTCAAGGATGGCTGGCTGACTGCGACGCCAGGCCTTGCGGTGCGCTTCGACTATGTCGCAGCGCGGTTCCAGTCGGCCCAGGCCGATTACCTGCTGCAGGGCATCGCTTACGACCGCTACGGCTTCAAGCTGAAGTTCGAACCGGAACTGGACGCCGTCGGCGTCACGGTCCCGACCTTCGAGCATCCGCAGGGCGGCACGCGGCGGGCGAAGCCGGACGAGAAGGCGGTGGCCGCGGCGAAGGCCTCGGGCGGCATCGAACCCGAGGGGCTTTGGTTCCCCGGCTCGGTGCGCGAGCTCGAAAGCCTGATCCTCGAGGAACGGATCGTGCTGCAGGCCAGTCCGGTACTCATCTCGGCGATCATGTCCGTGGTCACGGAAAGCGACCCCTTCGATAACCGCTGGTTCTCGAAGCGCCGGGCGACCAATCGCATCGACGCCGCGGTCGCGCTGGCGATGGCCGTCGGGCTGGCGACCAGCAGGGTGCAGACGAAGTTCGTCTCGGTCTACGAAACCCGCGGCATCCGCCGCACCTGACAGCAGCGGGGCGTCACATGGGTATCTTCGATCGGTTCGCGGGCCTGCTGCCGCGGTCCCAGCCGCTGCCGGCGCGCGCCGAACCGACGATCGCCGCGCCGAAGGCGGCGGCCAAGTCGCAGAATGACACCTCGCCCGACGCCTGGTACCGCCGGTATGGCGGCGGCATGAGGTCGTCGACAGGCATCGTCGTGACCAAGATGGCTGCCTTGCAGGTCTCGGCCCTGCTGACATGCGTCACCATCATCGCTGAAGACGTGGCGAAACTGCCGATCCACGTCTATCGCCGTGGTCCCGCAGGCGAAAAGATCATCGCCACGGACCATCCGCTCGAAAAACTGCTGCGACGGCCCCACCGGCATCAGACCAGGTTCGAATTCTTCGAGCTGATCGTTGCTTCGCTGATCCTGCGCGGGAACGCCTACGCCGTGATCCTGCGCGACTGGCGCGGCCGGCCCGAAGGCATGATCGCCATCAGTGCCGACGACGTCACGTTGCATCCGTCTCCGGGCGGAGAAATCTTCTATTCGGTCAACCGCCGCAACCAGTACATGACGGCGGTGCTGTCGCGCCTCGGTCAGCTGATCCACAGCGACGACATCCTCCATATCCGCTGGCTCCCCGAAGACGGCTTGAGCGGCTTGAACCGGCTGGGCCTGGCCAAGGAAATCCTCGGCCTCGCCCTGGCCCAGCAGCGCCAGGCCGGCTTGTTCGCCAAGCGCGGGGCGCGGCCTTCGGGGTGGCTCGAAATGCCGGCCGGCGCGGCCGAGCTCAGCGACGCCGCCTATCGCCGCATGCAGATCGACTGGGACGATGAACAGGCGGGGCTGGATAACGTCGGGCGGACGCCGATCCTGGAACAGGGCGTCAAGTTCCATCCCGAACTGCTGAAGTCGGTCGACATGGAATTCCTCGCCGCGCGCAAGCACCAGGAGGAGCAAATCGCGCGGATCCTGCGGATTCCGCTGCACAAGCTCAACATGGGTGATGGCAAGTCGGCTGCGAACATGGTGCAGGCCGACCAGGACTATCAGAACAGCGTCGTGTCGAGCTACTGCGAGCGTATCGAGTGCAAGATCAACGACACCTTCGACCTCGAGGAAGAAGACCTGTTCGTCGAGTTCGACGTTGAGCGCTTCCTCCGCGCCGACATTCAGACCCGCTACACAGCCCTTCGGACGGGCGTGCAGGGCATGTTCCTGACGCCTAACGAGGCTAGGCGCAAGGAAGGCCTGCCGGCCGAGGAGCACGGCGACACGCTCTATCAGCCGACCAATGTCGCGCCGATCGGCTTCAAGCCGAAGGGCAATGAAACAGGCCCCGGCTCCGACGTCTCGGGTTCGCCTGCCCCCGGCGGCGACGGTGACCCGGCAGCCGTACCGACTGCAGAGGAGTGAAGCATGCCCGAGTTCAAGCTGATCGACATCGAGGCCTTCCGGGCCCAGGCCCGGGCCGGCAAGGCGGCGAAGGGCGCGCGTCCCGATGCCGGCGTCATGCGCGCGGCGACCGGCTCGCCCGAAGAAGTCGGCGACCGTACGCTTCGCTATTGCTTCAGCGACGGCAGCGTCGACCGAGCGGGCGACACCATCGACCCGGCCGGGTGGGACCTGGCCAACTTCAAATCCAACCCGGTCGCGCTGTGGTCCCATATGTCCTGGGAACCACCGATCGGCCGGGCCTCCAACGTCGAAGTGCTGAAGCGCCGGCTGATGGGCGACATCACCTATGCGAGCTTCGATGAATATCCGTTCGCCGACACGATCTATCGGCTGTCGAAGGGCGGTTTCATCAACGCCGTCTCGGTCGGGTTCATCCCGCTCGACTGGGATTTCGCACAGGACAAGGAACGCCCGTTCGGCCTGGATTTCCACAAGCAGGAACTGCTGGAAATCTCGCCGTGCCCGGTCCCCTGCAACCCGAACGCGCTGGGCGCCGCCAAGTCGGCCGGCATCGACCTGTCGCCGCTGATCGGCTGGGCCGAAAAGCTGCTCGACACCCAGGGCGCGATGATCCTGGTGCCGAAGGCCGAGCTCGAGGCCATGCGCAAGGCCGCGGGCGGCGGCAAGGCCTACTACAAGGCCGGCCGCGCGCTGTCGAAGAAGAACGAGGACGAGTTGCGCGCCGCCTACGAGAAGATCGGCGCCGTGCTGGCCTCGGTCGACCAGCAGGAGGAAACCGGGCCCGCCGAGGATCCCGAGAACGAACCCGAGGAGACGACCCAGTCGCCGCCCTCCGGCAATCAGGCCGAGGAAGAAGCCCGCGCGCTGCGCCGGCGCGAAGCCGAAGCCCTGGCGCTCCGCATCAAGTACGCCGCGGCCGCCTGATCCCTATCCCCTCCGGTCTGGCGGGGTGTCCCGGCGCCGTTGGCGCCTTTTTTCATGGAGAAGACCATGCTTAAGAAACTCCGCCAGGCCCTCGGAAAGGCCGTCGAAGAACTGTCGGACCTGATCGCCGACGAGAAAAAGTACGCCGAGAAGAAGGCCGAAATCGCCGAGCTCGAAGCCCAGATCAAGCGGGCGGAAGAGGCGCTGGCGCTGCAGGAGAACCTGGCCGCCATGAACAGCGGCCCGGGCGAGACCAGCCAGCGCGGCGGCGAAGGCCTCTCGAACATCCTGCGCCACCCGCGGTCGGGCAAGCTTCGCCACTTCACGGGCGAGCATTCTGAAGTCCGTGCGCTGCGCTTCGGCAAGTTCATGCTGGCGTCCGTCTACGGCAGCAGCAAGGCCAAGGCCTGGTGCGACGAAAACGGCATCGAACTGAAGGTCCAGACCGAGGGCAGCAACACCCCCGGCGGCGTCCTGGTGCCCGAGGAGTTCACCGGCGAAATCATCGACCTGCGCGATACCTACGGGATGTTCCGGCGCCTCTGCCGCAACATGCCGATGGGCCGCGACACGATGAACCAGCCCCGACGCACCGGCGGCCTGATCGCCTATCCGGTCGGCGAGGGCAAGGCGATTACCGAATCGAATGCCGCCTGGGACAACGTCAAGCTGACGGCCAACAAGTGGGGCGTGCTGGTTCCGTTCTCGTCCGAACTGGACGAGGACGCGGCGATCAACATCGGCGATTGGCTGCTCGGCGAAATCGCCTATGCCTTCGCCCTCGCCGAGGATACCGCAGGCTGGTCGGGCGACGGTGGTGGCGCCTACAACAACATCACAGGCTTCATCCCGAAGTTCGAAGGTTCGGCGCTTGCCGGCGCGGTGGCCGCGCAGGCCGGCCACGACACCTTTGCCGAGATCGACAGTACCGACCTCGCCATGGTGATGGGCAAGTTGCCCCAGTACGTCTACACGCGCGGTCGCCCGTCCTGGTATTGCAGCCAGATGGCTTGGGCCATGGTGTTCCAGCGGATCATCATGGGGTCCGGCGGCATCTCGAAGGACGACGCGACCGGCCGCGTGATCTTCCAGTATCTCGGCTTCCCGGTCGAGATTTCGCCGTCGTTGCCGATCCTGACGACGGCGATGAACAACAAGGCGATGCTGTTTTTCGGCGACATCGGGATGGCCGCTTCGTTCGGTGATCGCCGCGGGATGACCGTGGCGCGCTCGAACGAATACAAGTTCGCCGAGGACCAGATCGTCCTGCGGGCGACCGAGCGTTTCGACATCAACGTTCACGATGTCGGCGACGCGACCAGCACCGGCCCGGTTGTCGCCCTGATCGGCAAGACCTGATCAATGCGGCGCATCAACGGCGACGCGCACCTTCAGAGCCTGCCCGGCGGGCGGGCTCTGCTGGTGCTCGCCGCGTCTGCCGGTGAGCGTGTCGGTATCGAGCGCTCGCAGGCCCAGTTGCAGCGGCTTTACGACCAGATCGGCGCCTTGCTGCAACCGCCGGAGGATGGCGAGGCTGCCTCGAGCGATGCCCCGGCCGATCCGCCGCCCCCGCCGCCCCCGGCCAAGCCGGGCCGCAAGGCCCGTGCCGCCGAACCTGCCAACTGATCGGAGATCCCGGCCATGAAGCCCGCTTCCCGTCTCGCCCTCGCCATCGCCTCGGCGTCCGTCACCAACGGCGCCACCGCCGCCGCCACCGTCATCGACACCAGCCCGGGCGGCGTCCGCGCCGCCTTCGTCTCGATCGATGTCGTGATGTCGGCGGCCGACGTCGTCTCTAACAAGCCGAGTGTGCTGAAGCTCCAGCACTCGGACACGACCAACGCGACCGACTTCGTCGACATCTCGGGTTTCGTCGGCGGCACCGATTTCACGATCCCCAACGCCGATACCACGAACCCGAACCTCTACAAGTTCGATGTCAACCTGCAGGCCAGGAAGCGATACCTGC
>VFQP010004164.1_pt1 | contig 13788 bp, 14 predicted proteins | sample 3512351 | NCBI WGS metagenome assembly VFQP01 (sample SAMN10412372, study PRJNA504923) | tailings metagenome | isolation source: Relicate 1 Philex TSF1 revegetated site | place: Philippines: Tuba, Benguet | collected 2017-08-29 | reverse complement strand
CACGTGCAATATTTTGCCTGTGCATGCCATCCCGCTGGTTATTGTGAATTTCCTTCAATGGCGCATTGATAGGGATCTCATGAAAATTAGGCCCCCCCAGCCGCGTTAACTGGGTGTCCAGATATGAGTGGATACGCCCCTGGAGCAATGGGTCATTGGTGAAATCGATACCAGGTATGATATGTGCAGTACAGAAAGCAACTTGCTCTGTTTCAGCAAAAAAGTTATCCGGGTTGCGGTTCAATACCAGTTTCCCTACCGGAATCAGCGGGACTAATTCGACCGGGATGATTTTAGTCGCATCCAGAATGTCAAAATCAAATTCCTCTGCCTGCTCTTCACTGAAAATCTGCAAGCCTAACTCCCATTCCGGGTAGTTGCCGGATTCAATCGCTTCCCACAAATCGCGGCGATGGAAATCAGGGTCCGCACCACTTATCTTCACTGCTTCATCCCAGGCTAACGAATGGGTGCCGGCTACAGGCGTCCAGTGAAATTTACAGAAGCTAGATTCATTCTTGTCGTTAATCAGGCGGAAGGTATGTACGCCAAAGCCCTGCATCATGCGGTAACTGCGAGGGATCGCCCTGTCCGACATCTGCCACAACAGCATATGGGTCGATTCCGGCATCAATGATACGAAATCCCAGTAAGTATCATGGGCGGATGAAGCCTGCGGCATGGCATGGTGTGGTTCAGGTTTGACCGCATGCACCAGGTCAGGGAATTTCATCGCATCCTGGATAAAAAACACCGGGATATTGTTACCGACCAGGTCCCAGTTACCTGAATCGGTATAAAACTTCACTGCGAAGCCACGCACATCACGGGCTGTATCGGTAGAACCGCGTTCGCCCGCTACGGTCGAGAACCGCACAAATACAGGCGTTTGTTTACCTGCCTCGCTAAAAGGCGCTGCTTTGGTATATTCAGGGATGGGCTGGTAGTTTTCAAAATAGCCATGGGCGGCAGAGCCACGCGCATGCACTACGCGCTCTGGGATTCTTTCGTGGTCAAAATGGGTGAGTTTCTCGCGCAGGATGAAATCTTCCATCGCCGTCGGGCCACGCAAGCCTATTTTCAATGAATGCTGGTTGTCTGCAACCGCCACGCCCTGATTAGTCGTCAGGCTACGCCCTTCTGAATCCACACGTGAGCGGTCGAGGTCGCCCTTTTGCAGGTTCTCACCATCAGGCGGGCCTCCGCCAGTTTTTTCATTGATATTGGCTTCACTGATAGTGCTGGCCCTGACAATGGAGTCAGGTGCATCAGACCTGGCTCCGGCAAACGGGCATTTAGAAGCAGAGCCATATTCCGAAGACTTGGTAGCGTTGTAAGGGAACTCGGCAGAAAGCTTGTCTGAGCCTGTAAATTTCCCGATCAAATCAGAAGGTACTGAATTATCCAGGGCGGAATCGGGTGGCTCATGTGTGGATGGTCCTGAAACAGTGGATAAAACGGAACCTAGTCCAATTTGAGTCTTCGATTTTTTCGCCATGATATTTATTCCAATTTAATTGAGAAGGAGCATGGATTATCTGAAGATAGAATAAAGGCGGTTATAAGTGCCCTCTTATTTTTCTGTAGGAAAATCATTTCTTGAAGTACCGCGGTTTCTATGAAATGAAAAACCCGCATATTGCGGGTTGGGTTTTTTACGTCAAACTGAATCATCACTGCACATAGTTCCTGATTTCCTGTTCTCTTCTGGCTGGCCGGCTGAAATCCAGCTTCATGGCAGACGGGTTCGATTGCCAGTTTGGTGCCGAAAACGTACGCAAACATCCCAGCGGATTCGCCACACTGCCAGCACTGCCCTGCTTGCAGATATCCATGGCCGCTGCCATGCACCTGGCTCCATATTCAAAATTAGCCCTGATCTTGTCGACACATACCGACTCGCCAATAAACGGACTCACTGCCGGGTCATCCATCTTTTGCCTGATCACATCATAAGCATTGAGTTTTGCGGTCACACAGTCGTTGTAAAGCGGCAAATTGCCTGCCACCTTATAGTCATGGCAAGTATTCAACTCTTTAGATAACAGTAGTTTTGATGATTTGGAGAACCATGCGTTTTTTTCCGCATGGACTGTAACTGTGAACAACAGAAAAGTCAGTATCAGGTATAACTTGTTTAACATTGTAGTCACCTCAAACCGGCCCGCTCGTTATGGCCTATTGAATTAAGCTTTCTATCCTGTGCAAACGCACAGCGACTGAACTCGCCTACAAGGATCCGAAACTTTGATTCACTTAATTAATCAATCAGTAAAGAGAATCATTTTTTTTAAGAAGGAGGAACAATGTTATTTCTTAAATTATTCCTGGCCGCAACATTCATTGGTTCAATCATCTGGCTGATCATTGAGCCTGATTATAAATCCATCTCGGCAGTCATTATCACCGCAGGGTCGCTACTGGCGATCAGGGTGAATGAACGGGCGCAGAAAGATAAACGCGAATACGAACCCGACAAACATTGACCTCACTATTTATTAGCCCAAAGAATATTAATCTGCCAGTCGGAAGCATGTGCAATCAGCGGCGCTAGCATCGTCTCTGCGGACTTTCTGGCAGACTGGATGTAACCGGCACCTGCACACTGACGCTCAATGTCCTTTTGTGCCACGCCCAACGCTTTATTCATCACCTCAGTTTGGCGATGACTATCCGCAATAATCTTAGAGATTCCGCTGTGATCCACAGCATAGAAATACGAGCCATTTTTTCCGGCACTATGATCCAGCCGTGCTGATAGCACTTTCGGTTCCGGCAGAATCAGATCCACTGTTTTCTTTTGAGCATCTGAGCGCTCATAACGCGCCTGCTTCAGATCCGTCCCGATCAGGCAATTCCCTTTTGCGAGCAACAACACCCGCGTCGCTCCAAACACCAGTTCCCAATTGGTTAACGGAATATCCTGGGTGATGCGATCTTTGATATCGATGATATTTGAGTAAGAAACATTCAGTGAAACCAAATTGCCCATTTCCTGGACTTTTAAAATCGCAGGTGCCTGTATTTCCTGCTCCTTCACTTCGTGCACAGTCCAGAATGTAGTCACCAGTAAAACTGCAATCACTGCTGAAGCAATGGTTTTTAACATGGATATTCCTCTTGAATGTTTTGGGTTTTTTTATAAAGTGAAGATAACTATTCAGCGCTGTTGTATGGACTGAAGAATTTTCGGTGAATTCCAAAAGTTTATGATTAAGAGACTGGGTAACCGGCCTTTGTTATTCGCATATACTGATCTACACTGAACTATCTGTAGAGCAAACATATGAATAGAGGGCATACGTCCATGGTGATAAGAGTAATAATTTTTCTGGTTGTTTTACTGACAGCATCCTGTGCAAAACAATCAATAACCACAACAAATACTTATGAAAAAGCATTGCCGTTTTCCAAGGCCGAAATAAAAAAAGTTGAAGCCAATCAGGCGGGAGTTTGTGCTAAATATTCTGCCAAAGCAAATAGTCGAATCAAGCGGATGAAAGCAATCAATGCGGCAATGGATGAACAAGGCTTAACACAAAAGCAGAAAAACGACAGATATGATTATTCAATGGCACATCTTAATGACGGATTGGAAGATTCCGAACAGTGGAAAGATAAATGTGATGCCTTGAATAAACAGTTGGATGAAATGTATAAGGCAAATCAAATAGCTGGTGATAAATATTTGGAACAGCGAACACGTAAATGAATATTATTAGAAAAGTCTTCTAATATTTTAATTAGAAGGTTTCTTGCCACTGTAGCTAAGTGACGGTGCGAATAGAACTTAGCTTCATAGGTCTTATTTTACAAGGATGTTATAAATAACATTCAATAGCTAGCCCAAAAGTTACCTCCACTTCAGTAAAAGTAAACCCTTAAATCCTCTCATCTACGGCATCCATCCAATAGCCCAATCGGACTATCGAATTTGACTTTTTGCTTTCACTTAAATTAGGCATAATCGCATCAAGAGTTATTACGCCGTTTTACAATAATCAAAATAATTTAGGAGAGGTAGTTGTATGGTTTCAACATTAAAAAAGGCAATTCTCGCAGCTTCAATCGCATTAATCAGCTTTAATGCTCACGCAACACTCACTTCTTACAATGTTAATGGAGTTGATTTGGTTTATAGCTCAGTGAGTGATGTGACTTGGACTAAAAATGCTAATTTAATCTACAGCATGATTAACGATATAGGCTTCGATGAATTAGTTAGTGATGTTATTGCTGCAAACAATACAACTAATTTAGCGTTGAGTGCTTCAGATTTTGAGAATAGTCCGATTGCTCGATATGGATGGGTATCTTGGGCTGGTGGAATGGCTTTTGCCAATTATTTAAATTCTATTAGTTACGGAGGAAGAAACAATTGGAGATTACCTACCGTAGCCAATACAAATATTGGATGGGATTTGACCACTAATGACAATGTTAGTGGAGACGAGCTATCAGAGTTGTTCTACAAAGAGCTCGGTGGCTCAGCCCTAGACAAACTGCCTGATACTCCCATATTTGATAACGAGCAGTTTGACGCATATTGGACTGGAACAGAATTTAGTGCTAACTCTGAAAACGCATGGATTTTCATGAATAATGAAGGCAATCAACAGGTTATTAGCAAAACTGATTTTAGGATTTATGCTTGGTTTGTAAGTCCAAGTCAAGTCGCAACGGTACCTGAACCGGAAAACCTCTCCATGCTGTTCGCTGGATTAGGCTTGGTAAGCTTACTTGCAAATCGCAAAAAATAATGATTGAAGAGAGGATTTATTTTGAAGTTAATAAACGCATTATTCATTCTATTTAGTATTAATTTTTCAACAGCCAATGCTGCTAACCGCATTGAAATCGACAATTACAATCCTTATGATGGGTGGTCAGTCTCCACTAAGATTTACACTACTGAGACTGGTGATATATATGCCTATCAGCCTTATTATCCTGATCCATATCACTTAGACTCTTTATCCGTGAACTATTGGTCGTTCGATAATCATACTTGGTTAGACATAAACTTTTCAACCGTAGGCCTTGGAGTTCCTTTAGATGTTGGGACTTATGAAAATGCCGAGCAATTTCCATTTATTACTTGGGGACATCCAGGCATATCCTATGGCAATACCGGATTGTCACACTTTGTTTACAACGGAAGTTTTGAAGTATTGGAAATAACTAGAAACACTAATGGAGCTATCACCTCATTTTCGGCAAACTTTAGAATTTCTGCGCTTACAGCTGGCAGAGTCTGGTATAGCCTTGAAACTCCTGTAACGAGCGTTCCTGAACCGCAAAGTGTTGCTATGCTTTTGGCAGCTCTAGGTCTGTTAGGCATTGCATTACGACGTAACAAATAAGCGTAACCACAGTTTGAAGAAATAGAGGCCGGTCATTCCGGCCTTTTCTATGAATAGTGTTTATCAGCTATTTATAAAATAAAAATCCCACACGATAGGCGATAAAAAATCCCGCGATTGGCGGTTTTTTTCCATGTAAATTACTTTGCAAACGCAAGTTAATCAATATTCTGAGAGATTTATCTCAGAGTCAATAGGTGGTATTGTTAAGAGAGAAGATCTCAATTAGATACATTGTTTTGGTCGGGACGGTGTGATTCGAACACACGACCCCTTGCACCCCATGCAAGTGCGCTACCAGGCTGCGCTACGCCCCGACATTTGATCCCAGGCAGGAGCCCGCCTGAAAAGAAGGCTGAATTATAAAACAAAACCGCATATTCGCTAAGCAGAATATGCGGTTTTATCATGCTTGGAGACCAATCAGGCGGCGGTTTTGAGCAGGTTGATCACTTGCTGTAATTGCTCTTTGAGTGCGACGATATCCACAGAAGATAGTGTTGCTGCTTCCGCAGTCTGTGCCGCTATGCTCTGGTTTGCTGGGGTCGCTGTTTCTGCTGCGGCGCGTGCACCTTTATCCGCTTTTTCATCCACGCCATCGAGGCGGTTTCTTGCGCCGCTGATCGTAAAACCTTGTTCGTACAGCAGTTCGCGGATCTTACGGATCAGCAAAACTTCGTGATGCTGGTAGTAGCGGCGGTTGCCGCGGCGTTTCACAGGCTTGAGCTGGGTGAATTCTTGTTCCCAGTAACGCAATACGTGCGGCTTTACACCGCACAACTCGCTGACCTCACCAATGGTGAAGTAGCGTTTTGCAGGGATAGGCGGTAACGTGATTTTTTGCGCTTCTACCATGGTTGAATATTATATTAAGCTTGGGCTTGTAACGGTTGTTCTGCGTAATGTTCTTCTACGCGCAATTTTAGCTTCTGGCTGGCATGGAAAGTGACCACGCGACGTGCAGAAATCGGTATTTCTTCGCCTGTTTTCGGGTTGCGGCCTGGGCGTTCGGATTTAGTGCGCAATTCAAAATTACCGAAACCGGAGAGTTTGACGCTGTCTCCTTTTTCTAATGCATTACGTACTTCTTCAAAAAACGCTTCGACCATATCCTTGGCTTCACGCTTGTTTAAGCCGACTTGCTCAAACAACAAATCAGCCAAATCAGCTTTTGTGAGTGTCATTAACGATCCCCTGAACCTTCTTATTATGTGAGATGCCGCTAGTTTTGTATCAATGATATCTCTGGATTTGTCCAGAGATATCCGGATGATTATCCTGAAAGATTACCTTAGTGCTGCAGAAAAATTTGATGACCAATTTTTGAGGATTTTAGCCACGATTGTGTCCACTTCCTCATCGACCATAGTTTTGCAAGTATCTTGCATAAGTACAAGAAATGCAAGGCTTTTTTTGTTTTCCGGCACCCCTTTTCCCTGATAAACATCAAACAATTTTACCGTTTGCAACTGCGGAATTTGCTCTGCAATAATTGCCTCAACCATGGCTTGTGCGGACACATTTTGATCCACCACCATCGCCAGGTCACGCCGCACCGGCAGGAATTTACTTACTTCCTGATACACAGGCACTTGCTTGGTCTGGATGGCCGCGGCATCTACTTCAAACAGGAAACAAGCCTGGTTGAGCTGGTATTGCTGTTGCCATTGCGGATGCAATTTGCCCAGCCAGCCTACGGCCTTGTCGCCGATATACAGTCGTGCTGACTGCCCGGGATGCAATGCCGGGTGTTGTTCTGAAACAAACCGTACTGTTTGCGCGAACAATGCTTCCACATGCGCTTTAGCATCGTAAAAATCGAATTGGCGTGCGGCGCTGCCCCACTGCTCAGGCATTGCCGGGCCATAACACAGGCCGGATAAGGCCAGTGTTTCAGCATAGCCCTGGGCCTGGCGCAAATAGCGGCTGCCCAGTTCAAACAGCATGGCGCGCGATTGCTGGCGGTTGAGGTTATAGCTCAGGGTATCGAGCAATCCACCCCAGATACCGGAACGCATCACGCTAAGATTGCTGGCAATCGGGTTTTTCAGGGCGATAGGCTGCTGGTTAGCGTATAAATCACGTTCCCAGGCGGCATCGACAAAGCTATAGGTGATGACTTCCTGGTAACCTTGCAGCACCATGACATCACGCAAGCGGTCATGACTACGTTGCGCTTCTGGCGCGGCCAGCATGCCTTGTGGCGCCACTGGCGTCAACGCCGGTATATGCTCGTAACCGTGCAGGCGGGCGACTTCTTCAATCAGGTCTTCTTCGCGTGCAATATCAAAGCGGAAGCTAGGCGCGCTGACGCTGAACACACCATTATTTTCACTGAAGCCAAAACCAAGCTGGGTCAGCAATTGGCCGACTTGTGCTGCACTGATCTCGATACCCAGCACAGAAATCAGACGATCGTAACGCAATGTCACTTGTTTACGCTCTGGTAATTGACCAGTCGTTGCAGTCACTGGCCCGGCGCTGCCGCCACAGATTTCCAGTACCAGTGCTGTCGCACGCTCCAGCGCCTGCTGAGTATTACCAAAATCCACACCGCGTTCAAAACGGTAGGATGAATCGGTACTCAAGCCCAGGCGGCGCGCTTTACCCGCTATGGTATCCGGCGTAAAGAATGCGCTTTCGAGGAAAATAGACTGTGTAGTATCTGTCACTGAAGTCGGTTTACCGCCCATGATGCCAGCCAGCGCGACAGGGCCATTGCCATCGGCAATCACCAGGTCATCGGCTTTCAGTGTGACTTCGGTATCGTTAAGCAGGGTTAATTTTTCACCGGCCTGTGCGAAGCGCACCTGGATATCGCCTTGCAGCAGGTTCAGGTCAAACGCATGCAGTGGCTGACCCAGTTCCAGTAATACGTAATTAGTGATGTCGACCAGGGCACTGATGCTACGGATACCGCTGCGCTCTAGCCTGCGTATCATCCACTCCGGCGTTGCCGCCTGTGCATTCACATTTTCGACTACCCTGCCGTAATAAGCCGGACAGGCTGCACTAGCGGTAATGTTCACGTTTTTGCTTTGCGTGCTATTTAGCGCTGCTGGCTGAATCGTCGGCGCCTGGATAGGCGCGCCGGTCATGGCCACTACATCGCGCGCGATGCCAATAATGCTCAGGCAATCTGCACGATTAGGCGTTAATTTCAGGGTATAGGTATGGTCGTTCAGGTCCAGATATTCGCGGATATCCTGCCCTACGGGCGCATCGGCCGGCAATTCCAGGATGCCATTAGCCTCAGTAGCGATGCCCAGTTCTTTGGCTGAACACATCATGCCAAAGGATTCCACACCGCGCACTTTGGCCTGCTTGATGCTGATACCGGGTAATTCTGCACCTACCAAAGCGCAGGGTGCTTTGAGACCTGCACGTGCATTGGGGGCGCCACACACGATCTGCAGCACTTCACCACCTACGTTTACTTTGCAGACCTGCAGGCGGTCAGCATCCGGGTGTTTGGCCGCTTCCAGGATTTCCGCCACCACGATGCGCTGGAAAGCGGGCGCCACTGGCGTTAACTCTTCGACTTCCAGACCCGCCATCGTCAATGCGTGACCAAGCTGCGCCGTATCCAGCGCCGGATTGACCATAGAGCGTAACCATTGTTCTGAGAACTGCATATTCTTATCTTTACCTATCTGATCAAGTAATCATGGAGTAAGCGGCTGCGCGGGTAAATTGCTGCGTTGCGCGGTGCTCGTAACCAAGCCGTACTTTATGTACTGCCTTGATTCCTGTGCTCCGTGCGTCTTGCACTTTATCCCGCTCGCTCACTTATTCCACGCTTCCTAAGGTTTAAAAGTGACGGATGCTTATTTAATAAACTGCTGCAGGAAGCGCAGGTCATTATTAAAGAAATGACGCAAATCATTCACTCCGTAGCGCAACATCGCCAGGCGCTCTACGCCCAGGCCGAACGCAAAGCCACGGTATTTCTCGCTATCGATATTCACATGTTTGAGCACTTCCGGATGCACCATGCCGCAACCACCGATCTCCAGCCAGCCACCATTCCAGCTCATATCCATTTCGGCAGAAGGCTCGGTAAACGGGAAGAATGACGGGCGGAAGCGCACTGTCAGGTCATCACGCTCAAAGAATTTCTGCAGGAAGTCCTGTACAACGCCTTTCAGGTTGGCGAAGCTGATCTGCTCATCTACCCACAAACCTTCCACCTGGTGGAACATGGGTGAATGTGTCGCATCGGAATCAACGCGGTATACACGGCCAGGCGCAATGATCTTCAAGGGCGGCGTATTGTTTTCCATGTAATGCACTTGCACTGGCGATGTGTGCGTGCGCAATACATGTTCCATATTGTCGCTGCCGTTATCGACGTAGAACGTGTCATGCATGGCGCGTGCCGGATGATTATCAGGAATATTCAGGGCAGTGAAATTATAAAAATCGGTTTCGATTTCAGGGCCATTGGCCACGCTGAAACCGATAGAATGAAACAGTTCTTCGACGCGGCGCAACGTCAGGGTCACTGGATGCAAACCGCCTGCTGACTGCGCCCTTGCCGGCAACGTCACATCAATGCTTTCGCTCGCCAGCTGCTTGGCCTGCTCTGCCGCCAGGATACTGTCGCGGCGCGCATTAAGTGCTTGTTCCACTGCCTGCTTCACCACATTGATCGCAGCACCTGCTGCCGGACGTTCTTCGGCCGAGAGTTTACCCAGGCCTTTCAGCGCGTCGGTCAGTGCGCCGGATTTTCCCAGGTATTTAGCTTTGGCATTTTCCAATGCAGGCACATCATGACAGTTAGCAAAATCCTGCTGTGCTTCTGCGATTAAAGGGGTGAGGTCGGCCATAATTATGTTTTCTTGCAATTATTTTTGTTGCTGCGATTGAAATAAAAAAAGAGGCCGCAGCCTCTTTTTTTGTAAGGTCAGACTAGGCGCTTAAACCTGATTTTGCCAATTCTACGAATTTAGCAAAAGCAGCTTTATCAAACACAGCCAGGTCAGCCAATACTTTACGGTCTACTTCTACCGCAGCTTTTTTCAAGCCATTCATGAAACGGCTGTATGTCAAACCAGCTTCGCGGGCTGCAGCGTTAATACGCGCAATCCACAGGGTACGGAACTGGCGTTTTTTCTGGCGACGGTCACGGTATGCGTATTGACCGGCTTTCATCACCGCCTGTTTGGCAACGCGGTAAACGTTCTTACGACGGCCGCGGTAGCCTTTAGCTGCTTTTAAAACTTTCTTATGTCTTGCGCGTGCAATGACGCCACGTTTTACTCTAGGCATGTCGGTCTCCTTATTGTGTTGGCATCATTGCGCGAACGCGTTTGACGTCAGTTGCAGAAATAATAGAAGTACCGCGCAGCTTGCGTTTTTGCTTGGTGGTTTTCTTGGTCAGGATGTGGCGCAAGTGAGAGTGCGTACGCTTCACTTTACCGTTACCTAAGAACTTGAAGCGCTTTTTGGCGCTGCTCTTTGTTTTCATCTTTGGCATTTTTATCTCCTTAGAGGTTGAATAGAGAGTAACTGGGCAGCCAATTTAGCCGTATTACTCCAAAAACTTTGTTACTTTTTTGCTTACCGCCTGAAATTATTCGGCGCCTGGTGTTTCTTTATCCGCAGACTTTTCTTTCTTAGCCACTGGCGGCGCTTTTTTAGCCGGTGCAAGCACCATCACCATCTGGCGGCCTTCCATTTTAGGATACTGCTCAACCAGCGCATGTTCTGTTAAATCTGCTTCCAGGCGTTTTAACAGGGCCAGGCCAAATTCCTGGTGTGTAATCTCACGACCACGAAAACGCAAAGTAATCTTTGCTTTGTCACCATCCCCCAGAAAGCGGATGATGTTACGTAATTTGATGTTGTAATCGCCATCATCGGTGCCCGGCCTGAACTTGACCTCTTTAATCTGCACCTGTTTCTGTTTAAGTTTTTGCTCGTGTAAACGCTTGCTTTCGGCATATTTGAATTTGCCGTAATCCATCAAACGACACACAGGCGGTGCTGCGTTTGGTGCAATTTCAACAATATCAATATCGGCTTCTTCCGCTTTGGCAAAGGCCTCTTTCAGGCTTACAACACCTAACGGTTCACCATCCACACCAATCAAACGCACCTGCGGCGCGGTAATATCACCATTGATGCGCGTTTCTTTATCCTGAGCTATAACAATCCCCTAAACAATAAACAAAGCCGCACGGCACCTTGAAAATCAGACCTTGCTGTGGATGTCTTGCTGCACACGCGCTACAAACGCGTCTACCGTCATCACACCCAGATCTTCACCTTTTCTGGTACGTACGGCCACTTGACCATTTTGCATTTCCTTGTCACCCACCACAATCAGGTATGGCAACTTCTGCAAACTATGTTCGCGTATTTTATAGGTAATCTTCTCATTTCTCAAGTCAAAATCGCATCGAATGCCATTTTTCTTCAAACTTTCAACCACTTGGCGCACATAATCGGACTGACCATCAGAAATATTCAGTACAGCCACCTGCACCGGTGCCAGCCAGGTAGGCATCGCACCAGCGAAGTTTTCAATCAGAATACCCAGGAAACGCTCCATGGAACCGACGATGGCGCGGTGCAACATGACCGGATGTTTGCGGCTATTGTCTTCATCCACATATTCAGCGCCCAGGCGCACTGGCAGGTTGAAATCCAGCTGTATGGTGCCGCACTGCCACAAGCGGCCTAAAGAATCCTTGAGTGTGAATTCGATTTTTGGCCCGTAGAATGCACCCTCGCCCGGCTGCAAATCATATTTCAGGCCATTCTGGTCCAGCGCAGCCGCCAGCGCAGTTTCGGCTTTGTCCCACACCTCATCGCTGCCAACGCGTTTTTCCGGGCGGGTGGATAATTTCACCAGTACATCATTGAAACCAAAATCCTGGTAGACCGAATACAGCATCTTGATGAAGTCGGCTACTTCGGCTTCCACCTGGTTTTCGGTACAAAAAATATGCGCGTCATCCTGGGTAAAGCCACGCACGCGCATCAGGCCATGCAAGGAACCGGAAGGTTCATTACGGTGACAGGAGCCGAACTCCGCCAGGCGCAACGGCAGATCGCGGTAGCTATGCAAGGTGCTGTTGAAAATCTGGATATGGCCAGGACAGTTCATCGGCTTGACGGCGTAATCGCGATTTTCCGACTTGGTGGTGAACATATTGTCATGGTAGTTCTGCCAGTGGCCTGACTTCTCCCATAAGGTCCTGTCCATTACAGTGGGTGTGCGCACTTCGTCGTAACCGTATTCCTTGAACTTGTTACGCATGTACTGCTCGACTTCTTGCCAGATGCTCCAGCCTTTAGGGTGCCAGAACACCATACCAGGCGCATCGTCCTGCATATGGAAGAAATCCAGTTGCTTGCCCAATTTACGGTGATCGCGCTTTTCCGCCTCTTCCAGCATGTGCAGATAAGCTTCCAGCTCATCCTTGTTGCGCCATGCAGTACCGTACACACGCTGCAGCATTTCGTTGTTACTGTCGCCACGCCAGTAAGCGCCAGCCAGTTTCATCAGTTTGAACGCTTTCAGCTTGCCGGTATTGGGCACGTGCGGACCACGGCACAAATCGGTAAACCCGCCTTCAGAATACAGCGACACGTCTTCATTGCTGGGGATGCTGGCAATGATCTCTGCCTTGTAATGCTCATTAATGCTTTTGAAATAGGCGACAGCCTCATCGCGCGGCAACACCCTGCGCTCGACCTTTTCGTCTTTTTTCGCTAACTCGGCCATTTTCTTTTCAATGGCCGCCAGGTCATCCGGAGTAAACGGGCGCTTGTAACTGAAGTCATAGTAAAAGCCGTTTTCAATCACCGGGCCTATGGTCACCTGTGCATCAGGGAACAGCTCTTTCACTGCATAAGCCAGCAGGTGGGCGGTCGAATGGCGGATAACATCCAGGCCTTCTTCATTTTTGTCGGTGATGATGGCGAGATCCACATCCTGCTCGATCAGGTAACTGGTATCCACCAGTGTTGCCTCTTGCCCTGGATGCGTGACTTTGCCTGCCAATGCGGCTTTTGCCAAACCGGCACCAATATTCATCGCAACATCAGCCACGGTCACCGGATTCTCAAAGCTTCTGGTGGACCCATCAGGCAAGCGTATTACAGGCATGTATTCTCTCTCGCAAGGTTAAAATCACTAATAAAACAAGCGCATGGCGCCAATTCGTGATCAAACGAACATTATCGCACAGCGCGTGAAAAGTCTGCAACGGAACTCCACATGAATGTTTGGGAGCAATGGCGTATAGCCAAAATGCTTTAAACATGGCGATGCTTGTGATGAAGCAATCTTTCAGGCAAACAAAAAGCCACCTCAAGTGAGGTGGCTTTTATGATCTGGTAGTCGCGAATGGACTCGAACCATCGACCCCCACCATGTCAAGGTGGTGCTCTAACCAGCTGAGCTACGCGACTA
>VFQP010004162.1_pt1 | contig 13791 bp, 18 predicted proteins | sample 3512351 | NCBI WGS metagenome assembly VFQP01 (sample SAMN10412372, study PRJNA504923) | tailings metagenome | isolation source: Relicate 1 Philex TSF1 revegetated site | place: Philippines: Tuba, Benguet | collected 2017-08-29 | reverse complement strand
ATAAGCGTCGCGAACCATCGACGACGCGAATCGAAAACGAAAACTCCCGAGATACGAAGATGACCGCACGAGACAACATGAACCCGATCGACACCACCCTGACGCAGTACATCGACGAGCACCGTCCGCAACAGGAAGCGTTCCTGGCGGAGCTGGTCAAGGTGCCGTCGGACAACCCCGCCGGTGATTGCGAGGCGCATGGCAAGCGCGCCAAGGAACTGCTGGAAGGCCTGGGCTTCCAGGTCGAGGCGCACAAGGTGCCCGAGGAAAAGGTCAAGGCGGCCGGCATGATCAGCGCCACCAACCTGCTGGTACGCAAGACGTTCGGCAACGGCGGCCCGGTCATCGCGATGAATGCGCACGGCGACGTGGTGCCTCCGGGCCTGGGCTGGACCAAGGACCCGTACGGCGGCGAGATTGCCGACAGCGAACATGGCCCGGTCATGTACGGCCGCGGCGTGGCCGTGTCGAAGTCGGACTTCGCCACCTATGCCTCCGCCGTGCTGGCGCTGATGCAGGCGGAAAAGCAGGGCGCGAAGCTGAACGGTACGGTCGAACTGCAATTCACCTATGACGAGGAAACCGGCGGCGATATCGGTCCGAAGTTCCTGCTCGACGAAGGCCTGAGCAAGCCCGATTACGCAATTTCGGCAGGCTTCTCGTATGGCATCACGTCGGCACACAACGGTTGCCTGCACGTGGAAGTGACCGTGAAGGGCAAGCAGGGCCACGCCGCCATGCCGCACACCGGCGTCGATGCAATCGAAGCCGCCACGCATATCCTGCAGGCCATCTACGGCCTGCGTGCCGAGCTGGCTACGCGCAAGAGCAAGGTGCCGGGCATCGATACCGCCACGCTGAACGTCGGCCTGATCAAGGGCGGCATCAACACCAACGTGGTGCCCGACCTCGTGACGTTCCGCGTCGACCGCCGCATGATTCCCGAAGAAATCGGCTTCGATGCCGAAGGCGAACTCCGCGCCGTGGTGGAGAAGGCCGCGCGCGAACGTCCGGGTATCGAAGTGAAGGTGGAACGCATCATCCTGGCCGAGCCGCTGTCGGAACTGCCCGGTGTGGAAAAGCTGATCGGCGCCCTGAAGCAGCGTGCCGAAGCCGTGTTCGGCGTGGAGATCCCGGTGCAGGGCGTGCCGCTCTACACCGATGCCCGTCACTACACCAGCCGCGGTATTCCCACCGTGCTGTACGGTGCCGGCCCGCGCACGCTGATGGAAGCCCGCGGCCACAACTCTGACGAAAATCTGCGCCTGAACGACCTGAACCGCGCCACCAAGGTGGTAGCGCTGGCGCTGTCGGACCTGATGGCTTAAGACTCCCCGCTGTTGTGACGATGGCCCGCGTGATGCAAATCCGCGGGCCATTTTTCATCCGGCCGGCGCTTATTCGGCGACGGCTTCGCCGGCCACGGCCTGGCTGACCAGCCAGCGCCTCACGATCTGCTCTTCTTCTGGCGTCAGCCCGGCACGCAGCTGCTTGTCGACGGCATTCGCACGTCCCTTGCACTGGGCCAGCAGCGACCGACCCGCTTCGGTAAGCGCAATGGTCTGGATCCGTCCGTGCACCGGATGCGGCTGGCGCGCGATGGCACCCATCTTCTCCAGGTTGTTCATGATCACGCTGACCGTTTGCGGTGTGAGCAATGCCAGCCGCGCAACATCCGCACCGGAAATGCCCGGATAGGCGCCCAGCATCGTCAGCACGAAGAACTGGGGCACGGTCACGTGCAGGTCCGCCAGTTCGCGCTCCAAATTCAGCCGGTTGGCGGCACTGGCCTGCCGCAACAGATAGGCCAGGTATCCGCTCTCGCCGCGCTTGCCTTCACCGGGTGCGGGGATTGTCGCAACCTCGGCGGCAACTTCATCCGCGGCTTTGCGCGCGGCCTTTTTCCCTTTTGTCTTCAGGGTTTTTGCCATAATGTCAGAGCTCTTACATTAATCTTCGAACTCTGACATCTTACCCGAAGGAGTTCGAGATGGATTTCCAGGCTTTCACGCAAACGGCCCCCGATGTGTACGCGGCACTGGGCGGCGTCAGCAAGGCAGTTGCCGCGTCGGGCATGGACCAGGCGCTGAGCGAACTTGTGAAGCTGCGCGTCTCGCAGATCAATGGTTGTGCGTTCTGCCTGCAGTTTCATCTGAACATTGCCCGCAAGCTCGATATCGATCCGCGCAAGTTCGACCTGCTTGCAGGCTGGCGCGACGCCGGCATTTACACCGAGCGTGAGACGGCCGCGCTGGGCTGGGCCGAATCGCTGACCCAAATGACCGACGTGTCCACCCGTGATGCCGCATTGGCAAGCGTGCGACGCATGTTCAGCGACAGCGAACTGGTATTCCTGGCAGCCACGATCGCATCGATCAACGCCTGGAACCGCATCGCGGTCGGTCTGCATTTTCCGCCGCCGGCCCCCGACGCTGCACGCGGGAGCGAGCAATGAGCACGATCGTCGCAGAGCAGATTCAGATTCGTCGCATCGACACGGCGACCGACGTCGCGGCAAGCTTTCCGCTGATGCACCAGCTACGCCCGCACCTGGCCGATGCGGCCGAACTGGTCACGCGCTGGCGGCGCCAGACCGGCGACGGCTATCACATGGTGGGGTTGTGGGATGGCGACAAGCTAGTGGCCCTGGCCGGCTATCGCATCGCCGAGAACCTCGTCTATGGACAGCACTGCTATGTCGATGATCTCGTCACCGATGCCAATGCGCGCAGCGGTGGGTACGGACACCGGCTGATGGATTGGCTCAAGGCCGAGACCGAGGCAGCGGGGTGTCGGCATCTCGTGCTCGATACGCCATTGAACAATGTGCTCGGCCACCGCTTTTACTACCGCAATGGCCTGCTGGCGCGGGCCCTGCGCTTCTACTACACGTTTGACTGAACTGACTGAGTCGACTGAATTCTTCGTACTGCCATGACCACACTGTTACACCTGAACGTCAGCCCGCGTGGCGACACATCCACCAGCCGGCGCGCCGGCCAGATCGTGCGCGAGCAATTGGCCGCGCATCACGGCGAACTCACCGTGATCGAGCGCGATCTGGGCACCGAGCCACTGCCGCCGATCGGTGTCGAATTCACCGATGCCAACCTGATGGTGGCTGCGAAACGCGAGGTGACGAACCCCTCTGCACTGGCCCTGTCCGAATCACTGATCGCCGAACTCGAGGCGGCCGATATCGTGCTGATTACCACGCCGATGCACAACTTCACGGTGCCGGCGTCACTGAAGACCTGGATCGACCTCGTAGTCCGCCCGGAACGCACGTTCGCGGGTACCCCGCAAGGCAAGCGCGGGCTGATGCGCGACCGCCCGGTGCTGGCCGTAGTGTCCTGCGGCGGGCGTTTCTCCGACGATCCGGCCAGCCAGCGCGACTTCTTCACGCCCTATCTGAAGTACGTGCTTGGCACCGTGGGCCTGACCAGCGTCGAAGTCGTACGCATGGAAAGCATGACGCGCGGCCCCGACCACGTGGCGCGCGCATACGACAACCTGCAGGCGTGGTGCGAGGCGGCGGTCCCGGCGCTACTGGCGTAGCGCGTCCCGATCCGGAATGGTGCCGTTGCCGACGCCGAGCGGACGTTGCATCAGCAACGTATCGATCCACTCGCCATGCTTGAGTCCCACCGATTCGAGCCGGCCCACGGTCCGGAAGCCAAGGCGCTCATGCACAGCCACCGAGCCGGCGCCTTCGCCGCTCGATGTCAACGCGACCACGGCCACCATCTGGCGCCACGGCCCGGTTTCGCAGCGCGCAATCAGTTCGGCCAGCAGAGCCCGGCCCAGACCCTCGCCAGTATGGCGATGGTCGATGTAGATCGAGTCCTCGATGGCAAAACGGTACGCGCTGCGTGCACGGTAGCTCGATGCATAGGCATAGCCAAGGATCTCGCCATTGCGCTCGGCGACGATATAAGGAAGGTTCTTTTTGAGAACCTCCGCAAAGCGTAGCTGCATGTCGTCGACGGTTGGCGCGATCTCCTCGAACGATGCGCGACCATGCTGGACATGGTGCGCGTAGATCGCGTGGATGGCGGGCACATCGGCGGGGGTGGCGTCACGTAGGCGGTATGGCTTGCGGGACAGGGCGGGAGCGGAGGAATCGGACACGGTGTTTCTTGGCAGGAAAGCGTTCACGGCGCGGCGCCGGTGACCATGAGGCATCAACAGGAAAGCAGTTGGCGAGCGCACGCAGGATGCATGCCCGCCACATCCCATACCTTACCGCGCCTGCGCCGCGCGTGGGGGTTGCCTTGTTATAGTGCGGGTATTCCAAAGGACTGAAGTACGCAGGAGGACGCCGTCATGATCACGATCTACCACAACCCCCGTTGCTCGAAATCGCGCGAAACGCTGGCGCTGGTGGAAACGGCGGCGCAACGCCTCGGTGAACCTGTGGAGATCGTCGAATACCTGAAGACGCCGCCCACGCTGCCCACCTTGCGGCAGTTGCATACCATGCTGGGCTTGCCGGTGCGCGAGATGATCCGCGACGGGGAAGCTGTCTACAAGGAACTGGATCTGGCCGATCAGGGCCTGACCGATGCCGAACTGCTGGCCGCCGTGGCCGACAACCCGATCCTGCTGCAGCGACCCGTGGTGGTGCGCAACCGCCGTGCCGTGATTGGTCGCCCGCCCGAAAACGTGGCGCCATTGCTGGCCTGAGCGCGACAGGGCCGCACCGCACTGCACAAAATAGAACCGGCCTCCCCAAGGGAGGCCGGCCGGTCAGCCAGGCGAGTCGCTTCAGGCGAGTCGTCGTTATTGAACACCCAGCCAGTGCATGGCCTCCTGACCGAAACTGATGCCGGCCAGCACGATCAACAGCACGATTGCAGTGACCGCGCTGACATAGATCAGCGCCTTGGCGACCTCAGCATCCTCGGTTGCCGAATGGAAATGCGTCACGACGTTGGCGCGCGCATGTGAACGATGTGGCCAGTGCAGCCTGCCGGACAGGTCCTTGATATGAAGATCAGGATGGAAACGCATGGTCACACCTCCTCGGCGCACCGTCACGCATGGGGTCCGGACGGTCGACTCGCCGCCATTTGTACACTTCCAATATAGGAGACGCCACGGAAAATGTGGTGTCGCTGTCGCGTCAGCCGTGTGGCCCGGCGCACCGATCGCCAGCACCATGTCAGGAAAGTCACGAATGTGAGGAATCGCTCCCGTCAGCCGCCTTTCCAGACGTACCTTCGACACCTTCGGCATCCTCGCCTTCCTGGACTCCAGCGGCAAGCTGTGCCAGCAACCCCTCGCGCGTTCGCAATTCAGCGAGCATGTTGCAGAACAGGGCACCCTGTTCCAGCGCATCGTCGAGGGCGACATGCGTATGCGGCAGCGGATCGTGCCAGTGGGCGGGAAACGCTGCCTTGACCGATTTGCGATAGGGCCGCCCGGTCAGTACGAACCCCACGGTCTTGATATCGAGCGCGGCCCAGCCGAACGGCGACCGGCCGGCAAATCGCATCATGTACCAGAACATCCAGGTGAAATCGAAGCCGGCGGGAAACGCCACGAAGACCGGCTTGCCGGGCAAGCTTTCCACCCATTCCACGTAACGCGGCAGCACGTCCTCAGGGCGTTCCAGGTCGCGCCGGCAAGCCGCCCAGGCATCCGGCTGCGTTTTCCACCACTGCATCTGAGACGGATGGCCGGCCGCACCGGGCAAGGTTTCGAGGTTGGCCGAGAACGTACCGAGTACGGTCTTGTCGGCCAGCATCGCGACGGAGGCAAATGACAGCATCGAATGCGGCCCCGGAATCGGGCCGTCGGCCTCGACGTCGGTGCTGAGGTAGATTTCCGGGCGCGTGTCGGGTGCCTGCTTCTTTGCCATGTGTCAGCCCGCGTCGATCAGACGATCGGCGACGAACGGGTTGTTGCGGCGCTCCTCGCCAAACGTCGAAACCGGGCCATGGCCGGGCACGAAGGTCACGTCATTGCCGAGCGGCCAGAGCCGGGTGCGAATCGAACGGATCAGGTCGGCGTGATTGCCGCGCGGGAAGTCGGTGCGTCCGATCGATCCCGCGAACAACACATCGCCGACGATGGCCAGCTCGTTGGCGCGCGAAAAGAACACCACGTGGCCTGGCGTGTGGCCGGGGCAATGGTAGACCTCAAGCGTTTCGTTGCCGAACGTCACTGTGTCGCCGTTCTGCAGCCAGCGGTCCGGTTCGAAGACCTCCGCGTGGCCAAAGCCAAAGCGCCGCGTCTGGTCGGGTAACTGCTCGATCCAGAAGCGCTCGTCCTCATGGGGGCCCTCGATCGGGACGCCGAACTGCCGCGCCAACGCGGCGGCACCGGCGCAGTGGTCGACATGGCCATGGGTCAGGAAGATCTTCTCGAGCGTGACGCCTTGCTCCTCGAGCGCCGCTGTAATGCGCTCCAGGTCGCCACCCGGATCGCACACTGCCGCGCGCTGCGTGGTCTCGTCGATCAACAGCGAACAGTTCTGCTGGAATGGTGTGACGGGAATCAGGAGGACTTTCATTTTGTGATCAATTATGCCTTTTTCGAACCATGTTCTGCGGCAAGCCAGGCGGCGGGCGGTGGAACATTGTAGCCGTCGATCTGATGCTCGACCGGTGGCGCAACGTTTGAATCGTGGCCGAAATCTCGCCTGAGAGAGATCTGAAAGTTACATGATCCGCACTCCGATGCGGCGCTGCTGCAGTCGGCGCAATCCCTTGTCAGGCGGTGGATTGCGGGGAATTGAAGGTGCCCGTGTTACCGTCTGAATAGATTTCGTAACAAAATCAAGGTATTAGCTTAAAACGAGCGATGTTAGACTGCGCGCATGATTAGTCTTCCCGTGTTCCGTCCGGGATTCGTGCGCGAGACAGCGCCCGGATCCAACCGCTTCCTTCGTCAGTGCGCGATCCTCGTGTCGGCGCTGGTGTTGGCTGCGTGCGCGACGCCGCCGGGCGGCGACACGGACAGTGCATCCGATACCACGGGTGCAATCTCCACGAAGTCAGCAAAGTCGAAGACCAGGACTGATAAGTCCAATGCCAACACCGCGGCCAAGGCCGACGAGCGTGGCAACTGGAATCTGTTCGGCTGGCAGGACGAGAACGCGCCGGCGCAGCCGTCGATCGACGGCCTGCGCGCTGACATGGGTACGTTCGAGCAACGCGGCATGGCGTCGTGGTATGGCAAGGGCTTCCATGGCCGCAAGACCGCCAACGGCGAACGCTTCGACATGCGCGCCATGACGGCCGCTCACCCGTCCCTGCCGCTTGATAGCTGGGTGCTGGTGCGCAATCTGCGCAACAACAAGGTGGCCGTGGTCCGCATCAATGACCGTGGCCCATACCACGGCAACCGGATCCTTGACCTGTCGTACGCCGCGGCCAAGCGGCTGAGCTTTGTCGACCACGGGGCCACCCAGGTGGAAATCCGCCGACTATCACGCACCGAAGTTGCGGCGCTGGGCCCGAATATCGAGGCTGGCGGCATGGAAGCTGGTGACGGCAGCGGTGCCGACGAGGTACCTGATACCGCCAACACGCTGGTGCCGGCCAAGTCGAAGGCCAAGGGCGGCAAGTCCACCACCAGGCACAAGCGAAAGTAAGTCGATGCGGGCCGGTCAGCGCAAACCTCTCGACCCACGCCACGCTAGCCCCGTCAGCCCGCTGCTTCCCCTTCAGATAAGAATTTTCTCAAACGGCACGACCTTCCCGGTCGTGCCGTTTGTCTTTTCACGCGTCCCGGTCACCGTCCGCGCGCTGCGCGAGCGCGCGCTGGTACAGCGCATCGGTTTTGGCCCCGGTAATTGCCGAGGCCAGCTTCGCGGCCCGCTTGGCCGGCAGTTCCGCGAGCAGCAGCTTCAGCACGCGTTCGGCTTCAGGCGCAAGGGTCTCGTCATCGGCGTCATCGCCATTGCCGGACCTGGCCGCGCCTTCGATCACCAGGACGAACTCGCCTTTGCCGCGAGCAGCTTCGGCGGCCAGCCAGGCCGGTGCCTCGGCCACGGTCAGCACCGGGGTTTCCTCGAACAGCTTGGTCAACTCGCGCCCGATCAGCATCCGGCGCGCGCCGGGCAGCGCGGAAGCCAACGCCGCCAGGGTATCGGCAATGCGATGCGGGGCCTCATAGAGGATCCATGCGTGATCGAGTCCCGCCAGCATCGCGATGGCGTCATTGCGTGCCTTGGCCTTGCCGGGCAGGAATCCGACAAACGTAAAGCGGCCCTCGCCGGCTTCGAGCATGTCGCCAGCCACCGACAACGCCGTGACGGCGGCGCTGGGGCCCGGCAGCGGCACCACGCGCAGGCCGGCCGCACGCACCGCTTCCACCAGCCGGGCACCCGGGTCGGAAATGCCCGGCGTGCCGGCGTCGGACACATAGGCGATGCGTTCACCGGCAGCCAGGCGTTCGACGATCCGTACCGCCGCCTCCCGCTCATTGTGTTCATGCACGGCAACCAGCGGCCGTTGCAGGCCCACGCGGGTCAGCAACTGCCCGGTATTGCGCGTGTCTTCGCAGGCCACGGCGTCGGCCAGTCCCAGCACGTGCAGCGCACGCAGCGACAGGTCCGCCACGTTGCCGATCGGCGTGGCCACCACGTACAGCGTGCCGGGCGGGTAGGTCTGGCCGGCGGCCAGTTGGGTCCAGTCACTCATGCTTGAGAACTTCCGTTGAATCGCTCATTCAAAACCACCGAGCGGACCACCACGTTGCGTGGTGCGCTGGCCGAAGACCGTGCACTGGCCTACCTGCAGCGGCAGGGCCTGGTGCCGGTCCTGCGCAATTATCGCTGCAAAGGCGGCGAGATCGACCTGATCATGCGTAGTGCGGACGATATGCTGGTGTTCGTAGAGGTCCGGCAGCGCAGCGGGCGCGGGTTTGGTGGCGCGGCGCAGAGCATCACGCCGGCCAAGCAACGGCGCGTGCTGCATGCCGCCACGCACTACCTGGCCACGCTGGAAAACTTGCCACCGTGCCGCATCGATGTGGTGGCGCTGGAGTCCGGTCGGCTGGAATGGCTGCCCGGCGCGTTCGACCTGACGTCGGCTGACGGGAACGACGGCGCGGCTACTGCGTCATAATGCGCGGGATTGTGCGGAAGTCACCAGACCATGAGTATTGAAAGCATCGAGCAACATTTCCTGGACAGTGCCGAAACCAAGCGGCAGGCCGCCGCGCTGATGGCGCCGCATATTGACGCGGCCGTCGAGCGGATGGTCACGGCATTGACCAGTGGCAACAAGATCCTGGCATGCGGCAACGGCGGTTCGGCCGCCGATGCTCAGCATTTTGCCGCCGAGCTGATCGGTCGCTTCGAACGCGAGCGCCCGGGGCTGGCCGCAATTGCGCTGACCACCGACAGCTCGATCCTGACCGCGATCGGCAACGACTACGATTTTTCGGTGGTGTTTTCCAAGCAGGTCGAAGCCTTGGGCCAGCCCGGCGACATCCTGCTGGCATTGTCGACATCGGGCGATTCCGACAACGTGGTGGCCGCGGTCCAGGCAGCCCATCAGCGCGACATGGGTGTGGTGGCATTGACCGGCAAGGGTGGCGGCAAGATTGCCACGCTGCTGAATGAATTCGATATCCATCTGTGCGCGCCAAGTGATCGCACGGCACGGATCCAGGAAGTGCATCTGTTGACACTGCACTGCCTGTGCGACGGCATTGACGAGGCGTTGCTGGGCGAGCCATGAAGCGACGGGAAAGGTTATCCCCGCTTATCCACAGGGCTGCCCACAGGCTATGCACAGGTTCTGCGGAGTATTCCACAGCGATATCCACAGGCGCTGCAAAAACGTTGAGTTGCAACCTGTTTCACACACAATTTCGGCATCCATCCAGGCAGAAGAAAACCGCATGACGAACGTGACCCTTCAGAAGAATATCTCTCCCGCCCGCGTGGCCCGTACCGCGGTGACCGTGGCTGCATTGCTGGTATCCGCCACCCAGTTGGCCGGCTGCTTCCCGGTTCTGGCCGGCGCCGTCGGCACCGGCGTGGTCATGGCAACGGACCGCCGTCCGACCGGCACGCAGGCCATCGACAAGGGTTTGCAGGTGGAAATCGACAGCACGATGAGCTCGCGCTATAGCGATAGCCAGGCTCGCGTGGGCACCTCGGTGTTCAATCGCAAGGTGCTGCTGACTGGCGAGGCGTCCAATGCCACCGTCAAGCAGCAGGTCGAGCAGTATGTGCGCGGCCTGCCCAACACCCGTGAGGTGGTCAACGAGCTGGAACTGACGACGTCGCCGAGCTTCATGACCCGTAGCAACGATGCGTACCTGACCAGCAAGGTCAAGACGTTGCTGGTAACGGCCGAGGGCGTGCCGGCCAACTCGATCAAAGTCACCACCGAGAAGGGCGTGGTGTACCTGATGGGCGTGGTCACCACGACTGAAGGCGACAAGGCCACCGACGTGGCCCGCAATGCCAGCGGTGTGCAGAAAGTGGTAAAGGTGTTCGACTATGTCAGCGACGCCGAGCGCGCGCGCCTGGACCAGGCGGCCGGTTCGCAGAACGGCAATACTGGCAGTGAGGCTGTGGGTACGCCGGCGCCGGTGCAGTCCGTGCCGGGGAGCCAGCCGAACGCGCCGGTGACGGCCGATGCGCCGGCATCGATGAGCAATGGATCGGGCGCTACTACCAGCCCGGTGACCGCGCCGGTGTCGTCCCCGGTGGCACTGCCGCCGGGACGTAACCTGCCATAAGACCTGAGGATGGCGCCATGAAGACCCCCTTGCGATTCTTGTTGTCCCCCCGTTGGATGGCCGGCATCGCCCTGGGGGTGTGCACGGCGCCGCTGCTGGCGCAGCCCGCCGCCTCGGGCCCGATGACCGCGGGCCCGGCGGATGCGGGCAAGATGACGATCGAAGTCCAGCGCGCGCGCACCGAACAGGCGCGCAATCAGGCCGCCTCGTGCGCGGCCTGCCACGGTCCGGACGGCAAGCCGCCGGCGGACAGCCCGGTGCCGCGCCTGGCCGGCCGCTCGCAGGCCGAACTCGTCGAACTGATGTTGAACTACAAGAACGGCAAGCTCCCCGGCACCGTGATGCCGCAGATTGCGAAGGGCTACAGCGATACCGAGATCATCGCTGTGGCCGCCTGGTTCGCCGATCAGAAATAGCACCGATGCATCGACGATCCGTGCTCAAGGCGGCATTGGCCGCCAGCGCCCTCGGTTGCCTGACGCCACGCCAGGCACGTGCGGCGGCGCCAGCCAGGGTGGTGGTCATCGGGGGCGGCTATGGCGGCGCAACGGTCGCGCGCTATCTGCGTAGCTGGAGTCGCGGCGCGGTCGACGTCACGCTGGTCGAACCCGATGCTGCGTTCGTCTCGTGTCCGTTGTCGAACCTGGTGGTAGCTGGCTACCGGCAGATGGCCGATATCACGCTGTCTTACGACGCGCTGGGCAGATCCCACGGCGTCAGGCATGTGCGCGATACCGCGATAGCCATCGACGCCGCCAAACGCACGGTACGCCTGGCCCGTGGTGCAACGCTGCCTTATGACAGGCTCGTGCTGTCGCCCGGCGTGGAAATGCAGACCAGCGCGATTCCCGGACTGGCCATGCCGGGCGGCGAGCAGGTCGTCCATGCGTGGAAGGCGGGGCCGCAGACCGAGACCTTGCACCGGCAACTGGCCGCGATGCGCGACGGCGGTACCTTTGCCATCACCATCCCGCTGGCGCCCTATCGCTGCCCGCCCGGGCCGTACGAACGTGCCTGCCTGGTGGCGGACTACCTGAAGCAGCACAAGCCGCGCGGCAAGGTGCTGATCCTCGATGCAAATCCCGACATCACGTCGAAAGGTGCGCTGTTCCGGCAGGTCTGGGAATCGCGCTACAAGGGAATGATCGAGTACCGTCCCCAGCACGAGACCGTCGACATCGATCCGGCCACGCGCACGATCAAGTTCGACGTGCAGGACGATGAGCGGGCCGATGTGGTGAATCTGCTGCCACCGCAGCGGGCGGGCGCCATCGCTGTCTCGGCTGGCCTGGCCACCGCGAACGGGCGCTGGTGCGAGGTCGATTTCCTGACCATGGCCTCGCAAGTGGCCCCCGAGATTCATGTGCTTGGCGATGCGGTGCAGATTGCGCCACTGATGCCGAAGTCCGGCACCATGGCCAACCAGCATGGCAAGGTGGCGGCTGCCGCCATCCTGCAACTGCTGGCCGGCCGGGCGCCGGATCCGACCCCGGTTTATACCAACACGTGCTACAGCTTTACGTCCGCGACCGAGGCGATCCACATCGCCAGCGTGCATCGCTATGACGCCGCCGAGAAGACGATGCTGACCGTGCCGGGTTCGGGCGGGTTGTCCACATCGCCGAGCGAACTCGAAGGCCGCTATGGCGTTGCGTGGGCAAGAAGCATCTGGGCCGACATGCTTGGCTAAGCCCAGGGCTTGCTGCCTTACAAAACCGCAAGATCGTGCAATGCGCCATCAGCCCTGGCTGCTACGCTAGCCGTGCCGAACGTCCCGCCCCCGGGGATGCGCTACTCTCCAAACGATCATGCAAGCCAAAGACCGTCTGCTCGCCCTCGCCATCATCGTGGTGTGGGGTGTCAACTTTGTTGTCATCAAGGTAGGGCTGGCCGGTGTGCCCCCCATGCTGCTGGGCACGCTGCGCTTCTGCCTGGTGGCATTCCCGGCCATTTTCTTCATTCCGCGCCCGCGTATTCCAGTGCGCTTGCTGGTGGCGTACGGCGCGTCGATCAGCCTCGGCCAGTTCGCATTCCTGTTCTACGCCATGGCGGTTGGCATGCCAGCCGGGCTGGCCTCGCTGGTGCTGCAATCGCAGGTGTTCTTCACCGTTGCCATTGCCGCGCTGTGGCTGGGCGAACCGCTGCGCTGGCATAACCTGGCCGGCATGGCTATCGCGGCATGCGGCCTGGCGCTGATAGGCAGTGGCGCCGCACATGGCCCCGGCGGCATGACCGCGGCGGGCTTCGTGCTCACGCTTTGTGCAGCGCTGTGCTGGGCCACCGGCAATATCGTAAGCAAGAAGATTGGCCCGGTAGACCTGCTGGGCCTGGTGGTGTGGGGCGCGCTGATCCCGATCGTGCCGTTTGCGCTGCTGTCGCTCTGGTTCGAAGGCCCGGCGCGGATTGCGCAGGCACTGACCCATGTTTCCACCATGGGCGTATTCGCGGTCTGCTACCTGGCGTTTGCCGCCACGCTGTTCGGTTACACGATGTGGGGACGCCTGCTGACACGCTATGCCGCGAGCAAGGTCGCCCCGTTGACCCTGCTGGTGCCCGTGGTGGGACTCGTGGCGGCACACGTGCTGCTTGGTGAAGACCTGGCAATCGCGCAATGGGCGGGAGCCGCGGTGGTCATGGCCGGCCTGCTGCTCAACGTGTTCGGCAACCGCCTGTGGGCAGGCAGGGCGCTGGCACGCCGTTAGCCCACCTGTGAAACATGGGCGGAAAATCAAGGGTTAACCCTTGATTTGTGGGGATTTGCAGCGGTTTTGTGCATATCGATATCACTCCGGTGTCGGTAGACGTGCCGACGCTTTGAGGCAAAATAGCGGACTGGCCGCATACGCCCTGGAGCCCTCACCGATCACCGCCGAGGCACTCCTGAGAAGCCCGCCCCAACGGCGGCCAGCGCGCGCCGCGCCGCGGAGTAGTCCGAGCGCGGCCATTTGCCGTCCCCACGGCTCATTCAGTTTGGAGCACAACACATGAAGCAGTTTGTCATCGCCGCCGCGCTGCTGGCCGCCGCCGCGTCAGCGCACGCCGCCGTCGACGCCGCCAAGGCACAGGAAATCGCCAACAAGAATG
>VFQP010004160.1_pt1 | contig 13795 bp, 12 predicted proteins | sample 3512351 | NCBI WGS metagenome assembly VFQP01 (sample SAMN10412372, study PRJNA504923) | tailings metagenome | isolation source: Relicate 1 Philex TSF1 revegetated site | place: Philippines: Tuba, Benguet | collected 2017-08-29 | reverse complement strand
GATCGAGCAACGCTACGGCCATGCCCGACGCAGCCAGGCGCATGGCAATGCCCAGGCCGATGCCGCGCGCCGCGCCGGTGATGACGGCAACCTGCCGGGAATCTGTTGGAGACGTATTCATGTCAGGCTCCGAGAATATGTACCGACGACGCGGCATGGTCGACGCCGGCTATGCCGCCGCCCGTGCATTGTGTGAGGCCAATACGGGCATTGGCTACCTGGCGGCCGTCGGCCCGGTCCTGCAGGTGCCACATGACTTCCACCATCTGTGCGATCCCCGTGGCGCCAAGCGGGTGCCCCTTCGCCAGCAGTCCGCCGCTCGGGTTGACCGGCACGCGGCCGCCGAGTCGCGTGGCACCCGAACGCAGTAGCGGCACGGCATCGCCGGGTTTGGCCAGGCCCAGGGCTTCGTAGTAGAGCAGTTCGGCAATCGTGAACGCGTCGTGCAGTTCGACCACGTTGACATCGTCGGGCCCAAGACCGGCCTGCTCGTAAGCCTGTCGCGCGGCGCGGGCGGTGATTTCGGCGTCGAGGATGTCGTCATCGGCCTGCTCGCGCATGCCCGATACCACGACCGAGGACAGCACCTTGACTGGCCTGGTCTGGCTTGGGCGTCGCGTGGTCATGACTACGGCAGCGGCGCCATCTACCTGTGACGGGCAGCACTGCAGCAGCGTCAGCGGATCCGCGATCATGCGCGAGGCCAACACTTCCTCGAGCGTGGTCTCGCTGCGCTGCTGCGCGAACGGGTTCAGCGACCCATGATGGCGGTTCTTGACGGCCACCGTGGCAAGGTCTTCGGCCGAAGCATCGCGTTCATGCAGGAAGCGGGTGCCGCGCATGGCGTAGACCGCCGGTAGGACCATGCCGGCCGTTGCGTAAAGATCGGTCTTGGCGTCATTGCGCTGCATCGGGATGGTGCCTCCGCCCAGCGCCGTCAATTGCTCGATGCCGAAGACGAGCACCGTGGAGTACTGCTGCGCCAGCAATGCGTGGCGCGCAAGGTGCACGCCGGTGGCGCCACTGGCGCAGGCATTCTCGACGTTGTAGACCGGTATGCCACGCAGACCCAGGTCACGCACGATCAACTGGCCAAGAATCATGCCGCCGAGCACATTGGCGCAGTACACCGCTTCGATGTCATCGAGCGCAATGCCGGCGTCGTCGACGGCCCTCAGGATGGCCTGTTGCGCCAGTTCCGGCGCCAGTACGCCGGTGTGCCGGCCAAAGGTCGTCATGGCGCCGCCGGAAATGTAGATGTCTTGCATGATTTCGCTCAGTCCTCGATTGCCTGGAAAACGTAGCCGTAGGTGTGATCGGCCTGCGGTGCATAGCGGTCGCCAATTGCCGGATGTGCCTTGCCCTGCAGACGGCCGAAGATGCGCAGCGGGCCGTCGAAGTCGACATAGCCCAGCGCATAGGGTGGCAAGCCCGTCTTCGGCGCGGGATGAATCACGGTGAAGCTGTAGACGGTACCGATGCCAGTCACCGGCGCCGTGGCATGGTCCGGTGCGAGCGGTGAATGCTCGGGCAGGGCAGGGAACAGCCATTCGCCAGTGGTGTGGTGGCGCGATGCCAGCAGCCGGGGCGGGGCATTCGAACTCCATAGGGTGGGGGTGGTTGGTGCGGTGGTTGAAGCGTTGGTTGGCACGAGAGTCTCCTTTGTCGATGCGATGCGCGTTGCCGTGCGTTGACTGGATAGTCGTACCTGGATGGCCCGGCGACAAACGAGTTTTCTGACGGCTTTGCTTGCGTTTTTCTCAAGCGAAAAGCCCTATCGCGGGTATTGCCCTCGGGCCCCGGAACGTCCTATCACTAGTGGCATAGGATCGATCGCGACGAAGATGGCGTTTTTATTTTGTTTGTCAGATTCGTCGCGATCGCATCGACCATGGGAGCCGGGATATGCGAATCGGAATGCTTGCCGGGCTAGCGTGCGCGCACGCACTGCTTTTTTCTTGCGATGGCAGCGTGCTGGCGCAGACCGAAGCAGGCATGCCGAAGGCGTCTGCTTCCGCTTCCGCTCGACGGCTGATTGCCATTCAATGTGCCGAGGTACTTGAGAAATCCGACTGGTTCGCCAGCGAGAAGGATGTCGGGCGGTCGAGGCACTGCGGCGGACCGGCGGTGAAACCGATGGACAAGCCGGATCCGGCCGGCACGCTGGTCGGGACCGGCGATATTCGCGTGGCAGTCGACACGGCGTCGCTGCTGGCTGCGGCGGCCGATGCGAGCGCGGCGCCGGACCAGGTCAGGTTATTCCTGAACGGTATCGACATGGGGCGCAACGGCACGTTGATTGCGCGCGAAGATGCCGGCAATTTCTCGACGCTGCGCTTTCATGTGGACGCAGGCAAGGATAGTCAGAAGCTGTGGGCGATGCTGTACCGCACGGTTGGCCTGACCAGCAGGGATGGGCTCAGCGTGGGCCTGGGGTGGGATGGCGGTACCGCCTCGCTTGCCTATCCCGCGACCCAGGGCAATCTGCGCGTGGCGGTGACGCATGCGGCAATGCCATGGATCGCGCTGGCCGTGGTGGTGGTCCTGTTGCTTGTGTTCGTGCGGCGCGGCGCAGCGAGCGATGTGTTCCGCGATGCGCCAACACCGGCCTGGTGGCGCAAGGCCGTCGCCCTGAGGCGACAGGTGAAGGCCGCGATGCGGCATGGGCGCGATGGGCCCGATAACGAAGGTGGCGCCTCGGGCTGGACATCGGCCGCATTGTCGGTACTTGCGGCGCAGAACTCCGGGTTTGTCGCCGATGATCCGGCCGCCTGCTCGCGCGCGGCGCAGGCGGCCAATGCGGCATTGTCCGGAAAACTGCCCGACCCGCGCGACGAAGCGATGACGATTGCCGGTCTGGTGCTGCGCCAGCAGGACTGGATGCCGGTGCGCGCCACGTTCAGCCTGACGCGCGTGCAGTTGGCACTCTGGTTCGCGTTCGCGGTCTGCTCGGGGGTTTTCCTGTGGGTCATCTATGGCGACCTGCCGCCCATCGACGGTTCCGTGCTGGTATTGCTCGGCATCAGCGTGGGCACGACCGGGGCTTCCTTCGCGGTCGACCAGAATATTGGCGGCCGACCTTTCGAACCGTCGGGCGGTTTCCTGCATGACCTCGTCACCGGGTTTGCCGACGACAAACAACAGATTCACCGGCTGCAGGCCGTGATCGTGAACCTGATGCTGCTGGTGGTGAATATCGTGCATGTGGCGCAAAACCTCACCTACCCAACGTTCGAATCGACCTGGCTGGTGTTTCTCGGGGTCAGCGGTGGCACCATGGTGCTCGGCAAGCAGTATGTGGAAAAGTGATTGACAAAAAGTCAGTAATCGCCTGATTTAGTGATTTAATATCCTCATTTCACTACTCCGAGCAGGGTCCTTCCAAGCTTCGAGTCATTTTTGTGGCATGGTTACGGATTCCGTCCAATTTCCGGGTGTTTTACCCCCCGGCGTGTTCTCCCGTGAGCAATCTCAACCAACAATCCGTTCTTTCCGTCCACCACTGGACCGATACGCTGTTCAGCTTCACCACCACGCGCGATCCCGGCTTCCGTTTTGAAAACGGCCAGTTCGCCATGGTTGGCCTGGAAGTGTCCGGCAAGCCGCTTTTGCGCGCCTACAGCATTGCAAGCGCCAACTACGAGGAAACGCTGGAGTTCTTCAGCATCAAGGTGCCGGACGGCCCGTTGACCTCGCGCCTGCAGCATCTGCAGCAAGGCGATTCGATTTTCGTTGGCAAGAAGGCTACCGGCACGCTGCTGGCCGATAACCTGCTGCCGGGCAAGACGCTCTGGCTGCTGGCCACGGGCACCGGTCTGGCGCCGTTCCTGTCGATCATTCGTGATCCCGATATCTATGAGCGGTACGAAAAGATCGTGCTGACGCATACCTGCCGCTTCGTCGAAGAGCTGGCCTATCGCGAACTGATCCAGGAGCATTTGCCCAAGCATGAGTACCTGGGCGAACTGGTCAGCGAGAAGCTGGCCTATTTCCCGACCGTGACGCGCGAGGAGTTCGAAAACCGTGGCCGTATCACGGACATGATCGAGTCGGGCGAATTGTTCGATCGCCTGGGCGTGCCCGAGTTCTCGACCGAGAACGACCGCGTCATGCTCTGCGGTAGCCCCGAAATGCTCAAGGAAGTTCGCACGCTGCTCGAAGCGCGTGGCTTTGTCGAAGGCAACATGAGCCATCCGGGCCATTTCGTGCTGGAAAAGGCGTTCGTCGGCTAAGCTGGCTGGCATCGACGCGTGCCCATCGCTGCATGGGCATCGAACCCCGCAAGATCTGCGTCTTGCGGGGTTTTTGTTTTTGAGCGCCGGTTTGCAAGCGGAGCGTCCGGACTTAACACACCGTAAGACCTGACGCATTGAGCCGGTCCCCGATCCGGCGCTAGAATGACGCGACCTCAGGTCTGGCATTCGCATGCCATTGGCCGATGGCAACATCAATGGTTCAAGCGGGACCAGCGCTACCGAATCGATCCCGCAGCCAAGGAGACGGTATGGCAAACGCTGCGGCAACAGGGCATCGACGCAATGCGCATCACAACCAGACACCGACCACGGTGCCAAAGGTCCGCCTGTACGTCGAGCGTCCTGAGGTGAAGGAAGACTGGTTCGTCAATGTCGGCCACGTGACCGAGCGGGGCCGCTGGCGCACCGAGCCGCATGCGCATCCGGCCTACGGGCAGGTGATCTTCGTACGCAGTGGCAAGGGTGTCATGAACCTCGAAGGCAGCAGTGTGCCGTTCGAGGGCCCATGCGCATTGCTGTTGCCGACCGAATGCGTGCACGGGCTCGACTATGAGGTCGACGTGGACCGTTGGGTGGTTACGATCGAGGTAGCCTATCTGGCGCAGGTCAATGCCAGGCTGCAGGAATTCATCCAGCTGTGGTCGTCACCGCGCATGATTTCGCTGGCGTACTCCGCCGATGCCGAGATCGAGTTCCACCGCCTGATCCGCAGCCTTGAACAGGAGATCGCGTCCCAAGCGGTGGGCCATGTGGTGGGCACCGAAGCCTTGCTGACCACGCTGTTGCTGATGCTGATGCGTGGCGCCACGCTCGACAACGAACGCAGTGACGGTGCCACGCGCCATGATATCCGCCTGGCGGAGCGCTTTCGGGAACTGATCGACCAGCACTATCGCGACAATCTTTCGTTGCAGGACTATGCGTCGAAGCTGGCGGTGTCGCTGGTGCAACTGCGCGCGGCCTGCGCTTCGGCCACCGGACAGAGCCCGACCAAGCTGATTCACGCGCGCATTGTCACAGAGGCCAAGCGCAGCCTGATCTTCGGTGACATGTCGGTGGAGCAGATTGCGTTCTGGCTGGGCTTTGCCGATGCCGCGTATTTCACGCGCTTCTTCCGCAAGGAAGTTGGCCAGACACCCAGCCAGTTTCGCATCGCGGCGCGCCGGCAACCTACTTCAAAAAAGTAAGGCTGACCGGCGTCGGGATCTCGGCGGACTGGCCGGTGTCGGTCAGTTTGCCAGTGGCGGGGTCGATGCTGAAAACGTTGACCTTGCCGCTGCGCTGGTTGGCCACCAGCATCCATTTTCCCGACGCATGGATCGCGAAGTGCCAGGGACGTTCGCCACCTGAAGGCGTGCGTTGCACCAGTGCCAGTTCACCGGTATCGGGCTGCACGCGGTACACCAGCAGCGTATTCTCGCCGCGGTTCGCAATATAGACGAAGCGGCCATCCTGGCTCAGCGCAATCTCGGCGCCGCTTTGCACGCCCTCGAATGCCGCGCTGCTGGTCGGCAGCGTTTGCACCGCTGACAGGTTGCCTTGCGACGGATTCCAGCGCAGCGTCACGATCTCCGCGGTCAGTTCGTTGAGCAGATAGGCAAAGCGTCCGTCGTGGCCGAACGCGAGATGGCGCGGCCCGCTGCCGGGCACGGCCACGAACGGCGGCGGATTGGCCGAATCGTCGCGCGACAGCTCGCGCGTGGCCCGATCGAAGCCATAGACGAACACCCGGTCGGCGCCCAGATCCGAAACCAGCGCGTATTGGCCGGTAGGATCGACCACAATGCCATGCGCATGCGCACTGGTCTGCCGACGGTGCGGGCCGGAACCGGTTTCCTTGATCGTCGACACGCGCGCGCCGAGGCTGCCATCGCGATTGAGTGCAATGCTCGAACTCGATCCGCCGCCGAAATTGGCTGCGAGCAAGGTCATCGAGGCCACGTCGAGCGACAGATAAGTCGTGCCGCTGCCGCCGCTGGCAACCTCGTTGATGCGGGTCAGCGCGCCGGTTCGACGATCCACCGCAAACGCCGTCACGCTGCCTTCGCGCGTGTTGTCGTCATCGACTGCATAGAGGATCGGTAGCCGCGGATGCGCAAGCGTCCAGGTCGAACGCAAACCTTCCGCAACGGTACCGAGTGGCGTCAGGCGGCCCGTCGATGCGTCGAAGCCCAGCGCGCGAATCTGGCGCTCCTGCATGCCAACGTAGACGAGCTCGGTTCGCGCGGTGTCTGACGAGTTGGCGGCATGGCCCGGCTCGCCGGCGCCGCCGCTGGACCACGCGATCCAGGCCAGCGCCGCGAGCGCGCCGCATCGTTTCAATGTCTGCCGCCGAAGAGACTGGTTCATGGTGGTGACGATCGGATTCAATGGTGTGAGCGCGCCAGCGTAAGAGGCATCCGATGGCCCGTCCTTGCACAAAAGTCATGTTTGCTGGCACTTCCAGGGCGGCTCAGGGATGACCCCTAGCCGCGCATCGCTTCCCGCACCATCCCGCCGAAAAAAGTCCCAGCGAATCTCTGTTTTGTGTAGGGACGCGCGTTGGCGCCGCACATATTCTGCTTCCCATCGAGACGATACGTCAGGGCACCGGCACCCACCATCGCCGGTCGCCGACGCGAGCCATCCAAAGGAGAAGCAGTTGACCAGGAAAGTCCCGCTCAAGATTGCCATTGCCGAGCATCCACATACTTCGGCAATTCGCAACGGTTCCATTCCCATCGAGGGCGTGGATGCCGAATTCATCACGGTACAGCCGCAGATTGGCGCATTCCGGCGCATGGTACGCGATGTCGAGTTCGACGTCTGCGAACTGGCGCCTACCACCTACATCATTGCCCGTGCCTACGGTGCGCCGTTCGTCGGCCTGCCGATCTTTGTCGTGCGCCGCTTCCATCATGGCGGGCTGCTGGTGCGCCCCGATGCCGGCATCACGCACCCGAAGGACCTCGAAGGCAAGCAGGTGGGCGTGCGCGCCTATTCGGTCACCACCGGCGTGTGGACGCGCCAGGTGCTGATCGACGAGTTCGGGCTCGATGCATCGAAGGTAACGTGGGTGGTCGACGATGAAGAACACGTTACGCAACTGAAGTTGCCGTCGAACGTGATTCACGCACCGCAAGGCCGGTCGCTGGCGGACATGATGGCCAGTGGCGAACTGGCGGCTGGGTTTGCCGCCGCGGCAGGCATTGGCCGCACGGGCGCGCCCACTGGCGGCTGGAAGGAAGTCGAGGCCGATTATCCGGACCTGCTGCCGAATGCGGCCGATCTCGAAGCCGACTATTACGCCCGCACCGGTGTCTATCCGATGCACGGCACGATTGTCGTCAAGGATTCGGTTCTGGCCGAGCACCCGTGGATCGCCAAGTCGATCTACGACGCATTTGCACTGGCCAAGCAGCAATGGCTGGCACGCCTCGACGCAGGTGAGGCCGCCAGTGCCAGCGACAGGAAGTACCTGGAGCTGCGCAAGATCGTCGGCCACGACCCGTTGCCGTATGGGCTGCAGGAAAACCTCAAGACCATCGAGACGCTCGAAGCCACTGCATTCAAACAGGGTCTCACGCCGCGTCGCATGGCGGTGCACGAGCTGTTCGTCGACCCGCTGGCACGCTAAGCCTCTCAACGTATCAATTGCTGAACCTGACGGAAAACCAGGATCATGATTATCGATTGTCACGGTCATTTCACGACCGTTCCCGCATCGTTCCGCGCGTGGCGCGCCAGTCAGGTCGAGTTCGCGAATGATCCGGCCAACGCGCCGTCGCGCGATGGCGCGCATGTTTCGGACGACCAGATCCGCGACGCCATCGAGAACGGCCAGTTGAAGCTGCAACGCGAGCGCGGCAGCGACCTTACGCTGTTCTCGCCGATTGCTGGCCTGATGAGCCATCACCTGGGCAACGAACGCACCAGCCTCGAATGGGCCGAGGTCTCGAACGACCTCGTGTACCGGGTCACGGAGATGTACGCCGACAACTTCGCGCCGGTCTGCCAGCTTCCGCAGTCGCCGGGCGCCGCGCCGGCCAACAGCGTCGCCGAGCTGCGTCGCTGCGTGGAGCAACTGGGCTTTGTGGGTTGCAACCTGAATCCGGATCCCAGCGGTGGCTACTGGACCGGCAAGCCGGTCACCGACCGCGAGTGGTATCCGCTCTATGAAGCGCTGGTCGATCTGGACGTGCCGGCCATGATCCATGTGGCTGCATCGTGCAATCCATGCTTCCACGGCACTGGCGCCCATTACCTCAATGCCGATACCTCGGTGTTCATGCAGATCCTGCAGTCCGACCTGTTCAAGGATTTCCCGACGCTGCGGCTGGTGATACCGCATGGCGGCGGCGCGGTGCCGTATCACTGGGGGCGCTATCGCGGCATGTCGCTCGAAATGCGCGAGCGTCCGCTGGAACGGCTGCTCGACAACATCTTCTTCGACTCGTGCGTGTATCACCAGCCGGGTGTGGAACTGCTGACCAAGGTCATCCCTTCGGACAACGTGCTGTTCGGCTCCGAAATGATTGGCGCCGTGCGCGGCAAGGACCCGCTTACCGGCCAGTACTTCGACGATACCAGGCAATACATCGATGGCTGCGCCGCACTGAGTGACAACGACCGCTACAAGCTCTTCGAAGGCAATGCACGACGCGTCTATCCACGCCTCGAAGCACGTCTGAAGGCGCGCGGCAGATAACACGGAGACACCACACCATGATTCAACCGATCATGCACCAGATCGTGGATATCCATCCGCACATCATTTCCGATGACGAGAACCGATATCCGCCCGCGCCGTTGTTTGGCAAGCGCTCGGAGTGGTCGAAGGAACGGCCGATCACGGTCGGGACGCTGATTGCCGCGATGGATGCGGCCGGGGTTGCCAAGGCCGCCGTGGTGCATTCGTCGACCACGTATGGCTTCGACAACAGCTATGTGGTGGATGGCTGCAACCAGTATGCGGACCGTCTGGTGGCGGTGGGCTCGGTCGACGTGCTGCAGCCCGATGCACCGCAACGCATTCGCGAATGGGTCGAGCGCGGTCTGGCCGGCCTGCGGTTGTTCACCGGCGGCAGCACCAAGGACTTCGATCCGAGCGAACTCGATGACCCGCGTGCGTTTCCGGCGTGGGAACTGTGCGGGGAACTGGGTCTGACGATGTGCATCCAGACCGGCCCGGTCGGCTTGCCGCAGGTGACCGCGCTGGCGCGGCGGTTCCCGCAGGTACGCATCATCCTCGATCACCTTGGACGCCCCGAAGTGGCCGATGGCGCGCCGTATGCCAGGGCCCGCAGCCTGTTCGATCTGGCCGCGCTCGAAAACATCTACCTGAAGCTCACGCCGCGGATCTTTGCCGATGTGCAGAAGGAGCAGGCAAGCGCCGAGACGTTCTTTCCGCGCGTGGTCGAGGCGTTTGGTGCGGGACGCATGGCGTGGGGCTCCAACTTCCCGACCTCACCGGGCTCGCTGGCAGAGATCCTTGCCACGGCGCGCCAGGGTTTGGCGTGCCTGAACGAGGAGCAGCGCGCGTGGATCTTCGGCAAGACCGCGCAGAAGCTGTATCCGGGGCTGGCCTGATGCGCGTGCCAGGGCACGCCCTGGCACGCATCGTTGTGACAACCAAAAAAGCTGAAGAAGCTGAACAAGCGAAGAAGACATGGAGACAACCCAACCGGCAAGATCATCGGCAACCAGCCGCTGGGCCATCCTGGCGCTGCTGGCAACCGGTGTGCTGATTTCCTTCGTCGACCGTACCAGCATATCGGCTGCGCTGGCCGACAGCGCGTTCGTGAAGCAATTCGCGCTGTCCAGTGTGGATCGCGGGTGGATCAACTCGGCGTTCTTCTGGTCCTACGGCCTGTTCCAGGTGCCGATGGGCTGGGTGGCCGACCGCTACGGCGTGAAGTGGCCGTATGCGCTCTGCTTCGCGGCATGGTGCGTGGCCACGGCAATGATGGGGGCGGTGACGGCGCTGACCGGCCTGGTCGTGATGCGGCTGATTATCGGCATGGCCGAGGCCATCGTGATTCCCGCGAGCTATCGCTGGATCCGCAACAACTTCGACGAAAGCCAGAACGGGTTTGCCGTGGGCATCCTGGCCATGGGCAACAAGTTCGGGCCGGCCATTGGCGCGCCGGTGGGCGCCTGGCTGATTGTCAACTACTCATGGCAGTTCATGTTCGTTGCCACCGGCGTGGTTGGCCTGATCTGGCTGGCGCCATGGCTGCTGCTGGTGCGCAATGACTTTCCGTCGAAAGCGGAACTCGCAGTGGCCAATCGCACCGCACGCTCGGTCACGTTCGCCAGCATCCTGACCAGTCCCGTGGTCTGGGGTGGCCTGATCACGAACTTCTGCTATGGCTACTTCACGTTTTACTGCATGACGTGGATGCCCGCATACCTGGTCGAGCAACGCGGCCTGTCACTGAAGGAATCGGGGCTCTACACGTTTGTCAGCTTCGCCGGCATTGCCATCGTGGCAGCAGTGGCGGGGTGGGCCGCGGACCGCATCATCGCGCGGGGCCATGACGCGGTGCGGGTGCGCAAGGTGTTCATCATCGCGGGCTTTGTTGGCGGCTGCACCGTGCTGCTCGGCGCGCAGGCGCGTTCGCTGGAACTGGCTTTGTTCTGGAATGTGCTGTCGCTCTCGCTGCTGGGCCTGACGACCGCGAACAACCTTGCACTGTCGCGTCTGACACTGATTCCGAAGCACGCGATCGGGCTGGTTACCGGCGTGCAGCAGGTGGCCACCAGTCTGGCCGGCGGCGTGGCGGCCAGTCTGTCTGGCTGGCTGCTGCATGTGAGCGGCAGCTATGACCTGCCGATGCTGGTGATCCTGGCCTTCCTGATTATCGGCGCGCTGGCCACCGCAATCCTGTTCCGCCCTGAATGGGCCCCAAAGCTGACCGAGGCGCAGGCGTCGCCGCATCCGGTCAAGGCGTGACAAGCCGCATACATCAATCTTCTGAACAACCAACATGGCAAAAATCGTATTCGGGATGGCCGTGCCGCACAGCGGCATGCTGGGACAGGCCCCGGAGGACTGGCTCAAGAACGGCGAGCGCGACCGCAACAATCCGGAACTGTGGTTCCGCAACCGCACCTGGAACTATCCTGAGTTGGAAGCGCATCGCGAGGCGGCGTTCGAGAAGTACCTGACGCTCGAGGAGCGCACCGCGCGGGCCGCGCGCTGCCGTACTGCGCTGGACAAGATGGCCGAGGCCTACCGCGCCGCCGATATCGATGTGGCAATCATCCTTGGCAAGGACCAGAAGGAGATCTTTACCGATTTCTCGCCGTCGATCGCGATCTACAGCGGTGAAGAGGTGCATAACGGTCCGCCGCAACGCCCGGTCTATGCGCCGGACCATCACGTCACGCACAAGTGCCATCCGCAGCTGGCTACTTACCTGATCGAGCATTTCCAGCGTGAGAACTTCGACCTCACTGACCTGTTCGCGTGGCCCGACAACGTGTGGATGAAGCCGCTGCCCGATTATCCGGTGGTGCCGCACGCCTACAGCTTTGTCTATCACCAGATCATGGGCGACAACCCGCCGCCGCATGTGCCGGTCATCATGAACTGCTTCTATCCGCCGACGCAGCCGTCGATGTCGCGCTGCATCGAGTTCGGGCGAATCCTGCGCGATGCCATCGCCGCGTGGCCCGAGGACGTGCGCGTGGGTATCTTCGCGTCGGGTGGCCTGTCGCACTTTGTCAATGACGAGGCTTTCGATCACCGCATCATGCAGATGCTGGCCGCCTACGACTACAACGGGCTGGCCGCGGTCGACGACCGTTCCTACCAGTCCGGCACCTCCGAGATCAAGCTCTACGTCAGCGTGATGAAGGCCATGCAGGCAACCGGCGCCGAGATGACGCTGGTGGACTACGTGCCGTGCTGGCGCACGCCCGCCGGAACCGGCGAAGGCATGGGCTTCATGTACTGGCAACCCGGGACCTGATACCTGGTGCCCGAGCGCCTGCTCCTGCGCCCACAACCCAACCGAAACGGAAAGACATCATGACCGACACGCGCCTTAACGGCATCATCCGCGCATTCGAATCGGGCAAGCCCGCGTTCACCGCGTTTTCCAAGCTGGACAAGCAGAGCGCCATCGAGATGAGCGATGCCCCGTACGACGGTGTTGTCTTCGAGATGGAGCACAACCCGTACGACGTAGCGGCGCTTGGCGATGCGCTGCAGTACATGCTGAACCGCAAGGCAATTGCGGAACGCGGCTCGGTGGCGCCCGGCGTGACGCCAATCGCACGCATCCCGGCCAATGGCGCCGAGATGAACCAGTCGTTCGCCAAGCAGGTGCTCGATCGCGGCTGCTATGGCGTGATCTGGCCGCATGTATCGACGGTGGAACAGGCCTGCAACGCAGTGGCTGCCTGCCGCTATGCACGCCCGAAGCACGCGCCGCTATACGAGCCCAAGGGCATTCGTGGCGATGGCCCGGCCAATGCCGCACGGTACTGGGGCCTGAGCATGGCCGACTACTACCGGAAGGCCGATGTCTGGCCGCTCGCGCCCGAAGGTGAAATCCTGGTTGGCCTGATGTGCGAAAGCACCGAGGCGATCGAGAACCTCGACGACATCCTGTCGAACGTGCCCGGCATTGGCTTCATCCTGATTGGCGAGGGCGACCTGAGCCAGCAACTGGGCTTTCCGCGCCAGTATGACCATCCGGAGGTGGTCGACGCCATGCGCCAGATCGTCGAAACCTGCCACAAGCACAATGTGGTGGTCGGCAATCCGCACGTCAACGCCAAGAACCACAAGCGTCTGCTGGAAGAGGGCTATCGGCTGCTGATGTCGGCGCCGCTCAAGAGCTATGGCGTGGTGGGCATGGCACGCGAACAGGCGGGCTACTGATGAACGACGCAAATCAGACCATGACGGCAAACGGGGTGCCGACGCTGCGCACGAACCTGGCCGAGTATGCGGTGACAAAAGCGATGCGCGACGGGCGCGTGAGGTCTGACCACGTCAAGCTCGACTTCTGCGGACCAACGCCAGCGCATAACGGCTTCAAGGCCATGGTGCGCGACAACGCGTTCGATGCCGGAGAACTGGCGATCGTCACGTTCCTGCAGGCCAGGGCCTACGGCAAGCCATACGTGCTGCTGCCCACGCCAATCTCTGGCCGCTTCCAGCATCACTGTGCCGGCTTCAATATCGACTTCGGCCACCTCGATCCGAAGGATATCGAAGGCAAGCGGGTCGGCGTGCGCACGTACACGCAGACCACCGCGCTGTGGATTCGCGGCATTCTGCGCCACGAGTATCACGTCGATCTCGATCGCGTGACCTGGATGACGCTGAATGACGGTCATCTGGCCGAGTACGCCGATCCGGCCAACTGCGAGCGTCTACCCAAAGGGGCCTCGATTCCGCAGATGATGCTCGACGGCGAACTGGCTGCGGCGTTGCTTGGCGAGGACATGCCAAAGGATCCGCGCGTGCGCACGCTGGTACCGAACGCCCATGCGGCTGCCAGCGACTGGTTCGCGCGCGAGGGCGTGGTGCCGATCAACCATAT
>VFQP010004159.1_pt1 | contig 13797 bp, 17 predicted proteins | sample 3512351 | NCBI WGS metagenome assembly VFQP01 (sample SAMN10412372, study PRJNA504923) | tailings metagenome | isolation source: Relicate 1 Philex TSF1 revegetated site | place: Philippines: Tuba, Benguet | collected 2017-08-29 | reverse complement strand
GCACACAGGCCAGCCCGACCTGGCCGTGACGGTGGAGGAGGGCGCCCTGCAGGCCTGGACCGTCACCCCCACGGGCGTCTCGGCCGTGGGCCAGGTGCAGGCCGGGGAGTTGCTGCAGCTGTGGAGCGGGCAGCTGCACCCGCAGCACCCGGGGTACTGCGCCACCGCAGGAGGCAACAACGTGCAGGTCAGTGCGTGCGTGCGTGCGTGCGTGCGTGCGTGTCGCCACGGGCGTAGAGGCACTGCGCGCCTCTGCCGCTTCTGCTGCGCTGACCTTGGTGCTGCGCAACGAAACCGCTGCTGGCCGCAGCTGTGGGACCTGCGGAGCCTGCGCCTGGCGGGCGAGGTGGTGGGCGCGCACCGCATGCCGGTGCGCGACGTGTGCTACAGCCCCAGCAGCGAGCACCGGCTGCTCAGCGCGGGCGACGACTGCAAGCTACGCGTGTGGGACCTCAGGTGGGCGGCGCAGCCAGGCGGCGCCGTGTGGCGCAGTCGCGAGGCGCTCCCGCTGCCCCGTCCAGGCGTTGCTCTTGCTGCATGGAGTCGCCGCCTGTTGCGTGTTGCGTGTTGCGCTGGCTGGCAGGACGCTGGGGCGCAGCGAGCCGCTGCTGGAGCTGGGCGGACACAGCCACTGGGTGTGGCGCGCGCAGTACTGCCCCTTCCACGAGCAGCTCATTGCGTCGGGCTCATCAGACTCCCTGGTGCACCTCTACCACACGCCGCAGCTGTGCGCCGCACTGCAGCAGGCCGGCTCCGGCTCCGGGGCCGGGGGGGCGGACGCGGGGGGCGGGCAGGGGGCCGACGCGGCAGGGGCCGCCGGCGCCAAGCCTCCGGGGGCGTCCCTCTTGGCCAGGTCAGTGTCCGGTGTACGGATGCTCCGCGTCGCAAGCGCAAAGCGCGGCGAAGGCAGGGCGACAGCGTGGCGCTGTTCCAACGGCGTGGCAGTTTGCCGGTGCACTGAGTGCGCGTGCTGCGTGTGTGCTGTGGCTGTGGGTGCGCTGGCCCAGGGGTGGTGACCTGGACGGCAAGGTGCGGGCGTACGACGAGCACGAGGACAGCGTGTACGGGCTGGCCTGGAGCGGCGCCGACCCCTGGCTCTTTGCCTCGCTCTCGCACGACGGGAGGATGGTGGTCAACAAGTGAGAGCGGTCGAGGTGCAGCTGGTGCACCTCTGCGGGCGGGCCAGTGGCTTTGCAATTGCGTCACGCCGCTGCGTGTGTGGCGCTTGCTTGCGCGCTGCACAGGGTGCCCAAGAACGTGAAGTACAAGGTGATTGTTTGAACGTGCCGGTGGCTCGCTCTACCTGCTTGCTGATTGTGCAACGCTGGCCATGGCGCTGCGTCATGGCCCCAGGCCCAGGGTCGTGTGTGGGCGCCAGAGCGAGGAAACGACATTCACAAAGCAGAGCGCACCCACCACGCTCAAAGATGACATGGAAGCAACCGCGCCACGAAGGGGCCAAAACCGAAAGAGCGAGATCCGTTTCGTCCGGTCATGGTAAAGCCCTGCCGCCACTTGCCCGTGTCACGCAGCATCCTTGTGTGTGCAAGACCAGGGTCAGAGCTTGAGCTGGCCGGCCAGCGAGGCGGCCAAGAGCGGCTCCAGGCAGCCCTGGATCTCCATGAGAGCGCCGCACGTGGACAGCTCCTCCGCCACCACGTCCTGCAGCGCCAGCAACCGCCGGTCCACCTGCACGCAACCACAACGAGCACGCACAAGGCCTCAGGCACACCCGCCACGCACTGGGTGGCCCGTGCCCACCGCCACTGCCACTGTAGTGGTCCCGCGGGCCACTGCTCAACTTGGGCTCAAACTGGGGGCGGGGGGTGGTGTGTGAACCCGAGGAGTAAGCCCACAGCCCCCGCAGCTCCCCCGCCCCGCTCACCTCTGGCGCGACGCCCACCACGGCCGCGTAGGCGTCCAGCACGCGGTGCGCCAGCCCGCAGCACAGCACTGAGTGGCGCGGGTTAGCGGCGTGGCGCACCAGAAAGCGCAGGAGGGGCAGCAGGCTCTCAGCGTCCCGGCCCCCCAACGCCTGCGCAGCGCAGCCACGGCAACACCGCCACGCCTTCACCAGACCGTCCCCAGGCGCCCTCCGTCACCCTGCCATCCCGGTGCCCACCTCCCTCGCGCTCAGGCCGTGCTTGTCGCACCTGCGGCAGCGCGCCGCGCGTCATGAGCTCCTGCACCACGCTGGCCACCACGTCGGCGCGGCCCGTCGCCAGCGCCGCCGTGAGCGCCTCGCGGTGCCGGAACTTTTTGAGCAGTCGGTCGAACTGCTGCAGCTTGGCTCGCCGCCGCGCCGCCACCACATAGTCGGTGGCCGCCGCCCGCTCGTTTTGCCCGCGGATGAAGTACCTGCGACGCACGCACACGCCCGCGCCGCCCGCGCGCCGCCGCCGCATCAGCCACGCGCCACACGCCTGCTGACGAGCGCCCTCTCGTCCCTTTCCAGCAGGCTTGCGAGGCCGGGTGCGTACGGGACCGCACGAGAGGCGTGCGACCCGGCGGAGGCGGCGACTCGCACCTGAAGTTGGAGGCGGTGAGCCGCGGCTTGTAGTGCACGCGCCTCTGCGGGCGCGCGCCGGGGCCCACCGTGACGGCGCGCGGGCGGTCGTGGCGCCGCGTGACGAGCGATCCGTCGGCGCAGCCCACGGCCAGCGTGCCGCAGTCGGGCGACAGCGCCAGCGACAGGATGGGCATGGGGTAGCGCGACGCCGATGTCACCTTGAACCCATCCAGCTCAATCACCTGTGCACGCGTGCCATGGAGGCCATGGGAGGGCGCACGCACAGTTGGGCCTGGCACACTCCAATACGCCCGGGCGCCTGGCCTCAATGCAAGCAGGAGCGTCCAGGGCTCCCGGGCCAAGAGGGAGGCCATCGTGCGTGTCCACCACTGTTCGCTTTTCACTGCTGCTGGCAAGGCGGGGAGACGAGGGTGCAAGCCCAGGTCCCCGGCCGTTTGTCCCCTTTTCCCCAGGCAGGCGGAGGCGCGCACCTTGACATGCCCGTCCAGGGAGCCGGCCAGTAGGCGGGGCGCCGCCGCGCTGTCAGGTCCCGCCAGCGGCGACACGCACAGGCTCGTGACGGTCTTTTGGAAGTTGGTGAGGCGCTTGAGCAGCCGCCCGCCGCCCACCAGGTCCCACACGCACACCTGGTTGCCGCCGGCGCTCACCAGCAGAGACCCTGCGCACCCAAGCATGGCCCACCACCATCACCACCACGCGTCGTCGCACAGGCACGCCGCTCTCGACGCTAGAGCTGGCGCCCAGTCCGCCAGCATCGCTCGCAAAGCCAGCAGTGCACTGTGGGCCGGCGTCGCAGCCTCTGCGAGCCACAACCCAGCCTCCAACGACAGGGCACGTGTCCTGTGAGCGTCCCCACGCTGTCAAAGGGGCACCACGCCGCACCTGAGGGCAGGAAGGCCAGTGACTCGACGGGCGCGCCGTGGTCTATGCTGAGCGTGCACGGCGCCTTGCTGCCGCTGCCGCCGCCGCCCGCCCGCACGTCCCACAGCTTGACCGTGTGGTCGTAGCTGCCCGTCGCCCACGTCTCCACGCTCACGGGGCTCACGCACGCGGCGCGAACGTAGTCGGCGTGCCCCTCCAACCTGCGGGCGTGCACCACCAGAGGCGCCATCACGTCAGAGGCGCGCACTGGGTGGGACGCTGGACGGACGGACGCCTGCGTGAGCCTCATGAGACGCTGGCCGACGCAACTGGCGCAGTCCAGCCCCGCTGCTCCCTCTGGGCCCGCAGGGTGTGGTGTCGTGCGCAACGAGAGGTGGGAAGCTGCGCAATGGACCCCCTGCTGCCGCCTCACCTCATGACTTGCTGCCCGCTGCTGATGTCCCACCAGCGCGCCGTCACGTCGTCCGACCCCGTGAGCACGTGCAGCCGCCCCGGCGACCACCGCACCACGTGCGTGGGCCGCTGGTGCCCAGTCAGCTGCTGCAGCACCGCGCGGCTGTTCACGTCCATGACCTGCGCCAGGCACGCCGCACGACGCGAGAGGCCTCAACGGTCAGGGGGCACCACGGCTCTGCGCGGGCGCGCGCAGAGAGAGAGCGTCAGGCGTTTGCGTGCGCACCTGGACCACGCCGTTGAGGCAGCCCGCAGCGAGCAGCTTGCCATCGCCCCTGAACACGCCGCTGGTGGCCACGTCCTTGAAGCGCGAGAAGGTGCGGGCCGTCTGCCGCGTCTGCCCGTGGTACACCACCACCTGCGAGGAGCGACGCCGGTGAGGTGCACCCAGCATCAATGACCTGGTGTGCAGTGCCACTGTGCGCACGTGGCTTGCTGCGTCTGCTGTTCGGCCTGCAGTGGCGCACCCGCGTCGCCGCTGTGACGGCGAGGTTGTAGGGGTACGTGGGGTTGAAGTCAAGGTAGGAGACGGGGCCGAACTGCATGCACGTTCAGCAGCGTGACAGGCACGCTGCTGCTTCTCCTCTTGGGGGGTGCCGCCGCCAAGTGCCGTCGCGCTGCGCAGCGTCGCCCCCCCAGCGCGCCAGCGCGTGCCGAGGAGAACGTGCGCCATCGAGGCCGCGACGCACCTGCTTGGCGACGATTGGCGCCTTGAAGCGGCGCCAGTACTTGCCCTCGGAGGTCTCGCGCAAGCTGCGCGCGGGGTAGCGCTTGAGCTCGAGCTTCTGGTAGTCCGCTGGCTGGTACTCTGCCACCGCAGCGCCGCCGCTGACGATGTACGCCGAGTCGTCCTCGAGTTGCTGCTGAGCCATCCCTGCTGACGCCTTTCTGCAGGTGTCTCTCAGTGTCACGAGCAGGGCTCCTGCTAGCCCATCCTGCGCTTGCACGTCTTCTGCGTGTTGAGGTCTCCTGCACCGCTGTGCTGCGGCTGGGGCGCTTTGCGTGGGGGGCACGCCGCATGTCGAGGGCACACCGGCTCGCGGTGAGCTCTGCTCAGTGAGCTCTTGCCAGCGCAGCAGGAGCACCACGGTGACACCAGTGCGTGGCACCCCAGGGCGCTCAGTCCCTGTCGTAGCTCATCGGGATGTCGTCCTCGACAATCTCGTCGTCCACGTAGCCTTGCGCGGCGTTGTACTGCTGCTGCTGCTGTTGCTGCCACTGCTGCTGCTGCTGCGCCTGCGGCGGGTCCATGTTGAGCGTCTGCGCAACGCAACGCAGCGCAGCAGGTGCAGGTGCAGCAGGCTAGGGTCACTCACCCTAGCGCGCGCCAGTAGCGCACCGGGGGGGACCCCATCGACAAGCGCATCCGACGTATCACCAAGCTTGCACAGTGTCCTCACCCGGTAGATCTCCTCGACCATGCGCTGGTCCAGGTAGGGTGTGAGCACGATGTTGCGCCCGCGCATCTGCTCAATGAGCTTGTACGCCTCGAGAGCGTTGCGGTTCTGGTGCCAGTACTCGACCTAGGCAGGAGGCGGGACGCAACGATGGGGAGCGTGCAACGATGAATGGAGCAAGCGCAGACCGCGTCGCGATGGGCGCACGCCAGGGGGATGCGTGCGCCGCGTGCGGCGGAGGCGGAGTCGGTGCTCAACTCGCACGCACCATGAGCGCGTACACGTCGCCGACGCGGATGCCCGCCTCGACACCGTTGATGTCGGGCCCGAGCTGCAGCAGCAGGTCGCTGCACATGGCCAGCGCCTGCTGCGGCTGCCCGCCCATGAGGTTGCGCGCGGCCACGAAGCGCTCGGTGGACTCGATGCGCTGCTGCACCTGCACGATGCGCGAGTCGCGGTCCTCCGACTTGGACTTGCCCAGGTACTTGAGCGCCTCGCGCATCGCCTGCACACGCGTGGCGCGCAGAGCGTGGGCACGGTGAGGAAAGCACCTCGCGCCGCCGCAGCACAGCCGCAGCGCAGCCGCAGTCTCGAATCGACCCCCACCTGCAGCGCCTTCTCGTAGTCCCGGTACTCGTCGATCTCGATCTGGGCGCACGCCTCGTAGAAGGACGCCAGGCTGTCCGTCGCCTGCGGGCGCGGCGACAACACCACCGCCCAGGCGGGCCATGTGTGAGCAGGCCTGTCCTCCTGGTCTCGCCAAAGGGGGGGACGGTCGCAGCAGCAGCATCCTCCCAAGGGCACGCGCCTGCGCCTTGGTGTAGAAGCTGATGATGTTCTTCATGATCTCTGCGTCCGAGTGCCAGTCGAGCGTCTGCAGGTAGTTGGCCGCCATCATGTAAATCTCCTTTTGCCGCGACACGCCTGCAGCGGGGTAGCATCCAGCGGGCACACAGTACGCGAGCGTCGGGGTGGGCGAAGCAGCAGGCGGCGTGGCGGATGCCAGGGCGCAGCGCAGGCAGCAAGGGCAGCGCGTGGCAGGTGGGGACGCACCAGCGAAGAAGACGATCTTCTCGAGGTCCCCGCTCCGCAGGAGCGCCTTCATCGCCTTGATCTTGTCGCCCGCCTGCGCACGCGTAGGGCCGACGCACATCGCGGGCATCGCGTCAACCACAGGTGAGCCACGCACGGCAGACGGCACAGTCCGCCCGGCGGCCACAGTCTGCCGCCGCCGCGGTCCCCTGATGCGCAGCCGCCTCCACGCAGGGGCCGCGGGCCAGCTGTGCGCGCCGCTGACCTGCGTGAACTTCTTGGCGGCGAGCTGCCACTGCCCCTGGCGCTTGGCCAGCTTGGCGATGCGCGTGAGCACCAGGATGCGCTCGTCCGCCGACGTGGCGTCCTTGCCCGGTGTCATGGCCTCGGCCATCTCCTGCGGGACCACACAAGCACGCAGCCGTACCGTGCATTCCTGTTGCCCCAGCTGCCACCCAGAGCACCCGTGAGCTGCACGGCGTGGCTCCTTTTGCGTTCCGTGGTGTGCGGCCGCCACCCTTGGACTGCGCACGTACGGCCCCCGTGGAGTGGCCGCCGCCGCCGCCGTCAGTCGCCTCACCCCGCCCTCCTTCTCACCTCGGTGATGGCCACGTCGTGCTCCACGCACATCTCGAGCGCGCGCGTGTACTGGCTGGCGGCGATGAGCATCTTGACGGCCTTGTCAAAGTGCCCGTGCTGGATGAAGAACTCGGCGCAGCGCGAGTAGAGCGCCGGGTCGGCGCCGCTGGCGCCCAGGTCGTCGGCAATGTGCTGCAGCACCTGCGCATGCAGAGGCACGCGCCGGGGCATCACCACCACCACCACCACCACCATCACAACAGCATGTCAAGGCCGGTGCACCTGGAGAGCCACGCCGCTGGACACACGATGCGATTGGTGTCATCGCGGCGGGACGATTGGTTGGGAGCAGCAAGTGCGCAGAGCAGGGCGTGCCCAGGTGCACGAGCGAGCAGGCGGCGAGGTTGCGCAGCACAGCGGCTGGAGTAGGTTCATGGGGCGCATGTGAGGCGTGGCGCGCACGCCCCAACCCACCTCGAAGAGCTGGGCGGCAAAGCACATCTCCACCGCCTTGCTCAGCTTGCCCCCCTTGAGGTACAGCATGGCGGCGCGCTCGTGCTCGCCCTGCGCAGCACGCACAGCACGCGCAGCAGCACCACCGCCAGGGCGCTTGGCGTGGGACGGCGCGACCGACTGACGCAGGCCGGCGGCCCACAGCCGTAGTGCCACGCGGGCGTCGGATGAGGGATCAGGGCTGCACTGGGCGTCGGGGGGATGCAGCAGAGGTCACGGAGCGCGCAAGCGGGGCGCAGTTGGTGTGTCCGAGGGGTGCTTGCGGAAGGGCGGGGGGAGGGAGGTGAGGTCCAAGTCACCTTGCCGTTGAGGTAGTCTGCTGCGTCAATCATGACGCCGGGCGTGCTCTTGAGCGCCAGGTTGACCAGCTCGCTGTCCAGCTCGTGCGTCTTGGCCAGCCGCACGCCGTGGCTGTACCGCCGCGCCTGCGGATGCGCGCACGTTTGTGCGTCGAGTCAGCAGCGGGGCGGCGGGAGCGCACGCGTGAAGCGTGAGGACTGGCTTGGAGACGAACCACCTGGGGCTGTCCCGCCCGTCCGCGGCCTGGGGCTCAGGAAGGGAGCCGCGCCGAGCGGCCCTTGGGCCTGCAGAGGAGGACAGAGCTAGTAGCCCGAGCACACCTGGGTGTAGAAGCGGATGGCCTCGCTGACGCGCCCCAGCGCCTCGTACTGCCGCGCCAGGTGGAAGGCGGCCGCCGGGTCCCCGGCGCGCAGCACCTGCGCAGCACGAGCGCACGCGCGCAGGCGCCGCCTCACCCGCCCAGCATGCGACGCAGGGACGGGCGCACGACCCAGCAGCTCCTCCGCCAGGAGCGCGGAGGCGTATGAGTGGCCGGCCTGCCGGCTGCGAGGCGGTCAGGCTGCCTCACACGCGCACTCCCCACGCTCCCAAGCAGCAGCACCCCAGTGGGCAAGCGGGCGCACCTGGTCCTCTGCCACTGTGTAGTTTTGCGTGGCGCAGTGCAGGCGCACCACGCTGAGCGTGTCGCCCGCCTTTTCGTAGCACTGCAGCGCCAGCTTGATGTCGCCGCGGCTCTCGAGGAAACGCGCCCACCACACGAGCAGCTGGCGGTTGTCGGGCTGCGACCACACACACACACACACATCGGCGCTCGCGCTCACACCAGGCAAAGCCCAGCAGCGCCGCACCCACAGCACGTTGCCGCGGCGTTCATTCCCACCCGGCCTAAGCCGAGCTCCCGTGGCGGCGTGCCTGGTCGCACGCACGCATCAGCCCGCCGTCAGGCGTGCACCTGGCCGCTGGCCATCCCGGCCGCTCCCGCTGCTCACAACATGTGTCCGCCCCGCCACCACCACTTGTACGCGCCGCCAGGCCCTCACCTGGCTGTTGGCCGTCTCCCCTGCCCTGCCCACACGCATCATCGTGCGTCTTCCTCTACCACCACATGCAACGCGCGCACCGCACCTGGCTGTTGACGTAGGCCTCGAGGTCGTCGTACAGGCCGGCGCTGTACAGCATGCGCGGGACCTCCACGATGGCGCAGCCCGACTTGACGTAGTGCTCGCGCGCCTCCTTGAGGTCGCCCACCTTCTCCAGGTGCTGCGCAGTGCAAGAGGGGGCAGCGCGCAGGGCGCAGCGTGACCACCTCGCCACCTCCCCACCCGCTGCAGGTGCTGTGCGGGCAGCGCAAACGCAGTGCAAAGCACGCCAGGTGGGCGCCACGGGGCGCGGCCCGGTGGGGCTTCCAGCCTGTGCGTGAGTGCACGTGCCTGCGCGTAGGCGTAGTGCACCGTCTTGAGGTGGATGCGGTCGTTCTTGTCGGCCACCTCGAGCGCCTTGTCCCACTGGCCGCACGCCTGTGTGGAAAGGAACATCATTCGTCACGGCAAGGCAAGGCACCACGCGTGGCGTGGTGGGCGCACGACGGGGCCGCTGGGCCGTCGTGGGGCCGCGCTGCCCGTCCCCCACGTCCGGCAGAGGTGGCGTCGCCGCGGCAAAGGCCCTGCACACGGCTCACCTGGTAGAGCTTGTTGAGGAGGTCGTAGCGCTCGGCCGCCACAAACAGCTTGCGGGCGTCCTCCATCATGCCCAGGTGCACGGCCACCTGCGCCCCCCCACACACATGGCCAGCGTGCGGCCGGTGCCATATAGACGCGCGGAGCAGGGCACCTCTTGCGCCGTCCGCAAGGTGCTGCGGCACCAGAGGCGCGCAACCCGCCCGCCCCCACACTGTTTCTGCCCTCCCTCCCGCCTGCCTCTCTGCAGCGCGCACCGTGGCCACGCGCGCGTCGAGCTCGGCGATGCCCTTGGCCTCGCGCACGGCCCGGGCGCCCCGCGTGTGCTCCATGTTGCCCAGGCAGTGCTCTGCGGGCGGCGGCGAACCACGCGCCCAGCAGCCCTCGCACGCACGCTTCACGCGCCTGCTGAGCCACCTGCCACTGCCGCTCACGGGATTCCAGGGGCGATTCGCTGTGCGGCTCAGCGAAGCACGCCCTTTAAGGCAGTCTGCGGCGCAGTGTGTGCGGTTGCTCACCCGCCACGTCGAGGCGCTTGTTCTTGATGCACGTGTGCGCCATGTTCTCCCAAACGGCGGGGTTCTTGATGGCCTACGCACCGCACGCAGCACAGCGCATGGCTGTCAGATGCGCCGCCCCTGCCGCGGCCACAACACGAGGAGAGAGGCTCCTCGCCACACTGCAGTTATCGGAGGGAGCGCGCGTGTGTAGTCACGTGGGCGCGAGCCACACACCTTGACGGCGCGGAAGGCCTCGTCCATGTTGCCCGTGGCCAGGTGGTAGGAAAAGTCGAGCAGCGCCGTCTTGGTCGCCTCGTCGCCGTCCTGCACCCAGCACACGTCACGCCAGCACGCACACACGCGACAGCCAGGTGTGTGGGCCCCGGCGGCCTGTTCCTCCCTGAGCACGGCTGAAGAAGCGCAGCATGGACGAAAAGGATGGAGCAGGCGTTGCGTTGCGTCCCTTTTTTGCGCACCTGGATGCCGGCAAAGCCCTGCATGAGGACCCGCTGTGCGTGGGAGACGAACCCCTCGGCCTTGGTCGGCTTGTTGAGCACCAGGTGCGGCGCCTGCAGGCCCACAAAGCTCTTGGCGCCTGCGCCCCACACGGCACGCAGCAAACGAGCAGAGCGGCTCACCACGCACGCGTGCGGCGCGTTTGACCCGCTTGAAGTGCTGCTGCTGGGGTGAGGGCCGGGGGAGCGCTGCAGCATCGCGGCTCGCTCAACAACAGCACAGCAGAGGGGCTGCGTGCGCCCAACGACTGCCTCACCGGCGGCGTCGAGGGACTGGTACTCTTGCAGGAGGACGCCGTGGTCGGCGCTCACAAAGCACAGTGCCACCTCGTTGGAGGCGTGGTCGCCGGCCAGCACCTCGTCCGACACACGCGCCAGGCTCTGCAGCACAGCCACCACAACGCCGACGCGTGTGTATGCACACGGCGCCAGTGGCGTGGGAGGGATGCACCAGCCGGTCACGTGAGTGCCCGCTCTGGGACCGCAACGCCGTGCGGTTCCGTGGGGGCAAGTCATGCATCAATCTTGCGCCGGTCCGCAGGCGGAGAAGCAGCTGGGCGCACCAGGGTCTGGACGGCCAGCACCTTGCTCTCCACCAGGTCCCACGCGATGCCCTGGGGCAGCCGGTTCTCCTGCGTGGCGCACAGCACGAGGGCAGCGGACGGCCAAGGGCAGTGGTCAAGGGCAGCCTGTGCGGGCACAGCTTCGGCGCCCCGGGTGTCGCCTGCCCCGAGCGCGTCCCGCCGCCGCCAAGCCGGCGAGGCGCACATGTGCCCCGCTGCACGCACGCGCGCGCGCTCCCGCACCTTTTCGAAGTCGTAGACGAGCGTGGTCTGGTTCTCAAAGCAGTGCACGTAGAGCCGCGGCTCGCGCGAGCGCTCCTTGCTGGAGCACAGCACCGCCACCATGTTGCCGCTGCTGTTGACGCGCATCACGTCCACGACCAGCGAGGCGCCGCCGAGCTCGGGAGGGAGCAGCACGCCTGCGGGCGGGAAGCACGCACACGCGCTTGTCAGGTCTGCGAGCCGGATCAGGGCGCGGCGCAGAGCCACTGTGCTCGAAGAGTGCTGCGCACCTGGGCCCTGGTGCGGCTTGGCCTCGCGCCCCGCCACCTTGAACACGCGCAGCGTGTGCGCGGCGGTGGCGGCGGCCAGGAAGTCGCGGTTGCAGCTGAGCACGACTGGCCCGCCGCCCGTGGCGTCGTCGAACGGCAGCGTCTGCTTGATGGTGCCTGCGCAGCGCGGGGGAGCAGCAACCCCGCAAAGCGTCAAGCGGCGATGCAGAACCCGCCCAGGCGGAGCAGGCTCGCGTGCCACCTGTCGCACCTGACGTGTTGCAGACCTCGAGCCTGGCCTCCGCGGCGCGGAAGACCGAGTCGTTGTTGAGCGCCAGCGCGCGCGACGACGTCTCGAACGACCCGGCCAGCGTCGCCTCGTTGGTGTCCTCGTTGACCTTGTAAACCTGCGCGCGCGCACGATCCACACCGCAGTGCGCGTGCGCCGCCGCGATCGCGCAGCGAGGTGCCTGCTGCGTCCCGCTCCTCCCCGACCACTGCCCGCCATGCTTGTGCTGTTCGAGCTCAGCCTCGCGGTCTGCACCTGCCCCTCAGGACCTCTCTCACCTGCACTTGCTGCCCGTCGTAGACGAGCAGCGTGCCGCGGCTGTAATCCACGCCCATGACCTGCATGGGCAGCTGCAGCTTGCCCGGCGGCTTGCTCCCGGCGCCCGACAGGCTCTCGAGCATCAGCCGGTCCACGCCCGTCTGCAGGCCACAGATACGCGCACAGAAGGACCGCCTGGCCGCGCACTAAGGGCGTCAAGGACGTGAGAAAGAAACACACGCAGGGTCAGGTTGGGTGGCGAGGCGCCCATCTGCCCTGCACGGGGAGCGTCAGGAGGACGTCGACGCATGGCGGTGGTGCTCCTATGCAGGCACCGTGCAGACCCTCCCGCACCTGGATGACCACCATGTCGTCGCGGAAGCAGTGCTTGAGCAGCGTCTTGCGGCACACGTGGATGCTGTCGGGCAGCGCCACGCACATGAGCCGCGGCGACGCGCCCCACTCCATGAAGGGGATGCGCGCGGTGCCCGGCTGAGACAGCGGCACCTGCACGCATGCACGCGCACGAACGCACACTCATCGCGCTGGGCGCCTTGACAAACGCACAGCAGCTGCTGCGCCTTGCATGCACAGACAGGCCTCGCACAGCGCGCTCCAGGGCGCCTTGGGGCGCTGGTGAGCGGGCGCGCTGGTGAGCGAGCGTCTCTCCCAAGAATTGAAGCAAGCGCACAAAGCCAAGTCGCTGCTTGTCCACAAGGAGGCGCACCAGGAAGGCGGGCTGCGTCTCCCAGCAGGACGACAGGTCCAGCACCGGCGGGCCGTCGGCGGCGGGCGGCGTGAACTTGAACACGGTGACGCGCCCGTCGGCCGTGCCCGCCGCCAGCAGGCCGTAGCGCGGGTCGCTGGCCAGGCACACGATCTGCGGCGCGCCGGGGCTGCTCTCGCTGGCGTCCACCTGCCAGGGCACAGGCGAGATGACACGGCAGCTCTCTGGTCGCTTGGTAGTGGCACCGTGGGTTGGCGCCTGGCCGACCCGGGGACCGGGCAGAGCGCGCAGTGCGTGGCCGTAGCGCTCACCGCCAGCACGTAGTTGTCCTCGGTGTCAAAGTTGTACATGCGCACCACGGCGTCCTTTTCCGAGCACGACGCCAGCGTGTGCGGCGCTGCCCACGACACCTGCAGACGCATCCCGCCCACCTGAGCGCGTCACTAGCAGGCCCAATCTCCACCTCTGCCTGCGTCTGCCTCACGACTTCAAACGCCGCGATCGCCCTCGCTGGCGCCGTCGTGCGAAAGGCTCCTCGCCCCCCCCACGACGCACGCACGTGCAGCGAGTTGGCCTGCTCCCCGGTGCCCGTGGCGAACTTCATCTTGCTGATGACGGTCCACGAGCCGTTGGACTCGTCGTGCCCCAGCAGGTACAGGCTGCAGCTGGCGCCCACCGCCACCACCTGCTCCTTCTCAGGGTAAAACATGATGCTCGTCATCTCCTCGGGCATGTCCTGCACGCACACGGCGCGCCACTCCCACCTCGGTTCTGCATCGCTCCCGTTCCCGCCCCCGCTGCGCATCGTGCAGAGTTCGCTGGTCCTTGCACGTGATGCCGGAGCTGAGTCAGTGGGGGCCGCCACGAGAGCTGATGGCCGCACCTGCACCAGCCCCTGGTACCCCTGGTCGTTGGCCCACTTGATGACCGTCTTGCCGCCCGTGTTGACGCCGTAAAAGACGGTGCACGACGCCGCCTGCCCGTCCAGCCCGCCTGCGCCACACCACACCGCGCCAGCCGCCGGCAAGCCACGCGCAGTGGGTCAGGTTTGTCGCACGCGCGGTGGGCGGCCTGCCCCCACCGGCCGCCGGC
>VFQP010004158.1_pt1 | contig 13801 bp, 14 predicted proteins | sample 3512351 | NCBI WGS metagenome assembly VFQP01 (sample SAMN10412372, study PRJNA504923) | tailings metagenome | isolation source: Relicate 1 Philex TSF1 revegetated site | place: Philippines: Tuba, Benguet | collected 2017-08-29 | reverse complement strand
GAGCGTGCTCTATGCGTGGCCGTGTACCTCAATGCAAGCGCTCTCTCTCTCTCTCCTGCGTGCTTCCCTTTTGTACCTGTCTTGCCGTGCGCAAACGCCCGGCGCAAACTGTGACGCAACCACGCAGCGGAGAGCGATGATCGCGCGTGATGCGCATGTGTCCAGACTGTCCTGCTTGCTGGCCTCCCTGGCGTGCTGATGAGCGAATGGAGGCATGGCGTGCGGTTGGTTTTTTGTACGACGAGGTACTGCACAAGCTGCACGAGTACTCTCGCGAGTCGGCGCGAAGCCCAAGGATCATACATGGAAGAGGAGGGCGGGGTCGCAGGGGACTGGCGCGCCGTGCCCCTGTGCCTCTGGGATGGCAAATCGCTCACCTGCCCGTCATCAGGAGGAGGAGCTGGAGCATCAGGAGGCGGAGGCGGGCTGGCGACCAGCGACATCATGCCACTGGCACCCGTGCTCGTGTGCGGCGCGCAGCAGACGCGAAATCAGGAGCTCGTGGCCGAGCTTTTGGGCGCGTCGCACTTGGCCGAAGACGCGCCGTGGCGCTCCGCGGGCCTCTGGCTGGTGCAGGGAGCGTTCAGCAAAGAGCAGCATCAGGTGAGCGTGCCATTGTCTCTCAGTTGGCAGGCAAGGGAGGGGGGCTCTCGCTCTCTCTGGCGGGACGATCATCGCGTGCACACCGCACCCGCATTCGCAGCTCGACACGCTGGCCCACGCCCAGCCGGCGCTTCTGCTGCTGGTGCTGCCGCCTGAGATGCTGGCCCTCCTGGAGGAGGGTGGCACCGGTGAAGGCAGCCCAGACAGCGCCACCGCGCGGCAAGGCCTGCTGCACCTCCTGGCGCTGGCCTGCCTCCTCAGCAGCAAGGTCCTGCTCAACGTCGTCGCCGGCGACCTCGGCAGCGCCCACGGCAGCGGCGCGCTGCTACACCAACTCGTCGCCGCCATGCACGCGCTGCGCCGCGGCGCGCCACCAGGCCCCTCCTTCCTCCCGCCCAGCAGCCCCGCGCCTGCTGCCAGCGAAGCAGAGCAGCAGCTGGCGGTGCTCTTCAGTGACGTGGACCACCACGCAGCGGCAGCAAAGAGCAGCAAGGGCGCGACGGCCAGCACCTACCTTGACGCGCGCCTCGCCGTCTGGGCCCAGGCGTACGCCGCCGCGGAGCCCTCGGCGACCCTTGGCCGGAACGGCGCGGCGCGCCCCGTGGCCTCCACAGGTTCATCAGCAGCAGCGGCTGCAGGTGCGGGCCCCACCTCCGCCGCAGCGCTGCACCACCTGCGCCGGCTGGACCAGGCGTTCGCCGGCCGCGTGGCCGTGCTCTTCCCCCACGAGGTGCCTGGCCATGGGCACCCGCAGAGGGCGCTGGGGGCGGCGCGTAAGCCCTCCATGTACGGCGCTGCCCGAGGCGCTGCGGACGCCGCCGCGAGGCGCGCGCTGGCCATCTGCCGGCAGGTCTCCCACGTGGCTGGTGGTGCCGCCGCCGCAGTCGGCAGCCGCCCCACCACGGCGGCGCAGCCGCACCACCTTCCGCAGGCCCCGCAGCGCGCGGCGCCGCGCCGCCATGGGCAGGCGGTGGGCGCCGGAGGGAGCAGCACCCACCCCAGCTGCAGGCAGGACGCGCACGCCGAGGAGCCCCACGCTGCTGGCAGCTTTGTGGCGCCGGGCATGGGGGCCGCTGGGGCAGCCGAGGGCAGCAGCCTGACGAGGAACATGGCTCATGCAGTGGCCTCGTCGCTCGCGCAGCAGTCCCCCAGCCCCTGTCCTCGAGAGCCTCCTATGGTGGTGAGGAGCGCGTCGCTGCAGTCTGGCGGGTGCTCCTTGCCTCCCACAAGGCGCCACGGGTCTGCTGCGCCGCCCTGACCTCCTCGCCGCCGTGGTGCTGACGCGTGCTGCGTGCTCGCTCGCCAGCAGGCGGCGTCGCCCCCGGCCGAGGTACACGTGCTGCTGCGCCCACACGGCCCCAAGACCATCTGCGGCACGCCCGTCACCGCCCGCATCATCAAGCAGGCACGTTGCGGCGCGCACGCCTCACACCTCTGATCATCTGCTTGCCAGAGATGGCTCCACCAGATGTAAAGCTCAACACACACCCTCAGCACGGTGCAGCTCACTGCCCTGCCCTGCTCACACGCCCTTCCGGCGCCGCTGCCTCGCAGGTGGCGGCTGCGTACGTCCAGCTGCACGCCCAGAGCCCCACGAGCACCGGCACAGCCACGGGGCGGGCCGCCGCCCCAGGCAACAGCCTCGCGCCAGCCGCCAAAGGCCCGCCGGCTGCCGCCGGCCATATCAACGACGCTGTGGCGGCCGCTGGCTCGGCGGCGCCCATGAGCCCTCGCGTGCCAGGGCTTTCGTCGCTCACGCGCGCCAAGGGGGCGGCGGCCGCCGCCGGCATGCTCATCGTGGGTGGGCCGCCGGTGGGCCGGCCCAGCATGGCGGGCCGTGCCGCCCACGGGCCCCTGGTGATGGGCCCAGTGCCGGACGTCGGCGCGGTGTGGGAGCTGGCGCAGGCCACCGTGTGCCAGGCGGCTTTGGGCACGTACCAGGTGGGTGCTGGTGCTGTGGGGACGCGTGGGGCACGCCGCGCCGGCCAGAGCCAGCGCGCTCTGTCGTGGGAGGGAACCACCTGTCAGGGATGGTGAGCCGCCGTTGGCCTGGCTCAAGCGCAGGGATTGCGTGCGATTGGCACGGCTTGCGCGTCGCTGCGCAGGAGAAGCTGGGCGCGGCGGTGAGCGGCGGCGCGTGCGACCTCGTCAGCCTGGGGCAGGTGCACGCGGCGGCGTGGGACGCGGCCCGCGCGCAGTACCTGGACAGCTGCACGCACGTGGCGCCCAGCACCTCTGCCAAGGTGCTCAGGTGAGGCGCCGGGGAGCCCCCTCCTCTCTTTTGCAGAGCAGGGCTTTGCGCGTCGCACGCGGATCACAACGGCCTGAACGAGGAGCGCGCGCGCAGGGAGCTGCGGCAGCAGTGCGAGGCGCACCGCATCGAGGTGCAGGAGGAGCTGCGGCGCGGGGCAGAGGACCGGCTGGCCCGCCACGCCGTGCACGGCCACGCCAAGCGCAGCGCGCCGTTTGCTGCGGTGGCGGCAACGGCGCTCTGGGCGGCGCGCGCCGCGCACCCCAGCCACGCAGGGGACAAACCTGCCCCCTCCTCCTCTGCTCCCACAGACGCCGACGGTGCCACAGGCGCCGCTGGCGGCGGCGCCGCGCCGTCGCCCACCCCACACTCGTCGCACGGGATGGGGCCAGAGCCCACATCCGGGGATCACGACCCCGTGCCGCACCCGCATCCCACGAGTCACGGCGCCAGCGCCGCTGCAGCGGCGACCGTTGCCGCCACCACGCCCTTTGCTCTGATGCTCATGGCGCTCAACTCAGCAGAGTCCACGGCAGCATCACCAGCAGCGGGCGTGCTCTTTTCCAGGAGCCCCAGCCCGGCGCCCGGCGCGCCGTGGCCGCGCGGCCTGGCCGGCATCCTGCCCGAGCGCGCGCGGAGCACCGTCGACCAGCACCAGCACCTGAGCAGCGCGCGCGCCTCCTTCTCCTTCCTCCCGCCGCTCGACCCGTTTGCCCCGCCGCCGCCCGCCAGGGGCCCGGCGTCCGCCGAGCCGCAGCGCAGCGCGGGCGGCGGCGAGGGGCTCATGCTGTCTCGCGCGGCCTCGGCCGTGCCCTGGGCGGCGGGCGGCGCGGGGGACGGCCCGCAGCGCAGCGGCGCCTCTGCCGCGCAGCTGCGCGCGCCGTCGGCGTCGGGCGGCGCCGCAAAGGCGCTGCGGCCTGCGACCACGATGCGCTTCCGGTCGGCCAGCGACGCCGTCATGCACGACGTGGAGGCGGTGCTGCCGCACGCCAGCCCCGCGCTGCGCGGCATTGTGTTTGGGTGGGCGCTCGACGCGTCGCACGCGCCAGCGCGCCGCAGCCTGAGGGGCCAGCCCGTGGGATGAGGGCGCCGCGCTGGGTTCGTGTGGGGCTGGGAGATTTGAGCACCTCTGCACACGCAAGCACTGAAGAGCTGCTCATCGTGCATTTGCCGCTCGGGGTTCGCTGCCCCGGTGCACCTGCCTGCTTGTTCGATCATCAAATGAGTGACACACCGCACCGTTACCTTCCCCTGCAGGATTCCCCGCACTGCCCGCATGCTGGTGCGATGTGGACTGACGGCACTCCTGCGCGCCGCGCCGTGCCAGCCCAGAACTGGTAGACTCCGCAATGGCATCGCACTTGACAATGCTGCGTGAATCTCCTGCTCCTCCTCCTGCTCCTCCTCTTCTCCTGCTCCCGCTCATCACTGCAAGCCCCACGCGAGGTCGCCAACACGCTGATCAGCGCGCAGAGGCCCGCGATTGCGAGTGGGACCCCCGATGGCGTTCCTAAAGAAGTTCAAGAAGGAGGTGAGCCTCGCGAACGAACGTCTCCTGCGCTTCGATGGCGCGTTCTGCTGGCCCCGTTGACGCGCCATCCCTGCACGCGCCATCCACCGCGCAGGGCCCCAGGGAGCTGGCCTTCCGCGCATCGGTGGATGAGTACGTCAGAAGGTGAGCACGGGGGCCCTGCGGCTGAGCGGACTCACGCACAGCAGCGCGCCCACGCACGGCGTGCCCCGCAGTTCTCCCCACACGTTCTCTACTACTGCCCCTCCTGCCGCGCGCCCCCTTGCTGCAGCCCCCCTGGCTCTCCCACCGAGGGCCGGGCCTTGGCCTCGCTCATCGAGGCGCTGGCGGGCAAGCAGCTATCCACTGAGGCGGCCATGTCCATCCTGAAAGGGCACATCAAGCAGGGATGCGAGTATGACATCCCTCACCGCGCGCGGGCGCTGTTCCTGCTGGGGCAGCTGAGCGCCGACGTGCGGGCAGGGCCCGACATCATGGCGGTGGCCTCGTCGCAGCGGTGGAGGGACAGGTACGGGCACGTCGTACGGGCGCCTGCGCTCTGTGCTGAGGTCGAGGGAACAGGATCTTGGCGGATGATCTGCAAGCCGAGTGCCAACGGTGTGGCCGCAGGCTCAAGCAGTGTGCGGTGGAGAGCTATTCGCCGCCGCTGCAGGACGCCGTGGTGCAGCTGGTGTTTGGCTGGGCCTCGCGCTTCAGGTGCGCGTGCTGCGCGTGCTGCCCTGTACGTGGTGACGACAGTCGGTGGAGCAGCAGGGTGCGCGGCGTGGCCGGTGGGTCGGTTCGTGCGACTCTCACCCACTCTTTTGGCACCTGCCGTGACACCCGTTGCAGGTCCACGGACATCGGCGTGGCCATGCAGCAGGTGCGGCTCTCCTCCACGTGACCAAGGCTGCCGCGGCCTCCAGCAGCAACAGGGCAGCATGCGCAGCACGCAGACGTCAGGGCGATGCAGGACTCTGCTCCAGGGCGCACGACTCACCACCAGGCTTCCATGCGGCACTGCGTGCTCGCCGCAGCTGCTATTTGAGCTCGAGAGCGAGGGCATCATCGTCGAGGGCACTTGGAAGTTGGACGGCGCGCGCCCCCAAGTCATCGCGCTCATGGGCGTCGCCGACGCCTCGCGCCCGCCCGCACACGCCAATGGCGACGGGGCGACGAGCGCCACGTCACCGCGGGCGGCCGCGCCGCCGCCGCCGCCTCCGCGCGCCGCGTCATTGGCGCCGGGCGGCGGGAGCGGTGTGCAGGCCAGCCCGTACTCGGAGGGCAGCTTGCTCACCCAGGTGTGCGGAGCCGCCGCCGCGGTACCATGGGCCGGCATGCGACGGGGGAGCGCCACAGCTGCGTTTTTCGCAATGCTCCGACCTCGTTTCCGTCAGCGGGCTGTGAAGGCGCTGACGAGTCACGCGCGCGCGTTTGGTGCGGGATCCCAGGTGTGGGCACGCAACTCGACTTGACATGGCTTGACGTGGCTTTGTCGGTGACGGCGTGCGCAGGCGGACACCATGTCTGACGACGCCGTGGCGCTGACGTGCGCGTCGGATGCGCTGCAAGAGGCGCTGGACCGCGGGGCGGGCGGCGCCTCGGGCGGCAGCGGCGCCGAGGTGGCGGAGCTGCGGCAGCGGGGCGGCGAGCTGGCGGCGCGCTGCGCGCTGCACCTGGCGCGCCTGCAGGTGCGTGTGTGTGTGGGTCAGAGCAGGAGGGGCAGGGGAGGCCCTGGCACCTGGCCTGCCTGCGTGCGCCGGCGCGTTCTGCTGACTGGGGGCGAGGCGAAAGGGCGGCAGGCCTCGGCATCTGGGCCCCTTCTGCTCCCAAGGCAGGAGGGGAGGTGGCGCTGAAGCATGCAGCGATGTGGTCGCCCCATGGTGGCCACGAGCTGCCTCTCACGGGAGCTGTCTGCCCCTATCGCGGCTGTCACCACGCGTGCTCCCGGAGTGCAGGAGGCGCTGTCGCGCGCCTCGCTCAGCGACGTGGCCATGGCGCAGCTCATCGAGCTGGCTGACGCGCTCAACACGCAGCAGGAGCGTTGGCAGCAGCTGGCGCAGCGCAGGCCCAGCGCCGCCGCCAGCCCCGCCGCCACCTCGCCTGCCGGCGCCGCCTCGCCGCCCACGCAAGCCACCTCGCCCGCCGCCGCCGCGCCCGCGCGCCCCGCGCCCGCCGCCGCCGCGCCCGTGCCCGACCTGCTCAACCTGGACGACGACGACCTGGCGCCGCCGCCGCCTGCCGCCGCCGCCGCCAAGTCCGCGTCCGCCGACCCTTTCGCGGCCTTCGCCACGCCCTCCCCGGCCCCGCCTCCCGCGGCGCCGGCGCCGGCGGCAGCGCCCTTCATGGGAGGGTTTGCCGCTGCCGCCGCCAATGCTGCCGTGGCGGCGGGCTTTGCCGCCGCGCCGCCCCTGGCGGCGCCGCCGCCCGCGCCGCAGGCGTATGCGCCGCCGCCCGCACCCGTGCCCAGCCCAGCGCCTCCTTCCGCGCAGTCGCCCTTCACGCCCTCCAACCCCTTTGCCGCCGCGCCGCCCGCCCCGCCGCCCGCCTTCCCCACAACCACGCCGCCGCCCGCCCAGCCTCCGGCCCCGCCGCCGCCGCCACCCCAGGTCACGGCAGGCATCGCCGTGGACGACCCCTTCGCAGAGCTGGTTGCCAGCAAGCTGCCGGCCAAGCCGGCACCGCCGCCGCCCATGGCCGCGTCGGCCACTGCGCCCGTGGGCGGCGCCGCCACTGCTGCGCCGCCGCCGCCCGTCGCGCACCTCACCGACGCGCTGGCGGGCTTTGGCCTCCAGCAGCAGCAGCAGCAGCACCCGCAGCTGGCGCCGCACGCTCTGTCGGCGCCAATCCCGCCGGCAGCCGCCGCCGGGGCGGCCTCGCCTGCGCCCGGGGGCTACGGGCTGGCGCCCACCATGCCGTCGGTGCCGCTGTCGTCGAACAACCCGTTTGCCGCGGCAGCAGCGCCGGCGCCCGTCGCGTACGGGGCGGCAGCGATCAACCCGTTTGCGGCGGCGGCGCCGCCGCAGCAGCAGGGGGCGTATGGGGGTTACGGCGCGCAGCCCCAGGTGGCGGCCAGCGCGTGGGGCGCGGCGCCGCAGGCCTTTGGGGGAGGCTGGGGCGCGCCGGCGGGCGGGGCGTACGGCGCCCCGGTGCCGCCGCCGCAGCAGCAGCAGTACGGCGCGCCGCTGCCGCAGCAGCAGGCGTATGGCGCGCCGCCGCCAACCTACGGCGGGTATCCTGGCCAGCAGCCTCAGCAGCCTCAGCAGCAGCAGCAGGGGCCGTCGTGGGTCAACTTTGGATAGTGCCACCCCTTTGGAGGCTTGCGCGTCCATGACGTGAGCAGACGTTGGACCTGCCCTGCATTTGTTTTGGAGCTGACCACAACTGCGTGCAAGCAAACGCACTCCCCCTCACGCAGTCTGCACGAGCCTACCAGACCGTGCAGCGTCGTCAGGCACACCACGGCCGCCCCAGCCCAGAAGCTCGCGACGCCTGTCGATCGTCAGCAGCGCGCTGATCATCAAATCGAGCTGCGCGCAGACGAACAGAGCCCCGCACGTCGGCAGCAGAGTTTGCAGCGCTTTGGCCCGACGGCTGAGCATCTCGAGGTGGCGGCGCGGGCCTCCATCCACACGAACGGGAGCGCCTTGACGTGCAGACGACTCAGGTGCGAGCGGAGGGGCTGGCGCGGGCGCGTCTCGAGGGGCAGAGTTTGTGCGAGCTGAACGCTGATCTTGACAATCTCGCTGGCGGCGCCACCGCCTGCTGGCAGGCCAGCATGCTCTGCAGCGTCCACCAGCAGTGTACAACGGCGACCATGCGTGCAATCTGATGAGCCGGGCGTGGCCATGAGCTTGCTGGCCATGTGTTGCTCGCGCGCACGCAGGCACGACGCCGCCGCCGCCGCCTCCTTCTCCCTCCAACTCTCCTGACGGTGCGTTGCTGTTCCATAATCCACGATGAGATGAGCCCACGTCACCCTGCTCTGCTGCACTCCTGCCCACGTCCCGCACGCACACGCGCGACGAGGATGACGGTTAACCCGAACAATCCAACGCAGAGTGGGCCTCAAAGCCCGCGTTGAAGTTGAACAAACACGAGCTTTTTAACACTGAGTCGCACCACCACCATTCTGAGAGGCAGACCTTTGGCACGGCGCACGGCATGCACGGCACCTGCACTCTGCACTCTGGCACGGAGGCGGGTGATGCACGCAAGTCACTAAAGGGTAATTTGCGACTGCCAGTCGGGGCTTCGCCGCCCCGCGTTGATGACAACGATGCACGCTGACGCCTCAACCGCTCGCACCACCTCTGGCACTGCCAGCATCGCCTTGTGCGCCCGTATGCGAGCCCTGACGCGCGTGGCCCTGCTCGCACATCTCCTTGCTGTGTGCAGGTGCTGGCCACGCTGGCACGGAACGTGAAGGCACAGGTGAGTCGTGCGGATCCCCTCCTTGGTCTGTTTCCCCCTGTCCGCCGATGCAACGTCAACCTCACCCCCAACTGAAGCAACGTGAGAGCACGATGGTGATGGAGCACCGGGAGCACCGGTGTGGCGCAAGCAGCCCTCGCATGCGTCGCACAGTCCCACAGGCGCCCCGTCAGCCTCAAGGAGACTTTGATGTCCAGCCCACCGCTGCTGTCCAAAGCTCAGCGCGCAGAGTGCCACCAGGTGTGTGTGTCTGCCAGCTCCACCATCGCCCTCTGGCTGCTGCTCGGCTCCTGGCGCCGCAAACCTGGGCATCGAGTCGCTTCCGCAGCGATCCAAGCGCGCAGCGTTGTGTGGCACGACCAGCATCGCGGGCGTGACGCCCTCGGCGTGAGGGGTCGGCGCATTCGCTGTGCGCCAGGCGAGCCACGAGATCCTTCGGTGTGCGCAGGCGCGCGACCAGTTCTACCAGTGCGTGCGGGAGCAGGCGGGCCTGGAGTTCACGCCGGAGACGCCGGTGCCCTCCAAGTGCAAGAAGCTGCGGGCAGCGTTCGACAAGGCGTGCCCGGCGTCCTGGGTGCGCGTGTGCCACGCGTCCGTGCCAGAAGCAGCATGGCGCTGCTGACAGGGAGACAGGATGGTGACAGGATGCTCCTCCTCTTTCTGTCCAGGTCAAGCACTTTGACCAGCAGCAGGAGGCGGCGGCGCGGCGCGCCCGTCTGGTGCACGCCGCCATCAAGGACAAGCTGCCCACTGCTGCCGGCGGGCTGGCAGGCAAGGCGCAGCGCTAGCAGCAGCAGCAGCCTTCTCTTACCCCGAGCCGCCTCGCAGCCAACAAACAGCAGCGCTTGCCATGGGCCGTGGCGACGACGACGACGACCGGCGGCGGGACCGCGGCAGGGACAGCGAGGAGCGCGAGATGAGCAGGTCCGTGAGCCATTTGCTGTGTGTCAGCGGTGATGGCGCGGGGAGCGGGGATCCCGACCTGGGATGCGCTGCGTGTGTCCACACGCTGCGCATGCACCGGCCATGATGTGCATGCAGGCGCGACAGGGACAGGGACCGCGGGGACAGGGACCGCGGAGACAGGGACAGGGAGCGAGGGCGGCGCGACGATGACCGGTGAGAGAGCGAGGCGATGCAGCAGGCTCGATGAGATGGCCGTGGAAACTGGGGCCCCAGCTCACGCCGGGCGCCTGCTGCCTTTCTGATGCACGCGTTGCCAAAGCAGGAGGCCACGCCGCTCTCGCAGCAGGAGCAGGTGCGTGCGCCCGCTTCGTGTTGGCATCACGCGCTGCGCCCTGGCTGTGTGGATCCGAATCACGTGGCGTGTGTACGCTTGCCCCTGATTGCCCGGGCCGCAGAGAGCGGGACCGTGAGCGTGACCGGGACCGCGACCGGAGGGACCGGGAGCGGGACGAGCACGACCGGTGAGGGGCGGCGCAGCCTCGTCTCTGTGTCCTGCTGCGGCGTGTCAGGCGCCTCACGCCTCATCTCCCCCCTGTCCGACGCGTGAGGGACTGTGCGGCCCACGTGCGCAGGAGCCGTGAGCGCGACCGCGGGGGCGGGCGGAAGGAGCGCAGCCGCAGCAGGTGCGGGAGCACACGGCGGCTGGGAGGCGCTCCGCTCGCCCGCTGCCACCTCACGGCTTCTCTTGCCATGCGTGAACCAGCGTGCCCTGTTCGCCCGCCCCGTGCGCGTGCAGGGAGCGAGAGCGCAATCGCGACAGGCGGGGCGACGACCGGGAGGACCGCGACCGGGAGCGGGACAGACCTAGGGACCGCGGCGGCGACAGGGACAGGTGCGCCAGGGGCGGAACCGGCTCGCCCGCAGCAGTTGCAGCACTCGCCGCGGCTCGTCGGCCGCACAATTGATCAGTGGGTCTGCACTGCGGAGTCGTCCTCCACGCAGGGAGCGGGAGCGGGAGCGGGAGGACAGGCCGGCGCGCCGGCGCGACGACGAGCCGCGTGAGGAGGGGGAGGAGGAGGACGGCGAGCGGCGCGGCGGCGGGGCGGGCGGCGACGACGACCGCAAGAAGGACCGCAAGGAGCGCAAGGTGCGGCTTGCGATGCTTGGGCGTGCGCTGGGGCTGCGAGGGTGCGGAGCAGGCAGGGAGGTGCGCCAAAGGTGGCGCGCTGGCGCGACGCGTCGTGACGTCGCGGCGATGCTTTGGCGCAGGACGAGAAGAGGCGCAAGGAGAAGGAGCAGCAGCAAAAGGAGGAGGAGGAGGCGGCGGCCAAGGTGGAGCTGGACGCCGACCTGACGCCCGAGGAGATCCAGATGATGCAGGCCATGGGCATCCCCTTTGCCTTCAACAGCACGGCCGGCAAGCACGTGAGTGCGTGAGCAGGGGCGCGGAGACCAGCGAGGAGGCCGTTGGGCCACCGCCAGCCAAGGCACGTGAGTGGCAAAGCGGTGTTGTCGTCGATCATGGGTTACCTGCGCTGCAGGTGGAGGACGAGGCGGTCAACGTGAGCGCCATCAAGACCAACAGCAAGCGCCAGGCGCGCCAGTACATGAACCGCCGCGGCGGCTTCAACCGCCCGCTGCCCGTGGAGCGCACCAACGAAAAGGTCCTGCGTGACTAGCTGCTGTCCAGGGTCGTCGAGCTGTCGTGGTGTCGTGCAGTTTTCAAATCGACGGTTTCTTCGCTCCGAGACGCCCAGTGGCGCGAGCAGCTCCAGTATCAGTACCGCTCTCACCGCTGCAAAGCGAGCGTGCAGCCAGTGTGCGCCCTTGCGCAGCGTTGCTCCTCCTCCCTTGTCGTGCACATCACGCCAGGAGCGAGCCACCAGCAGCAGCAGAAGCAGCGCTCGACAAGAGGGCAGGGCCTCAGGCGTGGGCGTGCGACCGGGGCTCCCCCGCGATCGCGCTCCTGCTGCGGGCCCCGCTTCGGCCGCTGGGTGCTACCTTCCCCGCAGCCTCAGGAGGTCACCTCTGCCTCCAGGATGCAGGCCAGCCACAGAGCGCACGCGAACACGCGCACAGCCGGGTGCTCGGCGACTCCCCTCGCTGGTCGCCGCGTGAGGTTGAGGTGAGAATCTCGCGCTCAGGTTGGACCGTGTGCCCGGCGAGCGCCTGGCACGCGCCTCAAGCTGGCCCCCACACGACACTGATGCCGCCTGGATCCACGTTGTCAACGCGCGCAGGCGGGAGCTCAGACATCGTGATGCTGCAGTGACGGTCTGCAGCGCGGCGCCAAGGACAGCGGTGGCGGCGCAGGCAGCGCTCAGCCCACCACACGTGGTCGCCCACGCACCTAGCCCGTCCACCACCACGCTGCAAGCGCCCACACCACAGCCCCACCACCACCACCAAGGCCCCCCTCAGCAGCCACCCGCCGCGCAGTGGCTGGAGCAGGCGGTGCCGGCGCTGGTGCGCCACCTCTCGCGCGACGCCCGAAGCCACCACGAGCACTACGGCACCTGGCTGCAGGTCGTGCACCAGCTCCCCGCCGCCCGCCAGCAACAGCCCGGCGGCGGCGCGCAGCAGGCAAGCGCAATCTCGCTGGAGCACAAGCGGCTGCTCGACTTCAGCCCCGACACGGCCGCCGCCGTGTGGCAGGAGATGCAGGCCACGCTCACGCACCCCGCCTCGGGGCGCGACGCCATCGCGGTGGTGCTGGCGAGGCCCATCCCCGACCCCTCGCACCTCTGCCCGCTCACCACCTCCTCCTCTTCCTCCTGCGCGCCTGCGGCGACGGCCACCAGCGCCGGCCAGGCACAGCCACCCTCAGCAGCGGCAGAGGCGGCAGCGGGCGGCGTGGTGGAGATGCGGGGCTTGGTCGACCTCGACGGGTGCTGCGGCGGCTCCGACGGCAGCGCATCATCCGCCTCCGCCTCCTCCTCACCGGCCCTGTGCTCACCCGCCCTCACCCACCACGCCCCTGCTGCCGCCAGCCCCAGCAGCCCTGCCCTCAGCGCGCTCGCACGGCAGTTGGTCGATGCGCCCACGGAGAGCGCCGCCACCTCCTCCTCGTCCTCCTCCTCCTCTGAGGAGGAGCATCCCGCCGCCGCCAGCGCCCCAGTGGCGCCGCTGGCCGCCACGCCCGCTGAGCCCCACCCACACAGCCAGAGCAGCCACCACCACCACCACCACGGCCACCCGCACCAACAGCACAAGAGCAGGAGCAGGCGGCGCTTCCTGCGCCGCCAGCAGCAGCGGGCGGCGGCTGCGGCCGGCAGCGCCACGGCGGCCGGCGGCAGCAGCCCAGAGACCGTGTACTATGGCTTGGCGGTGCAGAGCCTGCCCGTGGGCGCGCAGCAGCAGCGGCAGCAGCAGCAGCAGCAGCCGAGCGGGTGCTACGTGCTCAAGATGAGCTCGAACCGCGACGCGACGGGGTGCACCTGCACCGTCTTCACCGTCACGCACGTGTGCAAGGGCCAGCCGCTGTACAACCAGCTGGTCAGCAGCTGGCTGGCCGAGCCTGTGGCGGCCGCGCACGCGGCGTGGTAGGCAGGCGGGCAGGCAGCTGTCAGGGTAGCAAACGGTGTGCCACGGACGCTGTGGAGGAGAGATGTTTGGTTTCGCTGTATGCTTGAGGTACCACCAGCCACGGTAGAATCTGTTTTGCGAGAGGCCGCCCGTGGGCGCGAGCGGGGGGCTCTTCCCTCGCCGCCGCGCAGGGCGTGCGTGTGGCAGCTGAAGCCGCTGCTGGGGATCCAGGGGCGCGTTCGTGGTCGTGGCGGCGTGACAGGCCCCTTCCTTTTCCGGTTCTTTTTTGACGCTGGTTATTGCTCTTGCGCGCGCGGTGCGCTCCGAGACACGCATGTTGCAGGTCAGGACACTCACTACTCAGACACTGGACTTGAGGATGAGGCACGCGCACGCAGCAGAGGGGGCACGGCGGAGCGCTTGGGTGCATTGGGGTCGTGTTTCCTGGTGAGAGCTTACCTGCTGCGCCCTCGCCCCTGCCATGGACAGGGCGGGCGCTTGCACCTTGCTGTGGATGGAGCCTGGCACGCTGAGCGTCGGGTGTGAGCCCGCGCACGCTGTTGGCTGCGCTC
>VFQP010004157.1_pt1 | contig 13813 bp, 14 predicted proteins | sample 3512351 | NCBI WGS metagenome assembly VFQP01 (sample SAMN10412372, study PRJNA504923) | tailings metagenome | isolation source: Relicate 1 Philex TSF1 revegetated site | place: Philippines: Tuba, Benguet | collected 2017-08-29 | reverse complement strand
AGCAGCAGCAGCAGCAGCAGCAGCAGCAGCAGCAGCAGCAGCAGCAGGGCGGCGGGGAGGACGTGGCCATGCGCGACGCCGCCGCCACCGCGGCGCAGCCCGAGGCGCGCGTTGCCGGCGGCGACGCCGAGGCGGCGGCGGCGTGGGCGGGCGACATGCTGCGTCTGGGCGCGCAGGCCTGCCACCTTGCGCTGCGGGGGCACGGCGGCGGGCTGGTGGACCCGTGGCTGCGGCTGCACGCGGGGCGGCTCAAGCTGGCGCTGCTGGCGCACTGGCAGCTGCAGGGCTGCTCCCTCGCGCTCTCCCTGGCACCCACCAGCACGGCGCCGGCGGGCGGGGACGTCGCGATGGGGGCGGGTGCGCTGGACGGGCCGCCGACCGGCGTGCCGGGTGGGCGGCCGCGCGGCAGCCCTGCACAGGTGCGGCTAGCCGCTGCGCTGGCGCGGCACGTGGCGCGCTTCTGCTTCGACGGCGCCACGCCGGCGCGGCTGCCGGGCTGGCTCACGGCCGCGGACGGCGCCCTGCCGCCGGCAGCCGCCCACCAGCCGCAGCAGCAGCAGCAGCAGGGCGCTGAGGCGGGCGACGCCATGGAGGTGGAGGCGCAGCGGGGGCCGGTGGGCGGCCGTGGTGACGGGGAGGAGGTGGAGGAGGTGGCGGCTGCGCTGCGCGTGTTGCTGTCGGACAGCGTGCGCGCACTGCGGTGGTGCGCCGACGCTTTCCGCCAGCTGACCACCAGCTCGTGCGGCGTGCTGCACCGCGCGCACTACCAGCTGGCGCGTGCCTGGTGGCACGCCGGCGACGCGCGGCGCGTGCTGCGCGCGCTGCGCGGCGTGGTGGGGCCCGTGGCGGGCGGGCGCGGCGCGCCCAAGCCCTTCGCCATCACGGCGCTGCTGGTCAGCAACCAGATGATGGCCAGGGCCACGCAGAGGCGCATCAAGCGCGCCGCAGGTGCGCGCGCGTGGCTTGCCGGGGCGCGCTCTGCCACATCACGACGCATCAGCTCTTTGCTCTGCTGCTTTCGGTTGGGCCAGGCAGACAGGCTTGCAGCGACATCACGCTTCAAGTCATGTACGTGCGTCTGCGTGCCTGACTTGCGCGTGCCTGCAGCGGTGGGCGCCCGCGCGGCCCTGCCCTCGGACCTGCGGCAGGCAGCGCAGGCGCCGGGCCGCGTGGTGAGCCTGGGCGAGGACGAGGAGGAGCGCGACTACATGGCCGCCATGCGCCGGGCCGTCAAACTCTACCTCAGGGCCTGCGCCGGTGCGTGCACGGGCGCGGATCTCTCGCACCTTTTCCCCCTGCAGTTGCAGCGCTGAAGCAGCGACCACAAAGGCCTGGGACCAGCACAGCGAGCGCGTGTGGCTGCTGTTAGCCTGCAATTGCAGCGCTGAAGCAGCGGGCACGAAGGCCTGGGACCAGCACAGCGAGCGCGTGTGGCTGCTGTTCGCCTGCCGCGTGCTGTGCGCCTGCCGCGCAGCTCTGTGGGAGGCGGACCGCGCGCGCCACGTGGCGCACTACCTGTCCACGGACCGAGGCTGGAGCACCTGCATGGCCGACCTGGCGCACCTGGCCAAGGGCATCTCACATGCCTGCCTCGTCGCACGCCTCCGCCACCTCCCGCACCAAGCGCCGGCGGGGGCGGACGCGGGCCCTGCCGCCGCCACAGCAGCAGCTCCTCCCACGTGGCGCGCCAGCCCCGTGCTGGTGGAGGCCTTGGAGCAGGGCGAGGAGCTGGGCGAGGAGGAGGCGCGCGCGCGCGAGGAGCAGGAGCGCGCGCAGGCGGACGCCGAGCTGGCGGCGCTTCCGGCCCTCGCCTTTGCCACGTACCAGGAGCACGTCGTGGACAAGGCGGGCGGCGGTGCCGGCGCTGGGGGCGGGGGCGTGTGGTACGCGTCGCTTGCCCAGTGCAAGGAGGGCGCCGAGGCGGCGGTGCGGCTGCTGTGCGGGCGGGCGGAGCGGGCGCCGCAGTGGCCGGCGCTGCCGGCGTGCGAGGCGCTGGCGGCAGAGGTTGGCGGCGCCACGGTGTTGCAGGTGGAGGCCGGGCTGGCGGCGGCGGCGGTGCAGCACCTGACGGTGAGTACTGCGCGCCTTGTGGGGGGGCTGGGGCGCTGGCTGCACTCTGTGGGCAAGCAAGCTCTTCAGTTGCGGACCTCACACCAAGCAAGGTGCAGGGCAGAGGGGGGCGACTTGCCGTTTGTCACGGCAATCCATTGTCGTGCAGGCGCTGGGCGGCAGCTCACCCTTTGACACGCTCAAGCAGCTGGCCACGCGCACGCGCAAACGCCTCAAGCAGCTCAAGGCCCAGCCTCCCGCCACCTCTGTCAACCCTGCGGCGGTGGCTGCCGCCGCCCAGTCGGACGCCAGCCCGCGCGCCGCCGCCCAGGACGCCCAGGACGCCGCCGCGGCGCAGCCGCCGCCGTCGTTGCCGCTGGTGGTCAACGCGCTGATGCGCGCCGCGTCGCAGGCGGCGCTGGCGCAGGCGCAGGCGGCGGTGGCGCAGCTGCTGGACGCCAGGCAGCGCTGCCTGGACGCGGCGGCTGCGGCGGCGGCCAAAGCGGCAGCGGCGGCGGCTGCTGAGGCAGCCGCAGCGGCGGCGGCGGCGGCAGGCGACGCGCCTGATCCGCACGCGGCGGCCGGTGGAGACGCTGCGGAGGTCACGGTCGTGGCGGCGGCAGGCGCTGGCGGCGCCCCTCCGAGCGACGTGCAGGAGCAGCGGCTGCAGGAGGAGGAGGCTGAGCCCGCACAGGCAGAGGTGGAGCGGTCCGCCACGCCCATGGCCGTGGACGCGCCGTCGTCCCAGCCCTCGCAGCAGGCGCCTGGCGGGGCGGCAGCCGTCGGCACGGGGCGCACCACGCGGCAGGCGGCGCTGGCGGCGGCGGCCACCTGGCAGCAGGGGGGCGACGGCGCGGCCGCGCCTGCCACGGGGCAGAGGCGGGCGGCCGCTGATGCCGCCAACCCGCAGCAGCCGTCGCAGCAGCAGGGAGCGGCGGGCGCCGCGGCGGAAGCGTTGGATCCGGTGGCGGTGCTGCTGCCTCCGCTCAAGGCGGCGCTGGGCGTGCTGAGCGCCTGCGCGGCGCTGCAGCCCTGGCAGCAGTGCAGCACGCCGGCGGCGGCGGCGGAGGCCAAGGCGCCGCTGCTGCAGGGCTGGGCGCTGCTGCGGAGCGTGGTGGCCGGCAAGCCCTCGCAGGGCCTGGCCGCATGGGAGCAGATCATGCAGGCGGTGGGCGCGGCGACGGTGTGCGACGCGGGGGATGTGCCGCGCGCGTGCGACGAGGTGCTGAGGGCGCTAGAAGGCGGCGGGGACGGGGAGGGCGCGGGGGGCGGGGCGACGGGCGCGCGGCGGCAGGGCGCCGCGCCACCCGCCCGCCAGAGCGCGCGCAAGTCTGCCGCTGTCGGGCCCCCAGCAGCGCCCAAGGCGGCGCCACAGCACCCGCAGCAGCCCGCGGCAGCAGCAGCGGCGGCGGCAACGGCTCCAGCGGCGCCACAGTTGCCAGCAGGAGGAGGAGGAGGAGGAGGCACGCAGCTCCCGCAGCTGACCCCTGTGGCTCCAGCGCCCCCACCGCCCGCCCCGGCCCCCCAGCTGCAGGGAGGGGCACCGCACCCATCAGACGTGCCGCGGCCAGCACCCACCTCGCCGCCGGGCCAACCGCTTACAGGCGCCGCTGCGCTTGCCGTGGCTCCGGCAGCACCGGCACAGCTCGCCGCTGTGCACCGCGCTCCCGTCAGCACCGCATGGCTGGCGCGCCAGCCGCAGGCGTCCGCCGCGGCGCCCTCGAGCGCGCAAGCCGTCGCCGCCACGGCCCCCGGGACAGGCGTGGCCGCGCCTGGCGCGGCCGGTGCGGGTGCGCGGGGCGCGACGTCCCCGGGCATGGTGGTGGTGGCGACGGCTACGGCAGGATCGCCTCAGGCCGTCGCGTTGCAGCGGATACAGCAGCAGCTGGCGGGCGGGGCGGTGGCTGCGCAGGCGGGGCCCGCGGGAGGGGCAGCGGCAGGCGGCGTGGCGGCGCTGGCGGCGGCGCTTCAGGCGGCGGGGGGGCGGGGGCAGGCGTCGGGCGCGGCACCGGCGCGCTGGGCGGGTGCGGCGGCGGGGCCCCAGGGCAGCGCCCTGCCTGGCGGGGGTGTGGGTGATGTGCTGGCCACGCATCAGCGGCAGCAGGCTCTGGCGTTGCTGTTGGCGCAGGCGGCCGGCGGGACGGGGGTCGGCGACGCGCAGGCGGGCGCCGCGTCTGCCGTGGCACAGCAGCAGCAGCAGCAGCAGCAGCAGCAGCAGCAGCAGTTGCAGCAGCTGCAGGCGCTCCAGCTGTTGGCCGGGCTGCAGGCCGCCGGTGCCGGAGCTGTGCCTGCCGCCGCGCCCTCTGGAGGGGCGCTCACGAGCAACGCGCTCCTGGCGCTGCTGCAGCAGCAGTGGCAGCAGCAGCAGCAGGCTCTGGCACAGCAGCTGCAGCAGGGCGCGCGCGTTCTGGGCCGCGTGCAGGCGGCCAGCGCAGCGGGTGCGGGTGGCCTGGGCGGTGTGCCGTCACCGACGGGTGCAGGAGGGGGAGCGGGAGGGGGAGCAGGAGGGGGAGGCGCCGCCCCGGTCAGGCCGTCACCACCCTTCCAGCCGCCCCCGGGCGTGCACAGGGTGACGGCGCCTGGTGCTGCCGCGCCGGCGCCGCCGAGCTCGCAGGGGCAGCCGCGCTAGGGTTGCCCACCCTTGCCCGCCGTGTTGGGGTCTGCCTCGACCTTCTCGGCTGCGACACGAGGCCTTCCTTTGCACCGCTCCCCTGTTGGTTGAGGCCTGCGCCACGGACGTGCGCGGCGGCGGACTCCATTTTGCGCCACCCGCTGCCGGGCCTTGGAGCAAGTCACGGCGTTCGTGCATGATGTTCCTCACCTTCTCCTTCTGCTGCTGCGTTGCTGTTGCTCCGGAAGATATCGCGCTTTGCCATGCGCAGCCCAGCAGAAGACAGCACACGCCTGGTGGATGCTCCTGCAGCAGCACACGGCAGCGCTGTTCGTCGTCGCGTGCGTGTCAGCGATCGTGGCGCTCGCAGCGCGCTTCCTGAGGCGGACAACCCTGCCCACCAGCAGCAAGCGGAACCCGAACGCGCCCCTCAGCCCCGCACACCGCGCGCAGCTGCTCCAGGGCAGCAGGCAGAGGGCCGGCGCAGTGTCCGTGATGCTGGAGTGGATGGGCTGGAGCGCGGGCAGCGCTGGCAAGCAGGCGAACAAGAAGCAGCTCAGCCCCGCGGAGAAGCTGCGGGGATATCACGAGCTGGCCAAGGCAAGAGCACGTCCCTGGTTGTGTCAATTGCGCCTGGGACCGCCGGAGGTGAAAAGCAGCCCAGCCGGAGGTGTGGGCGCACCAACCCCTGCGGCGCAAACATCGCCGCGTGCGTGTGCAGGACGCCCTGGAGCATGCATACCAGGCAGACACCTCAGGGCAGCCTGACAAGGCCGTCAAGCTCTACCGCATGGCCGTGGAAGCCATCGACGAGGGGCTGCAGCTGCCCGTGCAAGGGTCGGGTGCGCGATGCGCCGCCGCCGGCCCTGCAAGCACCATGGCGCAGTGGGGCGCGCACTTGCCAGCGAGCGACGCATCCAGGCCTTGCTGCTGCGTGCCACGTGGTGCGCGCCGCAGGCCTCGGTCCCATGGCGGACAGCGTGGCGGGCTTCAAGCGCGACATGCAGAACTGGAGGGGCTCTGCGGTCGCCAGGCAAGCCGCGTGGGCGCAGCATTCGCCATGAAGCCCACGTGCAGGCTGCTTACGCGGGGATTCACGACTCGGTGACGCGGCGCTTGCTGCCCGCGCGCAGGCAGCAGTTCCTGGAGGCGCGGCTGGCGTCCGGCGGGGCGGCGGCGGCGGCGCCTGCGCAGGAGCCAGAGCCCGTGTGGCCCTCACAGCCCAACCTGGCCCTGGGCACCCGGCCCCCGGGGCCGGCGCAGCACCAGCAGGCAGCCGGAGCCAACCGCCGGGCCACCCAGCAGCCGCAGCAGCAGCGGCGGAGAACCACGGGCTCCGACGGAGGTGAGCGTGTGAAGTCCGCTGGCGTGCGCGCGTTCACACGTGCATGCCAGCCTCACGAGGGTGGCCCTCCTCACGCCACCTGTGCGCCGCGGCCGCGCGTGCAGGAGGGGCCGTGGGCAGAGCGCTCAACGGCGCGGCCGCGCGGCTGGGCGCGGGGGGCCGGGCGGGGGGGATACCTCAGGCGGCCCTGGTGGGCGGCGGCAGCGTGCCGGCGGGCGGCGGCGCCAGCAGCAGCAGCAGCAAGGAGGAGGACAAGTTGAGGCAGGTGATCCTCCAGGAGGTGCTGGATCAGGCGCCCACAGTCAAGTGGGACGACATCGCAGGTGCGCTGCAGTGGCCCGTGCTGCTGTGGCTGGGCAGAGAGAGGAGCGTGGCGTGGTGCTCTAACGTATGTGCGCCGCGTTGCCCCTCGTCGTGTGTGCCGCAGGTCTCCAGGCGGCCAAGCAGGCACTGCAGGAGGCGGTGGTGCTGCCGGCGCTGCGGCCCGACCTCTTTTCCGGTCCGCTGCGCGCGCCCGTGCGCGGCATCCTGCTGTACGGGCCGCCGGGCAACGGCAAGACCATGCTGGGCAAGGTGGGAGGGGGCTGCGGGCCTGGGCCATGCGCACGCGCTGGTGGATGGGGCAGGTTGGGCGTGCATCCCTCGCTTGGCCCAGATGTGAGCAGCCCCGCCTCCCTCATGCGGTGTGCGCCCCGCCGCTTGGCTCGTGGTGTGCCCTTGCGCAGGCGCTGGCTCACGAGGCCAAGGCGCAGTTCTTTGCCATTTCTGCCTCTTCGCTCACCAGCAAGTGGGTGGGGGAGGGCGAGAAGCTGGTGCGCGCGCTCTTTGCTGTCGCCGCTGAGCAGGTGAGTGAGCCTCTGGGTGGGGTGGAGGAGGGGGAGACAGGTTGACTGCTGGGAGGGAGGGAGACGCCTCGCGCCACCAGACACTGCAAGCACACCACCCGCGCCACACCGCCCTGCTGCCCGGCTGCAGGCGCCCTCCATCATCTTCATCGACGAGATTGACTCGATCCTGGGCGCGCGGGGCGGCGCCAACGAGCACGACGCGGCGCGGCGGCTCAAGACCGAGTTCCTGGTGCAGTTTGACGGCGTGGCCTCGAGCCACAACGAGCGCGTGGTGAGCTGCAGGGGGAAGAGGAGGGCAGCGCGCGCAGCCGTTGCGCAAATCAAGCACTGCTTGAGGGCGCGGGAGACGGTGCGCCGCAGGCTAACAGATAGTGCTGCGTCCCGGGCGTCCGCGCGCGCGTGCCCGCAGGTGGTGGTGGGCGCCACCAACCGCCCGCACGAGATTGACGACGCCGTGCGTCGGCGGCTGGTCAAGCGCATCTACATCCCGCTGCCGTCGCTCGAGGGGCGCGCCGCCGTGGTGCAGCACCTGCTCAAGGGCCAGCCGCACGCGCTGTCGCAGGCCGACCTGCAGCGCGTGCTGCGCGCCACCGAGGGCTACAGCGCATCGGACCTCACGGCGCTGTGTGAGTGAGGAGGAGGGGAAGGGCCTGCACCTGTCCTGCTCTGGTGCGCAGTGCTCCGCAGCCACACGCGGCCTGCAGACGCTGCTGCTGCTGAGCCACGCTGGTCATCATGGAGCGATCATGTGGGACGTTGATGGCGCGGTGCTGTGGTGTGCTGCGTCTCATTGGCCGTTGGGCACAGGCAAGGAGGCGGCCATGGGCCCGCTGCGCGAGGTGTCCCCCTCGGCGCTGGTGCGCATCTCGCCGGCGCAGCTGCGGCCCATCAAGCTGGACGACTTTGCCGCCGCGCTGTCCGTCATCAAGCCCAGCTGCAACCGGGAGATGCTCAAGGTGTACGAGGATTTTACGCGCGACTTTGGCACGCAGGCGTGACGAGAGAGGGGCGGGGCGTGTGCGGCTCTGCGGCGCGGGCGACGCCTGGGGGAGGCATGAGGCAGCGCGTTAGTGTGTACAGATTGACACGGTTGCAGGACTCATTACTGACAGAGAAAGAGAAAGGAAAGCATAGAGTAGCGTGGCGCTGGGTGCGGCCAGTGTTCGTTTCTGTTTGTACTGTATGGCCTTCAGGGCCGTCCTCCCGGCAGCTGCCTGGGGAGGCGCTGGTTATTGGAGTGCTCCGCCGGGCGCTGGCCCCCTCCCCAATCAATCCCCACTTCGATCACTGGCCCCTGGCGCAAAAGCAGCGTCCCCGCGTGCACTGAGGAGCGCCCATGCATGTCATGTCGCACGCCGTCATCGTGGCCACCTCCTGGTGGCGTGCAGCCGGCTGCTGTGCTGCTCCCGGTGCCTCAAAGGGTCATGGGCTCGTCCAGCGCGCCGCTCTTTTGCGTCGTGGCCCCGCCCACGTACGGGTCCTGGCGCCGCCTCAGCCTGCAAGCAATGCGTCAGGAGCGCGCCGCACCCTTGCAGGCTCCTCCGACCTGCAGCGCTCAGCCTGGCCCTCGTGTACCACAGCGCAGCGGCTCACCTCATGTACATGAAGCCAAACACGGCGGCGCACAGCACCAGCGTGCCAAAGAAGGTGATGACGGTGCTCAGGATGATGGCCGTGTTGAACTTGGACTGGGACACCGTGTCTGCTCAGCAACGCAGCATGCATAGAGCGCACGCCTGGGTGATGAGGCACCCAGGAAGCACGCAGTGGCCTGCTCACACGCACACGCGTCCCTCGCACCCGAGTCGTCTGTGGCCGAGGCCCCAGAGCCCTGCGTGGCCTGCGCGCCCAGGGCCCGGCACGCCGCCGCCTGGGTGTTGTTGCAAGCAGTGCACCAGGCGGCCGCCGTGGGCATGCTGGCGGGCGTCGCCAGGTTCCTGCGCCCAGGAGGAGGAGCAAAGGACAGGCAAAAGGTCAGGGGCGCACGCCAGCACGCGAGCTTTGTCCCATCAGCCCTCACACGCCATCCCACGCTCACAAAAAGTTGGTCAGCGTGCAGGCGCCGGCGCCCGCCAGCTGCTGTGCGGCGTCCCCGGCGGCGGCGCACGGCAGCGGCACCACGCCATACGGCCTGCTGGGCCCCTGCTGCGCCACGACGCGCACGGCGGCCGCGTCGGCCGTGACGTTGGCGCCTCCGCCCGGCGGCACGTGCAGCTCAAAGAGCAGGACCGAGGCCAGCTGGGGCAGCGAGGCGTTGAGCCAGGGCAGTGCAGCCACGGCGGGCGCGTGCTGGTCCAGCGCCAGGGCCGCCGTGACGGCCAGCTGCACGTTGTAGTGGCTCGAGATGGAGAGCACCTTGTACCACTCCTGGAGAGGGGTGCGGTGGCAACAGTGGCAACAGGGGTCGTGAGCGCAGGGGCGTCGTGGCCGTGGTGCGAAACGGGGGCTGCATGCGTGGGGCGCACCGGCAGGGACGCCTGCACTGCCGTGAGCGCCTGCTTCATGTAGACCACCATGTCGGCCAGCAGCGGCCCGCCTGCAGCGCGCATGCAACCGGGGGAGAAGGGGGTGAGGAGACCAGCGCATGTGGCGAGCAGGCGTGGTGGGCGCCAGCCACTCCGCCTGCGCTTTGCAATCCCTCACCAAGCAGGTTCTTGGCCAGCGGGGACTTGCTCTTGGCCGTCTCGAGCCAAAAGGCCAGCTGCTGCGTCGCGGTCCACGTGGCGTTGTCCAGCAGCGGCTGCGGGTCGCCCACGCCGTACGTCCTCCACGTGTTGAAGCCGTCGTAAGCGTTCCACCAGGCCGGCAGCGTCGTGTCGAGCGTGGGCACCACCTGGGCCCCACACAGCACAGCACTACTACTAATCGTCCTCGCTGCTGATCCTTGCTGCCTTGCCATGGCGGTGAACCGCCCCGCCATGCAAGTAGCGCGCACACAGCGCGGCGTCACAGCGCCAGGGCCACCTGATTAGGGCGCCAAGCGGTGCGCCTGGCACCAGCCAGGGCAGCGCACGCACCTGCTTGACCGAGTCGCGCAGCGCCTGCGTCTCCTGCTCCTTGGCCTTGAACTCGGGCGACTGGTACCTGCGCGCGCCATCACGCGCCGCCGCGCCAGGCAAGGTCAGGAGCGCCCCACAGCCGTGTGGGCAGCAGATGCAGAGGCATCAAGGCCGCGAGAAGGAGGGTGCCGCCATGACGTGGTGGCCCAGGCTACATGCGCACCAGGTGGTGAGTGCCCTGTCGTAGGTGGGGCACTTTGTGTAGGCGCGGATGAGGTAGTCGTCCTGGTCGGGCTGCGTGTAGATGGGCACCAGCTGCTGGCCCGTGGGCAGGTACTCGGTGGCCGTGGCCACAGACTGGTTGGCCGGGAAGATGCCCGAGAAGAAGGACTGCGCACGGGGCAACGCAGGGCGGGTGCAGGCATTGGTGATGCACAGCACGCATGTCACACAGGCGCGGCAGGGCGTGATGTCGCCAAGCAAGCGCACCAGGCCCGAGAGCACGCCGCGGTCCGTGTAGGACGACCGGACCAGCGTGTTGTAGTTGTTGAACCTGCGCAGCGCCGCACACAGCGCAGCAGGGCGCGCATCCCTCCCGCGCCCCCCACTCACGTGCTGATGTGTGCGCAGCATGAGAGATGGTCAGCGATGGGTTGACCCTCCCGCAAGCCATCAGAGCGCTCACGGCTTGCGGGCGTTGAGCAGCCCGTAGGTGCCGTCAGCCGCGGAGCCCGCCTGCGTGCGGATGCACGTGCCCGAGCTGCCGCAGGTGGCGGGGTCCACGTAGCGCGCCCTGAAGTCCAGCCCTGCGTGGTGGTCGCTCAAGAAGCCTCGATCTAGTACGGACGACCAAATGGGCGTCACGGCGCACTTTTCCGCCACGCCCGACCGCGCACACACCGGCGTTGTAGCATAGCCGCTCGCCCAGGGGCAGGAGCGTGGGGCCAGCCAGGCTCGCGCTCTCCTTGAGCAGCGACGTCTTGGGCAGCTGGTTCCGCGCGCCGTGGCGCTGGATCGAGTAGACCATGACCACGTCGGCGTGCACAGAGGCTGCCAGGGCCACGATCGCCACGGCCGCGATCAGCATCATCGCCGCGTCAGGTTTGTGTCGCGCGTGCGGCGTTTTGAGCTGCTGCTGGTGTGGGCGGCGCGCACGTGATCGGCACGGTGGCGGGGGCGGCGGCACAAGCGCGCCAAAAGCTGCACGCTGAGATGCGATAGGAGCGTGACCTCTTGCTCGTGCAGTGTGGAGCGTGACCTCTTGCTCGTGCAGTGTGCACCGCGCGTGCGGGGTTCTCTGCACTCATCCGGCCGAGGTGACCCGTGGACCTTTGGCCCGTGCCCCAAAACGCCGCGTGACCCCAAACGCCGAGAGAGCAGCTCCAACCTTTAAGTGCAGGCGAACTCAACCTACGACACACACTGTGCGCATCGCGAATAACAGCACTGCAAGGATGCACAGCAGCCTGCGCTCGCCCGCTCTGCATCAAGCGCCCCTTGGCCCCTCCTCGAGGCAGCGAGGCGCGGTCGCGCTTGCAGCTCCACCTGTGTTGCTGCCGGCTAGCCCATGCCAGGCTCCCGTCCTGCTAGCGCAGCAGCAGCAGCTTTCGCTGCACGCGGGGCTTCCGCCGCCGCATCGATCGAGGGGGCACCACCTCTCGGCTGTGGCACAGCCCAGCAACCACCCGGACTGGCCAGCGCACCCCGAGCGCTACGCCGACCTGCGTGACGAGGACGTGCTGGAGCTGGAGCAGTTCCTGAGGCACTTCCAGCGCGCGAGAGGTGCGCGCGTCGGTTTCGGCGCACGCGCCCGCAGCTTCACAGGTCCTCGCTTCAGGTGCTTCAACCTCTGCGCGCACCATGGGCGTGCTCCTTGCGCCCTGCAGGCCAGCAGCAGCGGCTACACGAGGAGGAGGAGGAGGAGGGCCCGGGCGAGGTGTACCTGGTCGGCACGGGCCCCGGCGACCCGGGCCCGCTCACCATGCGTGCCGTGCAGCTCATGCAGACGGCCGACGTGGTGCTCTACGACAGGTGAGCATCTTTGTGTGTGCTTGGCCTCGCGCCATGTCCGTCGTGCTCACGCTGGCGGCTCAACACACGTGTCCGTGCGGCTTCACCTGCGCGTGGCACACAGGCTGGTGTCGGACGACATCCTGCGGCTGGTGGGGCCCCAGGCGCGCATGGTGTACGTGGGCAAGCACAGCGGCTTCCACACGCGCTCCCAGGTGGGCGTTCTGCGCGGGGTGCTTCTCGCCCCCCCCCTCCCGGTGCTGCACAAAAACTCACCACCAGGGGGTTCACGGTGGGTGGTATGCGGCTGTGCAGGAGGAGATCCACGCGCTGCTGCTGGCGTTTGCCGAGGCGGGCGCCACGGTGATCCGGCTCAAGGGCGGCGACCCGTACGTGTTTGGGCGCGGCGGCGAGGAGGTGCAGTACCTGGCGCAGCGCGGCGTGCAGGTGCACTGCGTGCCAGGCATCACGGCCGCCTCAGGTGAGAGACGCGTGCTTGGGTCACTTAGGCGCCATTGTTGTTCCACGCTAGCGCTGTGCGCGGCGTCGACGCACCTCCAGCTCAGGTGGAGCTGCTCGCCCCGCGCGTTGTGGTCGCGCAGGCATTTGCGCTGAGCTGGGCATCCCCATGACGCACCGGGGCGTGGCCACCAGCGTGCGCTTCCTCACGGGGCACGCCAAGGACGGCGGCGAGCAGGTGCGTGAGCGTGTGTGCCGGGGGAGCAGTGTGACCCATCCTCCCTTTGCTGTCGTGCTGGACGAACACCACACACACACGCGCACGCGCGTCCCTCCCCGTCGTGGCGCATGCAGGAGCTTCTGGACTCTACGGTGCAGGGCGCCGCCGACCCGCACACCACGCTGGTGGTGTACATGGGCCTGCAGACGCTGCCCCGGCTGCGGCAGCAGCTGGCGGCGCACGGCATGCGCGACGACCAGGTGCCCGCCGTGGCGGTGGAGCGCGGCACCACGCGGCGCCAGCGCGTGGTGTGGGGCACCTTTAGCGAGCTGCCCGAGCGCGCCGTGGCAGCGGGGCTCAAGTCGCCCACGCTCATCATCATCGGGCAGGTGAGCGCGCTGGCGGGCGCAGCGCCAGGTGCTTTGGAGGGAGAGGAATCGGCAGTGTCTCACCTGCCTCACCTGCCACACTGTGCGTGCGCAGGTGGTGGCGCTGGCGCCTGGGTGGCAGCAGTGGGAGGCGCAGGGGCGGCCCGTGGCCTGGAAGGTGCCCGAGCCCCGCCACGCCTACCGGGTGCCCAGCGTGGACGTGCAGCAGCTGCAGGCCAGCGCGGTGGGAGGCACCTCTGCCGTGCTAAGCCACCGGGCCGCCACCATCCAGGGGCACAGCATGCAGCTGGTGGACGTGACGCCCCTGCCCGTGGGCGCGCCGACGGCCCCGGGCACGGCGACGCAGCCAGCGCCCCCGCCCGCAGCACCCCCGGCGGCACCGACGCCCGACGCGGACGCGGACTTGTACTCTTGCGGCGGCGGCGTGGACGACGCCTGCCCGCTGCCAGGCTTCCGGTGACCTCGTTGTCTTGCTGGCGTGGCTGGGTTGTTCGATGTTTCGTGCGCGGCGCGCGGCGTGCATGCTGTGGGCCTGTTGTGCTGGTTGCTGGTGCTGGGACGGTGCTGGCTGAGCGTGTATACTCCTGTTGTTGTAATTCTTCGCTGAGGCCGCAGCGTGAAGAGCGCGTGAAGAGCTAGCTTGGCCAGCTTCGCAGTGGCCCCGCCTTCCCCCGCAGCCAAGATGGCGAGTGGCGCGATGGAAGCGCCGCTGCCCGACGACGGCATCGCGAGCGCGAGGCACCAGGACGTCGAAGCAGCGACAGCGAGCGGCCAGGAGGAGCCGCGGATATGCAGGTGAGCACCGAGCAGGGGCAGCAAGGCAGCAGGGGGGGAAAGGGGAGCGGCATGAGTGCTGGTGGCTGGGCGCTGGAAAGCGTCTACA
>VFQP010004156.1_pt1 | contig 13814 bp, 12 predicted proteins | sample 3512351 | NCBI WGS metagenome assembly VFQP01 (sample SAMN10412372, study PRJNA504923) | tailings metagenome | isolation source: Relicate 1 Philex TSF1 revegetated site | place: Philippines: Tuba, Benguet | collected 2017-08-29 | reverse complement strand
GCCGACACCGGGGCCGACACCGGGGCCCATCGCTCCGCGCAGGCGGTGCAGAGTTCCGTGGTCGAGACCGAGGTGGGGCCGTTCTTCATGCCCGACAGCGAAGGCGACGGGGGCGAAGCCAGCGGTGCGCCGGTGCGCATCAGGACCACGCTCGAGGAGGGTCAGGAAGAACTCGAGCGCAACCTCGCGGACCTGCACCGGCGCCACGGCCCTCAGCGCACGATCGAACTGCTCACCGCACTGAACGCGGTGATCAAGGCCGAGATCGAGGACTCGCGCCGCGGTCGCGACAGCGAGGACAGCGAAAGCAGCGGCGGCGAGGCGCCCGCTTGAGTCAGCGCGCCGCGGCCTCGGCCCCGATCAGGGCGGCGCCGGGCGGCGCGTGGGCCGCATCGCGCACCAGGCACAGCAGGCGCACGGGCTGCGGGTAGGCCGCGCTGCGCGCCTGCAGCAGGGCCGCGGTCTCGCGCAGGCGATCGGGGGCCAGGCCCACGGCCAGCAGCAGCGTGGGCCGGCGCGGCACGAAGCGGCGCAGGGCTTCGGGCGCGTCGCGCAGTTCGCCGCAGTCCCAGGGCTGGCGCGGGTGGCGCGCGCGCCACCACCACAGCTCGTGCCACTTCACCGCGAGCTTCAGGCGCAGCCCGGCCCAGCGCGAGCGCGCGGCGAGGGCGGCGAGCTCGTCGTTGCGGTCGAGGTCGCGCGCGAAGCGCTGGCAGGCGTGCAGCGCGGGCCCGGGCCCGGGCGCCACCAGCGCCGCGCAGCTGAAGCGCTGCGCCACCTCGGGCAGGGCATGGGGCCGCCACCAGGGCGCGCGCCCGCTGCCCAGGCCCGCGTGGCTCCAGCGCTGCAAGGCCTCGCTCAGGCCGGCGGGCTCGCCGCCGCTCGCCGCGGGCGCGGCCGCGATGTCGCGCAGGGCCTGCGCGTCGAAGCGCGCAAGCAGCCGTTCGCGCCAGGGCAGGGTGGGGGTGTTCATCGGCGCGATGGTAAGGGTGGTCAGGGCGGGCCTTGATGCCGAAGTGAGGGAACCGCGGCCTCGCATCGCCGCACTCAGGCGGTCTTGCCCCCCGACCGAGGAAACGCGCCTTGATTCCCAAATCCCCCCGCAGCGCACCCGCCTCCTTCCAGGGGTCTCCCACCAAGCCACGCCCGCAGCCGGTGAGCAAGACCGACCCGCAGGTGAAGCCGCTTTCGCCCGGGCGGCAAAGCCACAGCCACAGCCGCAGCCACAGCGACAGCGGCCCCACCGGTGCGGGCGAGCCGCCCGGCGAGCAGGCCAGCCTGCTCGGGCCCGAGGCGTCCGACAGCGAGGTGCCCGTCCCCCCTTACCGCCCGGTTCCGTACCGGCCCGGGCTCTCGAAGCTGCTGGTGCTCTCGCGCCTCGGCCAGGACGAGGACCTGCCCGACGACGTCCTTCACACGGCGCGGCAGCGCGTGCCGCTGTCCGTGCGCGAGGCGGTCGCGCAGCCGGCCGAGGTCGAGGTGCCCTCGTGGGCGTCGCAGTTCGGCTTCAACTACCTCGCGGGCGCGGGCGTGTTCTCGGCCTCTTTCGCCATCGGCTCGCTGCTGTCGGCACTGATCGCCCCGCACAGCGTGGCCGCGGCCTCGGCGGTGTACGGCCTGGTGGCGCCCACGCTGCACGGCACGCTCGGCGAGGCGGTGGGCGGCATGGTGCGCGCCAACTGGGGCGCGGCCTACGGTTCACCCGACAGCGCGGCCTGGCAGACCTACACCGACGCCTTGTCCGACTGGATCGCCGCCAGCATCGGCGGCACCCCCGCCGAGCGCGAAGACGCCTGCGAGCGCATGAACGCCGTGGTGCTGGCCACCTGGGAGCGCCTGGGCCGGCCCGCGCGCATGGACCACCTCGCGGGCGCGGTGCCGGGCGAGCTGCGCGATCGCCCCATCGACGCGCTGACCGTGGCCGGCATCGCGGGCCGCAGCTTTCTCGTCGACGACGCGGCCTTTCTCTGGTTCGCCATTGCCTACATGGGCGCGGGCCGCGTGGCGATCGAGATCCTCGACGCCGTGGCCGCGGGCAGCACGGCCTGGGGCCTGCAGCAGGCCTACACGTTTTCGATGGCCAACTTCGTGAACCACCTGTGCTTCGGCGTGGCCGTGGGGGGCTCGCTCACGGCGGTGCAGCAGAACGTCTCGCGCACCCTGTTGCCGGGCGCCACGCGGCCCGACGGCGGCGTGCAGACCCGCCGCGCGCGCGAGGCCAAGATCGCGGCCCGCCAGGCCCGCATCGACGCGCTCGACGACTTCCGGGCCGAGCACCTGCGCCGCCACATCCAGATCCTGGACGCGCTGCCCGAGCTCAGCGAGGCGCAGCACACCTTGCTGCTGGCCTTGCAGGAAGGCGACGCCACGATCACGGCCGCGATCGCCGCGCACCGCAAGGCCATCGCCCAGCTCGAACGCCTGGGCGAAAGCGGCTGGCTCGCGCGCGACCGCAAGACCGTGCGCGACAACCTCGTGGCCATGGCCTCGCCCGGGCGGCGCCTGCACCAGGGCACGCGCGTGGCGGCCAACGTGCTGAGCCTGCTGCCCTACGTCACGCAGATGAAGACGCTGGCCGCGACCAACCTCGCCTATGCGATGGGTGTGCTGTCGCAGGCGCAGGGCGGGCCCGGGGTGTCCGACACCCTCGCGCGGCAGGCGCTGTACGGCAACCTCTTCGCGGGCAGCTGGCTCATCGGCAGCTGGTCTCTGCGCATGCCGCTGCAGTTCGGCCTCAAGCTCGCGGCCGGCGCCACCACGGGCGTGGCGCGGTGGGCGCAGGGGCGCGGCGCGCCGGCCGCCGGTGGTGCGGCCGAAGCCGACGCAGCGGCCGGGCACCCGGACAGGCCGCCGGCCGACATCGGGCTGCCGCCGCTGCCCGAGATCGGCTCGGCGGTCGAGTTCGACGCCGAGGCCGAGCGCAGCACCGCGACCCGGCTCGAGTCCGGCTCGGACAGCCGCTCCGCGGAGGACGCCGCCGTCGAGCGCTCGGAGCGCGCGGTGCGCGGCGCGCTCCAGCACCTGGACGAGGCCGTGCGCGGCCTGGGCCCGCGGGCGGCCGAAGACGCCGGCTACGGGGACATGCAGCGTTCGCTGCTGCGCATCAACGATCCCCTGCCGCCGCTGTCCGAAACCGAGTGAGCGCGGCGCTCAGGGCGGCAGCTGCGCGAAGTAGTGCGCCATGGCCTGGAGGTCGGCGTCGCTCAGGCCGCGCAGCGACGCGGCCATGATGGTGTCGCGCCCGGTGGCCTGGCCGCTCAGGAACTGCCGCATCGAGTGCAGCAGGTAGTCCTCGCGCTGGCCGGCCAGGCGCGGCATCTGCTCCCGGCCTGCGTAGTTGGGCAGGTGGCAGCTGGCGCAGCGGTTGCCGTTGGCCACCTGCTCGCCGCGCGCGAACCGCGCAGCATCGCGCGGGCCCGGCTGCGGCTTGAGCGGCTGGCCCGCGAAGTGTTTCGCCATCGCGGCCAGGTCGGCGTCGCTCACGCCGTCGAGCAGGCCTTTCATGGCGGGCACGTCGCGCAGGCCCTCGCGGATCATCACGAGCTGGTTCTCGATGAACAGCGCGGGCTGGCCCGCGAGCGTGGGCGAGTTGGGCAGCGGCGCGGGCGCGCCGCCGGCGCCGTGGCAGGCCGCGCACGCGGCCAGGCGCTCGCCGAGCGCCTGGGCCGATGCGGGGGCCGACCACGCCGCCAGCAGCGCTGCGCACAGCAGCAGCGCGCGGCGCATCAGCGGGCGTAGCTCACGCGGTAGATCGCGCCGAGCTGTTCGTCCGAGACCAGCAGCGAGCCGTCCTTCATCTGCAGCAGGTAGGCCGGGCGGCCCCAGAAGCTCTGGTCGGCCTCGTTCATGAAGCCGGTCATGAAGGGCACGACCTGGGCGTTCTTGCCGTCGGCCGTGGCCTTCACCATCACCACGTCATAGCCGATCTTCTTCGTGCGGTTCCACGAGCCCTTGCGCGCGTTGAACAGCACGTTGCGGTACTCGGGCGGGAACATGGTGCCGGTGTAGAAGGTCACGCCCATGCTGGCCGCGTGCGGGCCCATGAGCGCCACGGGCGGCTCCACGCCCGCGCAGGCGTTGGCTTTCTTCACGTCGGGGTCGGCCAGCTTGCCTTCGTGGCAGTAGGGGAAGCCGTGGTTGAGGCCGGTGGCGCGCATGCGGTGCAGGGTGTCGTTGGGCGTGTCGTCGCCCAGCCAGTCGCGGCCGTGGTTGCTGAACCAGAGCTCCTTGGTCTGCGGGTGCCAGTCGAAGCCCACGCTGTTGCGCACGCCCGTGGCCACCACCTCCATGCCCGAGCCGTCGGGGTTGTAGCGGCGGATCTGCGCGTACTCGTTGCTGGGCAGTTCGCAGATGTTGCAGGGCGCGCCGAAGGGCACGTAGAGCTTGCCGTCGGGCCCGAAGGCGATGTACTTCCAGTTGTGGTGCTGTTCCTTGGGCAGCTTGAAGGCGGCCGTCATGTCCACCGGCTGGGCGTTGGGGTTGGTGGCGATGCCGTCGAAGCGCAGCACCTTGTCGATCGCCATCACGTAGAGCGAGCCGTTGCGGTAGGCCACGCCCGCGGGCTGGTTGAGCTTGTCGACCACGGTGCGCACGCTGCGCGCGCTGCCGTTGTCGCTGACCTCGTAGACGCGGCCGATGCCGCGCGTGCCCACGTAGTACTTGCCGTTGTCGCCGGCCGCGATGGCGCGCCCGCCAGGCAGGCCGGTGGCCCAGATCTCCACCTTGAAGCCCGGCGGCAGCTTGATCCGGTCGATCGGGATCTGCTCGGCCGGGGTCACGGTCATCTTGCCGGCCAGCGGCGCGAGGTTGGAGTTGGCCATGCTCGCGGGCATGCCTTGCTGCCAGGCCGGTGCGGCAGCGGCGGGGGTCGCGGGGGCGGCCGGGGCCGCGGCGGTGGGGGCCTTCTGCTGGGCGCAGCCCACGAGCGCGAGCGCCACGGCGGCGGCCAGCACGCCCGGGCGGGCGAGGGTCTTGATCATGCGGAGTCTCCTGAAGATTCGAGTTGTTCGCAGGCAGGCCAATGGTTGGCATGCCTACGAAATGCTGGCGACAATCGGGGCCACACGCATCGCGGCAAACCCTCATCGGGCCCGGCCTTTCCCCTATCGGTGCGATAGCGAGCAACCCCCCCATGGACTTCCACACCTGGCTCATCTACCTCGTCGCCGCGCTCGGCCTGTCGCTGTCGCCGGGCCCCAACGGCCTGCTCGCGCTCACGCACGGTGCGCTGCACGGTCAGCGGCTCACGCGCTTCACCATCGCGGGCGGGGCGCTGGGCTTCGTGGTGCTGATCGCGCTGTCCATGTTCGGCATCGGCGCGCTGCTGCAGGCCTCGCTGGGCTGGCTGGCGGTGCTCAAGTGGGTGGGCGGCGCCTACCTCGTGTGGCTGGGCATCCAGGTGTGGCGCTCGCCGCCGCTGGGCGACACGCTCGCGGCCTCGGCGGGCGGGCCGGTGCGCGCCGGCGTGCTGTTTCGCCAGGGCTTTCTGTCGGCCGTGACCAACCCCAAGGGCATCCTGTTCTTCGCGGCCTTCCTGCCGCAGTTCATCGACCCCGCGCGCGCCCTGTGGCCGCAGTTCGTGGTGATGGCCGGCACCTTCGCGCTGGTCGAGGTGGCCACCGAATGCTTCATCGCAGGCGCGGCCCACCGCATCCGCCCCTGGCTGCAGCGCGTGGGCAAGACCTTCAACCGCGCCTGCGGCGGCGTGTTCATGGCCATCGGCCTCGCGCTGCCGCTGCGCGGCTGACGCCGCCTCAGCCGACCAGCCCCAACCGCTCGGCGATCCACCAGCTGCCCACCAGGGCGATGCCGATCGAGCCGCCCACCACCACGCCGCGCTGGTAGAAGCGGGTGTGGCGCAGCGCCCAGGCGATCGGGAAGAACACCGCCACGATCGCGAGCTGGCCCAGCTCCACGCCGAGGTTGAAGCCGCCCAGGGCGACCGCGAGCTGGGTGGCCGGCAGTTCGAGGTCGAGCAGCACGTTGGCGAAGCCGAAGCCGTGGATCAGGCCGAACACGAAGGCCAGGCGCCAGCGCTTGAGCGAGAAGCCGCCCAGCAGGTTGTTGAGCGCGGCCAGCACCACCGAGGCAGCGATCACGGTTTCGATCAGCACCGCGGGCAGCGACACCACCCCGAAGATCGCCAGGCCCAGCGTGATCGAGTGCGCCACGGTGAACGAGGTGACCACCGCGAGCACGTCGAACAGGGCCGGGCGCAGCGCGGGCTGGGGCAGCCAGTCGACCGCGCGCGAGGCGGCCGTGCGCCGCTGCGCCGTGAGCGGCGCGAGCACCAGCAGGCTGAGCAGGAACAGGATGTGGTCGAAGCCGATCCAGATGTGCCACACGCCCTCCACCACGTAGTGGCCGAAGACCTGCAGCGCGGTCTTGGGCTGCTCGGGCAGCAGCACGGTCTGCGGCCGGTCCGGCGCGAGCACGGCGCTGCCCTCGGCGCCCGGCACCTCGACCTTGACCAGCGCGCGGTGCAGCGCGTCGCGCTCGAACAGCAGGCTGTAGGTGAGCGAGAGCCCGGTGGGTCGCGGCGTGGCGCAGGCCACGGTCCATTCGGCGCTCAGGTAGTGGCCATCGCTGCGCTCGCTGGCGAGCAGGTCGATGGGCTGCAGCTCGCAGGCCCGGTCGCCGGCCTGCAGCGCCAGGCCGCTGCGCAGCCAGGCCAGCAGTTCGGCCGAGCGGGGCGACACCTCGGCCCAGCGCACCTGGCCGTCGCGGTCGGTGTCCAGGTCGAGTGCGAGGTCGGCGTCGCGCAGGTGGACGTCGGCGCGCAGCACCAGCGCGTCGCCGCGCGGCTGCAGGCTCAGGTAGGCGTTGCTGCTGCTGTGGGCGTGGGCCGCCGGCAGGGGCAGCAGGCAGGCCAGCGCGGTGGTGGCGGCCGCGAGGGTGCGGGTGATCAAGGGGCGAAGCAGGCCCATGGGTCGGTTCTCCACGAAGGGGCTCAGCGGCCCAGGCGCTGGCGCAGCCGTTGCGCGAGCGGGTTCAGGGCGGGGTCGGTGTAGCCGGTGGCGGCCAGCCAGTCGAGCACGGGCGCGGCGCGCTGCGGCTGGTTCAGCGCCAGCGCGGCCTCGGCCAGCAGCACCGCGTCGGCGGGCTCCTGCTGCTCGGCCCAGTTGCGCGCGGCCAGGTCCAGGCCGCGCGCCACGTCGCGGCCGGTGCGGATCCAGTACTGCATCTGCGGCCGCTCGATCAAGGCCTCGCCGCGCGCGTCCTGCGCCTGAAGGCGCTGCAGGGCCTGCTCGTCGAGGCGCTCGGCGCGCGGGTCCTTGAGGGCACGGGCCGCGAGCACGGCCTGCACCAGCAGTGCGTCGCTGGGCGCGGGCTCGAACAGGCTCAGGCGCAGCGCGTCGGCGTGGCGGCCCTGCTGGTTGAGCAGGTCGGCCAGCGCGCTGCGCACCAGGTGGGCGCGCGGGCGCGCCTGCAGGTGGGCCTGCCACACGGCGATGGCGGCCTCGGGCCGGCCCGCCACGCGCAGCGCCTCGCCCTGGTGGTAGCGCAGCCAGTCCTGCGCCTGCGGACCCTGGTAGTCGGGCAGGGCCACCAGGCGCTCGAACACCGGCAGGGCCAGGGCCGCGCGGCCCGTGCGCACGCGCAGGATGGCGTCGCAGGCCGCGCCTTCGTCGGGGCCCACGCGCTGCGCGATGGCGGCGCAGTCGGCGCGCGCGGCCTCGAGCTGGGTGGTGAGCAGCAGCAGCGAGAAGCGCCACGAGCGGTACTCGGCGCGCGCCGGGTCTTGCGCGATGGCGGTGTTCAGGTCGGCGATGCCGCCCTTGAAATCGTGGAAGCCCTGGCGCACCAGGGCGCGCATGAAGGCCATGGGGGCGTCGGGCGCGGGCGCGGTCCACCAGGGTTCGAGCGCGGTGCGCGCCGCGCCGTACCAGCGCAGGTCGCCTTCGGCCAGGCCGAGCACGAAGGCCTCGCGCGCATAGGCCAGCGCGGCGGCCTCGTTGCGCGGGTCGCGCCGCCAGGCGGCCGCGGTCTCGCGCAGCGCCTGCGCCCCGCCGCCGGCCTGGGCCGAGCGCGGCAGCACCACGGTGTCGGGCGCGGGCTGCACCCGGGGCTGGGCCAGGGCGGCGGTGCCCACGAACAACAGGGCGAATAAGCCCACTGCGGGTTTCCCCTTGAATCCATCACCGTGTTTTGTGCGTTTCATGTGTTGCGTTCCGTCGCTATCCATACTGCCCAACAGTACGCGACGATTCGCCTCGCGGATGCAGGTCCCTGCACCGCGTGCCATCAACGTCATCAAACCCTTGGGTGCAACCATGCAAAAACTGTTCGCTGCCATCGTCTCCGCCGTCATGCTCCTGTCCGCTCCCGCCTTCGCCGCCAGCCACGCCGGCGGCAAGATGGACGACAAGGTCGACTGCACGAAGAAGGAAAACGCCGACAAGGAAGCCTGCAAGAAGAAGTAAGCCGGGGCTTTGCCCTGCACGCCTCGGGCCTTTGGCGCCCGGGGCCCCTTGGGGAGCTGCAATTGCGGGCACCATCGCGGCCATGAGCCGCCATGCGAACGCTTCTTGCAGCGCCCCCGCCACCTCCTCCCCACCCCCCTCAGCCACCCCCTCCCGCCGGGCGCGACGCCGCCTGCCGTGGGCGTTCGCGCTGCTCGCGCTGGGCCTCGGCTGGTACTTCAAGCTGCCTGCGCTGGCCTATTACGCGGCGCGCACCCACCTGGCGAGCGCCGACTGGGAAGGGCGCTCGGTGGGCCTGTCGTCGTACCGCGTGGCGATCGAAGGCCTGCCCGTCGACGGGCTCACGCGCAACACCTCGGGCCTCACGTTCAACGCCGACACCGGCACCCTGTTCACCGTGATCAACCGGCCGCCGCAGGTGGCCGAGCTGTCCACCGATGGCCGGCTGCTGCGGCTGATCCCGCTCGAGGGCGTGAACGACCCCGAGGGCATCACGCACGTGCAGGGCGACACCTACGTGATCTCGGACGAAGACAGCCACAGCCTCACCTGGGTGCGCCTCGGGCCCGGCACGCAGCGCCTGTCGCTCGCGGGCCAGCCCCGCCTGCAGCTCGGCATCGACGTGGTGCGCAATGCGAGCTTCGAGGGCGTGTCGTGGGACTCGGCCAATGGCCGCCTGTTCGTGGTGAAGGAAAAGCTGCCGTTGCGCGTGCTCGTGATGACCGGCCTGCAGCCGGCCATCGGCGGCTCGGGCTTCGATGTCGGCATCTCCGAGTGGAAGTCGTCCTCGGCGGCCACGCTGTTCATGAGCGACCTGTCCTCGCTCACCTTCCACGAGCCCACGGGCCACCTGCTGCTGCTCAGCGACGAGTCGGCCATGGTGGTGGAGTACGCGCCCGATGGCACACCCGTGAGCCTGCTGCCGCTGTGGCGCGGCATGAACGGCCTGCAGCGCAAGGTGCCGCAGCCCGAAGGGCTGGCGGTGGGCAACGACGGCGCGGTCTATGTGCTGTCGGAGCCCAACCTGTTCTACCGTTTCGAGCCGCCGCGCGCGCCGGCCTGGGCCTTGCGCTGAAGGGCACTCGCGTCAGCGCGGCCCGCGCCCACCCTCGATCTGCCCGCGCAGCCGCTCTTCCTGCTCGCGCAGTTCGGGCGTGAGGGCCTCGCCGAAGTCCTCGGCCTCGTACACGCGGCGGATCTCGAGCACCGACTGCGCGCCCCGCGTGGGCTTGGGGCAGCGCCGCGCCCAGGCCACGGCCTCGTCGAGCGAGGCGCATTCCCAGAGCCAGAAGCCGGCGATGAGCTCCTTGCTCTCGGTGAACGGGCCGTCGACCACGCGCGTGCCGCGGCCGTCGAACACCACGCGCGCGCCGCGCGCACTCGGGTGCAGGCCTTCGCCCGCGCGCATCACGCCGGCCTTCACCAGTTCTTCGTTGAACGCGCCCATCGCGGCGAACTCGGCTTCGGTGGGCATTTCGCCCGCTTCGGTGCCGGCGTCGGCGTGCACCATGACCATGAACTTCATGCGTTTCTCCTGAAGGTGGCGGCCAGCCATTCTGGCGCCTTCAGGGGGTACGACGTTCGAGCGGGGCCGGATCAGACAAGGGCCTCTTCCGCGACGAAGCGCGCGCGCTCGCCGGGCGTCAGGCGCGCGAGCGCTTTCTCTCGGAGCACCGCGGGCAGCAGGGCCAGCACGGCGTCTGCGTGTGCGGGCTTGCCCTGGGGCACCAGCGAGGCCAGGTGCTGCAGCAGCCGCACCGCCGCGTCTTCCACGCCCAAGGCCTGTTCGTCCGTCAGGAACACGTGCTTGGAGGCGAGCTCCATGCTGAACGTGACCAGTTTCTTGTGGTGCATGGCCATCCGATCGCTTCTGGGCAGGCGGTCTTCACCGTCGCTGCCCACCACCATGTGGCTCAGGTGCAGCAGGAGCTGGGTGTCCGACGCGGTCCACATCGTGTCGTCGCGCAGCAGGTGATCGATCAGGGGCGTGATGGTTCGCTGCGCACCCTCGTGGGCGTTCAGGAAGTCGATCGCGCGTTGCAGGTGCGCCAGCAAGGGAGCGAGTTCGGGGTGCTTTTGCGTGAGGTACTGGAGTTCGGCCAGGTTGAGCAGGCTGTTCTTGTCGTTGTAACTGGCCGTGGCCAGCACGCAGGCTTCGACGAGCATGCGCGCGTGATCGCGGGGCGGCATCGCGCCAGCGCAGCGTTCCTGAATGCCCTCGAGCACATCGAACACGCCGGGCGTGTCGAGCAGGCGTCGCCAGGCCACCGTCCAGGTCACCAGGGGCAACTGGGCGGCATCCAGCAGGGCATGGGGCGATGTGCCGAACTGCACCATGGTCTCGTGGGTGAGCAGCACACCCAGCACCTGTCGGGCGTCGTTGGTGTCAATGCTGTCGAACAGGCGCATGGTCAGCACCTCGGCGCACCATTGCCGGGTGCGCGCATCCTGCGGTTCTTTGTCGGGGGACGAGGGGCGCGCGAGCAGGTTGTTGAAGATGCCCGACAGGCGCGTCATCGCGTCAACGTTGCGGGCGTTGAAAGGCCGGGGGAGCACCATCGGCAGGCGCTCTGCGTCGCGCAGCCAGAGCAGGGTTTCATGGAGTGCTTCGGGGGCCTTGCCCATCAACGCGGTTTCGTCGTCGCGGCGAGCGGTGGCCAGGGCATGGGCCAGGTCAAGGTTCAGGACGAAGCGGGATTGGGGTCGCATGGGGTGAAAAGCCCGGAGGGCGCAATGGAAAGAGCGGCTGTGTCGGCCCGACAAACACCGCGGTTCCTGGCCGGTTTCAGTCTTCACAGCTTTTTCATGGCGCTGGCCCCGCGCCGCGCAGCCGGGTCAGACGCCGGCGTCGCACGGGTCATACGGCAAGAAGCGCTTGCGCTCGCACTCGCTCAGGCGCGCCAGCGCCGCCTGGCGCAGCGCGTGCGGCAGCAGCCCCACCACCAGTGGCGCCTCTGCGGGCTGGCCATCGGGCACCAGCGAGGCCAGGTGCCGCAGCAGCGCCACCGCGGCGGTTTGCACGCGCGCGGCCTGGTCGGTGCGCAGCTGCAGGCCCTGGTCCGCGAAGCCCAGTGCGAAGCCGTGGAGCGATTGAAAGTGCATCGCCAGGCCGTCCTCGCCCCCGAGCGTGGCGCAGTCGGCCGGTACCAGGGGCGTGGTCAGGTGCGCCAGGTGCAGCAGCAGCAGGGTGTCGGCCGCGGTCCACAGCCGCTCTTCGTGCAGCAGGTGGTCGAGCAGCGCGTCCACCTGCGTGCCGGCATCGCTTTCGCTCTGCAGAAAAGCCACGGCCGCCTGGGTGTGGCGCAGCAACGGCCGCAGCGCGGGCTGGCGCTCGGCATCGTCGGCGAGCCGTGCCAGGGTAACGCGCTGGCGCTCATGCAGGTGCAGCGTGCAGACCAGCACAGCTTCTTCGGACAGCATGTGCGCGCGCTCGGCGCAGGGCAGCGAGGCCGCATGGGTCTGCGCCTGCAGCAGCACGTCGTACAGCGGCGAACTGCCCAGCAGACGGCGCCAGGCGATGGTCCAGGCGCAGAGGGCCAGCGCAGGGATGTCGGCGAGCGTGGGGCGCTCGGGCTCGGGATGCGCCAGTGCCTTGTGGTTCAGCAGATCGTGCAGCACGCGCTTGGCCTGCCGCGGGGCCATGCTCTCGAACAGGCGCATGCACAGCGCCAGCGTGCGCAGCCGCCGCGTGTGGTCGTTGCCCAAGGGCGGCTCGCTGGCCGCCTCGCGGCCCAGCAGCGCCACGAAGCGGCGCGCCAGCGCCTCCAGCACCGGCGCCCCGGCCCGCAAGGGCAGGCGCTGCGAGTCGAAAGACCAGCGCAGCGCCTCGAGGTAGGGCGCAGCGGCCCGTTGGCCGCGCTTGTCGACCAGGGCGATGGGCAGGTACCCGTCGCGCGCCATGGCCTGGAGCTGCTTTTCCTTGTGGGGCGCCAGCACCTCGCTCAAGGGGTACTGGCTGGCGGCCGCCACGTCGGCCAGGTTGTTCTGCCAGATGTATCGGAGGCTGGGGGCTCGCATGGCGCTGCAGGGTAGACGTAAGGGGTAGGGGGTATCGTTGCCGAGGGCCCTGGGTAGGGCCGGCGGCCGCGCCGGTTCCCGCGCCACGCCCGTCTTCATGCCTTGTTCATCGGGAAAGCCCCGCTGCCGCGCCCCTTGAACGCTCACTTACGATGCCCTCATGAACATCTACGACCAGCACCTGGACCCCACCCCGGCCAACCACGTGGCCCTGTCGCCCGTGAGCTTCGTGGAGCGCACCGCCGAGGTCTTCGGCGACATGCCCGCCACCGTGCACGGCGCACGCCGCTACACCTGGGCGCAGGTGCGCGAGCGCTCGGCGCGGCTGGCCGCGGCGCTGCGCGCGCTCGGCATCGGCCACGGCGACACGGTGAGCACCCTGCTGCCGAACACGCCCGAGATGGTCGAGGCCCACTACGCCATTCCCGCGCTGGGCGCGGTCATCAACACGCTCAACACCCGGCTCGACGCGCCGCTGCTGGCCTGGCAGATGAACCACTGCGAGGCCAAGGTGCTGATCGCCGACCGCGAGTTCGCGCCCGTGGTGGCCAAGGCGCTGGCGGCCCTGGGCCGCGACATCGTGGTGATCGACGTGTGCGACAGCGAATACACCGGCCCCGGCGAGCGCCTGGGCGCGCACGAGTACGAGGCCCTGCTGGCCGCGCACGCGCCGCTGCCGCGCCTGCAAGGCCCGGCCAACGAATGGGACGCGATCGCCGTGAGCTACACCAGCGGCACCACCGGCGACCCCAAGGGCGTGGTCACCCACCACCGCGGCGCCTACCTGAACGCGGTGAGCAACGTGGTCACCTGGACCATGCCGCAGTTTCCGCGCTACCTCTGGACGCTGCCCATGTTCCATTGCAACGGCTGGTGCTTCCCGTGGACGGTGGCGCTGCAGGCCGGCGTGCACGTGTGCCTGCGCCGCGTGGAGCCGCAGGCCATCCTCGCGGCCATGCGCGAGCACGGCGTGAACCACTACTGCGCCGCGCCCATCGTGCACAACGGCATCATCTCGGCGGTGGCCGAGAACCCGGCGCTCAAGGACGGCATCGGCGCGGTGCGCGGCATGGTGGCCGGTGCGGCGCCGCCCGCGGCCATGATCGAAGGCATGGCGCGCATGGGCTTTCAGATCACCCACGTGTACGGCCTCACCGAGGTCTACGGCCCCGCGTCGGTGGCCGTGGCGCGGCCGAGCTGGGCCGAGGCCGAGCTGGGCGAGCAGGTGCGCCTGAACGGCCGCCAGGGCGTGCGCTACCCGCTGCAGGAGGGCATGACCGTGATGGACCCCGAGACCATGACCGAGGTGCCCGCCGACGGCCAGACCATGGGCGAGATCATGTTCCGCGGCAACATCGTGATGAAGGGCTACCT